>MKWU01006881.1_pt1 | contig 11219 bp, 7 predicted proteins | sample 809101 | NCBI WGS metagenome assembly MKWU01 (sample SAMN05860141, study PRJNA318959) | sponge metagenome | host: Aplysina aerophoba | place: Slovenia: Piran, Adriatic Sea, Gulf of Piran | collected 2013-05-07
GGAATTCCTCTAAGATGCTGACATACATGATCAAACACGCAGATGCGTGTGCAACTCTTCTAGATATGGCAGCACAGACGTGCACCTTGAGAGCATGCTTGGCTTGCGGCTTCAGAACACAGTCCCTTCCAGTCTTGACCCTCATGGTTTGGGCATGGAGTGTCAACTGGACAGAACTCTCATCTGACCATATGACCTTTTCAAAAGTGTCTTCCTCGTCCAGGTACATCTGGGCAAACTCTCATCTTTTGAGCTTGAAATATTAGGACCAAATCTGGTCTGTACTGCTACGCATTCCAGTTTCTTCTGAATGTACCTCCTTAACTCTTTAGCATCAAAGTTCAAATTGCGCGCGCAACCCCTTAGTGCCGAAATAAAAATGTCGCCGCACGTGCCGAATTGCACGTAGCACGATTTCCACATTTTGACATTTCCTTCTGCTATGGGCAGCGACGCTGTACCGCGGAATCTACAAAGACATCTTCCATGCAAGCTTGCATATCGTGATTTTGTGCCGGCTTGGAGTCTTCACAAGTGCGATTGAAAAAGATAAGATGATGAAACATGGTGAGTCTCGCATGCGACGCTGATGGTCACGGAAAGGTGGCAATGAAGTTACGCTGCTGTTGTACTGTCGTCAGCAGGCCGTCTGTATCTTCGCTCAAGCAAGTGGCACCGATTAAATTCGCACCTTCGAAGGGCGGGACAGTTGTAAAATGGAAGGGTGCACGAACACTAGTCGTTGCAGCGCCAGTGCTAAAAAGACGGTGCCTCTCTTCTTCACTGCAGAAAAGCTCACTTTTACGAACTACCAGAAGTGACTAGTGTACTGGTCATTCGGCACTCGGGGGTTGCATAACACTGACTAGTACAGTGGTCATTCGGCACTAATGGGTTAAGGTTGGTGCTGAAATGTTTGCAGAGAAATGCCTTGATATCAGCCTGTGTAGCTCTGCAGACGCAATTTCATCATCATCTTCGCTTCCATAAAGGCAGCTATTTTGGGAGTAATCTTGCTTGGTTGTTCAGAGTGGTGCCAATCGTGTAGTCCATGGTTGGTTTTCCACTGATTTACCTACTTTCTGACAGTGGCGCATGTGTTTCTTCGCCTTCTGATTCTAAATTGTGACGATTTGAGATATACTCTTCTCTTCCTCCGACAAGGACACAATCCGTTCCCTCTGGCAGCTATGATTTGTAATGGCTAGGTCACGTCTGAAGCAACTTTCGTTCGATACAACTGACAATTTTACACTTCAATCCCATATTACGTGCCAACCGCGTAACCGCCATTTTACACCTTGATGTGTTTGTATTGCGTGCTAATCAATGGAATTCTGTGCAAGTGCTCGCGGGTACCCTCGAATGCACGCGAGCTGCACCCGTTTGACATGGTAACGTATTTCTAATCAGCACAGTAAAGTAATGGATATCAACTGCTGAAAACTCGCTTCCAATATATACCCACTTAAATGCCTGCACCCTGTGGCTTTGCACAATGCTCCAAACAGTGAAGAGTATATCTGCAGCCATCTGTTTACTGTCCCATACAACGTGAAGTCAGTGTAGCCACACATTGATTACTTTCACTGTTACCCCTTGGCATGCATGTGTCGCAGGGCTTTAGTAGTTGGTTGTGTCTGTGCATCCGGTTTGATTATACCTTACAGTAACGAAGCTACAGAATTTGCATTGAAGTTACACCATGAAGCACTGTTTGTTGAAGGAAGCAGAGGTTTCCATTGGCCGCGAAAGAAAGTCTCACGCTAACTGGTTCTTAGAGAGTGCCTCCACCATCTTGCCTCTGATAGAAGCAAAGAACAAGGCCCATGAAAATCTCCTGCAGTCTGAAAGTGTATCACATCGCCAAGAGTTCAGACCACAACAGAGGCTAATCAAGTCTGCTGTTGATAATGCCAAAAAGAATTGGATTCAACGAGTGGCCTTGGAGAGTGAGGAAGCTGTGCGTGATGGCAGACAAGATGGAAGTGCATTAGGGAACTCCCAACCCTGCACAAAGGATGCAAGTCAGCAAGATCAACTGCTAAGAGAAAGAGAACAGCGAGCTGTCAAACGACCCTGAGGAGGTTAACAGTCGCTGACACCAACACTTTACCAATGCCCTAAACGTGGCTAGCCTATACAGTGAAGATGTCATCACCAGTGTGCACTCCAGACCCACCGTCTGGGAATTGGAAGCAGCACCCACAGAGGAGAAGTTTCAGACAACCATTGGCAGGTTGAAATCAGGGAAAGTAGCTAGGATGAGACAAGGATTGCCAGAAATGATAGTCTATGGTGGTCAGGAGCTGTGGGGCAGAATGGTTCATCTGATGCAGAGTGCATGGAATGATGGAAGTGTGGTTGATTGAGGGCTGGAGGAATGCAGAGATTGTTCCCATTCCTAAGAAGGGTGACCTGAAAATGTGTGACAACTGGCATAGCATCAGCTTGATGAATGCTGTTAGGAAGCTGTTTGGCAGAATAATTCAGGATTGGCTGAAGTCACTTGCTGAAGCAATTCTGCCGGATTCACAATACGTTTTTCGCAGTGGTTGGGGCTGCATCGATATGATCTTTGTAGAACATGAACTGGAAGAGAAGACTTATTGAACACAACCACCCACTGTTTACACTCTTTATTGATCTGAAGAAGGCCTGTGACTCAACTCTACATCACAAGCTGCTTCCAAACAGTCAGCCAGAGACTTCATTGACACAGTTCGTAAATGGGGTCTGACAGTAAACATCGCCAAAACCAAAGCAATGGGTTTAGTACCAACAGATGGTGAAGGCAGCACAATCACTTCGCTGGAAGCTGGACCAGATCAAATCGAGATGGCGGAGCACTTTGGACTTATCCATGTAGCACCATCAGCACCCTTATCTAGGTAACATCATTTCCATCTGTATGATCTGACTAAGGAGGTAATCTACCGCATATCCAGAGCATCAAGGGCTTTCAGGTGCTTGAACGAAGCTATCTTGCAGAGAATACACCTTTCAGTTGCCACCGTGCAGATTTGTTTATCTTGCCAACACCATCCTACGAAGCAGAGATCTGGACCATTAGAGCTCTATAGTTGAGATAACTCCCAACCTTCCACAACCGCTGAATTCGCACCAACCTTGGAGTTACCAAGTTCCGACCAGGAAAAAGAGAATCATGTTAGCAGAGCTAGTATCCCAGTTTGGAATACCGTAGACAATCAATGGCACGTGGGTCAAGCATCGGCTGAGGTGGCTATGCTATGGCTGTATGGTATGCTATGGCTGTATGGGACCTGTAACAGGCTCCCTAAGCAGCTGCTATTTGGAGAGCTAACCAAGGCCAGGACCATGTGTATGTTAGGTCCCTGAGTGTATGTCAATTAGGCCTAAATATAACTACGTATTCTGTAGCTGAACTGTTATTGACTAAACCCAGAGCGGAGCAGGAATTTAGTGTTAATCCACTTTCCACTCACAGTAGAGGCTTCCAGTTAACTATTCCAATCACAGTAGAGACTTCCAGTTATAACTACCCTGTGACTACCTTAAATCTACGCTACCTCAACAATGGATATCATTGTACCAGTGCCCATGCCATTACACACACTGGTGAGTCAGACATGCATACAGACACAAAATGAGCATGCACGACATACAGTGCATTTAGAGGTGGTTTACCAGACTAATAGGAAGTTAGTAACAGGTTATCACAGTGACAGTGAGTGGTGACATCATTTGATCGGGGCAAGTTTCAGAAAAGAACAGGACCCTTTACACTTGTTCTTTGCAGGAATGAAAAATGCTTGGAGTACCGCAGCTCCCAAATCTCTAGTTCATCACCCACGAAAGGAACATTGCTACCACAGAGGATCTTGCAATCTTGTTCAAAAACAAATGCCCATCGGTGCATGGTAATGCTTTACGCCATAATCTATTACTGATTATTACTTGCAACATCTGGACAAATTGACACTACAAGAACCATAATATTAATACCTTAAAAATTGGTAACACTCATTCAACAATGAACCAAAAAAGCTGCATTTAACCACATTATTTTCTCATATAACACCAAAGCCACAGCCACACATTTAAGATGATCTCACCTTTGACGGAACTCCTGAAACAGAATTCTGTTTGGAAACCCTTGTCTGCAAATTCTGATGCCTTCAAGGACACCATTGCAACGAAGCTGATCAAGCACCAGATGGGGCACTATTTTTCCAACTTTCTTTTCATGGTTGGGAATAATGCAGCGAACAAAGTTGGGATTGGTTGCTTCCAAGGTTGCCATCAGGGAAGACAGTTGCTCCTGTGAACAGAATACGAGCTAACCCTTTACATGCACATGACAATTACAAGGACATGAATACATTTTCCTCATGAACAAATTACAGCTTTAAAGTTGTCACTGCTTGGGCACACATCTCAAATCCCTAATGAGTCACTGATAAAAATGGGAGGGACGTCCATTATCAAACCCTTCTATATTCTTGAACCAATCTTAAAAAACAATGCAATTAAACCCCTAGCATAAAAATACACACCTGCTTCCAACTGAAAGAAAAAGATGCTTGCAGACCTTTAGGTATGAGATGGTCTGCAAATAGTCGCACTCTCCCGCCCCTACCTTTGCGAAGAATAGGGCCTGGTCAGAATTGACAGCTTTTGTTAGGGTCTCTGGTCGAGAAACTTTTGCGATGTACAGTATCATTACAGAAAACGCTTAGTGTTCGTTTAAAATTTACCGATTTACCGTTTTTGAATAAGCGTTAAATTTTAACAGATAAAGGAGGCGATTCTTAGAATACTGATAAACGAAGGAAGAATTCACACTACCTTTGTAATGCGGCATACAGTATGTTGCTTTGCTGCAAGTTGTCTGTGGGCTGCATTTTCTGGTGCAGATCATGTTCTGCATCAACTCTCAAGATGATAAATAAGTACATTATCACCACAGCCTCCTCCACTGACGTTGGTTTGGAACCGACAATGTTTGCTAAAAGCTACCGCTTATGACACATTCTGTTGTTACTTCACCTCTAGGCCACATTTCCAAGAGGTTTAATGAGTTTGTAGTGAGCAGTACGGCAAACACCAGTATGTTTTAACCTTGTGTCCACAATCAAAATGTTTCATTAACCACAAAACACCTATTTGTGCAATCTGATTGGCCTGCTTACATTCCTGTATAAAACACAAAACCTGTTGATGCTGAGCAGACCATTATCCTTTGCTATTGCACAATAATAGCACCACAAAGTTAAAGGCTGGCGCACGAGGGGACTAGTAAATTACCCAAAATCGGACAGTTGCACTCGAACTGTGCTGAGCAGCCTGTATCACATGATGATGTGACACATGTCAGGCTAAATATTGGTATCAGTATAACCTCGAAACAAACTTCTGATTTGGAACAACGCTTAAATAGTCTTGGGGTAGTCATTCTGCTCTACTAAATGGGAATCATTGATCTTCTCCCCAGCTATCCCAAATGCAAGATGGAAGCATAATTTTCCATTCTTAAAATACTGCAGTAATTACTGGTATTGTGGTATACCTATAACATGGATGGAATCACAAAAAGAGAAAATCAATGTGTACTTGCGCACCTTGTACAGCTGCCCAACAGTTCGAAACATCCCTTTCTTTGGTTTCTGTGCTCCAAACACCCCAGCAACAGCTGCACCCTCACCGGCCCCAATGCTGACCACATTTGCTACAATTGTGAGACAGAATTTGTAACAAGGGGCCCCAGTGATGGGAACAAAAAGGACAAACCTGTGTCCTTCCACAAAATAGCAACAAGCCAGCTTGATGACTCCTGAAAAAGCTGTACAACATTATCATTCAGTGGGTCCATGTTCTTCATCAGCCACTGGCCAGCACTGTACTCGACCTATACCACATAAATTCCTCAAGTGCACAACATACACCATGAGAGTTACTATGACCTAAGATGGTAATACATACCTCCCCAGCATAGTGCGCAATATTGAAGTGTCCTTTGGCTCGAAAGTCAGCTTTCTTGAATTTTGCTGACTTCTGGTGCTCTTTGGCAACCTTTTCCACATATGACTTGTCAGTTGCTTTTGGAAACCAACACTCTTCATCGAGCAGTGACAGAATTCCCATGGGCTGCAAAAGTAGTTGATTACTACTACACCTACCTAATGATACACAAAACAAATGTAAACATACCTTCTCAATTAAATCAATTGTGGGCTGAAGGTCGAGACCAAAATCAATGAAGTTCCATTCAATCCCCTCTGCTGTGTACTCTTGCTATATAGTATGATATCAACAAAAATCACTTGATGTCAGAAACAAATACAAAAGGTATCCATAGGATTAAGAGTTGCATAGCAAGAAGCACTGGAATACACAAGTTTATGCCATCACACAGTGTGTTACGCGACGCATACATATTCTTGCTGTTCCTTACACCTATATTACTTAGCTGTGCTCTTCAAGCGTTACCAATGTGTAAGTGAGTCTCTACTAATATATAGTGTTACATCCAAAACTGATACATACCTGTTCCAAAATGAACATGGTGTGGTTGAACAGCTGCTGCAACTTCTCATTGGTGTAGTTTATGCACATTTGCTCAAAGGAGTTAACCTTTCAGTAAGCAAAAACAATCAACATGAATAGAAATCATGGCAAAGACTTGTAAATTATGTGGCTACCTTGAAGATCTCAAATCCAGCAATGTCCAAGATACCAATAAACCGTGCTCCTTGCCTCATGGACCGATCAATAGACTTGTTCACTCTAGCCACAATCCACTTGAACAATCTTTCGTACAATGCCTTGGCAAGGGCTTGTGCAGAGTACTCGACCTGCATGCAGTAGAGAGCATTACGCTGAATAAACCACCATAATTAACCAATATAATATGGACACTAACACACAAAATACACTGAATACCTACCAAGTGGACTGGTCCATGCACACTGTTTCAGATTGTACCATGCAGCACAGTACAGCCATATTACTGACATGAAATACCTATAGCTACCACAACCATGGATTGTGCACCTACGTACATACATTGGATATATACCAAGAAGCTTGTGCAATTGTACTTGTATACATTACTAGTGCATACACAGAAGTGCAGAAGAAGCCTCTCTGAGAAGTCTGGACAGCCTGGAGTGCATATGTAGAGCTATAGCCCTTGAAGAGTGATCAGTATGCTAGACCTTGAGTCAGATTATGCTATCTTGAGCGCACATAGCAAGATGGCTGCAGCGACGCCCCCCTTGTGTACAGTTACTGGTGGTTTGGTCTACATGTTCCGAGGGATTTTTATGGGGACGTGGTCAGAAAATGGTGGACGCGACCTCCCCACAGGAGATGTGGCATACTCACAATTGCAGGCACAGTGAAAAGTCGCTCGCAGCATGGAGCGATGATTCAGCGACCTAAACAAATGTGGAGCGACTGCTGGCGCTAGGAATAGTTGCCAATTTCGGGACCACGATGTGCGGTGTCGCGATGTAAATGCTACGGATATATATATATATTGATATATACATGGTACATGACACAGAAAACTGTTTCCGAGGAATTCCATGGTTCTTCCACACAGGCATCCGCAGATAGTTGTGCGGTCCGACACGAATTTTCCGCAAGTAGATTCGGGTTAAAATGGCGAAAACCAGAAGGCGAACTTTGTGTGCAACAATGCTGAAGGATCGAGCAAGACATCGCAAGGATCGTTCAAATTATCATTGTAGGAATAGGGTTCCCTTTCATCTTCCCTCAGTCCACTTCACGATGATCTTCTCCATGGTAAGTTTAAGACTCATATTGATCGATTCATTGCGCTAGCCAGAACATTGAAACAGTAATTCAGACGTTTCGGCAACCAACGGCTGCCTTCATCAGTGAATAATTGACACAGGCATGCATGTAAAAATACAAAAAGGCAGTCAGACGATGACGTAGCCACATAAGATAAGGCGCAAGTTTAACTAAATACATAACATAACCTAAATAAAACAAAATGAAAGGGTGGTTGTGGTGATAAAATTAAAATAACAATGGGACACAACCTAGTACAATGTAATAAATAGCTTACTTAACTAAAATTAAAGGAAAATAAGTAAACAAATAAAAATAAAAGAAAATAAAGAGAGAAATGAGAAGATTAATAATAATAACAACACAAAAATGGGATTACGCCAGATGGATGCACGGTGGAAGAGCAACAGTGGTGATGGACCGTAAGGACTACAGTGCCAAGATGTTGATGATGCGAGGAGGCCAAGACACCTACCAGCTCATGGCAAAGGACCCAACCACTTCCTTAGAGAACAGGATGAACAGTGTTTTGCTGAGACTGCGACGAGAAGGCCGCCTTTCTGGCAAGACCTACTACCACCTTCGTAGCACTGCAGCTGGTGTCCCACGTCTCTATGGGTTACCCAAGGTCCATAAGCCTGATGTTTCTCTCCACCTAATTGTATCCCTTGTATCCTCACCCACATATGCACGGAGACCTAGGATCCTCTGCTCTTGCTGAGCACGTGTTCTTCTCGAACCATTGAGTGGATCTATCGAAGGCCATGGTCATTGACACCCACAACCACACACAGACCCGCTGCATGCTTGAGTCCTGGCACATCGAGCACCACTGGTCGCTCCTCAACAGGGAGAAAGGCACATTGCCAGGACTCTATGGTGCTCTACTGACCTGACCGTGCATCCATCTGGCGTAATCCCACTTTTGTGTTCTTACTATTAATCTTTTCATTTCTCTCTTTATTTTCTTATACTTTCATTTATTTATATCATTGTAATAGGTTGTGTCCCATTGTTATTTTAATTTTATCACCACCATCACACATTTTGTTCTATTTAGGTTATGTTATGTATTTAGTTACACTCGCGCATTACCTCAAGTGACCACATCATCTGACTGCCCTTTTGTATTTTTACATGTATGCCTGTAAGTGTCAATTATTCACTGATGAAGGCAGCCGTAGATTGCCGAAACGTCTGAATTACTGTTTCAGTTTTCTGGCTAGCGCAACGAATTGATCAATGTGAGTCTTCCTAGTGACTCAGGTCTATATCGTAAGTTTAAGACTTTCAACAGGTTGAAATGCTTGAAAGCAAGTGAGATTACGACGGAACACTAGTGCCTTTATGTACAATGATTAGATAGCATTTTCCTGTCGAGCGCGTGTGTAGAATTAGGGTGAGATTCAAGAGGATACTATACTCGCAATCTCTGTAAATATGAAAAGGTGCAACACATCAGTGCGACTTTATATTACATCCGCTGAATAATTGTTCAGCATGGACATACGTGGATGGCTCTGCGGCTATTTGCATGGCACTTGCACGGTAGTCTGCGGAAAAAGTTACGTTTTCTGGGTCATGTACCGTACATACTTACAGACGTATGGTGAGACCGGCATCAAGATTACTTGCCTCGCCTTTAGGCTCGACAACTAGGCAAACGCATAACATTTAGTTAGGTTTGAGCAGGCACGATGTAAAAGCTCAATATGGCTGCAGAGTGAATGAGAACAGAATCTATAACATGTGCATGCTTGTTGTGATGTGAACATAACACTTTGGGAAGAGTGGCAGGGCTTAAGATGAGATAAAATGCATAAAAATAGCGGCCAAAGCATATTTAGATAACTGCAAGAATGTTCAATCACAGCAAGTGTTTATGCATTAAGAGTCACAACAAAAATACCAATTCAAAGATCCAAATCGGCAATATTACAACGATCCTACGCTTCATACATTCAAAATGCTTTCTAACTCTTAACATTTTAGTACAACCATCTGAGATGGCAACTAGTTACACACCAGTTCCTGGAGACAAAGTGCAGAGCAGTATGAATCATGTCTAATGAAGAATTTGTGCTTGCAGCTTCTAATCACTAACAAGACAACTAGCATCAAGGAAGTACCATCTCTGGAGTAAGGAATGCATGATATGATGACTGTCAGAAAGCTAGGTGCTAGCAATATATTAATGGATCATTTCAAACACTAATTTCGTGTTACAAAAACTCATGCACATCGTACACAAAGCACTGTTCATGTACACACAGGAACACAAACAGGAAGTATACACGTACACAAGTTAGAAACACAAGTCACACAGACATACATGGACAGAAAAATGTTTCATCCATGTCAACAAGTGATTCATGGATAACACAATTGATGACAGATGCAGCCATTGTGAAAGGTGATTCCCATGTGTGCTACGCTTTCCTGCACTAACGATACCTAACAACCCCAAGCGTAGACAATTCATGGTTTTCATCAAGCTTGCCACTGCTCTGTTTCAATTGTTCTCACCAGCGAGCGCAGTGAAGAACAAAACTTGGGAAGCCACAATGAGGACGCTGGAAACAGTACAGTGCACTCATTAGCGTTGCTCTTGTCCTTTGTCTAAGGCAGACATTCATGGACCTTTGAGCTAGGACGACGTAGAACACAATTTAGCGGCCAAGATGACAACTAACAGCTATCTGTGTGACATTTGGGGGTCACTTTCATGCTATTCCGCTTCGGGAACAATAATAAAATGGCCACTAATATAAATGTTTCAGACACAGTACTGTGCCTATACTTGGCAAATGAATTTCAGCTACAATTGGTTGCTGTGCATAGGTCAAATGGTGGATACTATTGCATAGTGTTAAACACCTTGACATCATCAAACCTGTAGGCAATTGCCACAATGCATTGGCATATTGTTTACCCTTGCCACGATAGGAAAACACTGCCACTGAAGCCATGGCCCGTAGACTGGACCACAGGTCAGAGGACACACTCAGACTGGAGTCAGCGCAGCTCTGCGACAAGCAAAGCCACCCAAAGCTAACTTGTCGGCCAAACAACGTAAACAATCGAGGCTATCCACATCAAGCTGAGTGAGAAGACCATGAACCTGGATGGTGGCCTACAGTTGCCCAAAGTATGGAACCCGGTCCTGAACCCACCCTAGCCAACCCTTGGGTTGTCCAGAGTGTGTCCTAGTAGGCCCATGCCTCCCTCACCCCATGATTATTACTATTATCTTTTATCAATATTCATTATTCCTCATTATTATTACTCACGACCTGTCACCTGTCACCCGTCACCTGTCACCTCATCAAACACTCCCGCCCCTCTTATGACGTCATGGTTGCTGTATATATTAGGCCTAATCATGCCTAATAAAGTCTTACATTTCAATCTGTTTC
>MKWU01006883.1_pt1 | contig 11217 bp, 10 predicted proteins | sample 809101 | NCBI WGS metagenome assembly MKWU01 (sample SAMN05860141, study PRJNA318959) | sponge metagenome | host: Aplysina aerophoba | place: Slovenia: Piran, Adriatic Sea, Gulf of Piran | collected 2013-05-07
TTCCACGGCCCTCTCGGGCCGCGGGTGCCGACTGAAGTCGGCGTTCCAAGCCGTTTTGGCGGTGAAGGCGATGTGCCTGGTGCGGTTCCGCGACGCTGCGCGCCGTTCGGTGCGTCCACGCTGTCACCTGCTGGACAAGCCACCGCGACAGAGTGGGTTACGACCCATTGCGGTCCGCCCCGGGCCGTGAGTATGAGAAATCCGGGCCAAGTCCCCTTGGCGGCAAGACAGCTCTGCCACCGTCTTCCTCGACGCCGAGGACCACGTAGCCCCCATTGAGGTTGTTGAAGTCGTTGGCGAACGCACAGATCGTGCTCAAGACCTGCGGGCCGGTCGCCTGCGGGTTCCAGCCACTCTTGAACTCAAGCCGTTCCGTTTCTACGTTCAGCCCCCGCAACAAGTCGAGGAGATTGACCGAGAGAATCCGGGTGGCCGTCATTCGACCGGGATGAAGAAGCGGTCCCAGCGGGTCCGGGAGAAGAACCTCACCGGCAGGAGCAGCAGGTCCACGAACCGCCGGGACAGCCTGGTCTCCAGATACTCCTCGCGCGGAGCCCCGTAAGACCAGTAGATGAACAGCCCCTTGCCCTTGATGTTCTCGGCAGGGAGTGCGCCCCAGTAACGGCTGTCGTCGCTGTTGTCCCGGTTGTCTCCCATCATGAAATAGTGCCCCTCCGGAACCCGGTACTCGCGCATTGCGGGTTGTCCGCCGTGGACGAAACGGGTGTATTCCTCGGGCAGGGGATCTCCGTCGATGAGAACCTGTCGCCTCCCGATCTGGAGAGTCTCGCCCGGCAGCCCCACGACGCGCTTGATGAAATCCCGATCGGGTTCTTGGGGGAACTTGAACACGACCACGTCGCCCCGCTGCACTTCGCGCGACGGAAGCACGCCGGCTCCGCCGTCGTGGTAGAGCATCTTGTTGACCATCAGGTGGTCGCCGATCAGCAGGTTGTCCTGCATGGAGCCGGTCGGGATCTTGAAGGCCTGGAAGACAAAGGTACGGACGAACAGGGCGAGAATCACCGCGGCGCAGATCGACTCGAAGTACTCGCGCGCCGACGAACGCGGCCGCGTGGTGGCGGGATCGGTCATGGCGCCGCGATCAGTTGCCTTCCCCAGCCGGAGTCATCAGTTCTTCCGGGGAACCGACCACGGTGGTGACCGTTTCGGGATCGAAGGAAACGACCCCGATCGGGGCGTCGGGGGCTTCGGGGAAGAGCAGTTCGGGAACGATCTCGTAGATGCCGTCCTGAAGCCCGGCGCAGGAAACCACGGCGAAGAGATTCGACTCGTCGACCTGGCTCAACATGCTCCGGGGGATGCGCACGTTGGCCACGATTTCGGTGAGGGCGGGCTGGCAGGCGGGTCCCTCGGGTTCACCGGGCGTCAGCCAGACGTCGAGCCGCAGTTCGCGGGGTTCCCGCGCCTCACCGATATCGAGGCGAACGTCCACATAGCGGACACCGGGACGAAGGGCGGGATCGAGTTCGATCTGCAGGCGCTGCGAAAAGGTCTCCCGAAGCCCCTGCGCGGAAATCGGTTCGGTGGTGATCTGCGCCGCGTCGCGGAGCAGCGATTCCGGCCCTTCCACGGTGAGCTCGAGCGGTTCGATCACGACACTGTGGATCTCGAATCCCGTTGCCGGCTGACCGAGCACGCGCGGGCTCACCCGCACGGTACTGGTCAGGGTGCGATCGAGACGCAGGAGGACCTGCGGGGGATCCACCCGCATGACCTGTACGCCGGAAGGAGCTTCGACGGTCTCGGCGCCGAGAAACCAGGTGCGTTCGCCGGGGGCTTCCCCGGTCAGGTCGAGCCGCGCCCGGAGTCCCTGGAGGGGCGCGTCGCGCAACAGGCCGGAGGCGCCCCGGAGCCTTACGTCCACCTCCTGGACGGACTGGTCCACGACCTCGAGTCCGGCCGGGACGTTCACGAGTTCAAGGGGGGCGGAAACGAAGACCTCGGCCCCCTGCTCGTCCGCCACGAAGAACCAGAGGCCGAACGCGAGACCGAGCGCCAGGATGGCCCGGAACACCTCGACCGCACGGAAGGACTCGGGTCCCGCGACGAACTTTCTCAACGGACGATCTCCGGACTCGAGAGGCGGCGGGCGGGCGCCGGCGTGCCGCCCGACGGGGCCGGGCGCGACTTGGTGAGTTCGGCCTCCAGATCGGCACGGTCGGCAACCGGAACGATCCGGCCGCCGGCGACCACGCTCGCCTGTCCGGTCTCCTCGGAGACGACCAGCACCGTGGCGTCGGTCTCTTCGGTAAGCCCCAGCGCGGCGCGGTGGCGCGTTCCGCCGAAGCCGCCCTCCGCGTCGTGCCGGGAAAGGGGCAGCACGCAGCGGGCGGCGACGATCCGGTCACCACTCACGATGGCGGCCCCATCGTGGAGGGGGGAGGTGGGCTGGAACAGGGAAACCAGCAGTTCCCGGCTCAGTTTCGCGTCAAGGGGCATGCCGGAATCGGCGTAGCTCTTGAGGCCGATGTTCCCCTGCCAGACGACGATGGCTCCAACCCGATGGCGGGAGAGATCGGTGGCTGCCTCGATCAGCGTCGCGATGGTGGCGCGTTGCGGGTCCAGATCCCGGCGCCGGCTACGGAGGAAGCCACCGCCCCCGATCTGGGCGAGGCCGGTCCGGATTTCCGCCTGATAGAGGACGATGAGCGCGATTCCCAGATAGGGGAGCGTGTTGCGCACGATCCACTGGACGGTGCCGAGCCCGAGCTGGCTCGACCCGGTAAGCAGCAGCAGGCCACCGACGATCACCGTGCCGAAGGCCATCTGGGAGGCGCGACGGCCCTCGATGAGCTTCAGCAGGACGTAAATCGCCCCCGCGACCAGGATGATGTCCAGAACATCCGTCCAGGACAGGCGCGCAGCGAGCGTCTCGGCCAGATCGCGAATGGTTTCGGTCAATCGGAACTCTGGCGCCAGGAAGCCGCCCCCCGCGGGTTAGGTGGCGCCGCCGGGTTCGGGCACCAGGGGAGGAGTGATGGCGACCCGTCCCGGCACTTTCTCCGGAGCGGGATCCGTGGATTCCACATCGGGCTCCGGTGCGCCAGGGGCGGGCGCAGGCTCGGGAAGGGACTTTCCTTCGAGGACGAGCTGAACTTCCGCGGAACTCAACACTTCGCGCTCGAGGAGCGCCTCGGCGACGGCCGCCAGCCGTTCGCGGTTGCCCTCGAGAAGCTTCTTCGCGCGGTGGTAGGCGTCGTCCACGATGCGATGCACTTCCGTATCGATTGCCTTTGCCGTGCTCTCGCTGTAGTCCTTCCGGGCCGCCAGATCGCGCCCCAGGAACACCTCATTGTTCGACCGGTCGAACGAGAGCGGTCCCAGCGTTTCGCTCATTCCCCACTCGCAAACCATGCGGCGCGCGAGGTCGGTCGCCTTCTGGATGTCGTCCGACGCTCCGGTCGTGACCTGTCCCAGGAAAATCTCCTCGGCGAGCCGGCCGCCCATCTTGACCGCGATCATCGCCTCGACGTAGTCCCGGTCATGGGTGCGCCGATCGTTCTCGGGCAACAGCATCGTCACCCCCATCGCCATCCCGCGCGGAATGATGCTGACCTTGTGCAAGGGGTCGGCCTTTTCGAGCAGCGCTGCCACCACCGCGTGTCCGGCTTCGTGATAGGCCGTCGTGCGCTTTTCGTCGGGGGTCATGATGACCGAGCGGCGCTCCGCCCCCATGAGGACCTTGTCTTTCGCCTGCTCGAAGTCCTCCATGCGCACTTTCTTCTGGGTATAACGCGCGGCGTTCAGAGCGGCCTCGTTCACCAGGTTGGCGAGATCCGCCCCCGAGAAGCCGGGGGTGCCCCGGGCAATGATGCTGAGGTTCACGTCGGACTCGAAGGGGATGCGGGCGCTGTGAACCTTGAGGACTCCCTCCCGGCCCTTGATGTCCGGCAGGGACACCACGATCCGGCGATCGAACCGCCCCGGACGGAGGAGCGCCGGGTCCAACACGTCGGGCCGGTTCGTGGACGCGATCAGGATCACGCCGTCGTTGGACTCGAAGCCGTCCATCTCGACGAGCAACTGGTTCAGGGTCTGCTCCCGCTCATCGTGTCCGCCGCCAAGACCGGCTCCCCGCTGGCGGCCCACGGCGTCGATTTCGTCGATGAAGACGATGCACGGAGCGTTCTTCTTGCCCTGTTCGAACAGATCGCGAACCCGGCTGGCGCCGACACCCACGAACATTTCGACAAAGTCCGAGCCGCTGATGGTGAAGAAAGGAACGTTGGCCTCGCCGGAGATGGCGCGGGCCAGCAGCGTCTTGCCCGTTCCGGGAGGCCCCATGAGCAGCACTCCCTTCGGAATCCGCCCACCGAGGCGCTGGAACTTCTGAGGTTCCTTGAGGAAATCAATGATCTCCTGGAGCTCTTCCTTCGGTTCGTCAACGCCGGCAACGTCCTTGAAGGTGACTTTCTTCTGCTGGTTGGACGTCAGCTTCGCCCGGCTGCGGCCGAACGACATGGCGCGGTTGCCCGGCGCCTGCATCTGCCGAATGAGGAAGAAGAAGAGGCCCACGATGAGAAGGATCGGCAACCAGCTCAACAGCGTCACGACCCAGGAAGTGCGGGTGGCGTCGTCGGCCTCCACGTTGATTCCGCGTTCCAGCAGGGTGGCAACCAGCCCCTCCATCTCCGGCGCGAAGGTCTGGAAGGACTTGCCGTCCACGTCCGTGCCGGTGATCTCGCTTCCGGCTCCGGTCCCGCTGATGCGGACGTCGGTGACCTTGTCCTCTTCCACCCGCTGCATGAACTGGGTGAAGGAGAGCTCGTTCTCCTGCTCGGAGATACGGCTCGAGACGTTCCAGAACAGGATCAGGACGAGCGAGGCCGTCAGCCAGAACATGAGGTTCTTCATCGTCGAACTCATCTCAACTCAATGGCCCGGCCTTCGGTTTCGTTACGCATTTGAAGAAAGTCCCGGCAAATTATAGGTTGCGGCCCGGATCACCCGGGTGGACCGGTCGCGGGAGCCGCGCTGGACCGGGGGTCCCGGGCACGAGACCGGGGACAGCTCACGATCCCGCGGGGTTCGTGGTGGCCGCACTTTCGGTGGGCGAGACGGTCAGCACCTGTTGCTCCAGGCGAACGACCGCCCCCGGCAGATTCACCGAGGTTCCGCCGCGACCGGCCTTGATGAGGCGAAGAACGGCTTCGATGTGCACGGCTCCGATGCGCCGCAAGTCTCCGCGCGTGGTGCGCAGTCCCTCCCGGATGAGCCGGCGCGCCAGCGCCGGATGAGTCCCGGCCAGTTCGGCGACGGGAAACCGGACGAGGGTGGCGGCGCCACGCTTCTCCACGCTCGCGATCCCTCGAAAGCGCCGGGAGGAGATTTCGCCAAGCCAGTCCTCATCGTCGCGGAGCAACGAAGCCGCGCGGCCCAGCGCGGCTTCAACCTGCGGGTTCACCACCTTCCTGAGGAGTGGAAGCGCCTGGCGCCGAATCCGGTTCCGCGTGAATTCATCGCGTTCGTTCGAGGGATCCGGATAAAAGGGCCAGCCCTTGTCCGCTACGAGCTCCGTGATCCCGGTCCGGGAAACCGAAAGCAGGGGCCTGACGATCACGAGCCCCCTCCGGTCGCTCCGGATGGGGGCCATGGCGCCGAGCCCGAGCGTGCCGGCGCCTCGAGCCAATTGGAGCAGGACGGTTTCGGCCTGGTCGGTCAGGGTGTGCCCGAGAAGGACCGTGGTGACGTCCTTTTCCCGGGCGATGTCGGCGAAGAAATCCAGCCGCGCCAGCCGGCCCGCCTCCTCGAGCGAGCGGCCCTCCCGGCGGGCACGCGCGGCAACGTCGCGCCGGGCGCCGAAGCACTCGATCCCGAGGGAGGAAGCGACGGTTGTTGCGAAGTTCGCCTGCTCCGCCGAGTCGGGCCGGAGCATGTGATCGAGGTGCGCCGCCAGCAGCCCCGGTCCACCGGCCCTCTCGCGCACCCCGCCGGGGCCGCCGAGAACGTGAAGAAGGGCCGATGAGTCCATGCCACCGGAAAACCCGACGAGGACGGACCGGTTCCCGGCATCGTCCGGAAACCAGTCCAGGGCGGTGGCGAGGGCTTCCCGAACGGCCCGCAGAACCGGGCCCCCGGGCCCTTTCGCCCCCGGAGACGATTCCCCGGACGCTCCGGGATCAGTCGGCGCCCGAGGTTCCATCCCGTCCCGTCCCCGAGCCGGACGGCCTCTCGGGGACCGGCTCGATGCGGAGCCGGGTGATTCGGTGGCCATCCACTGCCATCACCCGGAGCACGGCCCCCGGGACCCGGACGATTTCGCCCTCTTCCGGAATATGACCGGTTCGGGCGAGTACGAATCCCGCCACCGTGTCGTAGTCGTCCCCCGGCGGAATCTCCACCCTTCCTTCGGGGCTGCCGCCGGCAGGTCCGTGCTGGGCGAGTTCGGCGTTGGCCTCGGAAACGGTCAGGGTGCCGTCGAGCACGAAGCTGCCCCCGGGTCCCGGTTCGCGGTCTCCGGGTCCGGGGCCGCGGATAGCTTCGAGCAGCGAGCTCGAAGTGACCAGGCCTTCGACACCCCCATGTTCATCCACCACGATGAGCATGCGGCAGGACTGTTCGCGCATCTGGACCAGCGCCTGGGCGAGCGTGGCCGTACCCGGAGAAAACCGCGCCGGTGTCAGGTGGTCCTCCGGCCGGAAGTCCGTGCCGGAGGCAACGGCCGGGAGGATGTCGCGCAGGTCCAGGACGCCCCGAACGTCATCGAGGGTGTTGCCCACCACCGGAAGCCGCGTGTGGCCATGTTGGCGGAAGAGACGCATCGCTTCCGAAACCCCGGCGCCGTACGGGACGGCCACGATGGCCCGCCGGGGGGTCATGGCCTCGGTAAGCCGGCGCCCCGTGGCATCGGCGAGGCGAACCAGTACCTGCCGTTCAACCGCGTCGGCGTCCGGGGATCCGAAGCGCAGGCTCTCCCGCATCTCGGCGGCGCTGATGGTCGCCTCGCGCGCCGGACGCGGGATACCGAGGAGCCTCAGGAGGTTGGCCACCAACCAGGACAGGGCGGTGGCGATGGGGCCGAGGAGCCAGAGCAGGCCCTGCACCGGTCGAACCATGCTCAGCGACCACTTCTCGGAGTGACGGGCGGCGATGCTCTTTGGCACCATCTCGCCGAAGACGAGCAAGGCGGCGCCGACGAGGAGCGTCGCGAGAGTTGCTGCCCGGGCGCGCTCCTCGTTCGTTTCGGCTCCCGCGGAGAGCACGACCGTAGCCAGCACCCCGGCAAGCACGTTGGCGAAGACGTTTCCGGTCAGGATCGCTCCCAGAAAACGCTCGGGATGTTCGGCCACCCGAATGACGGCGGCGGCCTTGCGGCTCCTTGCCGCGAGCGTGCGCAGGCGATGCAGCCGCACCGCCATGAAGGCGGTTTCCGATCCCGAAAAGAAGGCCGAGAGCGCCAGAACCCCGAAGAGTGCTGCCGCGAAGGCCCAGGTCACCGGGTGTTAGCAGCCTGTGGATACAGTGACGTGAGCGCCGGGAGCGGCGAGGCGCCTGGCCGACAAGGCGCGCGAGGGAGGAATACCGCGAGTCTTTCGACCGAAGCGCAACGATGAGCGACGCGTAGCGGCGCGGTTCAGCCGGGATGCATCGCCGCTCGAACGCCGCGTCAATTTGTTCACAGGTTGCTGACTCCCGGGCGGCTCAGGCCGATTTCGCGCCCGACGTTCCCGGCCGCAACGTGCGGTACCTGGTGTTCCGCTGCACCGGAGTGAAACCGGCCTCCCGGATCAGGATCTGTATTTCGTCGACGCTCGTGCGATTGATGAATCCGGTGCACGCGTGAACGTTTTCCTCGAGCAGAGTGCCCCCGAAGTCGTCGGCGCCCCAGTGAAGACCGACCTGGCCCGCTTTCTTCCCCTCGCTGAACCAGGATGCCTGGATGTGATCGAAGTTGTCCAGCACGAGACGGGCGACACCGAGGATCCTGAGGTAGTCGTTCGGTCCCGCGTAGTGGGGAATCTTCTTGACGAGAGGAGTGTTTCCGGGCTTGAAGCTCCACGGCACGAACGCCGTGAATCCATGGAACTCGTCCTGCAGCTCGCGGATGCTCAACAGGTGCGTGACGATGTCTTCGGTCGTTTCCAGGTGGCCGTACATCATGGTCGCGGTACTTACGAACCCCACGGCGTGGGCCTCGCGATGCACGTCGAGCCAGGCGGCGGCGCCTCCCTTCTTGTGCGAGATCTTCCGCCGCACCCGGTCGCTCAGAATCTCGGCGCCGCCCCCGGGAAGGGTGTCCTGCCCGGCCTCCTTGAGTCTGGTCAGGACCTCGCGAATGCTGAGCCCGCTCACCTTGGCCATTCCCTCGACTTCAACGGCCGACCAGTAGTGCGGCGTTACCTCGGGGAAGCGTTCCCGCGTTCCGCGAACGAGATCGAGGTAGTAGTCGAGCGGCAGCGACTCGTTGACTCCGCCCTGGAGGAGGACGGTGGTCGCGCCCAGCTCGACCGCCTTGCCGATGCGGTCCAGCATTTCCCCGACCGAATGGGTATAGGCCTCCTCATGTCCCGGAGACCGGTAGAAGGCGCAAAAGGTGCAGTCCACTTCGCAGACGTTGGTGTAGTTGGGATTGGTATCGACCACGAAGGTGACTTCCCGCTCCGGATGCCGGCGAAAACGGTCGTGGTTCGCAAGTTCCCCGACAAACAGGAGGGGAGCCTCGTCCATCAACCAGGCGGCATCGGTTTCCGAGAGCCGAACGCGGCTCTCCACCTTGCGCCGGATTCGGTCCATCGCACGATTCATCATGACGCTCCGTTTGTCTCCCGCATGGGTTCTGAAGAGGGAACGAGCCCCGTCTCCCGCATGAATCGCCGGAAAGTCGCGAAACCCCGGCGCTCCGGTTCGTCGAACCGGTAGGTGAAGTCCGACAGGTACCGGACGATGGCCGGCCGGTCGCCCAGCGGTCCCGCCGCCTCGACTGCAATTTCCGGGATTCTCTCGATGCCGCGCTCGAGGGACGTGGTGATCGTTTCGTGGAGCTCCGACCGCCTGGCGGGGGTCAACGACCTGCGGGCGCTCCAGATGGCGAAAACAAAGGGAAGACCGGTCCAGTCCCGCCAGCAGGAAGCGAGGTCGAAACGGAAGGGAAACCGCGGATCCGGTCGTTCGCGCTCCCGCAGCGCATCGTCGCCGATCAGCAGGACAGCGTCGTGCTCCCGGGTGACGCCCGAGCGGTAGTCCGGCCGCTCGATGCCGAGCCGATGCTCGAGCCAGAGCCGCAAGAGCAGCACCGACGTCGAAGTTTCCCGGGTGATTTCGACGAGCTTTCCGCCAAGCTGCTCCGCCGGGTAACGGGACAGGAGAAACACGCTGCCCGCCCGTTTGCGGCAAGCGATTCCGAAGGCGCCGCGTGCGTCCCCGAGAGGCGAGTAACGGTTCTCGTTCGCGATCAGGTCGCCCGCTGAAAGCAGGCCCGCGTCGAGTTCCGAGGTTGCCGCCAGGCGACCGATCTCCGCAGGAGACGCCCGAAACACACGCAGACCCGGAAAGGGCTCGAAGGGCTGCGTATTGAGATAGGCGAGTTGCCCGAGCAGCAGGCGCACTGAGGAGAACCGGACCCCGCCAGTGGTCAGGCAGCCTCCCAGACGTGCACCACGTTGTAGAGGGCGTCGCGCTCCACAGGAGTCTTGCCGGCATCGCGAATCATCCGGACGAGCCGCTCGCGGGCCAGCCCGACGGGACTCTTCGCCTGCGCGAAATGGGCGATCTTCTCTTCGCCGATCGTCCCATCGAGGTCGCTGGCTCCGAAGTTCAGCGCCATTCCGGCGGAGTCTTCGCCCAGCATGACCCAGTAGGCCTTGACGTGGGGGAAGTTGTCGAGGAGCAGGCGGGCGCAGGCCACGGTGCGGAGGTCCTCGAGAACCGATGCCTGGCGCTCGGCGAGCCCGGTATTCCCCGGTTGGAGGGCGAGCGGGATGAACGACTGAAACCCGGCCTCGAACGCGCCGCAGTCGTCCTGCGCCTCCCGGAGCTGGATCATGTGGTCCACGCGCTCCCCGAGCGTCTCGATGTGACCGTAGAGGAGCGTCGCATTCGTCATGATCCCCAGACGATGTGCTGCCCGGTGCACTTCAAACCACCGCTGCCGACCGATCTTGGTCTTGAACGTCTCCTTGCGGACGCGGTCGGAGAACACCTCGGCTCCCCCGCCGGGGAGGGTCTGGAGGCCCGCCTCCTTGAGGCGGATCAGGATGTCCTCGATGCTGGTCTTTTCGAGCCGTGCAAACCAGTCGATTTCCACGGCAGTCCAGGCCTTGATCTGGACACTCGGGAAGTTCCGATGGATTTCGCTCACGATTTCGAGATACCGGGCGAAGGGCCACTTGGGATGCAAGCCACCCACGATGTGGACTTCGGAGAGTTCGTCGGATACCTGGGCGAGGACTTCCTCCATGGATTGCTCGTACGCGTGTGCGTCGCCCGGCTTGGCGGCGAAATCGCAGAACACGCAGGAAAGGACGCACAGGTTCGTCGGGTTGATCTGCCGGTTCACCACGAACTGGACCCGGTCCCCGTTGCGCGCCCTCGCGGCATGATCCGCCATCCTGCCCAGCGCCGGCAGATCGAAGGTTTCGAGCAGGGTGATCCCGTCGTCGAAGTCCAGGCGATCTCCGGCCAGGACCTTCTCCCAGATCGGGACCAGAGCCCGGTCGCGAAACGCGACGCCTTCGGCAAGCAGCACGGCGAATCTCCGGAGCGAAGCGCTCGCGAAAAAGCCCGGTGCGCTCAGCGCCCCGGGCTTGAAGGGACCTCGATGGGGGCAAAAATCGTAGCATGTGAGACCCGGCGCTCCGGGAGTGGCCGCCGCGATGCCGGCCGGGCCCCCAACGGGAGGACTACTGCCGCTCCCTTACCCCTTTTCCCAAGGCGGACCGGCGCCCCCTTGGAGGGACCGTGAGGGTGAGCGGCGAGGCGCCGTGCGCTGGCCTGCGGCCAGCGCGTGCCGGCTTGGCGGCCGGCGTTCCCGGGGAATCTGCGCCGCATGCTGCGGCGCAGACTCCTAACCCGGACTTCTCATACTCACAGCCCGGGACGGACCGCAATGGGTCGTAACCCACTCTGTCGCGGTGGTTTCTCCACCAGGCGCCAGCCTGGACGCACCGAACGGCGCGCAGCGTCGCGGAACCGGACCAGGCACATCGCCTTCACCGCCAAAACGGCTTGGAACGCCGACTTCAGTCGGCACCCGCG
>MKWU01006884.1_pt1 | contig 11216 bp, 10 predicted proteins | sample 809101 | NCBI WGS metagenome assembly MKWU01 (sample SAMN05860141, study PRJNA318959) | sponge metagenome | host: Aplysina aerophoba | place: Slovenia: Piran, Adriatic Sea, Gulf of Piran | collected 2013-05-07
GACTGGCGGGGCGCCGGCGGCGAGACCGGCCGCGGCCGCGTGGCGCCCGCGGGTACGAACGAGTCCGGGATGTTCCGGTTCTTCGACGCGAACAACTGGGAGATCCTGATCAAGGTGCTGGACGGCTGCGCCGCGAACGGCCACGCCTGGGTGTTCGGGGCCTCGACGACGGACCTGGGCTACGTGATTCGGGTTACCGACACGGCGACGGGCGCGGTGAAGGAGTACCGCAACGAGCCGGGCACGGCGGCCGCCGCGATCACCGACGTCAAGGCGTTCCCGCAGGGCTGCCGGTGATGCGCGGCGGCGGCCGCGTCGCGCTGGCGGCCTGGGCACTGGGGACGGCGCTCGGCCTGGCTGCGGCCGGCCTGCACGGCCAGCCCGCCGGGCGGGACATGCCGGCCCTCGAAGGTCTTCGGCCGCTGGGCGAGATCCCCGTGCTGGCGACTCCGGCGGTGGTCCGCTCGGCGAGCCGGATCGAGGCGGCGCCCGGCGGCGGTCCCGTGCCGTTCGCCGAGCCGTTCGCGGTCGACGTGACGCCCGCCGGCCGCGGGGCCTGGGAGGTCACGAGCGACGGCCGCTTCGCCGTGTGGCGCCTGCGTGTGACGTCGCCCGGCGCGGTGTCCCTCAACTTCGGTTTCACGCGCTACCGCATGCCTCCCGGCGGTTCGCTGCGGGCCTACCCGGCGGACGGCGGCGAATCGGTGGGTCCGTTCACGGACGCGGACAACAAGGCCCACGGCCAGCTCTGGACGCCGGTCGTGTCCGGCGGCGACGCGGTGATCGAGGTCGCCGTGCCGGCGGGCCGGGAGGAGGAGCTGGAGCTCGAGCTCACGTCGGTCAACCGGGGGTTCCGCGACCTCTTCCCGGCGGTCGTCCGGTCGCCGAGGCACTCTTCCTGCCAGACCGACGTGGCGTGTACGGCGGCGGATCCCTGGCGCGACCAGGTGCGGAGCGTAGGTCTCATGTACCACTCCGGACACGCCTCGTGCAGCGGGGTACTGGTCAACAACACGGCGCGCGACCGGAAGCCGTACTTCATGACCGCCGCGCACTGCATAGTGGCGGCGCAAGCCCCATCCGTCGTCGTGTACTGGAACTACGAGAGTCTGACCTGCGGCGCTCGATCGGTGCGCCGTCGACCCGCCCACAGCCAGTCCGGCGCCACGCTCGTGGCCCGCAACAGGAGATGCGCATCGGGTTGGTGTTCGGGCGACGGTGCGATCCTCCTCCTGGACGACGAGGTGAGTCCGGCCCACGACCTCTTCTTCGCGGGCTGGAACAGGGACCCCGCGCCCCCCTCTTCGTCGGTCCTGGTCCACCACCCGGGGGCGCACGTGAAGTCCATCGCCTTCGCGAACGGTCTGCATTCTCACGGTCAAGGCGGCCGCATGGTGGTGGCCTGGAGTTGGACCGGTGGCGGTGCGGAAGCCGGGTCGTCGGGGGCGCCGTACTTCGGACCGGACGGGCGAGTCGTGGCGGTGCACTCAGGCAGCAGTCCAGGGTGCGGCAACGGGGGCTGGGGTTCGCGGCTGGCGAACGATTGGCTCGGCCGCGGCGCCGACCTTCCGTCGGGCCGGTTCCTCGACTGGCTGGATCCGGTCGGCACGGGCGAGATGGCCATCGACGGCATGCCGTGGAACTACGCGCCGGAGGCCGCGGGCACGCTGCACGACAAGTCGCTGCGGCTCGCGGACGGCTCGCTGGAGGTCGACGTGGCGCACGGCTTCCTGGACCGGGACGGTGACGCGCTCGTCTTCACGGTCTCGTCCTCGGACGAGACGGTCGCCACGGCGGCGGTCTCCGCTTCGACGGTGACCGTCTCTGCGGTGGCGGCCGGCACGGTGACGGTCACGGTCACGGCGAGCGACGGCAAGACGGACGACCTGAGCCGGACCTTCGCGGTGACCGTGGGGGCCAACCGTTCGCCCGAGCCGGTGGGGACGCTCGCCGCGCTGTCGCTGCGGCTTGCGGACGGCGCCTCCTCGGTCGACGTGTCGGCGGCGTTCGAGGACGACGACGGCGACACGCTGACCTAGGCGGCCTCGTCGTCGAAGGAAACCGTTGCGACGGTCGCGGTGTCCGGCTCGACGGTGACGGTGACGCCGGTGTCGGGCGGCAGGACGGTGATCGCGGTGACGGCGACGGACGCCGCCGGTTCGAACACCTCGGCGCGGCAGGGGTTCGAGGCGGCGGTGGCGAGCCGCCCGCCGGAGGCGGTCGGCGCCCTGCCCTCGCTTTCGCTGGTGACGAAGCTCGGCGGCAGGGGGAAGAAGATCGTGGACCTGCGGCCGGCGTTCCGTGATCCGGACGGCGACCTTCTGACCTGGTCCGCCTCGTCGTCGGACGACTCCGTAGCCTCCGTGAGCATGTGGCGGTGGTGGGCGACCGTGACGCCGGTTGCGGCCGGCAGCGCGACGATCACGGTGTCGGCGACGGACCCGACCGGCTCGAACACGGCGACGAGCCGGACCTTCGCCGTGACGATCGCGAACGGTCCTCCCGAGGTGCTCGGCCTGGCGGTGCGCAAGTGGGACATGCGCCGGGCCGCCGGCAGCGGCGCGATCGACCTGACGAAGATGTTCGGGGACCCGGACGGCGACGCCCTTGCCTTCGTGGCCACGTCCGCGGCCCCGGCCGTCGCGACCGTCGCCGTTGCGGGGACGACGGCGACGGTGTCGCCGAAGGCCTTCGGCTCGACCGTGCTGACGGCGACGGCGACCGACACGGGCGGCTCGAACACGACGGTGTCGAACCGGGTCACGCTCAGGGTTCTGAATTCCCCTCCCGAGTCGACGAGGAAACCACGGGCCATCAACATGGTGGAGGGCGGCCCCGACCGGTACCTGGACATGGCGGCGCACTTCCGGGATCCCGACGGGGACGTCCTCACGTGGGGCTGCAGCTCGAACAATGGGCAGGTCGCGGCCTGCGGGGGATTCAACGGGGACGTGCTGACGATCTCGGCCGGGAAGTCCGGGACGGCGGCGCTCAGTCTGGAGGCCCGGGACCAGGGCGGTTCCGGCAGCCGGACGGTGGTGTCCCTGACCGTGGTCGTGGCGCCGACCCCGCAGGTGGCGGTGTCGTTCGGCTCGGCGAGCCACGAAGTGACGGAGGGCGGGACGGTGACGGTGGAGGTTCTGCTCGGCGGCGATGCGAAGCGGGATCTGGAGATCGTTCTGGAGCGTACGCACCACGGCGGGGCGACGGACGCGGACTACTCGGGCGTGCCTTCGAGCGTGCGGTTCGCCAGCGGCGAGACCAGCCGGACGTTCGAGGTGGCGGCGACGGACGACACATTGGACGACGACGGCGAGGCCGTGGCACTGGGCTTCGCGTCGTTGCCGTTCCGGGTGAGCGGCGGCGCCGGGACGACGATCGCGATCCTCGACAACGACGGCGGCGGTCCCCCGACGGGCGGTCCTCCGACCGGGGGTCCCGGCGGTCCGCCTCCTCCCCCCGACGACGAAGAAGATGACGAGGACGACGGGGACGACGGCGGTCCTCCCCCCGGCGGTCCGCCCCCCGGTTCTGGCGGCGGCGGTCCTCCGCGCGCGGCGATTGAGACGGACGCGGAGTGCGAGGCGGGGCTCTGCCGCGCTCGCACCGGCGAGCCCGTGTCCTTCGGGGACGCGAGCGCCGGTTCCGTCCGTTCGCGGCTGTGGGACTTCGGCGACGGCGGCCGGTCGCAAAGCGCGAGCCCGAGCCACGCCTGGGCTTCTCCGGGGTTTTACGAGGTTGCGCTCATGGTCGGCGACGGGTCGGTCGAGTCGACGGCGTCGCTCATGTTCCTGGTCGAGGCCGCCGAGCCGGCCGGCGCCTGCGCGGCGGACGAGTGGACGCGCTGCCTCGGCGACTCGCGCTACGCGGTCACGGTGGACTGGCGGAGCGTCGGCGGCGAGAGCGGCCGCGGCCGCGTGGCGCCCGCCGGCACGAACGAGTCCGGGATGTTCCGGTTCTTCGATGCGAGCAACTGGGAAGTCCTGATCAAGGTGCTGGACGGCTGCGAGGCGAACGGCCACGCCTGGGTGTTCGGCGCCTCGACGACCGACCTCGGCTACGTGATCCGGGTGACGGACACGGCGACGGGGGCGGCGAAGGAGTACCGCAACGAGCCGGGCACGGCGGCGGCCGCGATCACCGACGTCAAGGCGTTCCCCGAGGGCTGCCGGTGATCCGCGGCGGCGCCCGCGCATCAGCGGCGGCTTGGGCGCTGGCGGTAGCGCTCGGCCTGCCTGCCGCCGGCGTGCAAGGCCAGCCCGGCGGGCGGGACATGCCCGTCCTCGAGGGGCTTCGGCCCCTGAGCGAGGTCCCGGTGCTGGCGACTCCGGCGGTGGTCCGCTCGCCAACCCGGATCGAGGCGGAACCGGCCGGCGGTCCCCTGCCGTTCGCCGAGCCGTTCGCGGTCGCGGTGACGCCGGCCCGCCGCGGGGTCTGGGAGGTCACGAGCGACGGCCGGTTCGCGGTGTGGCGGCTGCGTGTGACGTCGCCCGGCGCGGTGTCCCTCAACTTCGGTTTCACGCGCTACCGCATGCCTTCCGGCGGTTCGCTGCGGATCCACGCGGCGGACGGCGGCGAGGCGGTCGGCCCGTTCACGGACGCGGACAACGAGGCCCACGGCCAGCTCTGGACGCCGGTCGTGTCGGGCGGCGACGCGGTGATCGAGGTCGCCGTGCCGGCGGGCCTGGAGGAGGAGCTGGAGCTTGAGTTGACCTCGGTCAACCGGGGGTTCCTCGACCTCTTCCCGGCGGTCGTCCGGTCGCCCAGGCACGGGTCGTGCCACGTCGGCGTGGCGTGTCCGGAGGCCGACCCCTACCGCGACCAGGTGAGCAGCGTCGGGAACTTCACGGTCTACGGCAAGTTCCGGTGCAGCGGGGCGCTGATCAACAACACGGCGCGCGACAGGAAGCCGTACTTTCTGACCGCCGCGCATTGCATCAGCGGCCAGACCGAGGCCGCCAGCCTCGTCGTGTACTGGAACTACGAGAGTGCGGTCTGCGGCGCCCGGACGTCCGCACCGGCGCAGAGCCAGTCCGGAGCGGCACTGCAGGCCCGGAACGACCTGAACGACTTCGCGCTTCTGTTGCTGGACGACGAGGTGGACCCGGACCACGCTCTCTTCTTTGCCGGCTGGAGCGCGGACCCCGCCCCTCCCTCTTCGGCGGTCGCGATCAGCCATCCCCGATCGCACCTCAAGTCGATCAGCACGTCGAGCGGCCCGCTGCTCGTGACGGAGAACCGTTCCGCGGAAAGGGGCCTGGGCACCCACCTGAGAGTGCCGTCGTGGGACAGTGGCGCGCTGGAGCCGGGCTCATCGGGCGGGCCCTTGTTTGGACCGGACAAGCGAGTCGTCGGGCAGGTTGACGGCGGCCACGCCAGTTGCGACGGCAGCGGGCCTGCCTGGTTCGGACGGCTGGCGAGCTCCTGGTCCGGCGTCGGGCGGTGCGTTCCGGAGGGGCGTCTTCGGGAGTGGCTCGATCCGATCGGTACGGGCGAGACCGCCATCGACGGCATGCCGTGGAACTACGCGCCGGAGGCCGCCGGCACGCTTCACGGAAAGTCGCTTCGGCTCGCGGACGGTTCGCTGGAGGTCGACGTGGCGCACGGATTCCACGACCGGGACGGGGACGCCCTCGTCTACACGGCGACGTCGTCCGACGAGTCGGTCGCCACGGCGGCGATCTCCGGTTCGACCGTGACGGTCTCTCCGGTGGCGGCCGGCGCCGTGACGGTCACGGTGACGGCGAGCGACGGCAAGTCGGACGATCCGAGCCGGACTTTCGCGCTGACGGTGGGGGCCAACCGTTCTCCCGAGCCGGTGGGGACGCTGGCCGCGCTGCCGCTGCGGGTGGCGGACGGCGCCTCCTCCGTCGACGTGTCGGCGGCGTTCGAGGACGACGACGGCGACACGCTGACGTACGGGGCTTCGTCGTCGGACGAGTCGGTCGCGACGGTGTCGGTGTCCGGCTCGACGGTGTCGGTGACGCCGGTGTCGGGGGGCAAGGCCGTGATCTCGGTCACCGCGACGGACGCCGCCGGTTCGAACACGTCGGCCCGGCAGGTGTTCGAGGCGACGGTGGCGAACCGCGCGCCGCAGGTGGCCGGCGCCCTGCCGGCTCTGTCTCTGGTCAGGAAGCGCGACGGCAAGGGGACGGAAATCCTGAGCCTGCAGTCGGCGTTCCGGGATCCGGACGGCGATCATCTGACTTTCTCCGGCTCGTCGTCGGACGACTCCGTCGCCTACGTGAGCTCCTGTTCGGGGCCGCTGACCGTGGTTCCGGTCAAGGTCGGCAGCGCGACGGTGACCGTCCACGCGACGGACCGGATCGGCTCGAACACTTCGGCGAGCCTGGCCTTCGCGGTGACGGTCGCGAACGGTCCTCCGGAAGTGAACCGCGGCCCCGTCTGGACGGGGCCGGGGACCGTGACCATCCACATGCGGGAGGGCGACCCCGTCCGGGACTTCGACATGGCGGCGCATTTCAGCGACCCCGACGGGGACGTCCTCACCTGGGGCTGCGTTTCGGACAATCAGGCGATCGCGGCCTGCGCGGGGTTCAACGGGGACGTGCTTGCGATCTCGGCGGGGAAGCCCGGAACGGCCGTGCTCCGGCTCCGCGCCACGGACGGCGGCGGCTCCGGTGGTTCGGCGACTGCAACCGTCTCCGTGCTCGTCGCGTCGTCTTCGCCGGTGGCGGTGTCGTTCGGCTCGGCGAGCTACGAAGTGACCGAGGGCGGAACCGTGACCGTGGCGGTCCGCCTCGGCCGCGATGCGAAGCGCGACCTGGAACTCTTCCTGGAGCGTACGCACCACGGCGGGACCTCGGACGCGGACTACTCGGGCGTGCCCGCGAGCGTGACGTTCACTTCGGGGTCGACGAGCCGGTCGTTCCAGGTGTCGGCGACGGACGATGGCGAAGACGACGACGGCGAGGCCGTGGCGCTGCGCTTCGCGCCGCCGCTGCCTGACGGGGTGGCCGCCCGCGGCGGGACGACGATCGCGATCATCGACAACGACGGCGGTGGTCCGCCAACGGGCGGTCCTCCGACCGGCGGTCCCGGCGGTCCGCCTCCTCCTCCTCCTCCCGACGACGAAGAAGATGACGGGGACGACGCGGACGATGGACGGGCCGACCCCCGCGGCCTCCGCACGACGACGAAGAAGATGACGGGGACGACGGGGACGATGGCGGTCCTCCGCCCGGCGGTCCGCCTCCCGGCGGCGGCGGTCCTCCGCGGGCGGCGATGGAGACGGACGCCGAATGCGAGGCGGGGTTGTGCCGCGCCCGCACCGGCGAGCCCGTGTCCTTCGAGGACGCGAGCGCCGGTTCCGTCCGTTCGCGGCTGTGGGACTTCGGCGACGGCCGCCGGTCGCGAAGCGCGAGCCCGAGCCACGCCTGGGCCTCTCCGGGATTCCACGAGGTCGCGCTCGTGGTCGGCGACGGGTCGGTCGAGTCGACGGCGTCGCTCATGTTCCTGGTCGAGGCTGCCGAGCCGGCCGGCGCCTGCGCGGCGGACGAGTGGACGCGCTGCCTCGGGGACTCGCGCTACGCGGTCACGGTGGGGGGGCGGGGGGGGGGGGGCGGGGGCGGGGGGGGGGGCGGGGGGGCGCCGGCGGAGAGAGGGGGCGGGGCCGGGTGGCGCCCGCCGGCACGAACGAGTCCGGGATGTTCCGGTTCTTCGATGCGAACAACTGGGAGGTCCTGATCAAGGTGCTCGACGGCTGCGCCGCGAACGGCTACGCCTGGGTGTTCGGGGCCTCGACGACGGATCTCGGCTACGTGATCCGGGTGACGGACACGGCGACGGGGGCGGTGAAGGAGTACCGCAACGAGCCGGGCACGGCGGCCGCCGCGATCACCGACGTCAAGGCGTTCCCGCAGGGCTGCCGGTGATGCGCGGCCGGGGCCGCGCCGCGCTGGCGGCCTGGGCGCTGGGGACGGCGCTCGTCCTGGCGGCCGCGGGCGTCCACGGCCAGCCCGGCGGACCGGACATGCCGGGCGACGCGGCGGCGCCGGTCCTCGAAGGTCTTCGGCCGCTGGGCGAGGTCCCGGTGCTGGCGACTCCGGCGGTCGTCCGCTCGGCGAGCCGGATCGAGGCGGAACCGGCCGGCCGTCCCATGCCGTTCGCCGAACCGTTCGCGGTCGACGTGACGCCCACCGGCCATGGCGCCTGGGAGGTCACGAGCGACGGCCGGTTCGCGGTGTGGCGGCTGCGCGTGACGTCGCCCGGCGCGCTGTCCCTCAACTTCGGTTTCACGCGGTACCGGATGCCCCCGGGCGGTTCGCTGCGGATCCACGCGGCGGAGGGCGGCGAGTCGATCGGTCCGTTCACGGAGGCGGACAACAAGGCCCACGGCCAGCTCTGGACGCCGATCGTGTCCGGCGGCGACGCGGTGATCGAGCTCGCCGTGCCGGTCGGCCGGGAGGAGGAGCTGGAGCTTGAACTCGCGGCGGTCAACCGGGGGTTCCGCGACCTCTTCCCGACGGTGGTGCAGGCGCCTTTGCATGAGTCCTGCCACATCGACGTGGCGTGTGCCGAGGCCGCCCCGTACCGCGACCAGGCGAGCAGCGTCGGGCACTACACGCTGCGCGGGATCAGATGGTGCACCGGCTTCATGCTCAACAACACGGCGCGCGACAGGAAACCGTACTTCATGACCGCCGAACACTGCCTCAGTTACGCCGTCTATCAGCTCGGTCCGTTGGCGGGCGTGGTCGCCAGCACCGTCGTGTACTGGAACTACGAGAGCCCGACCTGCGGCGCCCGATCGGGCGGGTCGAAGGCGCACAACCAGAGCGGCGCCACGCTGGTGGCGCAAGGCGAGAGAGGCGACTTCGCGCTTCTGCTGCTGGACGACGAGGTCGAGCCTGACCATGACGTGTTCTTCGCGGGCTGGAACGTGGACCCCGCGCCTCCCTCTTCGGCGTTCATGATCCATCACCCCGAAGGCCATGTGAAGTCGATCAACCTGACGAGCAAGCCGTTGACCGTGACCGGGTTCAGGACCTCGGAACCCGGCGACGGCAACCACCTCAGAATCCCGTCCTGGGACCGCGGCGCGGCGGAGCCCGGTTCGTCCGGATCGCCGCTGTTCGGGCCGGACAAGCGGGTCGTGGGAGTGCATTGTGGCGGCCGGTCCGTGTGCGGCAACAAGCTCGCGGACTGGAGCGGCCGTTTGGCGAGCGCCTGGACCGGGCACGGCGTTCCGGAGGGCCGCCTGATCGACTGGCTGGATGAGGTCGGCACGGGCGAGACGGGGATCGACGGCATGCCGTCGAACTACCCGCCGGAGGCCGCCGGCACGCTTCACGGCAAGTCGCTGCGTCTCGCGGACGGTTCGCTGGAGGTGGACGTGGCCCACGGCTTCCACGACCGGGACGGCGACGCGCTCGTCTTCACGGTCTCGTCCTCGGACGAGACGGTCGCCACGGCGGCGGTCTCCGGTTCGACGGTGACCGTCTCTCCGGTGGCGGCCGGCACGGTGACGGTCACGGTGACGGCGAGCGACGGCAAGTCGGACGATCCGAGCCGGACTTTCGCGGTGACGGTGGGGGCCAACCGGGCGCCCGCGCCGGGGGGGGGGCTGGCGGGGGGGCAGGCGGGAGACCCGGAGCCGGCCTTTCGGGGTGCCGGTGGGGCCCACCGGGTCGCCCGAGCCGGTGGGGACGCTGGCGGCGCTGTCGCTCAGCCTTGCGGACGGCGCCGCTTCGGTCGACGTGTCGGCGGCGTTCGAGGACGACGACGGCGACACGCTGACCTTCTCCGCCTCGTCGTCGGACGACTCCGTTGCCTCCGCGAGCGTGTGGCGGTGGTGGGCGGAGGTGACGCCGGTCAAGCCCGGCAGCGCGACGATCACGGTCGCCGCGACGGACCCGGCCGGCTCGAACACGGCGACGAGCCGGACCTTCGCCGTGACGGTCTCGAACGGGCCTCCGGAGGTGCTCGCTTCGGCACCGGCGAAGTTCGACACTTGGCTGGCGCCGGCGGCGCGGGTGGCGCGGGGCGGCGCCGCTCTCGACCTGACGAGCGTGTTCGGCGACGCGGACGGCGACGACCTCTCCTACACGGCGACATCCGCGGATCCGGCCGTCGCGGCCGTCGACCTCGCCGGGGCGACGGTGTCGGTATCGCCGAAGGCCTTCGGCTCGACCGCGCTGACGGTGACGGCCACGGACGAGGACGGCTCGAACGCGACGGTGAGCCACCGGATGGAGGTGACGGTCCTGAACTCCCCTCCGCTGTGGACGGGCTGGACGCCGCCCATTCTCATGCGGGTTGGCGACCCCGACATGGAGTTCGAGCTGACGAAGGTGTTCACGGACCCCGACGGGGACGCCCTCGTCTTCTCGTGCTCTTCCACCAACGAGCGGATGATGAAAATCGTCAGCCTCGCACGGGGCCGGGTGAGGATCAGGCCCGTCGGCGCCGGCGATTCGACTATTCGCTGCTTCGCGTCCGACGGCGACATCTATATCCAGGGCTACGACCGCCGGACATACCAGGATCTCCCGTTTCTCGTGCACGGTCGAGGCTCGCCGGCGATCTCGGTCGACTCGCCGGCCGTTGCCGAGGGCGACGGCCGGATCGTCTTCCGGGTCGCGCTGACCGGCAGCTCGAACCGCTCGGTGTCCGTGGATTACGCGACGTCGGACGGCGCCGGGGCCGGGGGCGCGCGTGCGGGCGTGGACTACGAGGCGGCCAGCGGCACGCTGTCGCTGGGCGGCGCGAACACCTTCCGGACGGTCGCCGTCAAGATCATGGACGATACGGAGGACGCGCCGGCCGGGGAGGAGGAGAAGACCCTCCTGCTGACCCTGAGCAACCCCCGGGGCGTGCCCCTGGTCGGCGGCGGCGCGACGCTGCAGGGGCGCGGGACGATCCTGGACGACGACGACCCGGAGGTCGAGGTGTCGTTCGACGCTTCGAGCCACGACGTGGCGGAGGGCGGGTCGGCGACCGTGGCGGTCCGGCTGGACCGGGACCCGGAGCGCGATCTGGAGGTCCTGCTGGAGCGGACGCACCACGGCGGGGCTTCGAACGCGGACTACTCGGGCGTGCCGTCGAGCGTGACCTTCGTCAGCGGCGAGACCAGCCGGACGTTCGAGGTCGCGGCGGCGGACGACGAGGCGAACGACGACGGCGAGTCGGTGCTGCTGCGTTTCGCGACGCCGCTGCCGGACGGAGTGACCGCGAAGGGGGAGGCGACGCTGGTT
>MKWU01006887.1_pt1 | contig 11212 bp, 10 predicted proteins | sample 809101 | NCBI WGS metagenome assembly MKWU01 (sample SAMN05860141, study PRJNA318959) | sponge metagenome | host: Aplysina aerophoba | place: Slovenia: Piran, Adriatic Sea, Gulf of Piran | collected 2013-05-07
CGACCAGAATAACGGTGAGGCTCGCGTCCAAGGAAATTGGCTCTCAACCGCGAAAGTAATGGAGGAGAGAGTCTTCGTGTGCGTCAAGCGGCCGGCTCATAGACGTCGGCATTGCTCGCCAATTCGGTTTGCGGTTCTGTTTTGAAGTTTCCAAGGGAAAGATCAGTCCGGCTTCTCCGTGTGTCAATCTGGAGCGCTCGGATGGATGGCTGCCGCGCTTCCGACGGCGGTCGTTCCGGAACGTCCCGGTGCACCGGAACCGCCGGCCCCGCACGGTCATGGGAACGCTACCTGCCCCTGTCGCAGAGCGGAAGCGAGCTCCTGTTCGACGTCTTCAGCCGGCGCTACCCGACGCGCGGGCGCGAGCGCTTTCTGTTGGAGCGGGAGTTCGACCGGTTGGGCCGGGTGCTCGCCGAACTCGAAACCGCGGGCGCGATCTCGACGAGCGCGGCCGGGGCGCTGCGCCTGCTGATGCTGACCGGCTGCCGGCGCAACGAAATCGTGACGCTACGATGGGAGCATGTCGACCTCGAACACGACGAGTTGCGGCTCCGCGACGCGAAGACTGGAGCGCGGGCGGTGCCGCTCTCGCCGGCGGCGAAACAGGTCCTGACCGCGCTGCCGCGCCGTCCCGACAACCCCTGCGTGTTTCCCGGCCGCGTGCGCGGAACCCGCCTGCACACGCTGAACGCGTCGTGGCAGGTCGTTCGCAGCGCGGCCGGGCTCGAAGACGTCCGCCTGCATGACTTGCGGCACAGTTGTGCGGCATAGCCATATAACCCACTGTAATCATTAACATTATTTTTCCGAAATAAATTCCGGAACCGTATAGTCACCGGAGTCGATCGTATTCCAGTCGTTGCATGCCGCGCCTGCTTCACCATCCCCGCGATTTTCGAAACGCACGTGCGGACGTGTGCAAGAGCGTTTCGTGCAAGCCCTTTTCGCCTTCACCGGCCCATCGTCATAGCTTCGCACCATGTCCAGGATGCAGCATGATTCCGCTTACCGTAAGGCGACCGCCGCGAATGGCCGACTGCCGGAGGCCACGACTCTCCAGGTGACCACCGGGGGCAATCCCCTGACGGCGGAAGAGATCGCCGTGTCACCCTTCGCGATCAGGCGCGGCCCGAACAAGATGTCCCTCATCTAGCGCTCGACGGGCGCGTCGCCGGATCGAAGGCCTTCCCGTTTCTGACGAGCCCGAACAAACGCGAGTTGCAACCGGGACAGCGGCTCCTCCGGCAGATCACCAATGTGCTCCGACACTTCCTCGAGAACGGCGGCCGAAGGCATCGCGTCCCAGACCCGGTACGCAGCTAGGCGTAATGCAGCGATCACGACGATCTGGTCGAGCGCGGCAACGCCTAGCGGTCCAAGGTGTCCGCCTTCCACACCAGGAATTACGTTGCTCTTCTTCTCCATCCAGATCTCGCGCAGTGCGGCAACGTCGATCAGCCGGTCGTCCGCGTAGTCGTCCCGCACCCGCAGCCATACACCGACCCTCCTCTGCGGAATGCCGTCCAGCCTGGCGGAGGACGCCTGCTCAGAACCGCACCACTGCGTCCAGTGGCCGAGGGATTTGATGTCAACGGCGGTCGGGCCGAAGTCGAACAGACTGACGGCATCTAGCGACTTGCAGAGTCCATTGTAGCCGGCGCGTATCTCGATGGCGCCGGAGTGCACGATACCGCGCAGTCCGTCTAGGGAGGTGGCGTGCCACCGGTGGCCCGAGAGGACGGCCCAGAGAGCGTCGGGTACGTCGTGTTGGCGGTTGGTACCGGAGTTGTCCATGGATCCAAGCAGAATGACGATCAATAGATGATCGGTTGAAACCCTTGCGGATGCAAACTCGGAGCCGAGCAGGGTAGCGTCCGAGAAACGGACTCTCCGCGTGCCCTCCAAGCTGTTCTCGCTCGCCAGGATCTGCGGCCTGCGACCGGTCGGTTCCAATCCCTACAGTCATGTCAAGCGCTACAAGAAGCGCAAGCAAGAGCCGTTCCTGTCGCCCGAGGAGACCGAGCGACTGACGGAGATATGCGGCTGAAGCCCGCACGACTCGAGTCCGCATCTACATATCAAGTGCTGCAAGGAGGAGACGCGCGACTGGTATCTGACCGCCGAGATATTGGCGAGGCTGCGGCGGGTCCTCAACGAGACCCTGTCGGCCAGCTCCGAGACCCGCACAAACGATCTGTCGGACTTCGCCCTTGAAATCAGTCTGGCGGACCCAACATGTGGCCTTGGGCGAGTCTTCCTCCCCAACATGTTCGATTTCAAGAATGACCAAAGGCATTGTGGGGCATGACCATCAAACCACCTGATCAGGGATTCATCTTCTGGCCCGTCGGTACGGGCGACAGCACGACCATTCGCGTGGCGGATACGGTTTACCTTCAGCTCGATCTTCGCCACATGGCCAAGGCGGAGGATCGCGCCGACCCGGCTTGGCCGGTCATCGACGAGTTGATCCGCATCCTTCCGACACTCGACCGCACCCCATACCTATCCGTGTTCGGTCTCACCCATCCCGATCTCGATCACTGCCAGGGCTTCGAGGAATTGAAGGACCGCGCCATCGTCTCCGAGCTCTGGATGTCGCCACGCACCTTCCGCGAGAGCCTCGAGGGCGACGACCTCTGCGACGACGCACAAGCCTTCCACGACGAGGCGATGCGTCGCGTAAGGGCCGCCATTCGGGTGGGTGGCGACCCCGGCCGCGGCAACCGCATTCGCATCATCGGCTACGACGACCTTCTGCGCGAACGCGAGTTCCGAGGCTTCCCTCGACAATTCCTGACCATGCCCGGCCAGACCATCACGACGCTGGACGGTCAAGACCTTTCCCACCTGTTCGAGGCATTTGTGCATGCCCCGTTCCGCGAGGACAGCTTCGGCGACCGCAACGATTGCAGCCTCGCCTTCCAGGTCTCGCTCTACAATGGCAACCACGCTGGCCGGGCACTGCTCATGGGGGACCTCAGTTATCCTGTCATTCGGCGGATCTTCTACCGAAGCACCCCCGCGACACTCGCTTGGAACGTGCTGCTCGCCCCGCATCATTGCTCGAAGTCCGCCATGTACTGGAAGGAAGAAGGGGACAGCGACGAGACCCTAAAAGAGCATATCGTTCGCGAGATCGCTGCCGCGGTCCTCGACCCGGGATACGTCGTCTCGAGTTCCGAACCCGTGCCGGCACGCAACGATCCGGGCGACAACCCACCTCACGCCAAGGCGAAGAGACAGTACGAACGCATCGTCGCCAACGCCTTCCTGTGCACCCACGAACACCCGAACCGCAAGAATCCCCAGCCGATCATCTTCGAGGTCGGCCGGAACGGTTTCGCATATCTCGGCAACACCCAGTCAAGCAGGCCCATGAGCGATGCGCTGAGGGCCGCCGGCGGCGTCGCAGCGGCTCCGAACGTCGCGGTCGGTTTCGGTCGTGGCACTGAGTGAAGGGCAACAGTCTGCCCTTGCTCAGCTCCAACGCATCGCCGACACCGACCGATCCCCCATCCGGATCGTTGGCGTTGACGACGAACCGCCCCCCGACGCCTGCCTGAGCGTCGATATCTCCCTCGACTGCACGCACTATCCGCGTGTCGAGGGAGGGCTGCCGCTTCGCGATCGCGAAGGCATCACCCTGTCCATACCGGCGGATTTCCCGTTCAGCCCGCCCACGGTCGACACCGTCCATACCAGATTCCACGGCTTCGGCCACGTGCAGTGGGGAACCCGTCTCTGCATCTACCTCTCCACCGAGACCCAGTGGATCCCCTCGCAGGGAATGTTCGGATTATTGGCGCAGCTCGACGAGTGGTTTCGACGCGGAGCCCGAAACGAGCTTGACGACCCCGAGGGGCCCTTGCACCCGCCTGTGGCCTACCCGGTTGCCTCGACATCGATTTGCGTCAACGCCAACACCCCGGGTCGAGACACCTGGCCATGGTTCGGCGCCGCCGCTCTCCACCAGCCCAAGCCGGCCCTCCTCGAGGTCCAGGCCTGGTCTCCCCTGAATGCACTCCCCGACCACCTGCCGTTCGCGCCGACCGTGCTGCTGAACTTCGAGCTTCCCTTCGAGTACCCGCGCACAGTCCAGTACCTCTTCGACTACCTGGAGGCCAAGGGGCGTCTGGGCTACCGCCTCCTTGCCCACATGATGATCGCCTCCGAGCGGATCCCCGATGGCGCCCCGCTCTACGTCGGCATCGGAGCCCCGTCGCGTGGCGTCGCCGGCGACCCCGCACAACGAAACCAGCACCTCACCTTCTGGGAGATCGAGCCGGAGGACGTCGCCAAGCTGCGTGCGGCTTCCATCGCCTGCCAATTCAGCAACCGGTACACGGAACAGGACACCCCGACGGAGATCCAAACACTGATCGACTCCATCCTCGACACCTTGCTCGCCTGGCGTCGGGAAGCCCGTGTGCGCTGGTGCCGCGTGATTGAGAACCGGCCGGAAATCATCACCGGGCGAGATGCGGGCACACCGATGGACTGGTTTCGCGGCAAACGCGTGGCGCTCTGGGGTTGCGGCGCGATCGGCGGGCTCATCGCCGAACATCTCGCACGCGCTGGGGTCTCCCAGCTCACTCTCTATGATCGAGGCCGGGTCACCCCCGGCTTGTTGGTACGACAGAATTTCTCCGCGCTCGACACCGATGAGACCAAGTCCGCCGCCCTTGCCGTGCGCCTGCAGTTGATCACTCCCAACGTGCAGGTAACGCCCCGGCACGAAGACATCGTTTTGCAGACCCTCGCGGGTGCCGACTGGGACGCCGATGTTGACCTCATCATCGACGCGACCGCGTCCCTACAGGTGCGAAGCAAGGTCGAGGCGCTACTCAAGGAACACGAGCGCCAGACTCCCATTGCGACAGTTATGATCAGCGCCACCGCCCACCATGCGGTTGCCGTGCTCGCGCCAATTCGATACCGCGCCGGACCCCTCGACGCGCTTCGCCGTCTCGGCATCGCCACCATCGCGCAGGACTGGCTGACCGATTGGGCCCAAGCCTTCTGGACCCGCGAAGCCATCGACGGCCTCCGCCAGCCCGAACCCGGGTGTTCCGATCCCACCTTCGTCGCATCGCACGCCGACGTGGCCGCGCTTTCTGCCCAAGCCCTCAACACCATCGCCCAAATTCTCGCCCAGCCAGACGATGCCGCCACCGGTGTACTCGTCTCGCGCTCGCCCGATCATCGCGACCATCGGTTCCGGTTCCGACCGGACATTCGCTGGGTCGCCGATGGAATCGACTTCCGCATGGCCGGGAATGCCTGGCGCGACATGACCGGCTGGATCCGCGCCGGCACCCGTGAGCGCTCCGACGAGCACGAAACCGGCGGCCTGCTGTTCGGCGAACTCGACGAGACCCTCGGAATCGCATGGGTCACTAACGTCAGCGGGCCGCCGCGCGATAGCACCTTCTCTCCCGAAGGCTTCGTTTGCGGAACGCACGGTACGAGGGAGTTGTGCGACGACTATAACGCACGAAGCCACGGCATCGTGCGTTACGTCGGCACATGGCACTCCCATCCCGTAGGAACTGCGAAGCCTAGCCTCACCGACTACGTGGGCATCGCCGACATCTTCGCAGCCGCACCGGATGACGGCGCCCATCAGCTAATGGCGATCGTCGGGTACGCCGCCCGAGCACAGCCCGAACTCGGAGCCTACACCTTCCACAAGCAGGAACTCGCCGGACTCGATACCGGAACTGAGCTGACCCTTTCGGTCCGCGGCGGCATCACCATTCCGCCTCCCGTCTCGGCCCTCGACAAGTCGATCGGATTGGCACTCTCCGGCGGCGGATCGCGCGCCGTTGCATTTCACCTTGGTACCTTGCGCGCGCTCGAAGACCTGAATTTGCTCAATGAGGTCGACGTGATCTCAGGCGTATCGGGCGGGTCCGTCATGACCGGGATGGTCGGTTATACCGAAGCACCCTTCGCCGACGTCGATCGCAACGTCGTCCAGTTCCTTCGCCGCGGCCTGGTAGCGCCGGGACTCGTGAAACTCTTCCATCCCGCGCGCGCCGCACCCCTAGTGTGGAACCTCGCCTTCGTCGCCCTCCCAACCCTCCTTGCCGATCTCCTTGCCTCGTCCGCGAGTCGCCTCGCCTCATTCTTCCCCGGACTTCGTCGAGCATGCAGCCCGGTCTCGCGCTGCTCGTGGCCCTTTCGACGCCGTTACTCGCGAACGCATGTCCTGGCCGACGCGATTGCCGACGTGGTCGGCCCGCAACAATGCGATGCACCCACCCGTCAGCACAAATCGATCGTCTTCAACGCATGCGAGCTTCGAACCGGCACCGCCTTCCGCATGAGCAACCAGATCTTCGGCTCCTACCGGTATGGATGGGCTCAGGCGGGAGAATTGCGCGTCGCCGACGCCGTCATGGCCTCGGCCGCCTACCCGCCGTTTCTTCCCCCCTTCGACTGGAAGAGGCCGTTCGAACTAAACGACAAGACCGCTACACATCGGGTTATCGTTACCGACGGCGGCGTCTTCGAAAACCTCGGCGTCACCGTCATGGAGCCCGGTCGGGATGCCCAGGTGAGCGCGATTAGCTACGACGTCGACATCATCATCGCAAGCGACGCCGGTACAGGCCAGTTCACCGGCGAGACCGTGCCTATCAGCTGGCCGAAGCGCATGACCCAGGTCGTCACCGCGGTCATGCGCAAGGTTCAGGACGCGACCAAACAGCGCCTGCACGATCACGCCAAGGCCGGACGCATTGACGGTTTCGTGTACGCCGCTCTTGGCCAAACCGACCAGCGGGTGCCACTGAAACCAGCCAACTGGGTGGACCGCGAAGAGGTCATACGCTACCCAACCGACTTCTCCGCCATGTCGGACAAGAACATTCAACAGCTTTCCGCGCGTGGTGAGGCCGTCACCCGGGCGCTGCTCACTCAGTACTTGCTAACCGACTGACAAGGCTCTCCGCTCCGGATCGTGGACTTCTATACACCTATGTCGCTAGCCCACATGTCGTGCTGTAATAGCCGAGCCAACATTCCCGATTCTAGTAGCTCCACTACCAAGTTTGCACTTTGAACAAACGTCCATCCTTGTTTTCGTCGTGAAGCAGCAGGACAATTTCCCGTTCGTCGAACAGCGCTTGAGCGTCATCGTGCCGAGAAGGCATATCTGAATCAATTAGTGTAATCACCGACTGAATGCCTAAAGCTGTGTAACGGCGAATAACCTCCAAGAGATTTTCCTTCTTGCGGTCATCTAATGATTCAAACACTCCGTCGTGGTATACAAACTTTGGATACTTCTCGTCCAAATGCGCACGCAAGACCGCCATATCGAAGGCTATGCACAGCAGCTTTCTATAGGTGTGACCTATTCCCGCACTGGTAGCATTGCCCGCTTCATCCATAATCTCTGCTCTAAACTCCAAGTGTCCCTGTTGGTTGGGCGAAACGCTTAACAATGCCTTACGATCAATGACTTCCTCCACGATTTCGTTGAAAAACAAACGAATCTGAGAAAACACGCTTGACTTGTCCGCGTTTTGGGCTTCGACATCCGCCTCTACTTGAGCCTGAATATGGTTCTTCTCCTCGGACAGGACTCGCACTTCTGTCCGCAACTTCTGCAAGCGATGCAAAAACCCCCTCTGACGTTCAAGCGCCGTGATGTCTGCGCGGAGCGTAACCAACTCCGCAGAAACTTGTTTGTATTTGTCAAAGGCATCACTATCGCTTAAGAATGCTAGCACCTCTGACCGCCGTTTGCCCAATATATTGAGTTCTCTGTTAATCCTCCTCAGTTCGGTCTGAATCTCAGTCCGCTCCTCCTCCAAATACCTGTAACGTTCGTCGGTGATAGCCTTGTCAAAAGCGATCAGCTGGTCAAAATCTTTTCTGATCTGTCCCTCGAACAGTATGCCTGCCTCTTTGAACAACGTCGAGGCCCTATCCGGGTCAAACACTATCTGACCCTCCTTCAACGCATTCGTGATCTTCCTTAGGTTCTGCGTTAACGAATAACGCTGCGCATTTAGCGCTGCGATTTTCTCGTCTACCTCCTCCACCAGTTGCCTGGTTTGGAGCCTGTCTTCCAAGCGAAAATCAAATGCATCAAGAAGTTGCTGCTTCTTCTCGACCTCCTCTTGCTTGAGCAGGAGGATGCCGTCGATTTTGCTCGCATCTCCGACCGAGCCTCCGAGCTCCGCCCTAATTGTTTGCTCCGTTTCTTGCTTCTCCACTAACTTCTTCTCTTTGGCATAATGTTGTGCCACGAGTTCATCGTCAAAGCCAAGAGCATGAGCCAAGAACGGTTTCCAGTCAGCATGTGCACTCGCAAACCGACGCAAGTGAAACACGTCTTGAAAATCATCCTGAGACCGCAGCAGGTAGCCTAGCCCCTTACGGTAAGCCCAAGGCTTCAAAGCACGCCAATCAAGCAAACTGTCCAACAGTTCTCTGGCACGCTGAAAGGGCACATCGGAATGATCCCACTCCTGAACCGGAAGAGTTGACAGATCCTGGTGACGCCCGACATGCTTCTTGAACGCAATCTTCGAAGCCTCGGCAACGCTACGCCGCACGGACACGTAGGAGCCATCGGGCAGTTCCACTTCGAGAAAAAAGACAAAGTCAGAAAAAATCGCAGTATGCTTGAATAAGAAGAAATTCGCGTCGCGGCGGGCCAGGAAGCCAAAGTCTAGCATACGCCCCAGTGTCGTCTTACCCAGATTATGGGTATCCTTCTTGCGGTTTTCCGGGAGTCTAATCTCTGCCAAGACGACGTTTAGACCCGCGACGAATTCGATTGGAGCAAATTCGTTAGGTCGGTTCGAGTATAGCCTAGATACCCTCATTGGGCCCAACATATTCTATAGCATCGGTCTTTGGGTGATACTCAACAAGACCCAACAGATACAAAAAATGAAGCGAAGGCTGGAATAATACGTCGCCACCAATAACTGCTTTCCGAGCATATTTTAGTAATTCGTCATACTCGACGAGTCGTCGTGCCTGTATTCTTTCTAACACAATCATTGCCACGTTAATCACGGTACGGTCAGGATGGGAGTGCTTACTCGGCCGAAGCATCCGCCATCTCCCCAATGTCGCAATTCCAGTACATATAGAAAAGCACTGCCCTTGTAAGACGCTTATGTACAGTTTGTCGTAATATAGCATCGCGTGCAAACAATAGATCAAGAAGGTATTCCATCACCGCGTCGAATGATTGATAGTCTTTTCGTTTAGCGATGATTTTTAGTTGAAATTCATCCACCGCAGCCTCGTAGGACCGCAAGAGATCCATATTTTCAGGTGCAGACAGAAATGTTCGTATCTGACTAGTCTCCTTCAGGTATTTTTTTCGTATCGCTTTGGCGTATTCCACGGTCATGTCGTTAAGAGCGTTCTTCTCCGCGTACGAAACGCGCTGTGTAGGCGGATCGTCGAGGACTGCTTCTACTTCAGCCTTGTTGCGGGCCAAAGCCTGCACCACTTCCGCCAGTTCATCCGGGCTGACAATCAATGGAGAGTCGACAGGATCGAGCTCTGCCAGCTTTGCAACCTCGCCAAATGTCTTTAGCCAAAGTTCCAACTGCTCTAAGCCGCACAGATATATTGACGGCTCTGGAATCGAACAGGTGTTGGAGATGTGGTTGCGGATAGTTGTTTCTGCGTTAGCGGACAGGCGACGGTTTGCAAACAACATATAGTGATCAAGCTGATTTGATTCCTTCAATCTAATAATCCGCGGAATTTCTTTACCCAAAAGTGTATTGATGGAAGTAGGGCTGAAAAAATCAGTTTCCAAGAAATTCCGGTTGTATCCGTTTGTATGTTTAGCTTGTATGATAGTGGTACCCTTCCACTGGGCTGCTTTACTCGGATGTAGTTCAGCCGTTCCGACGAACTTAGCATCCCGGCCACCATCCGGGCCGGCGGTAAACCCCTGTACGGAGATCCCCAGGAGACGCTGGCACAGAAGGACGATCAGCTTTTCAAACTGCTCCGAACTGAGATCTTCATAGGCGTATTTCATTCCATCGGGCTCTGCTACTCAACTAGGCTAATTGCGGTAACGTTAGCGCGAGAGAACACCGTAGAGCAATATTCTTGCCTCATACGCGACACGGAGCCTTGACCGGCAGCGGCCCAGGCCCCAATCCGGCGACTGCGTTGGGTTTTCCTCGCGGTCGCGTGCTGGAGCGGCGTATCTCCGTCATCCAATACTAACCGGCCGGCTTCTATATCGAGACGGCGCCTGACGCCTTCGGTCGATACCACCGGGCATACCGCCGCCCAGGGACGATGGCCCGAGAACGCCGGGCTTCCCGATTTCATCTTCCCCGTCATGTCCCCGGTCCGCTCACTCGCGCCCTCGTAGCAGTTCCTCGTTGACCAGCTCGCGGTTCGTCCTTTCCCAGACATACTCCATGATCGGGATCGTCTCCAGCGTCCGGCCGTCCAACAGGGCCTTCGCAGTCCCCGCGAAGGTGTTCCAGTCGACGTTTCCGGCGCCTTTCAGCACATGCGCGCTACGCAGCATCCGCAGCGCCCAGTCCTCGCGCCGCGACTCCAGCCGGGCGAAAAACCCGGACCTCGCCCGGTCGGCGTCGTCGGCCTCCGCCATGGCATCCTGCAGGATCGCCGTTCCCCCCGACCAGCCCTTCACCACGCGGTAGTCGTCCGGCCACGCCGCGCTGCCGCCGACCAGCTCCTCTCGCACCGGCGCGGGCAGTGCGGCGATCTCGTCGCCCGGATCGAGTTCCGACAACCATTCCGGCGCGGTCACCGCGCGCGGCCGCAACTCCCACATCCCGCACGAGAGCGCGACGTCGACCAGACCCGCGGCCGGCGGTTGTTCCAGAGCAAGGCCCTCGGCCAACGCTACGGCAACCTGCTCCTCGAACGTTTCCCACGGTATCTCGATCATCGTGTCGAATACGTCCGAATCCATGAACTCCCCGATCGCTTCCATGCCGGGTATCACCACGGCCTCTGCGATCCCCCGCCCCAATTCCGTAACCACCGTCGCGAGGGCCGGTTCGTCCCCTCCCTGCAAGACCGCGCGCAGCATCTGCGTGCCCCACTTGTCGGGGAGCGAGCCGTAGATTTCCGCCCGCCGGCGTTCCGGTCGCGGCAGGGGCGCAACCAGCTCGCGACGCCGCGCTTCGGCCAGGGCCTCGTCCAGCAGCGTTCGCCCGGCGTCCGCCGGCATCCA
>MKWU01006888.1_pt1 | contig 11212 bp, 7 predicted proteins | sample 809101 | NCBI WGS metagenome assembly MKWU01 (sample SAMN05860141, study PRJNA318959) | sponge metagenome | host: Aplysina aerophoba | place: Slovenia: Piran, Adriatic Sea, Gulf of Piran | collected 2013-05-07
GGCGCGTCGTCTGGTGGGAGCGCGGCCTGTCCGACGGACGCACCTCGATGATCGTCGATCCGCCCGACGGGCGCATGCCGCTGACGCCCGAGGCGGCGGCGGAGCGCCGAGCCCGCCCGCCCGCGGGGGGGGGGGGGGCGGGGGGCGGCGGGGCGGCCCCTACAGCCAGAACGTTCACATCGCACAGACGCCCGACCACGTGCTGCTGCTGCACGAGATGATCCACGAGTACCGCATCGTCCCTCTCGACGGCCGGCCGCACCTGCCGGAGTCCGTCCGGCAGTGGCTGGGCGACGCCCGCGGCTGGTGGGAGGGGGACACGCTGGTGGTCGAGACCACCAACATCCGGGACGACCAGCGGTTCCGGGGCCTGTCGCAGGGATCGATGCGTCTCGTCGAGCGCTTCACGCGGGTGGGCGCGGACGAGCTTCGCTACGAGGTGACGTTCGAGGATCCGAAGCTCTGGACGCAGCCCTGGACGGCGACGCTCACGATGCCGCCGACGGACGGACCGATGTTCGAGTACGCCTGCCACGAGGGGAACGACGGAATGACCGCGCTCCTCGATATCGCGCGCGGGGAGGCAGCCGCGGCGGGTGGCGAGTTCGGCTCGCGGTAGGGAGACTGCGCCGTGGAACGGCGTGGACTCCTGCAGGGTTGGTTGGGCACCAGGCGGAGCCGTCAGGCGACGAATGGTGGGCCAGGAGGGGCATCTTGACAGTCAGCTTCCGATCCGCGTCGGCGCGACGCTGGAAGTGCCGGGCGACCGTCCTGGCCGGAGCGGTGGCGCTCTCCGCGCTGCCTGCCGGGGCGGCGGCTCAGGCACCGGCGCTCGACGAGGTGATGGACCGGGCGGCGGGCCGGGTGGTGACGGTCATCGAGGATCTCGCCTCCGTCGTGATGGAGGAGGACTACAGCCAGGTCTACTTCTCCACGGAGCGGCGCAGCGGCCCGGCGCGCAGCCACCTGCGCTCCGACTTCCTCCAGGTGCGGTTGGCCGGCTCCGAGGAGCTGACCGGGTTCCGCGACGTCCTGGAGTACAACGGGCAACGGGTGCGCGACCGCGAGAACCGCCTGGCGGAGCTGTTCCTCGGCACCCACGAGAGCGCGATGGACCAGCTCCGCAGCATCACGGAGGAGAACGCCCGCTACAACGTCGGGTCGACGCATCGGACCTTCAACGTCCCGACCTTCGGCCTGTTCGGCCTCCACCCTGCGAATACGGGGCGCTTCGACTTCCGGAAGCGGGGCGAGGGCTGCGGAGGCGTCGACGAAGCGTGGGAGGTTCGCTTCGAGGAGGTCGCGTCGCCGACCATGACGCGGGGCTATGGCGGGATCGACCTCCCGGCCCGGGGTCATGTGTGCGTGGATCCCGAGACCGGCGACGTGTACGAGACCGGGATCGAGCTTCGGCACCCGGCGGTGGAGGGGCGGCCGGAGACCGAGGCGCAGGCGACCGTGACGTTCGGCCGCGAGTCGGAGACCGGCCTGTGGGTGCCGGTCGAGATGCGCGAGCGCTACCAGGAGCGTGGCGGGGGGAGAATGAACGGCACCGCCCGCTACTCGGACTTCCGGCGATTCGCGGTCGCGGTGGACGAGGACTGGACGGAGGAGCCGGAGCCGAAGTAGCCCGGCCGACCGATGCACCGGGCGGACCGGGGCCCCGACCCGGCGGTGCGCGGAGCCCGGACACCGCGGCCCGAGAGCCCGGACGCCGCGGTGAGCGGACGGCGCGCGCGGCGCTGGCAAGCGCATTCACGACCGAGAGTGGAGCAGAGGGCATGCAGGAGCGGAAGACGACGACCCGCGGCAACGGTCCCGCAGCGCGCCGGAGCGTGCCGGTTCTGTCGGTCGCTCTCCTGGCGGCCCTGCCCGTGGCGGCCGGCGCCGCGGACGACGGCCGGCCGCTGATCGAAGCCGTCAGGGCGGAGGACGCCGGGACCGTGCGCGCGCTCCTCGACCTGGGGGCGGACGTGCGCGCGGCGCAGCCCGACGGTGCCACCGCGCTCCACTGGGCGAGCTACGGAGACGCGGGCGACCTCGCCGACCTTCTCCTCGCTGCCGGCGCCGACTTTGATGCGGCGAACGACTACGGCATCACGCCGCTCGCGCTCGCCTGCGAGAACGGCTCCGGAGCAATGGTGCGGCGGCTGCTCGAAGCCGGCGCGGACCCGAACGTCGCTCGGGCGACGGGCGAGACGCCGCTGATGACCTGCGCGCGGACCGGCGATCGCGGCGCAGTCGAGGCGTTGCTGGCGCGCGGCGCGGAGCCCGATGCGGCGGAGTCGTGGCGCGAGCAGACGGCGCTGATGTGGGCGGCCGGGGAGGGGCACACGCCGGTGGCGCGCGCCCTCGTGGCCCACGGAGCCGACGTCCGCGCGCGTTCCGCGGCCGGCTTCACCCCGCTCCTGATCGCGGCGCGCGAGGACCGGCCGGCGCTGGCGCGGCTCCTGCTGGATGCGGGTGCCGAGGTGAACGCCGAGACCCCGGACGGCCTGACGCCCCTTCTGGTCGCGACGCTGCGGGGGCACGCGGAGCTGGCCATCGATCTATTGGAGCGCGGCGCGGACCCGAACGACGGGGGCACCGGCTACACCGCTCTCCACTGGGCGGCCGGCTCCTGGCACACGGAGCTGACGGGCAGCCTGCGCGGCATCGCGACGGCAACGGATGAGGAATGGCGCTCGCTCAACGGGGTCCGGACGGGCCGGCTCCCCGGCCCGCCGCGCGCGCCGCGCCCCGGGGGGGGGGCGGGCCCCCGCCGCGGGGCCGGCGGCCCCCCCGCCGCAGTTCGGTTTCGCCAGCCAGCGGTTCCGCGTGAGCCTGGTGGGCGCCACGCCGTTCCTGCTCGCTGCGATGGACGGCAATGTCGCCGTGATGCGGGCGCTGGCGGCAGCGGGCGCCGATCTGCACCTGGCGACGGACCAGGGGACGACGCCGCTGATGCTGGCGGCGGGCCTGGGGCGGGTCCCGGCCGAGACCCGCGTCACGGAAGCGGACAGCGTGGAGGCGGCCCGGTTCCTGCTGGAGCGCGGTGCGGACATCAACGCGGCCAACGGCGACGGCCGGACGGCGCTGCACGGGGCCGCCCACGTGCGTTCCGACGCGCTCGTCGAGCTCCTGGTCGACCATGGGGCCGCGGTGCGGGCCGGCGACCGGCGCGGCATCACGCCGCTGATGATTGCCGAAGGCGGCGGGCACATCCTCCTGCCGGGTCTCGGCGGCGGGAGCACCGCCGATCTGCTCCGTTCGCTCGGCGGTGGTGAGGGCGGGGCCGACTTGATCGGCCGCTTTGACGAGGGGCCGATCCGCTGACGGCCGGGGGTGACGATGGCGATCTCGAACGCGGGACCGAACGCGCCGGCGAGCGCCGCGGCAGGTGCGGGCGTTGCGCGTCGCGCATTTCTGCTGGGGGCTGCCGTAGTGGCCGTCGCCGCCCTCGTCGCTCCGGCCGGCGCCCAGACCGCCGGGCCAGGCTCGTCGACCGCGGGCGCCGCATCGACGGAGCTCGCGCCGGCGCCGGCGCCGGCGAACGCCGCGGAGACGACATACCGGGCCGTCCTCGACCGCTACTGCGTCGCCTGCCACAACGAACGGACACTGACCGGCAACCTTGCCCTCGACAACGTGGACATCGCGCACGTCGGCGACGCGGCCGAGGTGTGGGAGAAGGTGCTCGAGAAGCTGCGGACGCGGGCGATGCCGCCCCCGCGGCGCCCCCGGCCGGCGGACGAGACGTACGATGGGTTCGCGGCGTGGCTCGAGTCGGGGCTCGACCGGGCCGCCGCGGCGCGCCCCAACCCGGGGCGGCCGACCATTCACCGGCTGAACCGGCTGGAGTACGCGAACGCGGTCCGCGATCTGCTCGGCCTGAAGGTCGATGTCGACACGATGCTGCCGGCCGACGACCTCGCCTACGGCTTCGACAACAACGCGGACATCCTCACGATCGCGCCGGGCATGCTCGAGCGCTACCTGTCGGCGGCCCGGAGGATCGGCCGGCTGGCCGTCGGCGACTCCGCCATCGAGCCCGACGTCGTCCGCTATCCGGTTTCGTCGCTGCTCGTGCAGCGCGACCGGATGAGCGAGGAGATGCCGTTCGGGTCGCGGGGCGGCGCCGCGGTCACCCATCACTTCCCGCTCGACGGCGAGTACGTCGTCCGCCTGACGCTGCTGGGCAACGGCGGGCGGCGGGAGCCGCAGGAGATCGACGTCCGCGTCGACGGCGTTCGGGCGGCCCTGCTGCGGGCGGGCAACGGAGCCGGCGGCGGCGCGACGCGCGGGATGCCCACCGGAGACGGCTCCCTGGCCGTGCGCGTGCCGGTTCGCGCCGGCACGCGCGTCGTCAGCGTGTCCTTCCTCAAGCGAACGGCGGTGACGGAAGGCGTGGCGCCGGACCGGCTGCCGGTCTGGACCTTCAGCACGGGCCGCGGCTACGTAGAGCCGATGGCGCTCGAGAGCGTCGGCATCGAGGGGCCCTACCGTCCCGCGCCGGCGGATCGAGCCGGCAGCGCCGGCCGGGGGGCGGGGGAGACGGCCAGCCGGGAGCGCATCTTCACCTGTCGGCCAGACGGCCCCCGGGACGAGGCGGCGTGCGCGGACGAGATCCTCGCCGTCCTGGCGCGCCGGGCGTTCCGCCGCCCGGCGACGGGCGACGACCTCGACGTGCTGCGCTACTTCTACGGAGAGGGACGGCGCGCGGGCGGCTTCGAAGGGGGGATCCAGCGGGCGATCGAGAGCCTGCTCGTCGACCCCGAGTTCCTCTTCCGGATCGAGCGCGACCCCGAGGACGCGGCGCCGGGAAGCCCGTATCGCCTGAGCGACGTCGAGTTGGCCTCGCGCCTGTCGTTCTTCCTCTGGAGCAGCATTCCCGACGACGAGCTCCTCGCTGTCGCCGAGGCGGGGCGGCTCCGCGATCCGGCCGTCCTCGAGCGTCAGGTGCAGCGGATGCTGGCCGACGAGCGATCGCGAGTGCTCGTCGACAGCTTCACCGCGCAGTGGCTCCATCTGCGCCGGATGCGCACGGTGACCCCGGACGTCCAGGCGTTCCCGGCGTTCGACGACAACCTGCGCGACGCGCTGGTGCGGGAGACGGAGCTCTTCGTCGAGAGCCAGATGCGCGCGGACCGCAGCGTCGTCGAGCTCCTGACGGCCGACTACACCTTCGTCAACGAGCGGCTTGCACGGCACTACGGGATGCCGGGCGTCTACGGCTCGCGCTTCCGGCGCGTGCCGCTCGGCGACGGGGCCCGCCGGGGGCTGCTGGGGCACGGGAGCATCCTCACCGTGACGTCGCTCGCCACCCGGACGTCGCCGGTCGTGCGCGGCAAGTGGGTGCTGGAGAACATCCTCGGCACGCCGCCTCCGCCCCCGCCGCCCGACGTGCCGGACCTCCCGGAGCGCGAGGCGGGGGAGGCGCCGCGGTCGCTGCGTGCGCGTCTGGAGGCCCACCGCGCCAACCCGGTCTGCTCGGCCTGCCACGCCCGCATGGACCCCCTCGGTTTCGCGCTCGAGCACTTCGACGCCGTCGGGAAGTGGCGCACGGCGGAGGGCGGCGTCCCCATCGACGCATCGGGCGCCCTGCCGGACGGCACGACGTTCGACGGGCTGCCGGGCCTGCGCGACGTGCTGCTCGCGCGGCAGGACGAGTTCGTGACCACGGTGGCGGAGAAGCTGCTCACGTACGCCCTCGGACGCGGAATCGAGCACTATGATCGACCGGCCATCCGGGCCATCGTCCGGGAGGCGGCGGCGGACGGCTACCGTTGGTCGTCGCTGGTTCTCGGCGTCGCCCGGAGCCTGCCGTTTCAGATGAGGAGAGCGGAGTCATGATCATCACCAGGAAGGCGCTGCCCCGGCGCACCGTGCTGCGCGGGCTCGGGACCGCGGTCGCGCTGCCGTTGCTCGACGGGATGGTGCCGGCGCTGACGGCCATGGGCCGGACCGCGGCCGGGCCGAAGCCCCGCCTGGGGGTGGTCTACGTGCCGCACGGCGCCGTCATGCGCAACTGGACGCCGGAGAGGGAGGGCGCGGAGTTCGAGCTCTCGCCGATCCTCCAGCCGCTTGCGCCCTTCCGGGAGCGGCTGCTCGTCCTGACCGGCCTCGACCACGCCCCCGCGGCGCAGATGCCGGGCGACCCCGCGGGCGGGCACGGGCGCATCACCGGCGCCTTCCTGACCGGCGTGCACGCCAAGCCGACCGAGGGCGCCGACTTCGAGGCGGGCCGCTCGGTCGACCAGATCGCGGCGGCCGAGCTCGGCCGCGAGACGCAGCTCGCATCGCTCCAGGTCGGCATCGGGCTCCCCGAGTTCGGCGGCGCCTGCGACGCCGGCTTCAGTTGTGCCTACATCAGCACGCTGAGCTGGAGCACGCCGACGACGCCGCTGCCGATGGAAAGCAATCCGCGCGCGCTCTTCGAGCGCCTGTTCGGCGACGGCGGCAGCACGGATCCGGCCGTCCGCCGCGAGCGGATCAAGCAGGACCGGAGCATCCTGGACGCCGTGACGCGCAAGGTGGCCCGGCTGCGCAAGGGGCTCGGCGCCGCGGACCGCGCGAAGCTCTCCGACTACCTGAGTGCGGTGCGCGACGTGGAACGCCGCATCGAGCGGATCGAGGCCGACGCCGATCGCGAGCTGCCCGTGGTGGAGCGTCCGTCGGCCAGCATCCCGGCGTCGTTCGAGGACTACGTGAAGCTGATGTTCGACCTGCAGGTGCTGGCCTACCAGGCCGACCTGACGCGCGTCATCACGTTCCTGATGACGCCGGAGCTCACGGCCCAGACCTATCCGCAGATCGGGGTGCCGGACCCGCACCACGCCCTGTCGCACCACGAGAACAACCCGGAGAGTCTGGCGAAGCTGACGCGCGTCGGCACCTATCACACGGAACTGCTGTCGTACTACCTGGGCCGGCTGGCGGCGACGCCGGACGGCGACGGGACGCTGCTGGATCAGGTGGTGCTGCTCTACGGGAGCGGCATGAGCAACAGCAACCTCCACAACATCCAGAACCTCCCGCTCCTGCTGGCAGGGGGCGGCGCGGGGCAGCTTCGGAGCGGCCGGCACCTGCGGTACGCGGAGGGGACGCCGCTGACCAACCTCTACATGTCGATGCTGGCCCTCGCCGGCGTGCCCGTGGAGCGGGTAGGCGACAGCACGGGCGAGCTGAAGCACCTGACGGGGGTCTGACGGACGGCGGTGACGGACGACGGACGAGAGTGGAGGCGGCGTCCGGGGACGCCCCGGATGGACGCCCCGGGGCGTACGAAGTCGTCGCGGGTGGCGAACTCGACGGTCGGGAGTCGAGGCGGCTGCCGGACGTGACCGACGCTCCCAGGCACTCGAGCCCCGGGCTCACCGAGGGATCGATGCTCCGCCGGGACCGGGGCCGGGGCTCGGCCGCAGAGTTGCGGACGGCGCCGCGCGAGGGGATACTGTAGGGCGTCGTGCGGACGTTTCTGAGGGAAGGGGTAGTTCGATGAACGCGAAGCATCTCAGTCGGCTGGCGCTCGCCGCCGGTTTCGTTGGTCTCCTGATGCCGGCCGCTGCCGGCGCCCAGTCGTCGGCCCCCACCGGCGCCGCGGACGCCGAGGTGACGTTCGCCAGCGACATCGCGCCGATTCTGCAGCGGAGCTGCCAGAACTGTCACCGGCCGGCGTCGGTGGCCCCGATGCCGCTCCTCACCTACGAGCAGGTGCGGCCCTGGGCCCGCGCAATGAAGATGCGCACGGGTCTCCGCAGCGAACGGGGCGCCATGCCTCCGTGGTTCATCGAGCGGGACCTCGGGATTCAGCACTACAAGAACGACATCTCGCTGAGCGAGGAGGAGATCGAGAAGATCGCGGTCTGGGCCGATAACGGTGCCCCGCTGGGCGATCCGGCCGACCTGCCGCCGCCGCTCGAGTTCCGCGCCGCGAACGAGTGGGAGATCGGCGAGCCGGATCTGATCGTCGAGTCGCCGTCGGTCGTCGTCCCGGCCGCCGCCCCCGACAAGTGGACCTCGCTCGGCACCATCCCGATCGACCTCGAGGAGGACCGCTACGTGGCGGCGGTCGAGGTCAAGGAATTCAACGACATCCCGCCGGACGGCACCGGCGACACCGTCGGCGGGCGTTACGTGTTCCACCACATGACGTACGGCGCCGTCGCGCCGGAAGGCTCCGACCTGTCGTCGTCGACGCGCTTCCCGGTGCACGAGGTCGGCCGCAACGCGGACATCTTCCCGGACAACGCCGGCCGGCTGCTGCGCGCCGGGTCGTCGCTCGATCTCGAGACGGCCCACCTTCACTCGAACGGCCGCGAGACGCGCGCGCACCTCAAGTTCGGGTTCAAGCTGCACCCGAAGGGCTACAAGCCGGAGATCTCGCACGCCCGCACGCTGCTCGGGAACGGCGTGGACATCGACATCAAGCCCGACCAGCCCGACCAGGAGCTGCACGCCTACCGGGTGCTGGACACGCACACCCGGCTCGTCTCGTTCGAGCCGCACCAGCACGCCCCCGGCATGCGCATGTGCCTGGAGGCCATCTGGGGCCACAACATCGAGACCCTGGCGTGCGTCGGCTACGACCACAACTGGGTGAAGCAGTACATCTTCGACGACGACTACGCCCCGCTGCTGCCGAAGGGGACCATTCTGCACATCATCGGCTGGCTCGACACGACCGCCGCCAACCGCAACGTCGCGGATCCGCGCAACTGGTCGGGCGGCGGGCGCCGGTCCGTGGCCAACATGTTCATCGACCTCGGCGAGGCGCTCGAGCTGTCCGACGAGCAGTTCGAGCGGGAGATGGCCGAGCGGCGCGACCGGCTGGGACTGACGCCGAACGACCACGTCATCGGCTGCCCGCTCTGCCTGGTCGAGTTCCCCTCGCAGATGGACACGATTGCGAACGAAGGCGGCCAGTAGGCCCAGGTGGGGGGCCACGTTCAGGGAGTGAAGCGACGGTGATGGCGTATCGGTCGGTGATGACGGTGCTTCGGGCGCGGTGGATGCGGGCGGCGCTGGTGCTGGCGGTTGTGGCGGGACTGGCGTCCGCCGCCGGCGCCCAGACCCGGTTCACCTACTCGCGGGGGCAGAGCGTGTCGCCCGCCTACGAGGGTTGGTGGCCGAACGACGACGGCTCCTACACGCTGTTCTTCGGCTACATGAACTCGAACTGGGTGCAGGAGCTCGATGTGCCGATCGGGCCGGAGAACAACATCGAGCCGGGCGGGCCGGACCGGGGGCAGCCGACGCACTTCTATCCGCGCCGAAACATGTTCCTGTTCACGGTCGACGTGCCGGCCGACTTCGGCGACCGCGAGCTCGTCTGGACGCTGACCACCAACGGGAAGACCGAGCGCGCCTACGGGAGCCTGCGCACCGACTACCTGCTCGACCGGCAGACCATCGCCACCGAGATGGGGGCGAACTTCGGGCGCATCCGCGACGAGTGGCGCACCAACGAGTTCCCGTCCCTCAGCCTCGCCGTCGATCAACCGCGGCGCATCCGGGTGGGGCAGCCGCTCCGGCTCGTGGCGTTCGCGAGCGACGACGGCGAGCCGGCCGGCAACTACCGGCCGCCGCAGCCGGAGCCGGGCAAGCCGCACCCGGCCTACACGCCGCCCCGGCAGATCGTCCCCGGCAACCCGCCGGGTCTGCGGTTCGCCTGGATCGTCTACCGCGGGGACGCCTCGCAGGTGACTTTCGGCCCGACGCAACTGAAGATGTGGCAGGACACGCGCGTCTACTCCAACTCGGCGTGGTCGCCGCCCTACATCCTTCCTCCGGTACCCCCGGACGGCCGCTGGGAGGTGGATGCGGTGTTCGATGAGCCGGGAACCTACGTGCTGCGGGCCATCGCGGGCGACGGAGCATTGCGCACCAGCGAGAATCTCACGGTCACCGTGACCCGTTGATCCCCGCCGCGCCGAGGGCGTCCGACCGTCGCTTCCGTGCCGCCCGGGCTCGCGCCCAGCCGTGGGGTTCGAGGCATCGCGTCGCAACCGGAGGAGAGGAAGATGCACAGCAACGCCTCTCGTCGCCTCGTCCGGTGGGGACTTCCGCTTCTCGCCTTGGCCGTGGGCGTCTCTGCGGCCCAGGCGCAGGATCTCCGTCTGGTCGGCGCCGCCGCGGCGCAGGACACGCGGGCCGTGCGAGCCCTGCTCGACGAAGGGGTCGACGTCGACGCGCGCCGCGCGGACGGGGCGACGGCGATCCTCTGGGCGGCGCACTGGGACGATCTGAAGACGGTCGGCCTGCTGCTCCGGGCCGGGGCCAGCGTCAACGCGGCCGACGACCACGGCGTGACGCCGCTGCATCGGGCCGCCGAGAACGCGAGTCCGGCCATGACCGACGCGCTGCTCGCAGCGGGCGCCGACGCGAACGCCAGCCAGACGAGTGGCCTGACCCCCCTGATGACCGCGGCCCGCACCGGCAACGCGCAGGTGGTGCGGCGCCTCATCGGGGGCGGGGCGCGTGTCAACAACGCCACTTCCGAGACCGGAAGCACGGCGCTGATGTGGGCCGTGGCCGAGGGGCACGCCGACATCGTGCGCGTGCTGCTCGACGCCGGCGCCGACGCGCGCGCGTCGACCGTCAAGGGCTTCACGCCGCTCCTGTTCGCGGCGCGGAACGGCGACATCCCGATGGCGCGCACCCTGCTGGCGGCGGGGGTCGACGTAGACCACACCGGAACGGACGGGACGCACGCCCTGCCCTACGCGATCATCCTGGGCCACGACGCCTTCGCCCTCTTCCTGCTCGAGGAGGGCGCCGACCCGAACGCGTCGATGGGCGGCGTGCGCGCCCTGCACGCGACCGTGGGCCGCGTCGATACCTGGCTCGGCGACTGGAACCGGCGGCACGGCGGCAGCGATCGCTACCGCACGATCGGGCGGCGGGCCATCGAGCCGACCCGCGCCCTTCCGCTGGTCGAGGCGCTGCTCGCGCGCGGCGCGGATCCGAACGCCGGCACCACCAAGTCCGGCATGTTCATGAGCTACATTGGCTATCCGCGGAAGGGCGCCTTCGAGCCGTTCGCCTGCGGCACCGGCGACCTCCTGGGCGCGACGCCGCTCTGGGTCGCCGCCTACTGGGCGACCTCGCGCGTGCGCGCCATCCGCGCGGGCCGCGGCGACGCCGGCGGGTCCGTCCAGGCCGCCGCGGCCGACGCCAGCGGCGGGATCCTGCGCGCGCTCCTGGCCGCGGGGGCCGACCTGCGCCGAACGAC
>MKWU01006889.1_pt1 | contig 11210 bp, 13 predicted proteins | sample 809101 | NCBI WGS metagenome assembly MKWU01 (sample SAMN05860141, study PRJNA318959) | sponge metagenome | host: Aplysina aerophoba | place: Slovenia: Piran, Adriatic Sea, Gulf of Piran | collected 2013-05-07
CGGCCTGCTGCTGGTACAGATCGTCCACGATGGTATATAAAGCCACCAGGAACGTGTCGAGATCCATGGGCATCGCTCACCTCCTATGGTAGGGAAAGTGAGCTTAGCCTATCCTCGACACGCTCCTTCTACAGTGCCCCGTAATATGCATCACACGTCCAGGGAGGGGATGGGGGAGGGAGGAAGCCCGTCGTCGGGAACGTTGCCAACACACACGGCCAGCGGCTCCTTAAGATATGGACAGCCGGTATGATTTGAGATATAGACAGTCGGTACGCATAGGGAAGAGCATGTGCCTTGGGGTATGACGCCCTGGGGCGGTACCGGAAAGGAGCTGATATGAAGTTCAAGAGTCTGATTGTGGGGGTAATGTTCTCGATGAGTGTTCTGGCTGGCTGGGCGCAGACAGCGCAGGGGTTTTCATTAGAGGGCATTCGAGACCGGACAAGACTACTGGCGGAACCGGGCGATTTCCCTGCTGCGGTCAAGAAAGGTGCCCCAGCCGTCCGTCGCCTGCTGAATAATGGAACCGCCATCGACGACACAGACTCGCTCGGCCGGACCCTGCTCCATTTCGCGGCGGGAGCGAACAAGCCCTACATTGTCCGTATCCTGCTGAAGAAGGAGCGGGATGTTCAGGGGGTGACCCTCCTTCACGTGGGAGACACTGCCGGAAGGACTCCGCTCTATTACGCGGTCCGGTATCGCAGCAAGGAGGCTGCCACGGTACTCTTGAAGAGGGGGGCAAACCCGAGTGCGCAAGATATATACGATGATACCCCGCTTCATTGGGCGATCCATGACGGGGACAGCGCCACTCTCGCTCTTCTCCTGAAGCACGGGGATGGGGATCAGAACTTCAACGTGGATGTGCAGGATGCTGGCTTCAAATATACCCCGCTTCATGAGGCGGTCCAGCGTGAGTCCCTAGCCGTTGTCAGGCTTCTCCTGAAGTATGACGCAGACCCGGATGCGCAAGACCATGTCAAATGGACCCCGCTCCATCACGCGGTCAATGAAGAGAAGGTAGACTTCGTCAGGATACTCGTGAAGTTTGGCGCAGACGTGAATGCAAAAAGTAAGTCCAAATATACCCCGCTCGACCTGGCACTCCCCGCCCCGGACGACGATAAAATCGTCAAAATTTTGAAGGACGCCGGTGCCCTGACCAACAAATACGACCCGGACAGAGGAGAAGAAGGAGACTCGGACGACTGACCGGAGAGAACCCCTGTCGCAGCCGTCACAACGAAAGGAGTAGGAAATGCCTTGCTACAGAGTCACCTCCGCCCCCAAGCGCCTATCCCTCGAAGACTCCAGTAGTCCAATACGTTGCACCCGCGGCCCGGCAGGGCCAGGCATCATGCGGGCGTTTGGCGCTGTCCTGGTGTTGCTCAGCGTCCTGTGTCGTCCTGCGGGGGCGGCGAGCGAGGAAGGTTCCGTGACGGCGGTGGCCGCGCTGCCCGCGCCGCCCGCGTTCACCGTGGAGGTGGGCTGGCATGACATTCATGTCTCCTGGGCGGCGGTGTCGGAAGCGCAGCGCTATCAGGTCAGGTGGCGGTTGAAGGGGACCGCCACCGCCGACGCGCATAGTCTCCTGACGGATCAAACGAGTGTGACCCTCCCGAATCTCAGCCCCGGGACCTATATCGTCCAGGTGGGAGTCTGTCAGGGGCAGCCGCCGACCTGCACGCCGAGGAAGGAGCAGACCAAGCGGCAGGTGAAAGTGCGCGGGGACGAGACTCTGGCGCGGCTCACCCGCACTTTTGTGGGCAGTGCTACGAGCGTGGAAGAGTTTGCGCTGGGGTTGCCCGAGCCGCATAAGCACCGCGCCACGTTCATGGTGGACTCACAGGCGCTCGATCAGGATTTTGTCTCGGAGGAGCATCCGCGGGTGATCTCCTTTGGGGCCACCGCCGATACCCTCTTCGCGTGGGGGACGAATGCGGCCTCGCCCCGCTATAAGGAAGTGGAGTTTATCGCCAAAGAAGCGGGGGACTGGGCCTTGGGGGTGATTGATTTTGCCACGACGCCACCCACCGTCAAGCGGGACGAGACGTGTCAGTCGTGCCATATCGGCGACCCGCCCCATCCCTTATGGGCGCAGTATCCGGGCTGGCCGGGCAGCGTGACGACCGAATATAAGGTCCGAGCCATGGAGAGAATAGAGGCGTGGCACGAGACGGGCGACTCCCGGATTACGGCGATTCCTGTCTGGCCGGACGATTTCCATCATGATCGCATGGCGTATGAGTTCAACGACTCCCTGGCGATACGGCATGGGGAAGTGTTGATCGAATCGGTAATGCCGGACGAGCCGGCGGCCGGCGTGCCGTTTGCGCAGGAGCTGCTGTGTGAGAACGATTGGATGGCGAATATACGGGCGCGCTTTCCCGCCCGGCAGATGCCCTCGACGATGGGAGACGGCCAGGGCGGGCAGCGGAATGTTCATCCCGAAAAGCTTCCGCAAAAGAACTATAAGTCCGCAAATAATGCGGACTTATAGTTCTTTTGCGCTGTATCTGGTGAACTATCTCGTGGAGCATGATGAGCAGGTCAAAGCGGCGTATGAAGGGGTCGAGAATACGAGGAGTGCAGGTGTCTCCTGGCGTCTCCATTATTTTCCGGGGACGGCCACGGCCTTGGACGAGTTGGAGTCAAGGGTGCAGATCGCCTTTGCCTTGAAAGGCGGCAAGCAGCTCAGGTACCGCAGGACTCCCGAGGCATCCAGGTTCAGGGACATGCAGCTCATAGCCGGCCATCTGAAGTATATGGTTCCCAAGGTCTGCGCGGCCCTGGACGCCGGGTAGGTTGGCCCGTTGGCAGTCTCGTAGGGCGGCTGAGCCGCAGGCGTCATCCAACATGCGGGGCTTGACCGAGCGTAACGTTCCTCGTTACGCTCAATTCGTGCTCAAAACCTTTGCCAACAAGCACACCGCTGCGGTCTGTGCGGGGCGGGCCGTTCGTGGCTTACCCATGCAGATTCAGCGACGGGCACGGGCGAAGCTCCTGGCGATTGGAGGCAGCCGTGCAGCTTGATGATCTTCGGGTATCACCCGGTAATCGATTGGAAGCATTGCGGGGCGGTCGGCGAGGGCGGTCTAGCCTGCGCATAAACGACCAATGGCGTGAGCCGGACTCGGGAGCCGGATGGACGCCGCAAAGGTCTCGTGGAGATACGCCTATGATTACAGACATTCAGCAATACGAAAAAGCCCAGGCGGAACTGCGGGACCTGGAGGAGCGGCTTCGACGTTTACAGCACACCCATCCTCTTGGAGCGAAAGGGTTTACGAAGGCCGGCGTTCGGAAAATGATTGCCCGTTTGCATGAAGAGCTGGCTCTGTATGAGGGGGGCCAGGAAATGGGCCACATTGAGCACCCTTAGCCTGTAGTCCTCGGATCTCATTGAGATTTCGGATTCTCCTTAGAAAATGAGGGAGAAGCCTCACTTCTTGAATAATCTCCCCTGTTGCCCGGTTTCTCGGGTATGCTTCAGGGCCTTCTTGAAGGTGACATTGCCGTGCCGGGTTGGTCGATTGACGCCTTTGCCGAGCAGCAAATCCGTTACCGTCAAGAGTTGAATACGCGAATGCCGCGTTCCCCACGGAGACTCGTAAAAGCCTGCCCCCATCCACGTCGTAGACGGCTTCGCCTTCAAAGCGGAAGACGATGCGCCAGTTTGCCTTCACCGTCACCGACCAAGAGCCTTTCAATCTGCCTTTGAGGGCATGCAGCCGATAGTGGGGAAGACGCATCGCTTCGGGGGAGCTGGCCACATCAAGTTGGGCCGGCATGACGCGGGCGGAACGACAGGGCTACCGCTTAACGTGCAACGCGCTCGTCGGTGGTCAGGGGGTTGCCGCCCACGTACACCTTCTCCTGGTCCCGCAGCCAATCCAGTTCCTCCGGAATGCTCATCAGTTGATTGTCGCTCAGGGCCAACACCTCCAGGTTGGTCAGGTTGCCCAGTTCCTTCGGAATGCTCGTCAGGTGGTTGCCGCTCAGCCCCAAATACCACAGGTTGGTCAGGCTGCCCAGTTCCTTCGGAATGCTCGTCAGGTCGTTGCCGCTCAGGTCCAAATACCACAGGTTGGTCAGGCTGCCCAGTTCCTTGGGAATACTCGTCAGGTCGTTGCCGCTCAGCTTCACCGACCACAGGTTGGTCAGGCTGCCCAGTTCCTTGGGAATACTCGTCAGGTGGTTGCCGGTCAGGGCCACCGACCTCAGGTTGGTCAGGCTGCCCAGTTCCTTGGGCAGGCTGGTCAGGTGGTTGCCGGTCAGGTCCAAACCCTCCAGGTTGGTCAGGCTGCCCAGGGTCCTCGGCAGGCTGGTCAGGTGGTTGTCCATCAGGTCCAACACCTTCAGGTTGGTCAGGCTGCCCAGTTCCTTGGGCAGGCTGGTCAGGTGGTTGCCGGACAAGTCCAACACCTCCAGGTTGGTCAGGCTGCCCAGAGCCGGGGGGAGCGCGCCGGCGAGCGATTTTCTATACAGGCTCACCCGCGTCACTCGCTCTCTGCTGACCCTGACCCCCTCCCACTGCGCGAGAGCCATGTCTGGGCTCCAGTGCAACGACACACCTCCTGGCAGGGTGGCCTTGGTCGCCAGCAGGGCGTCGCAGTCGGCGACCAGGACCGTGTCCGACCCCGCGGGGGTGGCGACGCTCCCGCTACACTGGGACTGGGCCCGGGCGTGGCCGGGCAGCAGCAGCACCGCAACGAAAACGGAGACGAGGCCCATGTGTGACATACCTGCTCGCATTGTTCTCTCCTCCCTGCGCGGAACTCCCTCAGTGGGGGCGTGTCTCATGGTGCAAACTGCGGATCAGGAAACACGGCGCAGCCGGCTCTCGGCACCCGTGGGTGCCGCTGGCGCCGAGTATGCCGCTTCCCTACCACACCGGGCGCGCGCTTGTCCCTAACAAATGATAGGAAAATATCTCTGCTCCGCCCTGGTGATGGGCCGGAGCAAACCCACCCCGCCGCTGGAGGGGATAAAAAAGCTCTCCTTCTCGGAGGGGATGGGGCACTGTAAGACACCTCGCGCGTTTCACGATAGATTCTCGCCGTGCTGTTGCGCTCTCGTCATGCCGGCCCCCGGATCGTGTCCGGGGGCCGGCTTTGATCGGGCATCCAGTCCTTCGACTTCGCTTTGCTCCGCAACCTGGGATACCGAGTATGGGCGCTGGCGTTCTACCTGATGTCCACAGGCATCAAGGGCACGTCGAGCATGAAGCTGCATCGGGATTTAGACATCACGCAAAAGACCGCCTGGCATCTGGCGCACCGTATTCGGGAAACGTGGGCAGATAACACCCCGTCCTTTGCCGGCCCGGTCGAAGTAGACGAGACGTACATGGGCGGGAAAAACGCGAACAAGCACCAAAGCAAAAAGATTCCGAATGCCAACGGGACAATCGGTAAGACTGCTGTGGTCGGCATGAAAGACCGAGGCACGAAGCAAGTCCGGGCGGCAGTGGTCGAGCGGCTGAAGCGGGGCTACTACGGCACGTATCACAAGATGAGCGAGAAGCATTTAGGGCGGTATGTCAACGAATTTGCTGGGCGTCACAACCAGCGCCCGCTTGATACTGCGGTGCAGATGGAACAGATGGCACGGGGGCTGGAGAAGAAGCGGCTCCGCTACTCAGACTTGATTGCGGAGTAAACATTTGACTGAAGACCTCCCTGAAGAACGCTCCGAGCGCTATCACCATAATTGCCACCCCTACCGCCGCTACACCACGCAGAATCCACACTTTGAGTTTTTCAAGTTCTTCCTTGGTGGCAAGAGACTCAATCTGTGTCTCTATACGGGTGATACGGCTTTCTGGGGATTCTTTTAAGTCAGAAGAAGATGAGAGCCTAGAAGGGACGCCTTGCCGTTCAGGGGCCTCCATCACTAAGCGGCTTTACTGAAGTATTGTTCAAGCAGAGGCTTTTTGTCTTCTGGGAAAAATTGCGATACGAAATCACTTTTCCCTTCAATCGACTCCAGGACTTCAGAATTGCCGGCCTTGAGAACCATCACCTTGCGCCCATTGAGTTGTTGATAGATCACCCACTCGTATGCACGAAGGGACGATTCCAGCAGTTTTGCTATACGGTCCCGCTCTGTGTCGGGCTCTGTAATTTCCGACAGCTCTTTGATCGCCTCAAACATCTCGTCGGACACATCAAGAGTGATCTGTTTCATGTTGCACCTCTACGTATAAATAGACAGACCAGATTGACTCTTAGGCTTAACCTTTGGTCAGATACCTCCACTGCTTTTTCGGCGGTCCCATCATCGAAGCTCGGGCGATGTTCTCCGGCGTGTCAGGAATCAACTCAGGCATGGGCCGGGCAGGACGCCCGCCTTTATTAGACGCGGGGGTGCGCTTGCGGATACTTTTTTTTTGGGTTGGCATCAACCCCCCCTTTCCAAGGTGACACGACAAAGTACCGTGTCATGTAGAATATATCTATATGTGTATTCTCTGATGTCAAGCATGGTAGTGCAAAAAATTCCGGGGGCCGAGAGCCGGGGGAATTGAGTGCGGACTCACCTCTCCCATCTTGGGTAAGATTGTATATAATTCCCTCCGAGGAGGGGATGGGGCACTGTAAGACACCTCGCGCGTTTCACGATAGGTTCTCGCCGTGCTGTTGCGCTCTCGTCATGCCGGCCCCCGGATCGTGTCCGGGGGCCGGCTTTGATCGGGCATCCAGTCCTTCGACTTCGCTTTGCTCCGCTCAGGACGAACGGGGGGCTGGGGGATTGGGAGGCTGGATTCCGGCCCCTGTTTTCACAGGGATGACGTGCTGTCGCCGGAATGCCGGGCGACTACGCAGCATCGTCATGTGCTCTCGCCATGCCGTCGGCCTTTCCCCTTCCCCCCGTCCTTTCCCCGCCCTCGCCCCGGCGGGAGGACAAAACCCGCGTCAGCAGCCTCGCGCCAGCGCGGATGCGCGGCAACTGTCACCAAATACCCCGGCTGTCACAGCGAACAGTTCATAAATAGAAGTTATCAAATTGATAAAAACAATCAATTTGAATTATGGAAAAGGGTCCCTATAGTGGGCGATATTCACATTCATTTCACCAGGAGAAAGGAGAAACAGATGAGCGAAAGCAAGTGTCCGGTAATGGGAGGCGCGCACGCACGCGGCACCACGGCGAACCAGCGCTGGTGGCCGAATCAATTGAACCTCAAGCTGCTCCACCAGCACTCCCCCCTGTCCGATCCCATGGGCGCGGCGTTCAACTACGCCGAGGAGTTCAAGCAACTCGACCTGGAGGCCCTGAGGAAGGACATCGAGGCGGTGATGACGACATCGCAGGACTGGTGGCCGGCCGACTACGGCCATTATGGGCCGCTCTTCATCCGGATGGCGTGGCATAGCGCCGGTACGTATCGCATCGGCGACGGGCGCGGCGGCGCCTCCTCCGGCACGCTCCGTTTCGCACCCCTCAACAGTTGGCCTGACAACGCGAACCTCGACAAGGCGCGCCGGCTGCTCTGGCCGATCAAGCAGAAGTACGGCCGGAAGATATCGTGGGCCGACCTGATGATCTTCACCGGGAACTGTGCCCTGGAGTCGATGGGCTTCACAACGTTCGGGTTTGCCGGCGGACGCGAGGATGTCTGGGAGCCCGAAGAGGACATCTACTGGGGGTCGGAGACCACGTGGCTGGGGGACGAGCGCTATACCGGCGACCGGGAATTGGAGAAGCCGCTGGGCGCGGTGCAGATGGGCCTGATCTACGTGAATCCGGAGGGGCCGAACGGCAACCCGGACCCGCTCGCGGCAGCCAGGGACATTCGAGAGACGTTCGGGCGTATGGCGATGAATGACGAGGAGACGGTGGCGCTCATTGCCGGCGGCCATACGTTCGGCAAAACCCATGGGGCTGCCGATGCGGGCCAGTACGTCGGTCCCGAACCCGAGGGGGCCGGCATCGAGGAGCAGGGCCTGGGCTGGAAGAACCGCTTTGGCAGCGGCAAGGCCGGCGATACGGTCACGAGCGGGCTGGAGGGTGCCTGGACCACTGAGCCGGCGCAGTGGGACAACGGCTTCTTCGACAATCTGTTCGGCTACGAGTGGGAGCAGGTGAAGAGTCCTGCCGGGGCGACGCAGTGGGCGCCCAAGCATGCCGATGCAGCAGGCAGCGTGCCGGATGCGCACGATCCCTCGAAGCGGCACGCTCCCATGATGCTCACGACAGACCTCGCCCTGAAGGTGGACCCGATCTATGCGCCGATTGCGCAGCGCTTCCACGAAAACCCGCAGGCGTTCGCAGACGCCTTCGCCAAGGCGTGGTACAAGCTGACGCACCGCGACATGGGACCCCGGACGCGGTGTCTCGGCCCGTTGGTTCCGGCGGAGCCACAGTTATGGCAGGACCCCGTTCCCGATGTCACGCATGAGGTGGTCGGCGAGCAGGACATCGCTGCCCTCAAGGGCCGGATCCTCGCCTCGGGCCTGTCCATTGCCCAACTGGTCTCGACCGCCTGGGCGTCGGCGGCAACCTTCCGCGGCACCGACAAGCGCGGTGGGGCGAACGGGGCGCGCATCCGCCTCGCGCCGCAAAAGGATTGGGCCGTCAACAATCCGGCCGAGCTGGGGACGGTGCTGGAGACCCTGGAGCAGATCCAGCAGGACTTCAACCGCGCACAGTCCGACGGGAAGCGGGTCTCGCTCGCTGACGTGATCGTTCTGGGCGGGTGCGCCGCCGTTGAGCAAGCGGCGAAAAACGCCGGGCACGACATCCAAGTGCCCTTCTCGCCGGGGCGCACGGACGCGTCGGCGGAGCAAACCGACGTGGACTCGTTTGCCGTACTCGAACCCACTGCCGACGGCTTCCGCAACTATCTGGCAAACGGACACCGGAGGCCGGCGGAGGAGCTGCTGGTGGAGCGGGCGCACCTGCTGACGCTGACCGCTCCCGAGATGACGGTGCTCGTCGGCGGCCTGCGCGCCTTGAATGCGAATGTCGGTCGGTCCGCACTCGGCGTCTTCACCCAGCGACCCGAGACGCTGACCAATGACTTCTTCGTGAACCTGCTCGACCTGAACACCCAGTGGCAGGCGTCCGCCACATGTAAGCACGTCTTCGAGGGCCGCGACCGCGAGACGGGCGAGCGCAAGTGGACCGGCACCGCCGTTGACCTCGTCTTCGGTTCGCACTCCCAGCTCCGCGCCATCGCGGAAGTCTATGCCTGTGACGACGCGCAGCAGGCGTTTGTGCGGGACTTTGTGGCGGCGTGGGACAAGGTGATGAATCTCGACCGCTTCGACCTTGCCTGATCCCTTGATATTACTAAGCCCACGTTGCGTGGGCCGTAAGCCAGAGCGGCACTTGAGCGGTGTAAAATAGCAGGCGGGAGGCGGATGACTCCGCCTCCCGCCGCCCTGGTTACTGCGGGATATATGTCTCGGTGGACGACGGCTGATAGCTATGGACCCAGATGGCCCACTCGCCATTGGCGAGCTGCTGCAACTGCGGACAGCAGCGCGCATCCAGGCTGGCGAGGGCCGCGTGCGCCTCGGCTTCGGTTGCAAAGAGCTGGTTTTTGAACAGGAAGGGGTGGGCGAACTCGACGGTGTGGGTGCCCCCTTTGGTGAACGTGGTGATAGGGTGTGCCATCAGCGCCTCCTTGCATCGCAACGGCAGGCTGGGAGCCCCGCCGGCTAAAGGGTTGAGCAATTGTGGACACACAACGTTGTTACCCTCAGTGTAGAGATTCTTTTCCTGTACAGCAAGTCCTACGGGGCGTCGGTACTGGCCTAGGTGGGCAGTTGACTGGTGGTGTTGGGCAGTGGGCTGCGAAACATTGACATAAAACCCAGAAAAGGACATAAGTAAAATCAGATGGCAACAGAATCCGAAACCATATCACTTATTTTTGATCATACAATCGGGAGACTTGCCGCCGTAGCCTTTGCGATTCGGACCATCATGTCTCTGTCTTCTGTCCAAGATCAAGAATTGTATAATCAAAAATTGGATAAGATAATGGAAAGTAATAATAAACTTATTGAGGAGAATGACAGCATGAAGCGCATGTGGGAAGAGTTCCAGAAGCAACTGGCCCAATTAAAGGTAGAATCATAAGAGAGAAACGGCAGAAGACATGTTTGATCCGCTCACACTGCAACTGATTACTGTAGCCGCCATCATCTTGTTTGGGCTCTATCAAGCAGTGATGGTGTACTGGATGTTTTCACACGGGAAGCAGGCTGCGGAGTCTTCGCAAGTGCACCATGAAGAGGTAATGGATTCTTCGCAAAGGCAATATGATAATGCACAGCAGCGCCATGAAGAATATATGACCTTGTTGCAGCAGCAGCATACGCAAGCGATGGAATCCCTCCGTGAGCAGCGAGACCAAAGCCAACGCCAACACCATGAGACAATGGCTAAATTAGACCCTCATTCCCTTTCTGGGGATGACCTCAAAGAGCGAATATCTGATGTGGAACAAACCATAGCAAGGAGGCTGGGGAATTAGTCCAACCTCCTCTCCCCTCCTACCCCTTCCCACCCTGCACCACCCGCAGCCGTGGCCGCGTCGGCGCTGGATCATCAGGCAACGGCTCCTCAAAGTGACTGGCCCACCCCATCAATTCTGAGATCGGCCACACAACTTTCGATAACCCAACCTCCATTGCCGGCGTCACCCTGATGGACTCGTGAATACGACACCAGTTATACACCGAAATCTGTAGGGCCACGGCAGCCTTATGCCCTTCCATCGTCTTGCTGTGGGCATTGGTCCGCCTGGCATGGCGTCGGAGCTGCATCCTGACGGTGAGGTTCATCCTTTCCACAAAGGTCGTATTGGTATGGTCCAAGTCGGGCTGCCCCTGCCATATCTGTTTGGCAAAGTTTGCTTCTTTCGTCACCGTCGCATAATGTACGTCCGCGCCGAACGCCTCCTCAACCGCATCCACATAGGCGCTATAGCCATCGGTCGTGATCTGCGGGGTATTCACCACCCGCTTGCGCACGTCCCGCAGCCTCCTGGTGCGCAGGGCGCACCCTACGAAAGCCCGGGCCGAGAGCGGACTGGCACGGTGACAACGTATCGTAAACCGGACTAGAGCAGTTTCCACCGTAGTGTAGCGGTCGGGAAGCAAGAGTGTTAGGGTGGAAGTCGCCAGGAGGCCATATGCAAGCGTATTCATTGGACCTGCGGGAGCGGGTAGTGGCGGATCGGGAGGCGG
>MKWU01006890.1_pt1 | contig 11208 bp, 14 predicted proteins | sample 809101 | NCBI WGS metagenome assembly MKWU01 (sample SAMN05860141, study PRJNA318959) | sponge metagenome | host: Aplysina aerophoba | place: Slovenia: Piran, Adriatic Sea, Gulf of Piran | collected 2013-05-07
CTCGCGCGCGACCTCGCCCGTGACGCCGAAGAGCAGCGGCGCCGCCAACTGTTCGGACATCTGCAAGATTCCGCTACTGGCCCCTCGATCAGCGGCGAAAACGCTTGACATCAATCACGGAAGGCTCAATCGCCAACCGTACGCCGAGACAAGGAGTCTAGACTAATTGGCTTCTCGAGGCTGCCATGACCAAGCAATCGCGGTGTCGCCAACTAGTTGCGGAAATCGGCTTGCAATCAGGAGCGCGCGGGTAGATAGGGCCTCAGCAACCCAGCCAACAGGCACTACTCAAGCGCGGCCGTCCGGTCCGGTGCGCGCTGCCGGATCGATCCCAGACACTCCCAATCGAAGAGTATGGGACAGGTGGGTTGTGGCGCTTCACGCGAAAAGATGGCCCGGAATCAACTACTGATCGGCACTTCCATCTGCGGATTGATGCACGAGCAACTCAGGGAATTCGGACGGCGGTGTGATGATGTCGCACAACGGGCCGGGAGCGCGGGAGAGCCTTCCGTCCAGGGTGCAGAGCGGGCAATCGAGTTCCTCGGCAACAGCCACGTACCAAGCGTCATAGCTCGTCAGATTGGCTCGCAATGTCCAGATTCGCTTCGCAAAGGGTGCGAATTGGAAGAGTTTCAGATCGAATCGCAACAATGTGCGGAAACCTAGTGTCGCTTCAAGGCGCGAGACTGACCCCGCTTGTTCCAGTCGGCGCAGGACGTTGCAGGCTTCGACCAACACATGTTCTGGGGCTGCCAGCTGGTACCCAGCGACAATGGATCGCGCCCAAGGTCCTTCCTTGTCCGTGGGCAGAAGGCTCGCGACCAGGACCGAGGCATCGACGACCGCCCTCACTTTCGGTCCTTGTCGCGAGCGTCCAGGATCTCACCGGCGGACACGCTCGTGTCCGAAGCCTCCAAGCGCTCTTCGATTTGACGGATCAACTCTTGGTTGGTCGGGAACCCCACAATGCGTTCCAGTTCGCCCAAGAGGTACGTTTGCATCGACTGCCCCCCCGCTGCAGCTCTCGACTTGAGTACATCCCGGACCTCTGTCGGCACGTTTCTGATCGTGATCTGAACAGACATGCATGCAATATACCACAAGTGATTGCATTTTGCCAGCATATCCCGATTCGCGGACGCCACGACAGGCCGTTCGGATGAATCGATCAGCCTGGCCGGTATGCTGCCACGGTCGCGGGCCTGGCAGAACATGAGTCGACGCATGAAGCCAGCCCTGATTGGTTCAAACTGCTGCCCACCCTGCTTGGAGGCAACCTTCATGATTGGGGCTTATGTACGAAAGTGCCCCCAATCAATTCCGCAAATCGATCATCCTCGCACGCTCTTCGGAACAGGCCATCCTGAACCGTGAGTCCGCCTGAAGCCGGTTCCGCAGGATTCGTCGCTGGACGAAGACACGGAGGGGAATCACTCAGGAGACTGTGCGCGCAGACCAGCCACCGATGCGGCTCGAAGGATGCGCTTGTCATAGGCGATGAAGACCGGATCGAACTGAGCAATCCGAAGCGCGCATGCAATCTGAAGAGCATCCAGGCTCCGCAATCCTGCAGGATCGAGCGAGGCCGCACGCTCGATGACGCCTCGATCGACAGTCACGGTCCCGAGGTTGTGGATCAGCCGGTGCGCCAAAGCTACCCTTCCCGGGTCGCGGCGACGAATCGCCCTCGGAACTTCCACTGCTGCCAGTTCGCTTGCCATCACCCTCGAATAAGTCCCCAAGGATTGGCGGAGCGCTCCCGATTCGGGCTCTTCCACGATCAGCTTCACCAATGCGGAGGAGTCGCAGAAGGCAACGCTCACAATCGGTCTTCTCTCAACTCCTGGAGGTACTTGGACGCGCTCCTGCTCGAGTCGATGTCCCCTTTGGGCGGCTCGATGTCCGACCACGACCCGGCCGCTGGAACCACCACACCGCTCTCGACCAAGCGCTGCCACGCGTCGTCTTCCGCGGCAAGAGGCTTGAGCACCGCAACGGGCTTGCCTCGGTCAGTCACGGCGAAGACCGAGCCGGTCTTCACCTTGGCTAGATAGACGCTGAGATTCTGGCGTAATTCTCTGATGCCAACCCGATCCATGTAGCACATGGTACTACATCTGCAAGTGGCTTGATTCTGGAGGTCCCGGCGTGAGGGAGCGACTACCGTCCCGCGCAGCTCGTGCCGCCGCGGTTGCGCTCGGACGAATCGTCAGGGACGGGCCCGTCGGATAGAATCTGCAAGACGACGAACCACAAGTGCTGTACAGAACGCGCAATCGATATGTCGGTATGGGGCTGGTCATCGCAGCCGCGGTTGCGGGTCCCGTATGTCTCGCGCAGAACGTATTCGATGTCCTGATTCGGGACGGCCTGGTGATCGACGGTTCCGGCAGCCAAGGCTTCGTCGCCGACGTTGGCCTCCGGGGAGACCGAATCTCCCGAATTGGCGACCTCTCGGATTCGACCGCGGACCGAGTCATCGAGGCGAGAGGCCTTGTCGTCGCCCCGGGGTTTATCGACATCCACAACCACTCGGACTTCACGCTGCTGGAAGAGCCCCGTTGCGAGAGCATGATCCGCCAAGGGGTAACAACCATGGTCCTTGGCGAGGGCGGCTCCGCCGGTCCCGTCAAGGCCGGCGAGCGGGAATGGACCACCCTCGGCGGCTATTTCGACCACGTGGAACAGCGAGGAGTCGCTGCCAACATTTGCTCCTACGTGGGACTGACGCAAGTCTGGCGGTATGTGAAGGGTGATGCCCTCGAGCCTGCGGACGACGCGCAAGTCGGGGCCATGGGGGAGCTGGTGGCCGAAGCCATGCGCGAGGGCGCCATGGGCCTGTCGAATTCGCTGCTGATGCCGCCGTCCAGCCTTGTCACCACGGAGCAGCTGGTCACGCTGGCGAAGGTCGCCGGAGAGCATGGGGGATTATATTCCACCCACATCCGGGACGAGGGCCGCGGCGTGTTCGATGCCGTGGCGGAGGCTGTCCGCGTCGGCTCCGAAGCACGCATCCGAGTCGACATCATTCATCTCAAGATCGCCGACCAGGCGCTGTGGGGGAGGATGGCCGAAGTTGTGGAAATGATCGATTCGGCTCGGCGCGCTGGACTCGACATTCGCGCCAACGTGTATCCCTATACGGCCGGCCAGAACAACCTGCGGGCGATCATTCCTCCATGGGCCCACGATGGCGGCAACGACTCGTTGCTGGAGCGCCTGCGGTCTCCCGCCGCGAGGGCACGAATCAAGCGCGACATCCTCGACCCGGACCAGGACTGGTACAACCATTACCTCGCTGTCGGGAGCGACTGGAGCCGCATGCTCCTCGTCCAACTCAGCGGTGCAGCCAACACTCCCTTCGTCGGCCGGAGCATGAAGGATCTGATCGAGGCACGAGGCGGCGACCCGTTCGACGTGCTGTTCGACGTCCTCGTCGAGGAGGGGGGCAGCGTCCGGACGGTGTACTTCCACCACCGGGAAGACGACATGCTCCACGCGCTGCGCAAGCCTTATGTATCTGTGGGGTCGGACGGCGCGGCGATCAGCCCCGGCGGGCCGTCGGGCAGCACCCATCCGCATCCTCGCTGGTACGGGACATTCCCCCGGGTTCTCGGCCGGTACGTTCGCGAACAGGGCGCCCTTGCCCTTCCGGACGCTGTGCGCAAGATGACGTCTATGAATGCCGAGAAACTGGGAATCCTCAACAGGGGGCTGGTTCGCGAGGGCCTCTTGGCCGACCTCGTGGTCTTCAATCCGGACACTATCGCCGACCGCGCCACGTTCAGCGATCCCCATCAATTCCCGGCCGGCATCCTCCACGTTTTCGTCAACGGCGGGGAGGTATTGACCGACGGCGCACACACAGGGAGACTGCCCGGTCGGGTGATTCGTCGCAACCGCCTCTGACTCACCCTGGAATTGCCGATGCGCAGCATACCGGCTCTCCTCGGGCATGCCTTGGCGTCGAATGGCCGCAACGTGCGAGAGCGGCTGCGTGGCTCCTCATTCCCCAAGTGGTACAACCTCGCGTGGGTCGCATTGCGAGAGCATGGCCATCGATGCTCTTGGCCCAAAGCCCTCCTGCGTCTTGGGTGTTGCAGTGCATGATCACAATGCGAACGCGCGGGCAACATGGCAGCATTCCGTGGGGAGTCGTGGCCGATCAGGAGGTCGGTCAGAGTCGTCGAATCCGAGGTTGAAGCGGCTCGGATTGGATTGCGGTTGGATATTGGGCAAGCATCTGGCAGGGCCGTTACGATGGCCGGGTCCCCCGGGCAGCGCAAAGACTCAGGCTGCCATCGATCACGTCAAAAGCAACTGTTCCATAATCAATTACTTGCACGGGTGATACTTGCATGCCAGGCCGAACTGCTCACATGGCCCTTGCCTGAATCGCACCACGAACAAGACATTGGTTGGAGACGTTGTCGATGACCTCGATCATGACCGACATCGAAATCGCGCGCCGGGCGAAAGCCCAGCCTATTCAGGAGATCGGCTCAAAGCTTGGAATACCAAGCGAGCATGTGCTGCCGTTCGGCCATGAAAAGGCCAAGGTCTCAGGCCAGTTCATCGATTCTCTTCAAGGACGGACGGACGGAAAGCTGATCCTGATCACAGCCATCAGCCCAACACCGGGCGGCGAAGGCAAGACCACGACCACGATTGGCCTCGGCGACGCCATGAACCGGATCGGCAGGAGGACGGCGATCTGTCTGCGGGAACCATCGCTCGGACCCTGTTTCGGGATGAAGGGCGGCGCCACCGGAGGCGGCTACTCCCAGGTCGTGCCCATGGACGACATCAACCTCCATTTCACCGGGGACTTGCACGCCATCACAGCGGCCCATAACTTGCTGAGCGCGATGGTCGACAACAGCGTCTTTTGGGGCAACAAGGCCGGAATCGACGTCCGGCGCGTGGTTTGGCGCCGCGTGATGGACATGAACGACCGGGCGCTACGCCAGATCAATTGCTCGCTTGGGGGGATCTCCAATGGATTCCCGCGCGAGAGCGGGTTCGATATCACGGCAGCCTCCGAGGTCATGGCAATCCTGTGCCTGGCACGCGACCTCAAGGACTTGGAGCAACGGCTCGGAGACATCATCGTTGCCTACCGGCGAGACCGCACACCTGTGTATTGCCGCGACCTCAAGGCGGACGGCGCTATGGCCGTGGTCCTGAGGCAGGCAATGCAACCAAACCTGGTCCAGACCCTTGAGAACAACCCTGCATTCATCCATGGCGGACCGTTCGCCAACATCGCTCATGGCTGCAACTCCGTCGTCGCAACCAAGACTGCGCTCAAGCTCGCCGACTACGTCGTCACGGAAGCTGGGTTTGGCGCGGATCTCGGAGCCGAGAAATTCTTCAACATCAAGTGCCGCAAGGCCGGACTGAAGCCGGATGCGGCAGTCATTGTCGCGACAGTGCGGGCGCTCAAGATGAACGGCGGGGCCAGCAGGGACGATCTGTCCGTCGAGGATGTTGGCGCTGTCGAACGAGGATGCGCGAATCTCGGACGCCATATCGAGAACGTCAATCAATTCGGCGTCCCGACGGTCGTCGCAATCAACCATTTCGATGGCGATTCGGACGGCGAGATCGCGGCCATCCAAGCGTATGCGAAGGCCCAGCGTAGCGAGGCGGTGCTGTGCAGGCATTGGTCCCAAGGCTCGGTCGGAGCCGAAGCCCTCGCGCATCATGTCGTGGATATGCTGGAGCAAGACGAGGCCCGGTTCACACCGCTCTACTCCGACGACCTCCCTCTGTTCGAGAAGATGCAGACTATTGCGCGGCGGGTCTATCGTGCCGATGACATTGCCGCCAACAAGTCCATCCGTAACCAACTGCGCAATTGGACCAATGCCGGTTACGGGAACCTCCCGGTCTGCATAGCGAAAACCCAGTACAGTTTCTCGAGCGACCCCAAGTTGCGCGGCACGCCGATCGGGCACACTGTTCCGGTACGCGAAGTGCGCCTGGCTGCCGGAGCCGGCTTCGTGGTGGCGATCTGCGGTGAGATCATGACCATGCCGGGTCTGCCGCGCGTACCCTCTGCGGAAGCCATGGGCCTTGATGACGACGGCTTGGTCGATGGTCTTGACTGGACTCAGGCCTAGTAGATCCGGTACTGGCCGTGTGAAGCGAAGCACCATTCGCTTTCGGATGGAGAATACGCAGCCGGAACCGGAAAACCCTATTCCTCGGATTGCGCAGGAGTGGCAAGTCTGCAATTGCGGAAGCGAGGATCGGACCGAGCCCTCGAGCAATGCCGACCGGATGTGGTTTCCGGCAGACCCTCCCATGCCTCGACACCGATTCCCGCCTGCCGCGGTGCCGCGATCCTGCCCGTCTCGTTGTCGGGAAGGAGTCGAAACAGCACACCGTGCCCAAAGGGCTAAGTACGCCGTTTCGCAAGTTCCCCAACGTAGTATTCGATCAGGCGGCGAGCTGGTAGCACGGTGGGCCGGGTGATTGGCTGCGCTTGAGCAACTGTCGCAGGGCAGCGCGTGTGAACCTCCATTCGAACGGCTTAGCGTTCGCATCGTAGTGGCGCTCGCAGGAGCGCAAGCGCACGGCAAGGTCCTCGAGAGAGGCGAAGTCGTTCGGGGTGAGTGCCTTACGCTGCAGAACGGAAATGTAGATTTCGATTTGGTTCCGCCGACTGGCGTGCACAGGACCGTGCACGAGCAGCAGGTTGGGGTAGCGCTCGCGCAGGCGGCAGATCGAGTGCTGTCCGCGGTGCGCAGAGCCATTGTCAACGATCCAGAAGACGCGGCGCGCTTTACGGTACGGGTCTTGGTGCATCAACTGCGCGACGAGGCGTTCGAATACGGCGATGCCGGAACGGGCCTCGCAGCAGCCGAAGAGCCGGTTGCGGTGGACAGGCGGCTAGGTAGGCCCACGCCCCGTAGCGCGTGTACTCATGCTCGACCTTGCACGGCCGACCCGGCTGGGTGGGCAGGGTGCGCTGGCATGGACGGCGGACGTCTACGAGACCACTACAGGGGGCTTTTATAAGAAAGTGCCCAGTCAGGCGGCTTTCTCATACGGTTCTGGAGCGACGCACGGCCCAACGGCCCACGTTTGCGCTCCGGCGGCGAGAACCCCGGCCGCCAAGATGTTGATCGCGGCGTTGACGTCGCGATCCATCTTCAATCCGCAGATCCTGCAGCGGTAGGTCTCCGATTTGCCGGGGTTGTTCCTGGCCTGGCACCTGCTGCACTCCTGCGACGTGTATTGCGGGTTCACTTCCACCAACTCTCGACCGGCCCTCTCTGTCCAGCACAAAAGTTGTGACCGTAGAAGTGACCAACTCTGCGCCAATACCTCCCGGTTGAGTCCGGCCTTGGCCTGAACGTTCGAGCCGGGTGCCTCCGCCGTTCCCTTGGCCGACCGGGTCATGTTCCTGATCTGCAGCTTCTCCACGGCGATCAGTCCGTGCTGGCGGATGATCTCGGTCGTTGCCCGGTGACAGGCGTTGCGTTCCCGCACCAACTCCTTGCGGGTCAGCCGCGCCAACGCAGCCTTCCGCTTGCCACGGTTGCGGCTACCCTGCCGGCAGCGCGACAACGCCCGCTGCAACTGGCACTTGCGCTGCCGCTCACGCTGGCCGCGCCCGTAGCGCGTTCCGTCCGAACAGGTCATGCGCTTGCGGATGCCCATGCCGGTGCCGGGGCAAGCCACGTCGATGGTTACACACCGGCTGATGGACCGGAATCGCGGGAAACCCCGGAGCCTCGCCAGCCTGCACTCGACGAAAGAATGCCTGGAAGGCCTGATCCAGCCGCCTGAGCATGCCACGGCTGGCTCCGATCGCGATCTCTCCCAAGCCGTGCTCGCATGCTGCCCGCAGCTGCGTCAGCCACTTGCACTGGTCGTAGAAGCTGAGTGCCTCCTTGCGTTCCTCGTAGGCCGTCTTGCGGCTCTCCAGTGCCTGGTTGTAGAGCCAGTTCAAACGACCCAGGATCGACTCCATCAGGCCGTACCCGGCAGGGCTCAACTTCAGCCGAACCACGTATGCAGCATGGGCTTTCATCGACTCTTATTTTGTTGTCATCTTATTAGATTCGCTTAGTACTCTCAAATAGAGTCTCCATGCGCAAGCGGCCCGACTGGGCACTCTCGTATATATGCCCCCAGTACAGCCAGTCCCCTGCCGCGAACCCGACAGGTTCGGCCATTGGCAGGTACCGAGTGTTGCGCAGCGGATCCTGGGCTGACGTGCCGAAGTTCCTGACCTGCGCGCAGCGGAGCTATGCGCGACCCGAAGGACGGAGTCGGAGCAACGGGTTTCGTTGCGTGTGCCCTTCGAACTAGGAATACTCGATTCCTTGACTCGCCGTAAGCTTGACGATTGGGTCAAGCTTGGAGTTTCCTGGCCTGTTCTGGTTGACAGAGCCTTGCCGGGAATCGAAATGGCGTTGCCGTTGCGAGGGGCCGACTCCAGCCATTGCGGTTGTATGCTGGGAAGCAAGGGCGCTGGCGCGCCGCCGGCTCCGATATGTCGGTGACCTCCTCCAATTCGACGAAACTTTCCCCGGTGGCCTCGCCGGTCGCCGAAAGGGTGCCCCGCGAGCCCGACGCGGTGGAGTATCCGGAAAGGCGTTGGACCGCGCCGAGCGTCTGGCACGGGGACGCTGTCCAGCTGGCCACGGCGGCGTTGCACCACCATTTCAGGGACCGCGACGACGTGCTCGTGGCGATGGAGCTGGTGATTTACTACGTGCGCGGCGACAACCGGGCCTGGCTGCAGCCGGACGTGCAGGTGGTGTTCGGCGTCGTGGACAGCGGCGCGAACCGCCGCACGTTCAAGGTGTGGAAGGAAGGCAAGGCTCCGGACTTTGTGCTGGAGGTGGCGTCGCCGTCGACGGCGGAGAACGACGCGCGCCACAAGGCGCAGGAGTACCTGGGGATCGGGGTGCGCGAATACTGGCGGCTGGACCCGGAAGGGACGCTGATGGGGACGCCGCTGGAGGGCTACCGGGCCACGGGTGGCGAGTATCAGCGGGTGGAGTCGGTCGCAGGCACGGGCGGGGTCGAGTACCTGCGGAGCGAGGTGCTGGGGTTGGAGCTGCGCGGGGAGCCGCGGACCGGGGCGACGGTGCTGGTGATTCGCGACCCGCGGACGGGCGGGGAGTTGGACGGCGCGCTGGAGGCACCGGAGCAGCAGCGCAGGATTGCGGAGGATCGGGCGAGCACCGCAGAGGACGAGTTGACCGCCCCCAAGGATCGGGCGACCACTGCGGAGGAGAAGCTGACCGCCGCCAAGGAAAGAGTGCGGGATTTGGAGCAGCATCTCCGGAACCTTACGGGCCGAACCAGTCGGATGGGTCGGGATTCCTAGGGGCGAGTCCCCCATGCTTGGCACGGTCTTTCAGCGACGGGGCCGAGCCGGGAATCAGCGCCCAGACCCTCTACGGCTCATGTCTCTGGCGTCCGATCCTGACCGGATAACAGGAAATCCGCAAAGTTCCACAACTTGGCGCGAGGCTGACGTTGGCGTTACATTTCAGTGGCTCAGCGTCTGCCCTCGTCGGTCAGAGGCCCGGCCTCGCTAGATATCATCAATCGCCAAGGTCTCGATCCCCCCGAAGCCAATGAAGTCTTTGCTGTTCTGAGTGACAAGGACTGGAATGCGATGGACCAGCATTGTCGCCACAATGTTGGCGTCGTGAAGACGCGGACCTCGAACGTCGAGACTCTTGGCGAGCTCACGCAAGCGCAACGCAACTTCCTCGGTTTCCTCGAAGAGGTTTGCGAACTCCAAGAACCGCTCGACATTTGCCACTGCGTCCGGAACCGTGAGTCCGAGACCGTTCGCGTCCACCGGCCGTGTGGCGACTGCCAGATACTCGCGCAAGATCTGGCCGCTCAGGGCTAGATGGAATCCTTGCTGGCTGGCCTTGGAGAAGATCCGCTGCGCCTCTAGGTGTGACGGCCTCAAGACATCGGTTGCGGTCAAGAGCACATTCGTGTCTACGAAAAGGATCTCACCGACCATCGCGTCCATAGATCTCGTCCCGTCTCCACGTAGCCGTGCGTCCGACGCTGACTGTTGCAAGCTTCAGGCAGCGCTCGGCCGCTTCAGGCGGAGCCATCTGAGCAGCTCGTTCCAGGATTGCGTGCAGCTCGCGTTGCAATGAACGGTGGTGAATCCGTGCCAGGCTCTTTAGCGAACGAAGCGTTTCGGGTGCTATGTCTCTAATGTGTATCGCACTCATACTGGTATCAGTATAATATCACCGTACCGTCACACGTTTGCGGGTTCCAATTCCTTCGGGGTCATGGAATGCGAACACTAAATCGGGTGCATTGTCTCGTCCGGTAACTGCTCAGGCCCCTTCGACTACTTATCTTGTCGCCTAGCGTCCCGCGGATCAAGGCTTGCGCTGGTCTCCGGCCAGCTTTCGAATGGTTGTTCGTGTCGGGAACCTGTCGCGGGCCGGAAACGGTCCTGACCGGCAATCGGCTGCCTTGCGGACCCAGCGGACACAGGTGGGTGTCGACTGGACACTCAGAGGAACTGCTCAGGCGTCTTCAGTTGGGGGCGGGCCATAGTGTTGAGTGAGCGTGTCGACAGCGTGCCCGGCGAGCGCGATTTGGATGGCGACGAGAGGATTGTAGCCGAGCGCGGCCATGGACTGCAGGTAGCTGGAGATGCAGGCATAGGCCTCGCCGTAGGCTTGGGTTCGAAAGCAGCCGGAGACCTTGATCTTGACCTTGGCCATGCGCAGTCCACGCTCGCCGGCATCGTTGGTGAAACTCACGTCCGGATCGTGTAGGAAGCGCAAGGAGATGAGCGCGCGCGTGGCCCTGCTGCGCATGCAGCGCAACGGCCTGCTGACCCTGCCCCCGCCGTTGACGACGAAACCGCGTTTGCGCCCGCTCACGCCTTCCCCGGGGACCGATCCGCCGCCCCTCTGGCCCCTGCCCGCCCCCTGCGCCTCAGTCTGCTGCGCCCCTCCGACCCCCGCAGCCGCCTCTGGAACGAGTTCGTCCAGCGCTACCACTACCTCGGCTACAAGCCCCTGCCCGGCGCCCAGTTGCGCTACTTCGTGCACGCCGCCGATGGCCTCCTGCTGGCCCTGCTCGGCTTCGGCGCCGCGGCTTGGAAAACGGCCCCCCGCGACCGTTTCGTGGGCTGGGACCCGCCCACCCGCCAGCGCAACCTGCCCCTGGTCGTCAATCACGCCCGCT
>MKWU01006891.1_pt1 | contig 11208 bp, 10 predicted proteins | sample 809101 | NCBI WGS metagenome assembly MKWU01 (sample SAMN05860141, study PRJNA318959) | sponge metagenome | host: Aplysina aerophoba | place: Slovenia: Piran, Adriatic Sea, Gulf of Piran | collected 2013-05-07
CAATTGCTGTGATGTACACTGTGTAACCATGGGGATGGGAACTCCTGTATATGTAAGTGTCGGATAACACGTTCATATACCATGGATCCCATCCCCATGCAAAGGCTTTGGTGATCGATGCGGGCTAGGCGCGTCGCAGACGTCCTCCACGCTCTCAACAACGTGCACCATTATGTCGCTACCCGCCGTCCCGACCTAGCTGTCGGAAGCCTTGCAGACGATCCGGATGCGGCGAACAACGCCATCGATCGGTTCGAGAGTAGGCGGGAAAGCGTAGCTCGCGCCGGAGTCCACCGTGACGTGGTCGGCTATGAAGGGTCCTTCCTGCGGACGAGGCGAATGAGGAAGATTATAAGGCGAAAGAGTCGACGAGAACGCAGTGGTGCGGTGACTACGAGAGCGGCCACAGGTGCGGCGGGACTGGGAAACGGTGGTGTCGGCTCGCCGACGCGAGCATTGGCCACAATCCGTACTTGAGAACCGATAGCGAGGAAAATGCGTCAGACCGGGCGCATTCGGACTTGATGGGTGCCAGCATGTCATCGGATGTGCGACCGATTGCGATGGGGTTGGCGGAAACTCCGTGGTTGGCGCTGCCGCGATAGAGATGCATTTCCGTGCTGGGACCGGGATACCAGATCTGAAGGGTAGAATGCTGATATGCGCCGCTCGCGAAGTCGGCCAATCCGGCAAGGGTGTCAGTATCACCGGTCGTGGCGGCCCAAACCGCAAGGGTCGGGACGAGAATGCTGCCGGCGGTTGCTTCCTCGCGGTAACCCGATTCATCTCTCGGGTGGTCGACGAGGTCGCGATACTCGTCGAACATGCATGGATAAGCGGTGTTCGAATTGTACGCGAATATCGTGGCGCGCGCGGTTTGCTGGATCCAGTTCTGAACCGGCTGATTGCATCCCATCTTGTTCAGGAACAGGCATGCGATGTTGATGTCGATCGCCTGGTTGTCCTTGATCGGGGTGCAGAGAATGGGATTGTTGTTGATAGTGTCGGCGAGAAGTAACGCAGTGTCGTGCAAGTGCTCACGGAGGTTCTTCGCCTCTTCCGTTCTGCCCTCGAATTCAAGCAGGTAGAACGCGTGCAATAGCCAGAGACCACGGGTTCCGACGCGGCTGAGAATGTCGAACAGTCTAAGGTTGATATCGAGGGAAGCGTGACTTGGCACCGCGGAAGTCAAGCCATGTAGCATCTTCGCGCGGGGTTTGATGTAGGTGATGAGGTAGTCGTCCGCGATCGTGTTGTGCAATGCAATGAGGCGCTGCATTGACTGGCTAAAATGCGGCGCTTTCTTGGGCTTGTCCGGGAGATGGTCTTTTACCAGCGTCCAACCGATGAGCATGGCGCGCTCGCTGCAGAGATATGCCGCTTCGATGTTTCCTGCGTCGCGCGCCCACACATAGAGGGTCCAGACAGCCAGGTAAATCTGCCGGACTGCGGTGAGGTGGGCCCGGCGGGGTGGCCGACATTGATCGGCGATGTCGCTAAGGAAGCGAGAAAAGTGGCCGAAACTGACATCGGGTTCGTCGACAAGGGCAACCGCCTTGCGAAGGTCGGAGCGCCATGTGTCGGGTAGAGCGTGTTCGCGAAGTATGCCGGAAAGCAGCAGACTGGCCAGAGCGTCGCCATTCCAGAGCTGGAAGCTGATGCGGTCCGTGCTCTTCTGGTCCATGTAGCTATGGACATTGAGTAGCACGTCCTCATGAAGCTCGCCTCCGAGGCACAAAACGACGACCACAGGAAGGTCCTTGTAGCTCTTGGGGATATGCTTTTCGATGTACACGTCTCGGATTTCGTTCAGGGATGCGCGAAGCGACTGTTCGCCGGTGTCCCACCCGGATCGTCTGAGGTCGCCGGGCTTGATCGAGATCAGGTACAGCGAACGCACGCCGTCCGCCAGGGTCCCGACGGCACTGACGTCCACCCCGTACTGCCTAGTTCCGCGTGCGGGCCGCGATATGACGTTCAGTCCGATCTCGCTGAGGAGATCCGGCATGATGACGTCGAGTTCGTCCCGTTCCTTCAGGGAAGCGAGATACTGAGTGAGAACGAGCTTCATGATGGCGGAGATTCTGAGCGGAACAGGCGGATGTGCCACTGGAATCCGACCGGATCGATGATGTCGAGCCTGGGAAACTCGAAGAAGTGCTCGTAGGCACGCATGGTGACTTCCTGTCGATGCGGCTCACTGCCGGTGTCCGTGTACGCGTAGGCGATGGAAGATGTGCCGTAGAGTATGGTCGCCTTGTCGGCTAGCGACCACAGCACGGAGCCTTGTTCGGCCTTCTTGAGAACGCCACGCTGAAAGTCCGCGCGGCGGTAGCCTTGGAGTCGCCCTTCCCGGTCGTTCGGTTTGAATGCTGGGCAAGTACCGTGTCGTTCCAGCTCGGCGACATACGCACGCACTCTCGACGAGATCCGTGCAACGGATTGTTTGGCTCGGTCGCTGTCGGCAATGGCCGTATCGAACCAATCGATCGCAGTCAGGTAGTTCAAGCAAAGGTGAAAAAAGACAAGCTCTTCGAGTTCCTCGCGGTCCTGTTCCGTTACGGTTCTGAGACAAGAGAGCAGCAATGCCGCCGTGCACTCCTTGTTCAGAATGCAATAGCCCAGAATTTTCCGTGCGAGGTACAGGAGCGAAGGAGGTGTGAGTGAGAAGGTATCGAGATCAATGTCGAGACCCTGACGTGTCTCCTTGTATGGAAGCAAGCGCTCTGCGGCGGCGCACAGTGCGGGTTCGCCAGTCAAGAGCAGGGAAACAACGTACCATCCGAGCACGTTCCCTGGCTGGCCCCGGAGTTGGTGTCTGAAGTCGCTCAATGTTTCGAGATCGAGAGGATCATCTTCTTGAGTGAGAAGGTTGGCAAGAAACTCGAAGATGCGAGTTCGATCGGAATCGAGATCCCACTGATAGAGTATCGAGTCGATCGCGTTGGCCGCATGGATGTCGTGTCTATTCATGTGCCGAAGCGCTGAGAACGCGGCGTCGATCATTGTTTCCGTAAGGTGACGGCGGTGAAGCAGAAGGCCGTTGGCGAGTGCGTAACGAGTGTCGGGGGTTCGGTGTCTGCACGCCTCTTGTAGGAGGGGTTCGACCAAATGGGCGCTCCGACCTTCGCTGCGGTGGAGAAGAGTCACCGCCGCCTCGACGACCACGGCGGTGTCGTGGTCGGAAACGGGTGCCTGCATGATTTTGTCGAGATGGTCGAACGTGCGAGTGAGTACACCTTCATCCTCGGTGGATACGATTTGTCCGAGTGCCCATAGGGCGTCCAGTCGAACGTGCGAGCGTGCATCGCTTGAAAGATTGAACGCTTCTTCAACATACCTGTCGGCATCATGGGTTGTGCCCGCGAGGAGGACGGGCCTGACGAGTCGCCGGTGGATTTCTGGGTCGTGATGGATGAGGGCCAGGCCTTCCTCCGCACGTGCCGGGCTTTGTCGGAACCACTGTGTAAGGCTGCCGTAGACCAAGCCGGCGGTTCCGTCGTTACCGGCGCGCGCAAACACATGCTCGCACGCACTTGCGGCCGCTTCGGACGAGCAGACAATGTGCGGGAGGGTATCGCAGAAGACCCTCTGAATCGCGAAAAACGAGTGATCGCACACTGCTGCAAGCGGTTGAGGCTTGCAGTAGGCCAGGAAGTCGATGTCGCCACGGTTGTGCAATTCCGAGAGCATGCCGGTCGCGGTTTCGAGTTGCTGGTACGGTGTCGCAGCGATCGTTTCGAGCAGGGTTCCCGCATCGGCTGCTTCGAGAACATCTTGGCGCGTGTACATGGGGTTAGCCCGGATCAGTCAGTGCGCCGTGGAAAGGCGCGTTGTCCCAGTGGGTTCAAGTCCCACCCAACCCTTGTCGCTTCGGTTGGAAGCAGCCAGAGCGGTTTACGGATATAACGATGTAGTCTGAAGCACTCTGGTGTCAAAGGGCCGCCGTTGGGCGGCTTAGCGAGCAAACAGGCTGGAACGCGAGTGAACGCCGAGCAGGCCTCGAAGAGGGCGATGCGGGAGCCGACTCTCCTGAGATTAGGGGAAGGCCGCTGACGGTCCGGGAAGGCAAGCGTCCGAAGCACCGGATCGTTCCCGTCGGGGTAATGACGCCGGCATGTTTGCAAGAGGGACAACGAAGCAACACGGGGTGCGCCAGGCCAACCGGTGGAAAGTCGCCGGGTGAAAGTCCCGGCAGAAAAAGAGGTCAACCAACCACTTTCTCCGCGAACCGTGCGCCGGTCGTCGCGAGGCGGCAGGCGAAGCGTTGGGGAGCGACAGGCGCGAGTCGGGATATTGAGCCCCGAAAGTCGCTCAACTGGAGCACCCAGGCCGTCGGTTTGGCTGAAGGCAACACCCTCGGAGCCGTCTTGGTGAGGCGCGGAGGGGCTCCGCGGGGTCGAAGAACCATGGCACGCGTCGAAGCAGTCCACCGGGACCTAGGAGGTCTTTCAATCGCCCCGTGTCGTAGAGGGGCCGCAAAGGAAAGGAGTTGTTCCGCAACCCGCTCATACAAGATTCGGCCATAGTACCTGAGAAGGCGGCGAACAAGGGTCCTTCGGGACCTGCGGAGTTGCTGGAGGGAAGGGCCGGACCCAAGGGCAATGTGGTTGGCCAAAGCCCGCGCCGCGCACAGAAGCGGGGAAGCGGGTCACAGGCGGCTGATCGCATACGACAGGCTGCGAAGAGGAATCCGGAAGAGCGTCTTGTGGCGCTGCTCCACCATGTGACGGTCGATGTCCTGCACGATGCGTTCCATTCCCTGAGGAAGGACGCGGCGGCGGGCGTGGACGGTGTGACGTGGGATGCCTACGCGGACGGACTGGAAGGCCGACTGGCCGACCTCTGCGCCCGCGTTCACAGGGGTGCGTACCGGGCGCCTCCATCCCGGCGGGTGTACATACCCAAAGAGGATGGAGGGCAACGACCGCTCGGCATTGCGGCGCTGGAGGACAAGGTACTCCAGCGGGCGGTGACGGATACGATTCTGGTGCCGATCCTTGAGACGGAGTTCCTCGGGTTCAGCTACGGCTTCCGGCCGGGGCGCGGGACGCACAATGCGCTCGATGCCGTTACGGTCGGAGTGGAACGGCGGAAGGTCAACTGGATCGTTGACGCCGATATCCGCGGGTTCTTCGACAATCTCGACCGTGACCATCTGGTCCGGATGCTCGGGAAGCGTATCGGGGACACGCGGGTCATCAGGCTGATCGTCAAGTGGCTCAACGCCGGCGTCATGGAAGGGACCGACTGGTCGGACACCGGCAAGGGAACACCGCAGGGGGCGATAGTATCGGCCTGCCTTGCCAACGTTTACCTGCACTACGTGCTCGACGACTGGTTCCACAATACATGGCGCAAGCGGATGGCCGGAGGCGACACAATCATCGTCCGCTATGCGGACGATTTTGTCTGTGGCATTCAGCATCAGGGCGATGCGAAGGGCTTCCTCCGGGACCTCGGGGAGAGGCTGGCCCACTATGGACTGGAACTGCACCCGGACAAGACCCGGCTCATCGAGTTCGGACGGTTTGCGAGAGCGAACCGCCGGAAGCGGGGGCAGGGCAAGCCGGAGACGTTCGACTTCCTCGGCATGACGCACTTCTGTGAGCAGACGAGGAAGGGTTGGTTCAGGGTCGGTCGCAAACCGTCCCGGAAACGGGTCCGCCGCACCCTGCGGCGGATCAGGGAAGCACTGCGCATGCGATGGCACGACAACCGGCACGAGACGGCCACGTGGCTTGGGAGGGTCATCAATGGCTGGCTCAACTACTATGCCGTCCCCGGGGAGTAGCCACGACTTGCAGCGGTTCATATGCCAATGCAGAAGGCTGCTCATGCGTGCCCTTCGGCGACGGTCCCAAAGGGATCGCACAGAATGGCAGGACATAAAACTCCTCACCGCAGCCCACTGGCCCAAGGCCAGCATCCGCCACCCGTGGCCAAGCCAGCGACTTGCCGTCAGAACCTGAGGGAGGAGCCGGATGCGAACAGCGCACGTCCGGATCTGCGCGGGGGGGAGCGGGGAAACTCGGTTCCCGCGATTGAGCTATGTGCCGCCGCCCGCCGATAAACTTATGGCCTGCCTCGACGCCTTGGAGCGGTTTCTTCATGACGACGCCTTGCCGCCGTTGGTTCACGCCGGCCTCGCACACGCACAATTCGAGGCCATTCACCCATTTCTCGACGGCAACGACCGTGTGGGCCGCCTTCTCATCAACCTCCTGCTGGTGCAGCGTGAAGTGCTACCGTCACCACTCCTCTATCTGAGCGCATACTTCGAGGAGACGCGCGAGGAGTACTAAGCCCGTCTGTTTGCGGTGACGCGGCAGGGGGCGTGGGAGAAGTGGCTCATCCATTTACTGCGCGGCGTCCGGCTCCAAGCCGACGACACAATTGATCGCATGGAGGAGATAGACGGGCTGTTCAAGGATCAGCGGGAAGAACTAGGCGGCATTCAGTCCGGGCGACCGGAGAGGGTGCTGCACCTTTTCGTCGAAAACCCCTTTTTGACCGTGAGCGGGATTGCGAAAGAACAGGATGTGGCCTATACGACGGCTCGGCGCGCCATCGATCGGCTGGAAGCCGCCGGGGTCGTTTCCCACGTGGGGGAGGCGAAGCGCAACCGCGTCTATTTCGCTAGGAGTCTGTCGGATTTGAGGCAACACGGTCACTTTGACCTGTGATGCCGTCATCGGGACGGATTTGAGTGGTTTCCTGGCCCGGGTTGCGGGATCGCTTTACTGTTCGGGTCATGGCTGTTGCTTTCGTGGGACCTGGAGAGGCGTGATGTCGCGAGACTTTCGAGAGGTGGACCGGGAGACGCTGTTTCTCCTGCCGCCATCGGTGCAGGACTGGCTTCCCGAGGATCACCTGGCGCGGTTTGTGGTTGAGATTGTCGACAGCCTTGATCTTGGCCGCCTGACGTCGGCATACGGCCCTGGGGGCAAGCGGGGGTATCATCCCGGGATGCTTCTGGCGCTGTTGTTCTACGGTTACGCCACGGGGGTGTTCTCGAGCCGCAAGCTGGAACAGGCGACCTGGGATTCGGTGGCGTTCCGCTACATTGCGGCGAACAGCCACCCTGACCACGACACGATAGCGGCGTTTCGCAAGCGCTTTGTCGAGGAGCTGCAGGACCTGTTTGTGCAGATATTGATGATGGCCCGGTCGATGGGTCTTGTGAAGCTTGGGGGAGTGAGCCTTGACGGCACGAAGGTTCAGGCCAACGCCTCGAAGCACAAGGCGCTGAGCTGGGAGCATGCGACCCGGCTTGAGGCGCAGCTTCAGGCCAAGGTTGAGCGACTGATGGCGCTGGCTGAAGCGGCCGATGAGGAGGCGGAGGTTGACATTCCTGCAGAGCTGAAGCGCCGCGAGGATCGTCTTGAGGCGATCCGTGCGGCCAGGGCGGAGATGGAAGCCCGCGCGGCGGCGCGCCATGAGGACGAGGAGAAGTCCTGGCGGGAGAAGATGGAGGCGCGCTCGCAGCGTGAGAAGCGCAGTGGGCGCAAGAGTGGCGGCAAGCCGCCTTCGCCGCCCCAGCCTGGACCCGGAGCGAGGGACCAGGTGAACCTGACCGATCCCGAGTCGCGGATCATGAAGACCGCCGACGGCTTCGAGCAGGCCTACAACGCCCAAGCTGTGGTCGACAACGCCAGCCATCTGATTGTCGCGGCGCATGTCAGCGATGCCGTCAACGACAAGCAGCAGGTCGTTCCTGCCCTGGAGCATCTGGCAGCAGCTGCGGATGCCGTGGGCAGACCCGAGGCGATGCTGGCCGACAGCGGCTATCATTCCGCGGCCAACCTCGCCCTTTGCGAGGACCATGGTCTTGTCCCCTTCATCGCCGAAGGCAGACAAGCCCACAACCGGCCGCTTGCGACACGCGTTGGAGAACCGCCTGCATTGCCGGCGGATGGCGATGTGGTGGCCCGGTCGCGGCACCGCATGGCGACGCCGGAGGGCAAGGCCGTCTATGCCCGGCGCAAGGCGACCGTGGAAACGGTGTTCGGGGTGATCAAGGAAGTGATGGGCTTCCGGCGCTTTCACCTGCGAGGCCTGCTTGCCGCCAGCGGCGAGTGGACCCTGGTGAGCCTGACGTGGAACCTGAAGAGGATGCATGCCCTGGCAGCAAGAACATGACACGAACAGGGGTCGTGTGCGATGACTCCAGGCGCCCGGACGGGCCGCAAAGCAGTGCCCCACGTGAAAATCGACTGTTGGGCCGTCGTCACGCCACCAACGGCAACCAGGTGACCACCATGCCGGAACCTGCTGACAACGTCCTTCAGGGCGAATATGCAAGAGTTGCGATGCCAATTCCGACAGGCTCCTAGGGAAATGCTTGAAGTGCTGGAAGCCCCCCACGCCTCGGGACGACCTGCCTCTCGCAGTTGAACGGCTACCCCGCCGAACCGACCAAAATCACAACTCAAGAGGTAGGCGTTGCCTTATCACATTTGGAAGCTCAGCTTAACACCACCTTGCAATTGACTAAACCAGATGTGTCAAACGAGAAACCATACCACCGCTCAGATTCATGATGTACTTTCCGTTTCTTACAATGCCACTCAAGCCATGCAAATGCTTGTTCGACGCCCATGTTGCTACTATGCACTGTCAAACCGACTGCGCTTCCGATACTCGGCATCGTGATGTCATGCAGGTCGCCATCCAGTTTGGTCTTGGATATAATCTGATCAATACGAGCGTTAATTGCCTTCGCCGCCCTTTCAGACAGTTTCAGCAACAGAAACCCCAGTTCCACCGTCTGGATGCTCGGCTCGTTTTCCAACTCAGAAAGAATTTTCCCTAATGGCGTCCCTACAAAACAAGTAAGCATACCCTCTGGAATCCTTTCCCCTGGAACGCCATCGCGTCGAACTGCCATAGCAACATCCAAATAGGACGCAAGGTCATCGCCGAGGATTGCCAAATCTCTATCATCATCGAGCCATGTATTGTATCGAAGATGGCACGCCAAGAGCACGCGCTCATGATTCGCCATTAGCTTGCTTCCAAAAAGTGCACGTCGTTCCAGGTAGTCCAAGAATCCAATCGGAGAACTCAACATTTCTGTAATCGAATCCAGGGCGAATACATCCACAACAAGAGGTCGTGCAATTGCTTCACCCACATCTGCCTTCAGAAACTGCCGCACCTGAAGAAGTAACGCTGGGTAATGTTCTGCTATTACAGATACAGGAAATATCTTGCACGGGCGCTCTTTGAGAACAACGGCCTCTCCGCTGTCACCTTCCAAAACAACTGATGGATCGAGAAGCAGCTCGGCGCAAGTTAGACCCTGATCAACGGAGTCCTGAACCGCGGCCTTGAAATCAGCTTCTAGGAACCGTCGTTTTCCGGCGCGCGCTTGTTGGGTCAACTTCTTGGACTTCGCCTGTACGACAATGGCGAAATTGGCGAATTGCGCCAGAACATCGATCTCAGCCAGGATTTGGCCCTTCGATCGGCGCAACTTGACGTTCTGGAGTACCGCATCGCTGCCAAAGACGTGTCTGAGCCGGTCCGCTGTGAAGGACTCGGTAAAGTCACCCCGATGCTTTAGAGCAGTCTGGATGTAAGTCTGGTCTTTCAACATCCAGTAATAGGGTGAGTCGTACAGAGCCTCCGCAGCGGTATACTGTTGGAAGAGAATATACTTGTCGGATCCGTAACGCAGGAAGGGATACGCATAGGCAACGTTGAAGCTGTGAATGCTGCGGAAATTGGAATTTTGCTCCGCTTCAGGCAACGAGAACGCCTCTATCGCAGCCGCGACACTGTCAGAACTATGAGTTGTAAAGGACGTAATATCACGGCAGGAGAAGGAAAATCCATCCAGTATAGCGTGGGCTGATGCCCACTCACTTTCAAGCTCAGGTGAGATCTGAGTAAGTTTCTTGTCCACATGAAGTCTCACGGCGCTGCATACCTCATGAGCGACTTCCAGTTCAACATTCTTATGCGTCAGAAGCCAACTCCTGTCAGCCTGGTACTTTGGAACAGCTAAATCAAGATATTGAAAGGAGTAAGCGGATTCTCCACCATAGAAGATCGGTTCGCGGAGCACTTCGGCTAGTTCTAATGGATCATCTCCTCCACGCTGCCCAGTGTGCTCAATTATTGCCCCTTTACCAGACTCAATCATTGAGCGATGCAATTCTTCCAAAAGCGCATAAGAGCGGAATACGTAACCCGCAATTATGGATGGCGTAGGCGTGGAGAACTCAACTCTTCCCTGTATCATTAAACCAAGTAGAATCATAATCTCCGTTCGGATCAGTCTCGATTCACGAAATAGTGGATCCATGTCCTCTGGCCGTAGAGAATGGTCAAAGAATATAAAGTTGTCATGAAAGCATATCGTAGCAAGGGCGTGCGCATAGCCCGGCAACCGGCAAAGTTCTCTTAGTTCGGAGAATATTTCCTGTTCTGTCCGCATATCTGGCTATTGATCCTGGGTTCACATTTCCACGGTGAATGCTACTTGAACCATGATGGCTGGCAAGACCATGAAGGGCGCGAGCGAGTGATCGATGCCTTCTCGGTGCGGCGCCTCGATGACAATGCGCACCGACCAGCCCGGCTTCCCGGTCTTTAGCGCGATCAGGGGCTCGACGACCTCGGCCGGGAGGCGCCGCGGCTTGCCGCGGTCGGTGCGCGGCTTCGGATACAGCGCGTCGAAGCTGCCGCGCCGGTAGTCGGCGATCCAGCCGCGCATCGTCTCGGCGACGACGCGGGTCCGGTTGCTTCCCGGGATGGAGTAGGTCTGCTTGGCCTCGGTGTGCATCATCACGCCGATGCTTGGCGTGCCTACCGGCAAGTGCAACAGATCGGCGATGACGCCGTATCAGAACAGCGCGATCGCCTGGCACAGCTCGTTCGCCGCCGCCTCCAGGCTCCGCGCCCCCTCGGACGCGACGACAACCGCTCCCAGATCGTCCCAGCGTGCCCGGTAGCCGCGCCGCCAGGCAGTCCGCGTCGTATGGCTCTTCGGGCAATACCAGCGAGAAATCTTCGGGTTGTGTACAGAGAGTTCTGCAAAAAGGAATGAAGTTTGAGAAGGTCATGGCCTGTCAAAGATTGAGCAATCACTTCCTGCGAAGAAAGGACACGCCATGACCCGTCACCATGTTAAGGACGCTGTTTCTGGAATCAAACAACTGCTTGGCAAGGACGAGGACGTCATCCGGGAGGGTCTTCGCG
>MKWU01006892.1_pt1 | contig 11206 bp, 4 predicted proteins | sample 809101 | NCBI WGS metagenome assembly MKWU01 (sample SAMN05860141, study PRJNA318959) | sponge metagenome | host: Aplysina aerophoba | place: Slovenia: Piran, Adriatic Sea, Gulf of Piran | collected 2013-05-07
CAGACAATTCCGTCTTGTCCTCCAGTGCGAAAAAACGGGCTGCAAACAGTTTTCCGGCATTATTCACGCCGCCAGCATTGTCCCGCGTTTTCCTGACATAGTCCCTGAAAGAGGATGCAAAAGCGTTCCACAGCTGTTGTGTTTGCGGGGAGTTTTTGTATCTCTCAGGACAGGAGATTTTGTCCAGTACCTCATCGGAACAGATTCTGGTCATGGCTCCAATGACTGTAGCCATGTAGCAGTTGTAGCCATTGTTCTTCTCGAACCCCAGAGGACCTGGCGGTACCCCCAAAGCCGATACCTCGGGTGCGGGGGGCACAAACCTGGCTGAAGGCGCAGGGGAAGCCTGCGCAGAAACTGACGGGTTCACGACTGGCGATGCTGTCATCCTGGCTGGCGGCGAGGCAACCGGTGGGAGAGAGCTGGGCCTCTTTTCTTCACCAGTATCGCTCTCAAGCCCCGACAGATCCGGAGTCATCGCAGTCCTGGCACGGCTCTCGACATCGCTGTCAGAAGTCAGGTCTGTGGTAGAGCTTTCCTCGTCAGAACTGGAATCCCCTGACAAAGTGGACGCAGAGGACAAGTCCGACGCAGGCCGGGAAGAGACGCTGCCTCTGGGGCCAAGCATGGCGGCACGCGCCGCCCGGGCCTCATCCAGGCTCCGTTGCGCCAATTCCCGGTTCTGCGTCATCCTGTTCAAGTCATGACGCGCCTGCTCTACGAGATCCGGAGCATCTTCCCGGTCCGACAGCGTTTTCACACCCGGAGAGCTCACTTTCACAGAAGAGACGCTGGCTCTGGGGCCAAGCATGGCGGCACGCGCCGCCCGGGCCTCATCCAGGCTCCGTTGCGCCAATTCCCGGTTCTGCGTCATCATGTTCAAGTCATGACGCGCCTGCTCTACGAGATCCTGTGTATCTTCCCGGTCCGACAGCGTTTTCACACCCGGAGAGCTCACTTTCACAGAAGAGACGCTGGCTCTGGGGCCAAGCATGGCGGCACGCGCCGCCCGGGCCTTATCCAGGCTCCGTTGCGCCAATTCCCGGTGCTGCGTCATCATTTCCAAGTCATGACGCGCCCGCTCTACGAGATTCTGTGCATCTTCTTCGCGGCCCGACAGCGTTTGCACATCCGGAGAGCTCACTTTCACAGAAGAGACGCTGGCTCTGGGGCCAAGCCTGGCGGCACGCGCCGCCCGGGCCTTATCCAGGCTCCGTTGCGCCAATTCCCGATGCTGCGTCATCATTTCCAGGTCATGACGCGCCGACTCTGTGAGATCCCGTGGATCTTCCCGGTCCGACAGCGTTTTCACACCCGGAGAGCTCACTTTCACAGAAGAGACGCTGGCTCTGGGGCCAAGCATGGCGGCACGCGCCGCCCGGGCCTCACCCAGGCTCCCTTGCGCCAATACCCGGTGCTGCGTCAGCATGTTCAAGTCTTGACGCGCCTGCTCTGCCATATGCGCCCACTCTGCGGAACTCTGTTCATCATCCTGCCCCGACAAGGTTTGTACCTCCGGGAAGCGCTCTTCATCAGAGTCAGAATGCTGCGTTGTGCTTGCGGCGCTTGTGCTCTTGTGTTCCGGCAGACGGTTGTGTTCCGGCAGACGGTTGTGTTCCGGCGAAAGGTCCTGATTCTCTTCGAAGTCAGAACCAGCATCACTTTCTGTGCGAATGAAATCCTCTGTACCGGTTCCCGCTGGATCGGAAGTTTGTCGAACAACGGGCTCAACGAACCGGCCTTCACCCGAGGCCGAGGGGGCAACAGGGGGCATGGTTTCTTCTTTCTGCTGCGTCGGAACCATCACAAGGCTCTTTGGCGACACTGGCACTTGCGCCAGCAGGTCATGCGGCAAGGGCGCAGGTCCCTGCTGGCTTGTGTGTGGAAAAGACGGGCCTGGCGAAGGCGGGGCACCAGCACTACCGGAAGCAGATCGCCTCCTCGTCAGGCTCCCATCGGTATCTTTGTCCCGGCGCGGCGGCAGCTGCAGGCTCGCGCTGCGTTGGAAACTGGCGCCAGGGCCATCGCCAGTGGAAGGACCTGAGTCTGTCCTCCTGAAACCGCCTTGCAAACCCGATGCCGGAGACCCAGCCCCTCCCGATACAGCACCAGCAGCAACATGCGCTCTTCTTGCTGGTGGCGCAGGCAAAGTCCTTTCCAATTTTGCCCGGATCTCCGCAAGGTTTTGCGCCAATGCATCCCTGGTAATGGACGCAGCATGCGCGCGCTGTCGCAACTGCTCCACAGAAGGCTCGGCTGCCCCACCAGTACCAGCTTGATGCTGGACCGGATCTATATCGCTATTCATTTTCTTGCGCGGCAGCCAATCCCCAGTCGTCTCAGTGCCAACATTAGTGTCCGACACACTCCCACCGGCAGCGCCTGCCCCCTGCCTTTTGGAACCGGAAGCTTGTCGCGCATTCAACCCACCCGGGGCAGCGGCAGAATCGCTCATACTTGCGGGGTTGCTGACTATCAGAGCCTTGTTCGGATGCTCCTTTCGCTCCTCATCCCTTATCTCCCCGGCTTCCTCGCCCGCTCTCCGGGGCAATTTCTGCTCCCGCATCATCTGCCTGACACGCGATGGCGTGTAATCCTGGGTATCCGAATCCTCTATGGCAGCAGCATCAGAAAATCTTTGAGTCTGTGTCGAACCTGTGTCGTTCTTGATGTTGGAATTCGGCCGCGAATTCTGATCGCGCTCAGGATCTGTGACGGCAGAAAAGACGGCGCCTTGTTGCTCAGGCCTGGAAGCTTGTCGCGAATCCGACCCACCAGGCCCAATCTCATTCGAGCCAGCAGGAGCAGAAAGGCTCATACTTGCGGGCTTGCCTGCTGTCAGAATCTTGTCCAGGTGCTCCTTTGGCTGCTGACTCTCCAGCGCCAGAGCTCTCCGCTGCTCTCTCCGGAGCCGGCGCTCTTTGCGCTGCTGATCCTGTATCTTCTGGTCGGCAAGCGATAGCGTGGAATCCCGGGTATGCGAATCCCCTGTCGCAGCACTACCAGAAGGAGCAGAAGGAGAAGTTCTTTGAGTCTGTGACGAACCTGTATCGTTCTTACTGTTCTGATTCGGCTGCAGATTCTGAGCATGAGCGTGCTCAGAATCTGTGACGACAGAAGAAACGCGGCCTTGTTGCTCAGGCCCGGAAGCTTGTTGAGAATCCGACCCACCGGGGGCAGCACCATCAGAAGCTCTTCGATCCTGTGCTGAACCTGTGTCGCTCTGACTACCGGGATTCGGCAGCACATGCTGAGCCTGCGCAGAATGTGTGACGCCAGAAGGGCCGGGGGTTTGGTGCCCAGAGTCGGCAGCTTGTTGCAAATCCGATCCGCCGGGGGCAATCCCGCTCAAGGCAGAAGACGTAGAACGGCTCATCCTTGCGGCTTGTATTCCGGCCAGAGCCTCGTTCAGCCTCTCCTTCCGCCGGTTCCACCCGCTCTCCTTCGCTTTCCAGCGCTCGTGCGGGCTCGGGATTCTCCTCAGGTGCTGCTCTTGAGGCGATGGCTCGGAAACCGGAATATTCAAATTCCCTGCGCCAGCATCAGCAGACGATCTTCGACTCGGTGCGGAAACTGTGTCGTTCTCACTATTGAGATTCGACTGCGAATTCTGAGGGTGTTCAGGATCTGTGACGACAGAAAGGCCGGAGCCGTGTTGCACAGAGCCGGAAACGTTTTCATGTTCATTGCTGGCAGCCACCCGCGTCCCGGGTTGGGTAGAAAGGCCTGAACTGCTGTTGTTGTCTGTTGTCTCAGGTGCAGACATATCCTGTGACTGTCGCAAATCCTGGCGAGGCTGTTCATCAACTGGCGAAGCAGACAAGTTTCTCAAGGACCCAGCGTTTTCAGCACCATGGCGATTATTCTCCGGCGCAGCTTCCTCGCCCACTGCGTCCGTCAACCCCTGCATCCACATGAACACAGTCCTGGTATCGCCTTTTAGATCTTTTAGATCTTTTAGATCTTCAGTGCATCGCTCCTCTTCCAGATCGCTCAGATCTTCTGCATCCGACACTTGCGAAAGAGCCCGCGTGCAATCTTCCTTGGCAGCCTTCACGAGATCTTTCAGATCCTTGATCGAACCGTCTCTCTCGCTACTGGCCATCCTGTTGAAAAGCCAGCGCAGCTCATTATCGCGCAATGCGGCTATTGCCCTTTCGCGTGCATTGCTTACGGTGACTACATTTCCTCTGGGCAGACCAGACCTGCCTGGCGCATCAGGCTGACTGGAATCCTGGCTGTGCCTCACTCCACTAGTGGAATCCAGGGGGGTAAGTGGCGACCGAGACGGGGATTGAGTCATAAGTATCTGCACTCTACACAAACAACGCAGGCGAGCCCGAGGCGCGACCTGTGGTACACAAAAGGCCGCCGATCCTATACGGCATGAGACGTCCAGTCAAGCGACCTGCACGGTCATCGCCCACAACAAAGCGACACCAAGCCTGTGTGGCGCACATGGGCTCCCGCAACAATCTCACCGCCCCTGACCTCTAACTGTTCAAAAGTATTGTATAAAGTCTGCAAGCAAAGCCTCGACATCAGCTCGCCACCCAGTGGCATAAATACGGCTTTGGTCGCACAGTTCATGCAGGCAGTGATACTGACGCCCCTCTCAGGCACCAAAATCACTCACACGACAATGATCGATAAAAACACCGGAGCACAAGCCTCAACGGACTGGACGACAAAGGCTATTTATGTGTGCACGGTGTGGGGACTGCTCCGGATACTGTCTCGCCGAGACAGGCGTCTTCTGCCTTCCATCTTCATCTCCCGGATGCCTGCCAAGCTTGACTGCGGTGTTTTTCAGACTTCGTGCTCCCATCATTGGGGAGAGCCATCAGAAGAGGCGACTACCACCCTGCCACAATGGGACTCCCACCTGCACGGAAATGGCCGGGAAAGCAGTAATGACAGGGGAGAGCGCGGGAGTAACAGGGGGAGGAGATGATGTATACGGGTGAGGCTGTGCGAACAGCAATGCCGTATGGATTTTCGCCGGCGCGGAAATGACGGGGGGAGAGCCCGGGAATGACAGGGAGGGGAGGGGAGATGAGGAGTGAAGGCGAGGCTGTGCGAACGGGTGTGCCGCGCTTCTGCAAAAGTCCTCCGGATACGTCTGGCTCTTGCCACAGAGGCATAGCACCTCCAGGAAAGGCACGAACAAGTCCCTCTGCGCCAAGTGCAACCCTTGATGTCAGTGCGTCCTTTTTCTGGAAACAAAGACTCGTTCGCAGCTTCCCGGATCTTTAACCCTGACTTTGCTTGCGTATCCGTACAATCAAAAATCAAGATCGGAACATAAGTCCCCCAGTCGTGGATCATTTTGCAGAAGCTGTCTGACCTGAGATGAGAAATTATAAAACTCAATATAAGGTGAGTCCTCTACCGTTGCGCCCTCTCTCAATTTAACCCTGAAGCACTCCCCCGTATTTTTGGTACGTAATTTCCTGACGGCTTCTTCAAAAACATCAATGTCACTTTCATAGGCGAAATGCGTCAGCGACAACAAGTTCCCTTCAACAGTGGTACATACCATCTCCCCACCTCGCCGCATAAACTCCGCCAGAACAGGCCCCAGCCCCCCTTGAGGGTAACCGGCAAACAACATACAACGACTGCAATCCTCGGGAAGGCAGCTGGCAATATCTCGCGGAAACTCTGCCCGTTGAACAGACACAAACCTGTCACAAGGGTTTTTGTCGTAACAAAAAACCTTGACGCCTTCCATCAAATCAAAACATTTTTCAAGAAAGCCCTCTCCCGAACCAACCCCTATAACATTTTTCGGCAAGAGATCCATGTGAGCGGCTCGGGCCAGCCCCTCCATGACAGAAAGACATCGTGATTTCACAAAGCGCCCAGAGCAGGGTGGCTCTGCCGAACCTGCGGCATTGGCTTCAAAAAAGTCCTGGAGCTTTGTTACCGTTGCTCGCAATCGCGCTCTGGCAGCCTGCTCATCACAAGGCGAAGGGCCCGCCGAAACTGTGCGCCGCCCGTCGACAGGAGTCTCGCCCGTACTGGTGGCGGTCGTAGACTGTTCCACACCAACTTCCACCACCGGGTCCCCGAGTGTCCCTGACACAGACAAGGATGTCACCTGCCCCGGGACTGAGACACTTTGCTGCCTGTCTCCCGCTACCACAACCTGTGCTCCGGTGTCCGTTACAGAGACGGACAGGCCTGCCCCGGTTACCCTGTACGAGGTCCCAGGCACGCCGCCAGCCGCTTGTCCGGAAGGAACGCCCGAGATGCTCACGCCTGCCTGACCAGACTGAATAGATATCTGACTATTGCGGATAGTGTTTCCGCTGATAGATATCCCCGACTGGCTGAGCGGGCGCTGACCGCTGCGGCCGCCAGTGTTGCCCGTGATAGATATCTGACTGTTGCGGATAACGCCTCCCCGGATAAGCACACTCGACTCGACAGGTCTGCCATTTTGCCCGAAGCGGTTTCCAGAAGGTCCTGAGGAAAAAGGAAACCCGGGAGGCGGTGGGCCAAACGGAAAGCGCGAATTTGATGAAGGGTTCATACGTCATACTCCTTTTATTCGTAGTGACTCCCCTCTTGGACAGGAAAAGGCAGACAAGGTTCCATCAGCGGCAGCAGCCTCCGAAGTCATGCAACAAGCACACAGCATCCCTCAACTTCTCCTCTTGCCCGACAAAACACTATGCCCAGCCCCGGGCTGAGCGACTCCAGCTGGCCTGCGTCCTGAAAAGCCGCAGGTAAAGCGTGAACTTTTCCGCCCGTCCCTGCTCAAACACTCGTAAGTGTGCGCTGAAAAATAGAGACCTCCAGACATGGACACCGACAGGGCTATGCGTTTGACTCTCACCGCCCCATCACCAGCACTGTCACCGGCATCTCCCGTCGGCGCACGGCAGAGTGCCTGCCATTGTGAACAGGCGCCAGGCTTGTCTCACCCCAGCGCCAGCCTGTCCACGGCCTCGCCGGTTGAACCACAAACCGACGCCCTCGTCTGGCCCATGCCGGGGCGCGAGCTGGCCAGCTGGACAGAACCGCTGCTGGGCCTGTTGTTTCAGGACCTGACGCTGGTCGACCTGCTCTCGTGTAGTCGCGTGTGCCGCCGGTGGCATCGGGTGGCCAGTGCTCCTGAGTTAGTCGCGCGCTATTTTATACGCAGCTATCCGGCTCAGCTCAGGCGCCCCTTGCTGCAAGCGCTGGATAACAACCGTGCCCATCAACATCTGGCACTCTGGTCTAAGCATCTTGCACAGAGTGCCCCCCTGTGTGATGCCCCGCAATGGCCAGCAGAACGCACTCACGCGCTCCCGACTCTTTTCTACTGTCTGACCGAACAGAGAGTGCAGGCCGACCGGTTCGCTACACCAGCCCCCCTGCGCATCGGAGATCAGGCATGGGCTGTGCAAGCCTGGACCTGCAGCCCGGACAGCAACTTGCTGGCGATTGCTGCCAGCCTGGAGCCCGGCCTGGAGTCTGATGGCTGGACGATGAATGTCAGGCTCTGGCAGCAAGAGACAAAAGGGTTCCGCGAGGTCGGCAACTTTCAGCATGCTGCGACCAGTCTCTCTTGCCTGACATTCAGTGCCGACAGTCGCAAGCTTCATCTCGTCGACAGCCGGGGCGGTCAGCAGACCTGGGTATGTCAGCCCGATACCGCCAATCCCCATTGGCAGAGTACGGGCACCACCGCCTTGTGCAACAGCAGAATCAGGTGCGCGGCGTTCAGCCCTGATGGTCGCTATCTGGCACTGTCCATCTCCAATGAAGTACGAATTTACACAGCAACAGACGCGGGAACCTGGCAGCAGCAAGGTCTCTGTCCGTTGCCAGAGCCCTCAGAAGACCTTCCTGCCCCGGCTCGATATGCCCCTGAACAACTGTTGTTCGCAGAGAAGGCACAGCATCTGGTGATCGCCTCCCCATACAGAATCTGGGCCTGCCATCGAGAGGGGGTGCACTGGCGGGAGCAGCCGGTCAAGGCGGGGAACGCTGGCGGCTATTGTGATCCTGATAAAATGGGTGTCACTGTCACACTGGATGCGGATGAACGCTATCTGGCTGTGGCCTTTCGAAGGGGCGAGGTTTCTGAAGAGGCCCATGCTCAAATCACCCTGGGACTCTGGCGTTTTGAGCAGGGAACGGGATGGCTGCCGGTCATGCGGCGACATTTCGAAGTGCCGAATCGGCCAGAAGACCCTTTTCCCATGAGGTTCAGTCCCGATGGGCACCAGTTAGCCTTTCCCGCACTGGCCTTTCCCGCCAGGCCGAACGAGAAGTACAAATGTTTTCTGTCCCCTGTCGCGCGGCATGTCAGCAACCTTGACAAGCCTTGGCGATGGGCGCTTGTACCGGACCCGCCCGAGCAAAACGCCACAGATCAGGCAGTCGGCCTGGCCATGCCCTGCAGCCCCTGGTCCAAGCCGAGCATTCCTGCCCCCTTCCGCGTATGTGCTGTTGGTGCGCTGACGTTCAGCGCCACGGGCGCTTGCCTCGCCGCCACCATGGGAGCAGGCGTCCAGATCTGGCAGCGCAACGCAGCACGCCACTGGATACCAATACTGTGGACTGGCAGGGTTGATGAGAGTCGGGTGACAGGGAAGCTGGCTTTTTCACCGGATGGATACCACTGTGCACTGGCCGTAGGCGTAAAAGGCGAGGTCAGCGTCTGGGGACCTGGCCGTGACGGGCAGTACACCCGGAAAATGCACAGCACTCAGGATGGCCGCGTGAACCAGATGCAATTCACTGCCGATGGTGCTCAGGTGCTGGTGAGCTGTTCCATCCCGGGCCAGTATTCGCGGCATGTTGAAGGTGTGGATGACACAGACAGCTTCTGCATTCCTGCCGCTCAGAACCTGCGTTGCCTGGCGCTGGCGCCCGCTGATGTACAGGCGGGCCAACAAGAACATTGACACACATCCCCAGTCTGAAGAGCGGGCATTGCCGTGCAGCGGGGCAATCGCCATTGCGGTATGCGACACCATCGAATTGAAGGCTACGGAACTTTTTCTGCGCTCCTGTATCCAAGCTGTCTTTAAGAGAAACTTTGGAGCCTATTCCTATGAGCATGCCTGTTAAACCCAGTTCCATTTCACCAGCGCCACTACCGACCGTCGCAGAGGAGACAGCAACGCCTGTGTCAGCCTTTGGTCGCAGAGTCGCGCAAAGCCCGTCCCGCTCTGGCAGTCCTGTGCGCGATACCCTGCCTCCCGGTGTCAATCCCCGCTATATGGAGGTGTATCCGCACGGCCATCGGCAGCGGCTGGAAAAATCCCTGAATCCGGACAGCACGCGCCAGCACCTGGAGACTGTGTGTGAACATCTGGCACCCGATTCTGCGCAGCGAGCACGTCTGGAACGCCTGGCCGAGGACAAACTCACTGCGCCGGAACTCTTTGCTACCCTGGTACGTCAGCGGGTTCTTACCGATCGTTTCTCAGCACAGTGCAGCGTCCTGAAACAGGATTCCGGTACATTCGTCACCCATCTGGCCGCCAGCCCGGACGGCCAATATATGGCAGCTGCCATGGTTTCCCGCAGCGGCCCACTCAGTCAAAACTCCACGGACGTCTGCATATGGCAGACCGACACCAGCACTATCTCGCAACAAGCCATTTTTCACTGCGACCAATCTTTGCAGGCTCTGGCCTTCGGGGCCGACAGCCATACCCTGCAGGCGATTGACAGTAGAAACCTCATATACAGATGGCAAGCCGATGTTGAAACGGGCCTCTGGCGCAGCACAGGTGACACCACAGCCTGCCCGAAAGCCTATGTGAGGGAGGCTGTGATCAGCCCTGATGGCGATTGCCTGGGCGTGGTAGACCACATCCAGGGCCATGGGTTTTTATGCACTGCAACCAAGGCAGGCAGCTGGAAGACAGAGCGACTGGCACAGCCGCAGACGGCCGGCATGTTCCAGAACCTGCACTCCCTGGCCTTCAGTGAGAACAGCCAGGTTTTTTCGTACGCTGCACCGTCCGGTGTTTTTGTCTATCACCGCACCGGAGAGGACTGGAAAGTTTATCCTCTTGAAAACACAAGCGGGACCGGGCCCTGCCTCGCTCCTGACGGACGTACGCTGGCATTGTATCAGCCCCCCTCCTGGTCTTCCTCGCATGCAGAAGCTGTTCCCATTGGGAAAGGTACAGTGCATCTGTGGCGCTTTACCGAGAGCGAGGGCTGGCGATGCCGCTATGTCAGGGAGCTTGACCCCTCGGTCGCATCAGCAGGCAGGTTTCCCATGGTGTTCAGTTCCGACAGTCGACAGCTGGCCATGCCTGCTGAGGGGAATGCCAGGGGTGCTTTTCCGAGTTTTCCTTGCACGCCCAGTGTTATTTCCTCCATCAGCAGCGCCCGGCCTACCCAAGTGCAACTGAGGCTGCACACTGAAGCACAGCGTGCACTGCGACCACAAATGTCGGGAAACATAGGGCAGCTGGCGTTCAGTGCGACGGGCCGCTACCTGGCTTCCAGCGCCGAAGCTGGTGTGCATATTTGGCGGCGAGACCGGGGGCTGGAGTGGGCGCCCATCGCATGGATCGTCCATGAGCAGCCTCAAGCAATAGGAAAGACGGATGTGCGTCCTGTTTTTTCTCCGGACGGGTACCACTGTGCGTTTGCCATGGCCAGGCTGATCGCCGGCCGTGGGTTTTTGGGGGAAAGCCATGCTGTGGTGAGAGTATGGGGGCCCGGAAGCCAGGGTGACTACAAGGAGAAAGTGCAGATACAGCTGGAGGGGCGGACGGTAGACAAGTTGCAGTTTACGTCGAATGGCGTGGCGTTGGTGATCGCGTCCTCTGCTTTTGGTGTTGACAGGTCTGGCTCGGCACAAACGCACTATCTGCCTTTGGTGGCAGCAGAGCCTGAGGCCACAGGCGATCGTCAGGTATAGACCAGATCGCATCGGCAGGAGAGCAGGGGGAAGCTTGTCTTGTCTGGACGGGGGCGGAGCCTGGTTCTTCTGCCCTTGGCTGGCAGCTCTTTTGAACTGGCTACTGAAGGCAGGGAGTCCGCAAGTTGGTGGGCACGTGAAAGGCAGGAACGCATTGCACATTCCTGTGTAAGGAGGGTAAGATAGCCACCCTGTAGCAGGGCAGATCGGGAGTCTTCCGCTGTCCGTGCTGCTTCTCTCGGCGAGTAGCGCAGCCTGGTAGCGCACAACATTCGGGTTGTTGGGGTCGGAGGTTCAAATCCTCTCTCGCCGACCATT
>MKWU01006894.1_pt1 | contig 11201 bp, 7 predicted proteins | sample 809101 | NCBI WGS metagenome assembly MKWU01 (sample SAMN05860141, study PRJNA318959) | sponge metagenome | host: Aplysina aerophoba | place: Slovenia: Piran, Adriatic Sea, Gulf of Piran | collected 2013-05-07
GATCCTGCTGCTGGCGGTGATCGGCGCCTCCATCGGGCGCGACTCCTCGCTCGCCGAGTACTGGCGGGGGACCGGCCTCCAGATTTCGGGGGTCCGGCCTCGCAGCCTGCCCCCCCTCCACGGCGGCCGGAGGGCCAATACCCGCCGGCTGGCCACGAGCTGGACTCCGCGGGTGAGCGACGAGCTCAAGGGGCCGCAGCTCTGGCAATGGACCACAAAGAACTGGGACGTGCTCCGCCTGATGGTGCCGGCCTGGACGCTGCTCGTCGTGGTCTACATCCTCGTGGTCGGGATCATTGGCGGCGAGAGCGTCAGCGTCCACTACCTCAACTCGCTGCTGACGCTCGGGCTCTTCCTCGCCGTCCTCGGCCTCGGTCAGGGCGCCGTCGTGCTCACCGGCGGGCTCGATCTCTCGGTGCCGCACACGCTCGCCTTTACCGGTGTCGTACTGGCGGCGGTCTGCAACGGGATGGACGGGCCGGCCTACTGGGCGGTGCCGATGGTGCTGGCGATCGGCGTCGGCGTCGGGCTCTTCAACGGTATCGGCGTGGTGCTGTTCGGCATGCCGGCCATCGTCGTCACGCTGGCGACCAACGGCATCATGCAGGGCGCCGGTCTGATCTTCACCGGCGGCATCCCGACCGGGCGCTCGCCGCCGGCGCTGGTCTGGTTCTTCACCGAGCGGCTCGCCGGGCTTGCGCCCGCCGCCTGGTTCCTCATCGCCTTTGCCGGTGCGGCTTACGTCGTGCTGCACCGCACGACCTTCGGCCGGCGCGTCTTCGCGGTCGGCAACAGCGCGCGGGTGGCGCGGCTATCCGGCGTCCGCGTCGACTGGACCGTCCTCGGCGTCTACATGCTGAGCGGCTTCTGCTCGGCGCTGGCCGGCGTGCTGATGACCGGCTTCTCCACCGTCTCCTTCCTCAACATGGGCCAGCGCTTCCTGCTGCCGGCGATTGCCGTGGTGCTGGTGGGCGGCACGCTCGCCATCGGCGGGCGCGGGCACTATCTCGGCATTTTCGGCGGCGCGCTGCTGCTGACGGCGGTAGGCACGCTGGTCTCCGGCTCGGAGCTGCACTTCGCCTGGCGCGACATTATCTTCGGCATCGTCGTGCTCGGCGCCGTGCTGACCCTGCGCGAACGCTCGACCTGACGGCTCGCCGCAAGCGAAACATTGGATGTGTCTGGGTCAGGGCCGCTTGGGCGGGAACTCCCGGCTGAGCCACTCCGTGTAGAAGCCTTCGAGATCCGGCTCGAAGCTGTGCACGATGGGGTAGCCCGGCGGCACCGCCTCCACTTCCAGCAGCGAGCCGTCGAGCGGGTCGTAGTATTCGCGGAGCTCCATCCACGCCGGGTCCGCGTGCATCCACTTGGGATAAATCTCCTGCATCTTCTCGTCGGTATCCCGCACGGCGATGCGCGCCTTGAGCTTCCAGTTCTCCCGGTAGTCGCCGAACTCGTGGCCGCTCATGCTCTTGGTGACGATGGAGCCGTCGTCCTTGAGCACGATGAAGAGCTTGGGGCCGAGGGGCAGGAGCACCTGGTCGTCCCAGGGCACCTGCTCCTGGATGACGGCGAGCAGGGTGTCGAAGCGCTCCACGTCCTTGAACGCGCTCATCATCTGCTTGAGCTGCGGCCAGGGCAGCGTGCCGCGGTAGAGCTCCTCGATCGTGGCCTTGTCGTAGGCGGTCATCGCGTCTCTCCCCCGCCTAGCGATCGCGGCCCGAGGCATCGCCGTTGGGCGGGGACCAATCCGCCGGCAGGCCCCAGAACTCCCTGTAAAGCGCCGCCCAGTTCTCCGACAACTCGATGCTCTCGCGATAGGCCTTGGCGACCGGCTCGATGAAGTCGAGATCGGCTGCGCGGTCGCGCTGGCCCTCCATCCACTCCTCGACCGGCACGCTGTCTGCGAGGCGCTGCCCGCGCATGTCGGCGCGCAACGCATCGGTCGCGCCGGGATCCAGCACCCAGCGCCCGTCGGCATCCTGCTCGGCGACGACGCCGTAGGTCGTCGGCGCGAAGCGGGGCAGCACGTCCCCCGAATTCAGGTCGGCGACGACGGCCTCCGGATCGCGGTCGAGTGGATCGCCAAGCCCGTGACCGCCATTGAGCACGCTCAGATAGAGGTCGTATTCGCTCTGGGACACCGGGAAGTGATGGCAACGGCGGTCGATCAGATGGTCAGCCTCCACGTTCGCCATGATCTGGCTGTCCTCGGTGTCCTTGTCCTCTACGGGATATGGCAGGCCCTGGGCGATCCTCTCCTTCATGTCGGTGTTGGTGATCATGTGGCGATAGCCGCTCGACCCGGGATAGCCGCCGTAGAGGCCCGAGGTCTGAAAGACATGGCCGCTGTTGCAGTGGAATAGGATCTGCCGCTCGGTGCCATAGAGCATGCGCACGCATTCCCAACCCGAGCCGCCCCGCTGCTTGCCGGGCCCGCCGGTATTGGGGCGGATCCGGCGGCCGAGATAGAGCAGCGGCTCAGTCAGCTCCCAGGCCTCGACATCGCCCATGTCGCCTTCCGGATTCCACATCGCCGCGCCCGAGACCTCGCCGTCATAGCCCCAGCGGGCGGAGATACCGCAGCTTGAATGCTCGAAATTCGACCAGCCGGCATCCAGACCGTGGTGGTTGATACCGCCGCCCTGGGTGATGTTGCCGGTAAAGGGATAGGCGGCCAGCACCTCCTCCAGGTAGCCGCGCGCGGTGAAAGCACGGCTAAGCGCGTGGATCAGACCGGTGAAGCACGGGATCAGGAAGATCCAGGAGAGCGTGTTGGAGACGCTTCTGTTGTCGGGGTTGGACCAGGTGCCGTAGGGCGTGTTGAACGAGGTCGCGAGATAGGCGCCATCGTTGACCTTGTCGTTGGGCACCAGCGTTTGCGAGAGCACGACCCAGAGCCCGCCCTGCAGCCCGGACGGTGTGCAGTTGAACGAGTGGTAGCCCCACTTGTTGGCGCCGTCGAGGTCGACGTGAAACGAGGCGTCCCGCCCGATGGTGAGCGAGAGCGGGCAGTTCATCATTGAATTGACCGCGGCGTAATCCGGCATCAGCCCCTTGTCCTCCTCGTGGGGCACATCCATGAAGGAGGGCACGCGGTAGATGCCCGGCACCGTCATTTGCGTGAGGTTGCGCTTGAAGGCGCGTCGCGCGTCCTCGATCACCTCGCGCATGAATAGCTTGTAGGTGTCGATGCCTTCTTCCGCGATCAGCCGATCCACCGTCGCCCGGATGATCTGACAGCCGGCGATGCGGCACTTCTCGTCGAGCACCCAGTAGAACGGCATCCGCACCGCGGTCTCGATGCGGTTCTCATAGTCGCGATTGAGCGTGTCGTTGGACCCCACCTTCATGCACGACAGAATCAGCCCGTCCTCAAAGCGGCTCACGGTGCCGATGGGCATGCTGGCCGGCTGCGGGGCGCCCACGTCCAGCTCGTGCACCACGCCGGCGGCCCAGCCGACAATCTCGCCCTCGTGGAAGAGGGGCAAGAAATTCATGACGTCGGCGTTGTGGACGCCGCCGAGCTGGGGGTCGTTGTTGACGAAGATATCGCCAGGGGCGATCCCAGGATTGATCTCGTAGTCCGAGCGGATCATGTGCTTGATCGCCATCGACATGGTGTGGACGTGCGCCATGATCCCGGTGCTGAGCGTGATCGCATCCCCTTCCGGCGTGTAGAGGGCGAAGCAGAGCTCGCCGACCTCGCGCACGATCGGACTTGCCGAGATGTTCATCGCCGTCTCGCGCGCGCCCACCAGTCCGCCGCGCAGGCGCGAGAACATCTTCTCGTAGCGGATGGGCTCGGCAGCCTTGAGCGGGAGCTCGTCCAGGCCTCCGTAGTGGCCGGTCTCCGCGAAGACCCGCTCGCTCTCCTCCAACATCCCGGCGAGCGAGGCACCGCCCCAACCGATCCCGTAGTCATGCTCCAGTGCGACGTTGCTCACTTCAGCCTCCGCTGCTCTTCCGACCGGCCTGCGGCCTACCCCGCATCGGTCGTCAGGTGAAAGATGCTGTGCCTGTCGAGCCGTGCCGTCCGACCCGCCGGCACCAGCATCGTGGATGCCGGGGATTCGACAATGGCCGGCCCCTCGATGACGTTGCCGGGCCTGAGCCGCTGCAAGTCGAGAATTTGCGCCGGCACCCACTGGCCGTCCGCATAGATGTTGCGCCCGTCTTTCGATGCGGCGGCGGGCGGTGTCGGCCCTTCGTCCGCCTCGTCCGGCAACTCCGGCTTCTCCACGGGCGTGGACCCGGTCATCACCACCGCCGTCACCATGTATCCGAACTGCGGCGTGCGGGCGGCGAGACCATACATCTTGCCGTACTCCGCCTCGAAGCCGTCGCAGAGCCCGTCCAGCATCTCTTCCAGATTCGATCCGTAGCCGTCTTCCACCGGGACTTCGAGATCGTTCAACTGGCCATAGTAGAGCATCCGGGCCGCCGGCCGGTAGCTGACGGCCTCCGGGCGCACGCCGCTCTTCTCGAACTCGGCGTTGACCTGCTCCTTCAGCTCGTCCCAGGCGGCGATGATCGACTCGGCCACCATACGCCGCTTGTCCGTGCCGTCGCCGGGGAGCAGCGCCATGTCCAGGGTCTTGTCGTAGCGGTAGGCGTATTCGCCGCAGGCGCAGCCGAATGCCGAGAAGCCGGGTGCCCAGGCCGGCACGAGGATGTCGTCGAATGCGAGCCCCTGGCTGTATCCGGCCACATGCAGGGGCCCGCCGCCGCCGTAGCAGAGCAGCGTGTAGCTCTCGGGCGTGTAGCCCTTGCCGAGGATCAGGCCGAGCAGGCTGTTCTTCAATTGATCCTCGAACAGCTCGAGCACGCCGGCTGCGGCCTGGTACACGTCGATCTCCAGCGGGTCCGCGACCTGCACGCGCACGGCATCGATGGCCCGCTCGCGGCTCAGCGTGATGTCGCCGCCCAGGAAATAGTCGGGATTGAGGTAGCCGAGAACGATGTTGCAATCGGTGATCGTCACGGTCTCGACGCCGCCTTCTGGCCAGGAGACGCCGATCATCGCGCCGGCGCTGTCCGGTCCGATCTCGATGCGGTTGGTGATCGGGTTGACGCGGACGTAGGAGCCGGTGCCCGAGCCCACGGAATCGATCCGCACCATGGGCATGTTGAGCAGAATTCGGCCAATGTCGGGCGCGTGCTTGGTGGAGAACTCGCCGTCCGTGATCAGCGCGATATCGAACGAGGTGCCGCCGATATCGGTGCACGCGATGTTCGGCACGCCGATCCGCTCGCTCAGGAACTTGCTCCCCACGACGCCGCCGATGGGCCCGCTGATCATGGTCCGCGCAAGCTCCCGCGCGTTGATCGAGATCGTGCCGCCGTGACTTGCCATGATCCGAAGCTCGAACTGGCCGCCTGCCTGCCGGCACACCTCCTGGACCACCTGCAGCGTCTCGCGCGAAGGCTCAGCCGCGTAGGCCTCCATGATGGTAGAGTTGAGGCGCGGGAAATCCTGGCGCGTCGGGTAAAGCTCGCTCGACAGGTAGATGGGCTTCTCGGCCACCCCCCGCTCGGCCATGACCTCCACGCCGATCTCGCGCACCCGCCGCTCGTGGTCCTTGTTCTTGTAGGAGAACAGCAGGCAGACCACGATCGACGCGACGTCGTGGTCGATCAGGCTGTGTACGGCGTCACGCACGTCGCCTTCGTAAAGCGGGATGATCTCCCTGCCGAAGAGGTCGATGCGTCCGCGCACGCCCAGGATGCGCTCGCGCGGCACCAGCGGCTCGTTGTGGTGGTGCGTGATGACGTGCAGGCGATCGGAGAACGGATAGCCGAGATAGGTCTGGATGGCGCGCTCGGTCCTGAGATAGTCCTCCATGCCCCCGCTGACGATGACGCCGACCTCGCGCCCCTTGCGCTCCAGCAGGCGGTTGAGCATGGCGGTGCCGGAATAAATGCCGGTCTTGAGGTGGGGGAAGCTCGCGTCCAGTCCCAGGTCCCAGTAGTTCAGCGCGTCCTTCGCCGACTGGATGAAGCCGATGGATTCATCGTGCGGCGTTGTCTGCGCCTTGCCGACGACGAAGTTGCCGTCCTGATCGATCAGGAAGGTGTCCGTCATCGTCCCGCCCGCGTCGATGGCGAGGATCTGCGGGATCAGCGCGTTCTCTGGCATCGCTTGCGTCCCCGTCTCGGCAGCCGGGCCTTACTATGCCGCACATTCCCGTCCCGGTCGAAGCGGGGATGAAGGCCGCGCGACGCTTGCGGCCCCTAGAGGGGGCGGGTAGCCTCTCGCCCGGTTGCCCAGCGCGGTTGTAAGCCGTGCCGCGCGGCACCCACGAGCCCGGTGCCCATGCAAAAGCTCCTGATTGCGAACCGGGGCGAGATCGCCTGCCGGATCATGCGAAGCGCGCGGTCGCTCGGTATCGCGACGGTCGCGGTCTATTCGGAGGCCGACGCCGACGCCCGCCATGTCGCCGAGGCCGACGAGGCCCTGCCCATCGGGCCGCCGGCGGCGAAGGAGAGCTATCTCGTCGCCGACAAGATCATCGCGGCGGCGCACGAGAGCGGCGCCGATGCGATCCATCCAGGCTACGGCTTCCTCGCCGAGAACCCGGCCTTCGCTGGTGCGGTGGAGAAGACTGGCCTGATCTGGGTCGGGCCGACGGCGGAGAGCATCGCTGCCATGGGCGACAAGGAGCGCGCCCGCACTATCGCTCGCGATGCGGGCCTTCCCGTCGTCCCCGGCAGCGCCCGGCTCACGGCTGATGATCTCTCCGGCCTCGAGGAAGCGGCCGAGGCGGTGGGCTATCCGCTGCTGGTGAAGGCGTCTGCCGGCGGCGGCGGCATCGGCATGCGGCAGGTGGACGATCCGGCCAAGCTCGCGGACGTCGTCGGCGCCACCCAGACCATGGCCGAGCGTGCGTTCGGCGACGGCACGGTCTACCTGGAGAGGCTGGTGCTTCAGCCGCGCCACGTCGAGATCCAGGTCTTCGGCCACGGCGACGGGCGCGGCTTCCACCTGATGGAGCGCGAATGCTCGGTGCAGCGGCGCTTCCAGAAGATCGTCGAGGAGGCGCCGTCGCCTGCGGTGGACCCGGCGCTCCGGGCGCGCATGGCGGGCGCAGCGCTGGCCCTGGTGGAGCGGGAACGCTACCGCGGCGCCGGCACGGTCGAGTTCATCCTGGCGCCCAACGGTGAGTTCTACTTCCTCGAAATGAACACGCGCATCCAAGTGGAGCATCCGGCAACGGAGATGATTACGGGGCTCGATCTGGTGGGGCTGCAACTCCGGCTTGCGCGGGGCGAGGACCTGTCGGAGCTTGCCGCGCCGGCGGACGGACCCGACGGCCACGCCATCGAGTGCCGCATCTACGCCGAGAACCCGGACAAGAATTTCCTCCCTTCGCCGGGCCTGCTGGAGCGCTTCGCTCCGCCGCCGGAGGGCGACGGCATCCGTCTCGATACCGGCGTGACGGAAGGCGACCGGATCACGCCCTTCTACGACCCGATGATCGCCAAGCTGGTCGCCCACGGCAGCGACCGCGACGGCGCCATCGGCAGGATGCTGACGGCGCTCGGCGAATTCCGTATAGAGGGGATCGCTACCAACATCGATTTTCTGCGCCGTGTCATCGCCCATGATGCCTTCCGCGCCGGGAACACCCACACGGGCTTCGTGGACGAGCATCGGCCCGATTTGATGGGCGCCTGAACGCCCGCCTGAGAAAGCAGCGCCATGATCTACGACGAGCCCAAATTCCTGCCCGGCGGCGACCGCTACGTGCTGATCGAGTTCGGCAACGAGATGAACCTCGAGCTGAACTTCATCGCCCAGGGGCTGGCGGCGCGCATCGTCGCCGACAAGACCAGGGGCATCGTCGAGACCGCGCCCTGCTTCGCTTCCATGCTGGTCCACTACGAGCCGCGCGAGATCTCCTACGACGACGTGGTGAAGGAGCTGAAGGCGCTGATCGCGAGCCTCGGCTCCTCCGACGACATCGAGCTCGACAGCCGGCTCTTCCTGTTCGAGACCATGTACCTCGACCCCTGGACCAGGGACTGCATCGAGGACTACAGCGAGAAGATCACGCCCAAGGAGTACGACCCGGACATGGTGGCGCGGCTCAACGGCCTCGCCGATCGCGACCAGCTCGTCCGTGTCCACTCAAGCTCGGAGTACTGGGTGGCCTCCCTCGGCTTCTGGCCGGGCCTGCCCTTCCTCCAGCCACTCGACCCGCGAGCGATGATCACCGTGCCCAAGTACAACCCGCCCCGCACCTGGACCCCCCAGGGCACGGTCGGCATGGGGGGCTCGGCGAGCGCGATCTACCCGGTCAACACGCCGGGGGGCTACCAGCTTCTCGGCCGCACCCCGGTGCCGATCTGGGACACGGAGAAGCGCTTCGATGTCTTCGGCGGCGACATCGTGCTGTTTCAGCCGGGCGACCGGATCAAGTTCGTGCCCGTGACCCAGGAAGGCTACGAGCAGGCGGAGGCGCGAATCGAAGACGGCACTTACCTCTACAACGTCGTCGAGTATCAGCGCTTCTCGGTGCACAACTACCGGCTCTGGGTCGAGAAGCTGGACCAGAGCCAGCGCTTCTGATTGAGGCCGCCGGCGGCACCGTTCACGGCCCGAGGCTCGCCTTGGGTCCGCGGCCGCCGCCCAGCACCGCCTCGCGGCGCGCGATATAGAGCCCGCTGGCGACGATCAGCCCCGCGCCCAGCCAGGTCCACAGGTCCACGACCTCGCCGAACCAGAGGAAACCGATCACCGCGGCGCCGATCAGCTGCCCGTAGTCGAAGGGGCCGACCACCGAGGCGCGGCCGTATTCGTAGGCCTTGATGACGCCGAAATGGCCGATGCCGCCGAACAGGCCGAGGCCGAAGAAGACTGCCCAGTGGATCGGATCCGTTGGCCAGGTCCAGAAGAACGGCCCGGCGCAGGTGGTCGCCACCAGCGCCACGATGATCGTGTAGATCGCGGTGGTGCGGTAGTCGTCCTGGGCCGCGAGCTGGCGGGTCTGTATCTGGAAGACCGCGTAAGCCGCGGCGGCGCCGAGCACCAGCAGAAACGACCAGTGAATGATCTCGCCGCCGGGGCGGAAGATCACCGCCGCGCCGACGAAGCCGAACGCCACGGCGGCCCAGCGCCTGGGCCCCACGCGCTCCCCCAGCATCGGCACCGAGAGCGCCACCACCATGAGCGGCGCCGTGAAGAAGGCCATCGTTATCGCGGTGAGCGACACGTGGGAGAGCGCGATGATGTAGAGCACGAGCGCCACCAGCTGCAGCGAGGAGCGGACGAGCTGCAGGCCGGGCCGGTTGCTGCGCAGGATGCGGAGGCCGCCGCGGGGCAGGAACAGCGCAAGCATCCACGCCATGTGGATGACCGAGCGCATCCACATGATCTGCACAATCGAATAATCGTTTGAGAGCAGATACTTGACCAACGCGTTGAGAAACGGAAAAAGGACGATCGCGGTGAGGCACATGAACAGGATGCCCCGGAACGAGTCGTCGAGGCGGGCGGGCGCGACGGTCATGGTCTTGTTCTATGGGATCGCCCGTGGCCCTGCCAGAGCGGGCGTTGGCGGGCTCAGACGGCCGTTCGCCTCAGGCGCGCTTCCCGGTGGGCGATGTAGAGGCCGCTCGCGATGATCACGGCGGCGCCGACCCAGGTCCACGCGTCTGGGACTTCGCCGAAGAACGCGAAGCCGAAGATGCTGGCGCCCACCAGCTGGCTGTAGTCGAAGGGGCCGATCAGCGAGGCCTCGGCGTACTGATAGGCCTTGATGATGAAGTAGTGAGCGAGTCCGCCCACCACGCCGAGCGAGAGGAACAGCAGCCAGTCCACCGTACTGCGCGGCACTTCCCAGAAGAACGGCACCGCGACGGTGGCCACGATGAAGGCGGCGAGGATCGTATAGACCGCCGTCGTCCGCGGATCGTCGTAGCCCGCGAGCTTGCGGGTTTGAATTTGATAGATGGCGTAGAAGAACGCGCCGCCGAGGACCAGCAGCGCGCCCCAGTGCACCACGTCGGCGCCAGGGCGGAGCACGATCAGCACGCCGGCCAAGCCGACGAAGACTGCGGCCCAGCGGCGTGGCCCCACCCGCTCGCCGAGGAAGGGCACCGAGAGCGCCACCAGCATTAGCGGCCCGGTGAACAGCACCATCGTGACGGTGGTAATCGGCGTCCAGAAGAGCGCCACCCAGATCAGCGTGAAGGTGACGAGCTGGGTGAGCGAGCGGATCGATTGGAGCCATGGGCGGCGGCTCGCGAAGAGCCTCAGCCCCATCGCCGGCATGAAGAGCACCACCATGAAGCCCAGGTGCACGACGCAGCGGAACCAGATGATCTGCACCATGTGATAGTCGGCGATCAGCGCCTTCACGAGGGCGTTGAGCCCCGGCAGCCCGAAGCCCGCAGCCAGGCACATGTAGAGAACGCCGACGAGCGGCGCGCTGGAGGCGGAACGGGGGGTAACCATGCGGCTCTTGTAGGGTCCCCGGCATGGGAAGGCCATGCCGGGGCGGACGTTCACACGGCGGGCGCTTCGGCGGGGAGCGGCGGCTTGCCCAGGATCATGTCGGCCGCCTTCTCTGCGATCATGATGGTGGGCGCTGCGGTGTTGCTGCTGGTGATGAGCGGCATGACCGAGGCGTCGACGACTCTCAGCCCCTCCGCGCCGCGCAAGCGCAGCTCTGCGTCCACCACGGCGCGCTCGTCCCGCCCCATGCGGCAGGTGCCGACCGGGTGCCAGACAGTGGTGAGGTTGGCCCTGATCCAGGCGTCGATCTCGTCGTCCGATTGCGCGCGCTCGCCGGGCGCAATCTCGTGGCCGCGGTAGGGGTCGAACGGCGTCTGGGCCATGATTCGCCGTGCGAAGCGGACCGCGTCGCGCATCACCCGGCGGTCGGTCTCGGCGCTCAGCGTGTTGGCGTGGATCGCCGGTGGCCGGGATGAATCGGCTGCGGCGATTCGAACCTCCCCGCGGCTCTCGGGCCGGAGCTGGTAGCAGTGGGTGAGAAAGCCGTGCCGGCCCTGCTTCTTGCGGGTCACGTCGAGGGTGAGGCCGGGGATGAAGGTCACCTGCAGATCGGGGGCGTCGAGCCCCTCGCGGCTGCGCGCGAAGCCGCCGGCCTCCAGCGCGATCGAGGTGCCGGGGCCGGTGCCGAAGAGGTAGGCGCGGAGGCAGGCGAGCGCCGCGCGGTCGGGCCGCAGCAGGCCGT
>MKWU01006896.1_pt1 | contig 11194 bp, 6 predicted proteins | sample 809101 | NCBI WGS metagenome assembly MKWU01 (sample SAMN05860141, study PRJNA318959) | sponge metagenome | host: Aplysina aerophoba | place: Slovenia: Piran, Adriatic Sea, Gulf of Piran | collected 2013-05-07
ATTGAGCCTGGTCTTGTCTTCCTCGGTTAGCCGGCGGAATGGTCCCAGATTCGCCATCGGCACAAGACTGACCTGGAGCGTGAACACTGCTCCAAAGCCCCTCAAATATCCACCCCGTGTCACGCCCCTTAGCGGCATCGGCTTGGATCCCGTCATCGCGCTGACGTTGCTAAAGTGGTCATCGATAGACCGTTCACTCGATGTCAGTTCGCGGTGCAAAGAGTCTTCTGCGGGCGGCGGCTCGGCGAGCAGCGGGCAGCCAATGAGCGGCAACAACGCGATGGACAGCCATTTCCGATTCGGCATGATCAACGCTCCGCTGAGGCGAGTGTAAAGCCTCCGAGCAACTCGCGGCGGAGCTTCTCCTGCTCGCTGTAGACAATCCTGTAGGCTTCTTCCGACCTTCGGAAAATGTCGTCAAGCTGGGCCTCGCGGGCCTCGGATTCCTTCCGCAGTTGCTCCTCGAACACGGCGGTCAAGTCGGCAGCTTGAAGCTCACTCTGTTCCGCCGCGATCCGCCGCACCAACTGTTCAATCCGGTCCTCGTCCACTGCGGATATTGACCGGGCCGGCTCGGTAAGAGGTGTGGACGCTCCCCCTAAGGCAATGCGCCAGCCGTCGGAGTCGGCGGTGATGGTCGGCTGCACCACCCATATCCCCGCGAACAGGACCACCAGCACTGCCGCCATGCTGAAACCGAAGCGCGGGGCGGCATCCCAAAAGCCGAGCCACCAACGACGGGCGCGCGAAGGCTCAAACACCTTGTCCGAAATGAAACCGATGCGTCTTGGCATCTCTTCGTCGGGCACGCTGCGCAACGCACGTTGCGTTGTTCGAAGCCGATCCAGTTCTTCGCGTGCCTCCGCAGAAATGCTCAGAAAGGCCTCAACCTCCGCTCGCTCTTCCGAAGTCAACTCGTCGAACAGATAGTCCCTCAAGTCATGGGGCGCCTGCGACATGATTCACACCTCCCGCACCTCCACCCCTTGTGGCCGCGCCACCGGGGCCAGGACATCCTTCAAAACTTCCAGCGCCGTATACAGCCTGGATTTCACGGTCGAAGCCGGGCTTGCCACGATTTCGGCGATCTCATCGAACTTGAAACCGTAGTAGATCTTCAAGATCACGACTTCTCGCTGCTGCGGCGAGAGACATGCGAGCGCCTTCTCAATGGCCAAGCCGAGGTCGAGGTGCTGGATCCGCGTTCCCACAACCCCGACCGGCCCGCCGGTTCCGCGCTCGGGCACTTCCTCGTCGCTTTCAAAGCGGCGCTTGCGGAACAGCGAGACACTCTCGTTGTGAGCAATTCGAAACAACCATTGCGGAAACCGCGCCGGATCCTGCAAGCTCCTGAGGCTCCGATAGCCCTTCAGGAATGTCTCCTGGCACAAATCCATAGCGTCTTCCCGGTCACGCACGGCTCGCAAGAGGTAGTTGTAAACCTTTTTCTCCCAACGGGATACGAGAATGTTGAAACTGTCCACGTCGCCCTCGCGAGCGCGCAGAATCAGGTCGCGATCCTCGACCTCCCGGAAGATCAATGCCGGCTCCTACACAATTACGACGCCTCCCGGCCGGAAAAAGTCGGGCGGTCTTGAGTTATACCCCGAGCGTAATACGTGGTGATCAGCCAAGTCCTTAGACTTCAATGACTTGCTGTGAATACCCTTTTTTTCTCCGGGGCTGACGAAAAAACGGGCTTCTCGTTCGTCTAGTCTAACAGTAGAGGATAAGAATCGACGAAGTACTGCCAGTTGCTTCTCCTTGCGAACCCAAAAGAGATCGGTGGCGCGGGACATCGAGTTCCGCGCCATCGTTGCGTTCAGGGCAAGTTTTTCACCAGTCCTCCCGACTTCCACACTTGACTTGAAGCAACCCGACGGCTGACACGAGAGGCCTCCGTCGCCATGTGACCCGGCGAGCCGCAATGCCAAGGCTTTGGGGAACAGCGTGATCCCCGGACAGCAATGCCTCTTGAGCGGAAGAATGATTCAGGTCATATGTGACCGAAAACCGGCTCGGTTTCGCGGCGGGTGGGAGCAGCAGCGGACAGTCCGTCGATGATCTCCCGAATGATGCTCTGCTTGTCGTGATTCCGCAGAGACCGGCGATTCACCAGCAGCCGCGCCGTGGAATTGGGCAATACCTTCTCAATGATCTTGAGTCCGTTGGCGCGCAGCGTGCGACCTGTTTCGGTGTTATCGACGATAGCGTCGCCGTCCTCGGGCGGTTTCGATTCGGTGGCCCCGAAGGAGTGGAAGATAGCGACCGGCGACGAGCTGCGGCGCTCCACGTGCAGCCGGGCGTATGGGCTGTATAGCGAAGGCTCGAGATCGGTGTGCTGTCGGATCAGCGATGCAGTGAGGTTCAGGTACTCTGTCCAGATGCGCAGGGGATGAGTCCCCGTCGAGTCAACGAATTTATGGAAGAGGTCTGCCGTCGATTGGACGTCTTCCCACTTGCCGGGCACGGCCAAAACGATGTCAACCCGGCCAAACCCGAGATCAAGCACGTCCTCGACGTTCGACTCGCATTCGCTCTCCCGATACCAGTCGATGCCAGAGATTCCCATGTCGTAGAAACCTGCCGCAATCATGTACGGGATTTCCTGAGGCCGCAACACCTTCACGGTGAGACCTGGGATGTCAAGCTCGGGCCGGTAGCTGCGGCTACCCTCCGCGTAGCCCGTAGGGCGCATGTTGGCGCGATCGAGGAAGTCAGCCGCCTTATTCTCGAGGCTGCCCTTCGGGATGGCGAAACGGACCTGAGTCATGGGTTCACCTTACTGTAATGCTCGCGGCCTTCGAGCCGGCTTGTTCGGGATCAACGAGGATTCATCGATCGAACTCAGCCGACAGGGCGTCGGCGTCGGCGGGAACCGCTCTGGAAGAATTTCCATCACTGACGACGATCTCTGCATGCGGCTCGCCCGAGACCAGGCCGATTCGTTCCGTCCCGCGTGCCTCGCAATCCGCCGCAGTAGGTTGGATTTGCGAACCGACGGCAAGACCGACACGGCGCCCTCGAGCCCGCAGCGTTTCGGCGAGCCCGATCGTTTCCGACATGACGGAGTCGGATGCGGCAAGCAGGAATAGCTCGTAGGATCGCGGCATCGACCAGGCTCCTGCCGAACGTACTTCGTCGATCAGCGAATCGAAGCGGACGGCGCAGCCCGTCGCTTCCAGGTCGGGTCCACCGAACTCACCGATGAGGCGGTCATAGCGGCCGCCGCCGCAGTACTTTCGGATGCCGTGGGCGTTCGCAGATGCGACTTCGAAGACAGTGCTCGTGTAGAACGTGAAGCCCCGCGCAATCCCCAGGACGACTTCCGGCTCGTGTTGCCCATATTGCTCGACCCGCCGGCACACCGACAGCAGTTCATCCAGGGCGCCTGTGGCTGCGGTTCCGTCCAAGAGCGCCCGAGCCTTTTGATCGACTTCGGCCAACGGCCCCTGCAAGCGGGAGATGTCGATCAACAGGTCCGCTGCCGGTTCGGGAACCAGATCCTGTACATCCCATAGACGGCGATAGGTCGCCTCGGCTTCCCTCGGCATGATCTCCGCCAACTCCTCCATGCCGAGATTCTGCCGGGCCTCGATCTGTTCCGATCCGGAATAGTCGGACTGTGCCTGTATCGACGCCAAGTCCATGCGATCGATCTTCAACGCATCGAGCAAGAGCCGGTCGCCTGACTGCGCAAGGGCCCGGCAACGCTCACGGATGCCCATGAGCCGGTCGAGGTGACCAATGACGATGGCACGGTCCTCAGGGTCCAAGTCCTCACGCAGCAGTTGGCCAAAAATGCCGATGTTGCCGATGCGCAAGGTCCTGTCGGCGATACCGATGGCGTCGAGAAAGCGGCAGACCGCGGCAATGACTTCCGCATCCGCGTCGAATCCCGCCTCGCCGATGCACTCGATGCCGGCCTGAGTGAACTCGCGGTAACGGCCCGACCCCGGGCGACAATACCGGAAGCACGGCGCGACATAGTAGAGCTTGTGCGGCGCCGGGGCATCATCGAGCGCCCCAGAGGAGACGAGCCGGCAGACCGGGGCCGTCATTTCGGGGCGCAGAGCCAACTCTTCGTGATCGCAATGGAACGTCAGCATCGAGCTCTTGATTTCCGGCCCGGAACGCGCGGCGAACAACTCGACGTTCTCGAACGAAGGCGTTTGGATGGGCTGAAAACCGTAGGTCTCGGCTATCTGTGCGAACTGGTTCTCGATGTGCTTGCGCAAAGCTGCGTCTGCGGGCAAGAGGTCGCGAGTCGCTCGGGGGGGTCGAAAACGGGCCATCCGGTCAGTATCTATTCCTCGCCGGCTGCTGCTCTCTGGAGCACCGCTCGACCGCACGGAATTTGCGATGGGAGTAGCTGTTAGCTCGTGCGCGGCGAATACAGGCAAGCAGGCACGGAAACCGGCGGAGGGAGAACCCTCATTTTATATCAGACGCTCCAAGTGGTTGCAACGAAACCATCCTCACTCTATCTTCTTGGTGGAAACTCAAGTTTTTTTGTGTGATCTACTGCCCTGATCGCAGTGCGAAAAAAGGTAAACAAGGTTATACTGATAACTGCCACCCACCTCCGAGGTTAGTACGTCCGGATTCTCGCAAAGGGGAGTCGATGTCCAGTGTAGAAACAGCACCTGTAGGTACAGGTGTACCTATTCCTCCTGACCGCATCGTCAACGATTTCAGCATTCAGGTCGCCACCGTCAACGGCTCTGGGAGCCAGAGCGCGAACCTCGTATTGCTCCGGTCGTTGTTTCAGATGGGGATCCCGGTCTCCGGCAAGAATCTGTTCCCCTCGAACATCGCGGGGCTGCCGACCTGGTATACGATTCGGACCAACAAGAAAGGCTTCATCGGCCGCAAGAAGGAAATCGACTTCCTGGTGGCGATGAACGCCGAGACGGCGCGGGAAGACGTATTGGATTTGCCGAGCGGTGCAGCCGTGGTATACGACGAGCCTCTGCACCTCGACGCAGTGCGAACGGACCTCCACTTCTACCCGATTCCATTCACAAAGATCGTCACGCCCGTGTGCCCCAATGCGAAGCTGCGGAAGCTCGTCAAGAACATCATTTATGACGGTGTGCTCGCCTGGCTGCTCGGGATCGAACTCGAAGAGACCTACAAGGCTCTCGTAAAGCAATTCAGCACGAAGCCGAAGGCCGCCGAGTTGAACTGGAACGCCGTACAGGCGGGTTACGAGTACGCCAAAGAGAACCTTCAGAAAACCGACCCCTTTTATGTCGACCGGATGAACGCCACGGAAGGGAAGATCATCATCGAGGGCAACGCCGCCGCGGCGTTGGGCTCGATATTCGCCGGCGTGTCGGTAGTGACGTGGTACCCGATTACGCCTTCGTCGTCACTGGCCGAATCGCTCACCGACTACGTGCGAAAATACCGGATCGACAAGGAAACCGGCAAGGCGAACTTCGCCATCGTGCAAGCCGAGGATGAGTTGGCCTCGATCGGCATGGCGCTCGGGGCCGGATGGGCCGGGGCACGCTCGATGACGGCCACCGCCGGGCCGGGCATCTCGCTGATGTCGGAGTTTGTCGGCCTGGGTTATTTCGCGGAGATTCCAGTTGTTATCTTCGACGTCCAGCGAATGGGCCCCTCGACCGGCTTGCCCACCCGGACGGCACAGGGCGACCTGATTGCCTGTGCCACCCTCTCGCACGGCGATACTTTTCACCCCATGCTGATCCCAAGTTCGCCGGAAGAGTGCTTCGAAATGGCTGGGCAAGCGTTCGACCTGTCGGAAGAACTCCAAACGCCCATCTTCGTCATGCTCGATCTCGACCTTGGTATGAACTACTGGATGGCCGATAAATTCGAATATCCGACCAAGCCGTTCAATCGGGGTAAGGTGCTCGACTCAGCAGACCTTGATCGCCGTGGTGTCTTCGAGCGCTATCGGGATGTCGACGGTGATGGTATCTGTTACCGTACGCTGCCCGGCACGGAGAATCCGCTGGCCGCTTACTTTACGCGAGGAACGGGCCACAACGAAGCCGCCCAATACAGCGAGCGGCCCGATGACTGGACCCGCAACATGGACCGACTGGCGCGCAAGTACAAGACGGCGCGAGCGAAGATGCCCGCGCCCGAGATCGACGAAGTCGAAGAGGCTTCCATCGGGATGATCGTTTGTGGGACAACCCACTTCGCCGCCGTCGAGAGCCGCGACCAACTCTCTTCCGAGCATGGCCTACAGACCTCTTACCTTCGGGTGAGGGGCTTCCCGTTCAACAGAGACATCATCGACTTCATCCGCGGTCACGACCGCGTGTACATCGTGGACCAGAATCGCGACGGTCAACTTTTGCAGTTGATCCGCGCCGACTGCCCGGCGGAAATGGTGAGCCGCCTCCGGAGTGTCCGCTACTACGGCGGGCTCCCTATCGACTCCCGCACGATCACCGACTCGATCCTCGAACAGGAGGGATTGTGAGCACAGCAGCAGCGCCGCCTCCCAAAAAGGTCAACCGCATCGGCCTGGAACTCAAGCAATACCGCGGTCTCAAAACGACTTTGTGCGCCGGTTGTGGGCATAACTCGATCTCGGAGCGCATTATCGAGTGCTGCTTCGAGATGGGCATCGATCCCCAACGGGTCATCAAACTCTCGGGCATCGGCTGCTCTTCCAAGTCGCCGGCCTATTTTCTGAATACATCTCACGCCTTCAACGCAGTCCACGGACGCATGCCCTCAGTGGCGACGGGCGCCATGCTTGCGAATCACAAGCTGATCGCGCTCGGCGTGACGGGCGACGGCGACTCGGCGTCCATCGGCATCGGCCAATTCGTCCACCTGATGCGCCGCAACCTCCCGATCATCTACGTGATTGAGGACAACGGCTGCTACGGCCTCACCAAGGGGCAGTTTTCGGCCACGGCTGATCTGGGATCCACGCTGAAGACAGGCGTGGCGAACGATTTGCCGCCCATCGACACTTGCGCGTTGGCGATCGAACTCGGAGCGACTTTCGTGGCGCGATCTTTCTCGGGTGACAAGAAGCAGTTACAGAGCATCCTCAAGGCCGCTTTGTCGCATCAGGGCACAGTAATGGTCGACGTGATCTCACCCTGCGTTACATTTAACGATCACTCTGGATCGACGAAGAGCTATTCCTACGTCAGGGATCACCGCCACGATCTGAACGCGGTGGACTTCGTGCCGTTCTTCGACGAAATTCATGTCGAAGACGAAATCGAACCTGGTGAACTCCGTGAAGTCACGCTGCACGATGGCTCGACTCTGTTGCTCAAGAAGATCGAAGAGGGCTACGACCCCTCCGATATGATGGCTGCCGTGAAGACTCTGCACGAACATGCGCAGCGGGGCCAAGTGCTTACCGGCGTGTTTTATGTAAACACGAAGAAGAGCGACTTCATCGAGTTGCTGAACCTGGCCGATGCGCCCCTATGGCAGGTCTCGGAATCAAACGGCGGCCGGCCTCAGGAATCGACGCTGGCCGAGATCATGGAAGAGTTGAGCTAATATCCCCAGGCTCAACGAATCCGCCTCTCTTTCTCTCGGGTCGTCCGTCTACGGCTGAGCCATCCTCTCTTCGACCGGCACGACCGGCAGCGTGGTAAAGATGCGGTTGGCGGCATCCACCTCGACCGCCAGGCCCGTGAACCTTTTTTCCTCCGACCCCTCCTCCGGCGCCATGCAGCGCACCGTCCCCGCGAAGTCCGTCGTGTCCGTCGCGGTGAATTCGTCTTCGATGAACCACGACGTCTGCCCGTTGCCCGCCAACGGGATCTCCGCCTCCTCCAGCATTGCGCCGCCGCTCATCAACCAGCACGTCACCTTCATCGCTTCCTCTCCCAGGTTGCGCATCGCCGCCGCCGTGCGGATCCCTCCCGCCTTGCGCCGCGCCGGGAACAGCGTGTCCCGCACCGCCGGGCCGGCCCCCACCCCGGTCACCCCGACTCCCGGCACGCGGTAGCGCAGCACTCCCCCGATCGGACCTTCCGAGACCACCTTCACCGAGCCGCTCACCTCCTGCCCTCGTCCGTGGGTCGAGATCGTGAGTTCTCCCAGCGGCGCCATCGCCGTCCTGACCGTCAGCCCATCGTCTCCGGTGACCTCCAGATCGTCCGTCAGATCCACCACCGATTCCGGGTCGATCATGCGGCCCTGTCGGTCGTAGAAGTAGATCACCGGACGGCTCTCCGGGACGGTGGGATGAAAGGGAGTGGCGCCTCGTCCGCTCGGACGCGTCTCCACATTCAACAGCACCAGTTCGGAGCGGATGCCCTGCTCATCGGCGTTGCCGCCATTGGCGAAATGCGCAAAGTACAGAACCGTCTCTGCGCCGTCGCCGGCCGTGCGCTCCACCTCCACTACCGGCAGCGTGGTGAAGATGCGGTTGGCGGCGTCCACCTCGACGGCCAAGCCCGTGAACCTTGTTTCCTCCGATCCCTCCCGCGGCGCCCTGCAGCGCACCGTCCCCGTGAAGTCCGTCGTGTCGGTCTCGGTGAACTCGTCTTCGATGAACCACGACGCCTGTCCGTTGGGCTCCAGAGAGATCGTCGCCTCCTCCAGCACCGCGCCCCCGCTCATCAACCAGCACGTCACCTCGATCGCTTCCACGCCCAGGTTGTGCAGCGCCGCCGCCGTGCGGATGCCTCCCTGCTTCCTGCGGGCCGGGAACAGTGCGTCCCGGACGGCCATGCCGGCCCCCACCCCGGTCACCCCGACCATCGGGACGCCATAGCGCAGCACCCCGCCGATGGCGCCGTCGGCGACCACCCGCACCGAGCCGCTCACCTCCGCCCCGCGACCGTGGGTCGCTACGGTGAGTTCTCCCAGCGGCTCGATCGGGGTCCGTACGGTCAGCCCGCCGTCGTCCTGTTGGACCTCCAGACCGTACGTCACGTCCACGACCGACCCGGCGGCAATCTGCTTGCCTTGCTGATCGGAGAAGTACAGGACGGGCCGGATCGCTGTGGCGCCTGCATTGAGGAGCACGACCTCGGAGGTGATGCCCCCGCCGCCGTTGGCGAAATGAGGGAAGTCCAGGGTGAAGACTTGCGGTTCCGGCGCCGTCGGGGTGGCCTCGACGCGGTTGGAAGCAAAGCTCTTGCCGGCGCGGTTCACCGCCCTTACCTCGAAGGTGTAGGTAATGCCGTTGTCGAGGCCGCTGACCGTATGGGTGGTGTTTGCGGAGCCGGTGGATGTCCAGGGGTCCCTCCCGACATTGCGGTACTCGTAATCGCTGATGTCCGCGCCGCCGTCTCGCAACGGAGGCTCCCAGCTCAGCACGACCTGGCCGTCCCCGCCGACCGCCGTCAGGTTCCTCGGCGCTGAGGGCGGGGGAGGTGGTGGAGGCATGATGGTCCCCGGCACTATCACCGAGACCCGCGCGCTATGCGTCGCTTCACCCCCCGTCACCACCGCTGCCACCTGGTAGGCGTAGGTGGCGCCGGCGGTCACGTCGCTGTCGGTATATTGGAGTCCTCCGCCGCCCTCCGAAAGAGTTTCGATGCTCGTGCCGTCTTCGCGGTAGAGCGTGTAGCTGACGTCCGGCATCGGCGACCAGTGATTCACAGTCACCGCGCTCCAGCTCAACTCCACCTGCGTCGTCCCCGCCGCCGCCGTCAGCGTCGGGCCTTCGCGCAACTGGTAGCCGAATTCCTGCCACGTCGCGCCTCCCACCCCATTCGTGTCCACCGCCAGAACCGGATACTGGCTTCTCGTGCCGAAGTGCCAATCGTTCACACTGTCGCCGTCCAGATCCAGGTTCCAGTTCTGATAGATCCCGCTGGAACCTGTGGGCGTCTGCAACTGTGCCGTCGTCTTGTCTTGGCCGAAGCTCCCGCTCCTGTGTCCCGACGTACGCTCATCCCAGTAGCTGACGGTGATCGTCCCCTCGTTCTTCCCTAACAGCCCGCCGACATCGGTTTGGCCAGCCACCAGGCCCGTGGCATAGCTGGCGTCAATCTCACCATCGGACTGGTTATTCCCGACCAGACCGCCCACGCCTTCTATCCCCGACACGCGGCCCGTGGCGTAGCCGGCGGTGATTTTGCCCCGGTTGTCCCCGACCAACCCGCCCACGTCCTCTTCTCCCGACACATGGCTTGAGGCGTAGCTGGCCTCAATCTCGCCATCGGATCGGTTGATCCCGACCAGACCGCCCACATTTGTTTTGCCCGTCACTCGGCCGCTGACGTAGGAGGCGCGAATCTCGCCACGGGTGAACCCGACCAACCCGCTGGCGAGATCATCTCCCGTCACATCGACATCCGTCACCCCCAGGTTTCGGATGCTGGAGGTGGCATAGCCGAACAAACCCACCAGAACGATGTCGTCCGTATCGATGAACAAGTTGCTGATGGTATGCCCGTTGCCCTCGAAGGTCGCCGTGAACGGATTGCGCAGGAACAATAACGTTCCTCTATGTGAGCTGTCGTCACCGCCGATGGGCACCCAGCCCTCACCGCCGTTCCAGTACGTGTCGCCAGGGCCGACGGCGCCGCTGTTGTTGGTGTCGAAATCGAGGGATGCCGTCAACTCATAGCCGCTGCACCCGTCGGGGCAGCCCGTCAGCGAACTCTGGGCGAAGGCCGAGGCCGAGTAATACGACTGCCAGTCCGATGCGTCATCCACCACGCCGTCGCCGTTGAGGTCGTAGCGCACAGCGTCGAGCTGCGCCAAGTTGCCGACATCGATGAGGTTATCGTCATCAATGTCATAGTCCCGGCTGCCCAACGCAACGGTAACCGAGAAGGACTGCACAGCGCTCAAGCCGCTGGGATCGGTCGCGCGCACCGCAACTTCGGCAAAACCCGGCAACCCCGGCGTCAGCGTCAACTGCGACCCCGTCAGGGTGACCGTCACCCGATCGGTGTCGCTCGATATCGCGTTGTAGGTCAACGTGTCGTTGTCCGGTTCGGAGAACGCGCTCGCAAAGTTGACCGTCACGGAGCCGGATCCCCGCATCATCGTGCGGTCTTGCAGCGTGCCCTCAACAGTAGGCGCCTGGTTGCGGGCCGCCACCGCCACGTCCACCGCATCCACCGCGCCGGGCGCCATCACGATTCCGGCGCCGGAGTCGCGGTCGACACCGGTTGCCTCGATATCGAGCGCCGCCCCGATCATCGCCGTGCCAAGCGCCGATTGTGTGACATTGCCGGGGCCGCCGGCCGCTTCCAGCATCAAGGCCGCA
>MKWU01006899.1_pt1 | contig 11188 bp, 9 predicted proteins | sample 809101 | NCBI WGS metagenome assembly MKWU01 (sample SAMN05860141, study PRJNA318959) | sponge metagenome | host: Aplysina aerophoba | place: Slovenia: Piran, Adriatic Sea, Gulf of Piran | collected 2013-05-07
CGAACCGGTCGACGGCATCGACACCTCCTAGAGGGAGCGCCGGTGGGAGACCATCCACCTGTCGTCAGGTCGTCCCAAGTGGACTCTGGGGTGCATCAACCAACGCAGACCAATTGTCACACACGTTGGTTTTGTTGCCGTTGCGGGTTCGTGTAACGGGTCAGTGCCGCCTTCGGGTTCACCAACTCAACAACTACCGCACCCTCCTGTATCCCGGGAAAGCCAACTGGCGCTACTCAACACCCTCACTCCGACCTAAAACGCGAAGCGCCCGAAATCTGCGCGAAAAACCACAACGCGTGTGGTTGATCGCGCAGATTTGGAACGGGCGGGTCTAGGTGTCGAGGCGTGCAGCCTCGCCGGTCAGGGTGAGCACCGCCGATCCTGAGAAGTTGCGCGAAGACCGACCGGAGACGATCCGGTACTCGCCCGGGTCGACATACCAGCCTGGTTCGGTTCGATGAAGCCCCTCCCCCTCGGCTGGCACCGGACCCGCGTCGCGCAACTCGCCCCAGAAGGGGTCGCCGACATCGTAGTAGGCGAACGCACGAGCCTCCAGTTCAAGTTTCACCGTCGCCGTCTCGCCGGGATCGAGGGCCACCTTCTGGAACGCCTTCAGTTCGCGCACAGGCCGAACAATCTCCGGATCCAACGGTTCGACGTACACCTGCACGACCTCAGACCCGTGGCGGTCGCCGGTATTGGTCACATCGACCTCCACGCTGATCGTGCTACCGGCAGCAGCGACGGACCCCGACACGGTGCTTGCGTCAGACACGATGCTTGCGTCAGACACGGGGCTTGCGTCAGACACGGTGCTTGCATCAGACACGATGCGAGGCTCAGACACGATGCGAGGCTCAGACACGGCACCGGCAGCAGCGACGGACCCCGACACGGTGCTTGCATCAGACACGGCACCGGCATCAGACACGGGGCTTGCGTCAAACACGGCACCGGCATCAGACACGGGGCTTGCGTCAGACACGATGCGAGGCTCAGACATTGCGAAGGTCGTGTACGACAGACCGAACCCGAACTCCACAGCCGGTTCGAGCGCCAGCGCATCGTGGAAACGGTGACCGCTGAACAGGCCCTCGCCGTAGCGGACGATCGAATTGTCACCCGGATAGTTCAGGTAGGCGCCGAAATGCTCGTAACGGGCCCCGACAGTGGTCGGTGCCCTCCCGCCCGGCTCGACCTCGCCGAGCAGCATGTCGACGATCGCATCGCCGAGTTCCTGACCTCCGAAACCGACTGACAGCACCGCGGCGGGATTGTCGAGCCACGACAGATCGTGGGGCGCACCAACATTGAGGATCACTATTGTCCGCTCATTGGCCTCCGCCACCCGGCGGATCAACTCGGGCTGATCGCCGGGCAGTTCCCAGAGGTCGCGATCCCGCCCCTCGGTCTCCCAGTCGTCGTTGGTGCCGACCACCACAACGGCCACATCACTGTCGGCAGCCAGCGCAACAGCCCGGCCCAGCAGGTCCTCTTCTGCGGTGGCAAGCAGTCCCAGCTTCATTCCTGACAGCAGCATCGAATCCCGGTTGGAGAACTCGGCGGTCACCTCGATCGCCTGCCCCTCAACGAGGTCGACCCGAGCGACGATCTCCTCGGAGCCGAATCCGAAGAAGGCGCTGCCGCTTGGAAAGTCGCCGACAGTCGCGTCGAGCACGACCTCACCGTCGACCAGCAGACGCGCCCGTCCGCACTGAACCAGGCGGAACTCGTAGCTCCCGGTCGAGGTCGGCACCACCGTCGCTGTCGCCCGCAGCGAGTAAGTCTCCGCAGACACCCCAGCAGCGGGCGGCCCGAATGCCAAGAAATCGAAGCTGCCGGCCTCGATCGTGGCCTTCGCCTCACCCGGCAGGCCAAGGTCGAATCCATCGAAATAGTCGACGGTGACAGACCCCTGCACCAGCGGTTTCGTCAAGGCCGGGCAGGTGCGGTCGATGTCGCAGCCACTCTCCCAGACCACCTCGGTGTCGGGCAGCCTCGCGCTCAGAGCATCCAGTGGCGAAGTCGTGCGGTAGGCCTTGACCTTGGCGGAACCGCCGCCCATCACCTTGGCGTTGTAGGCATTGGGGCCGATCACAGCCAGCTTGGTGATAGCGGCGGGGTCGAGCGGCAGCACCCCGTCGTTGCGCAGCAGCACCGAACCGGCCGCCGCAGCCCGGCGAATCAAAGCCCGGTCGGCGGGCCGGTCCAGTTCGGACTCGGTGAAGTCGTCGTCGTGGTCCAGCGCGCCCGTCCGTTCCATCAGCCGCAAGACGTCTGCGGCGATGCGATCCAGGGCACCGACGGACACCTCACCGTTGTTGACCGCAGCGGTGAGCAGATCGCCGTACCAGCGACCCTCGCCGGGCATCTCCAGACTCAGACCGGCATTCGCCATTTCGACGGTGGATCGTGCACCGAACCAGTCGGTCACCACGAAACCGTCGAAACCCCACTCCTCACGCAGCACGGTGGTCAACAGCCAGTGGTTGTCGGCACAGAAAGTGCCGTTGAGCCGGTTGTAGGCCGACATGACCCCCCAGGAACCGCCGTCCTTCACGGCATGCTCGAAAGGCACCAGATACAGCTCTCGCAGGGTGCGCTCATCGACCTGGGTGTCGATGCTGTTGCGTTCAAACTCAGAATCGTTGCCCACGAAGTGCTTGGCGGTTGTGGCCACGCCACGCGACTGCACACCCCGCACGAAAGCGGCGGCCAGACGCCCCGAGAGGACCGGATCCTCGCTGAAACACTCGAAATTGCGTCCGCCCTTGGGGGAGCGGTGAAGGTTGATCGTCGGCGCCAACAGCACCTGTGCACGTTTCGTCACCGCTTCGTCGCCCAACAACTCGCCCACCTCCTCGACCAGGGACGGATCCCAGGTTGCGCCCAGGGCGGCACCGCTAGGAATGCAGGCGGTGCTGCTGCCGGTTCCCAGGAGTCCGTCCCCGCGGGCACCGTTGGGACCGTCGGTCACCTTCAGTCTCGGCACCCCGAGCCGCTCAACTCCCCTCGTGTGCCACATGTCGCCACCGGTGACCATCGCCACCTTCTCCTCAGTGGTCATCTGCGCCAGCAGTTCATCAGTGCGTTTGCTCATCGCCGCAACCTTACCTGGTTGCCCTGCAAGGCTCCCAGTCCTGCCAGCGTTTGCGCTAGTCGTTGGCACCGGTGCAATGCCGGTGCTCTGCGATATCAGCATCGCTGACGGCGCGATCAACCTTGACGCGCTCGACCGCTGTCGCCTTGTCCACAACTCCCAAGCATCTCCCGTTGTCCAACCGAGAGACAGACAATTTCGCTGTTTGATGAGTTGCAAAGGCAAGGATTGTGGGCGCTTCGCGTTTTGGGTCAGGGTGGGGTGCGGTGGGGCTCGGCGGTTGAGCGGGCGGGGTCTTCGAGGATCGGTGCTGCGCGGAATCGGTTGGCGATACACGGTGAACGTCTACGCTTCAGGGCGTGTTGATACGGAAGTCGTGTTGTGGTTGAGATCTGCGAAGCAACCGAGGTGACCGAAGAATTGGTGGCGGCGATGGAGCGCCTCGTGCCGCAGCTCTCAAGATCCAATCCGGTGCCATCGGCGGCGGCGTTGCGGGAGATCGTTGAGTCCGATGCCGTGACACTGCTTATGGCCCGTGACCGCGGCGAAGTGATCGGCACCCTCACGCTTGTGCTTTTCCGCATCCCGACCGGGATCCGAGCCTGGATAGAGGACGTCGTGGTCGATGAGGGCGCCCGCGGTTCCGGCGTCGGGCGGAGCCTCAACGAAGCCGCTGTCAAGCGTGCCCTCGCCGCCGGTGCCGTCACGGTCGATTTGACCTCTCGCCCGTCAAGAGAAGACGCCAACCGCCTCTACCGCAAGCTCGGATTCGAACCGCGGCAAACCAACGTCTACCGCTTCACTCCGTAGCGCGCGGCGCACGCTGGCCCGTCAAGGCAATCTCGTGCGCCGACGCGTTTACAACTAGCGCGCGGCGCACGCTGGCCCGTCAAGTCAATCTCGTGCGCCGACGCGTTTACAACTAGCGCGCGGCGCACGCGCTCAGTCTGGCTCCACCGGGTGGGTGTGGACGCAGGCGAGCGTCTGTTTGGCACAGCTAGCCGCGATGTGCCCACATTGTGGAAACTCTGTGTACAAGTAACCCGATTACGGAAAGTGCTGTGGAAAGTCAACTCCGGTGAGATGTTGAGAGCGGACAATGAGCGTAGCGAACAAGAGCGGGAAACAATATGGTCTATGGCGTGTCGACTCCTGCCGATTCTCCAGCGCACATCAACTGGTTGGCCAAGCTCCCGGCACTGCGGTCACCGGTTCTGATCACCGCCTTCGAGGGCTGGAACGACGCTGGCGATGCCGCCTCGATAGCGGCCCCCCACTTCGCCCCCGCGTGTGCGGCCCCGCTCGGGGGGGGCGGCCCCGGCCGGGGCCCCCCCCCCCCCCCGCCCCCCCGCCACTTCGCCGACAGATGGAAGGGCAAAGCCCTCGCGGAGATCGACGCCGAGTACTTCTACGACTTCACCATGAGCCGCCCGCTGGTCCACCTCGACCATGAGCGTCGGCGCTCCCTGAGTTGGCCGACCAACCTGTTCCGTTCCTGTGCAGTCGCTGAGAGCGAACGCGACGTCGTGGTGCTGGTAGGGCTCGAACCGCAGTTGCGTTGGCGCACGTTCTGCGCCCAGGTCATCGAGACCGCCCGGATACTGGAGGTGAGCCAGGTGGTCACCCTGGGGGCGCTGCTGGCCGACGTGCCCCACAGTCGACCCGTCGAGGTCTACGGGGCGAGCGAGGACGAATCGATCCGAACCCGCTTGGATCTGGCCCCGTCGAGCTACGAGGGACCGACCGGGATTGTCGGTGTGCTCGCCACGCAATGCCATCAAGCAGGTCTGCCGACCGCTTCGCTGTGGTCGGCGGTCCCCAGTTACGTGCCCGGTGCACCGTCGCCCAAAGCGGGACTGGCCTTGGTCCAGCGGGTGTCGAGACTGCTCGGCACAGCGGTGTTCGCCACCGACCTGGAGATCGCCGCGGCGACCTATGAACGACAGGTCGACGAACTCGTGGCAGAGGACCAGGATACAGCCGACTACGTTGCCGACCTCGAGGAGGCGTGGGACGGCAGCGCCCCGTCCGACAACGCAGACCTCAACGACGACCCCCAGACGCTGCTGGCCGAAGTCGAACAGTTCCTCCGAGACAACGACTGACGCGTCTGGCCAGGCACGCTGTGCGGCTGCTCGCTGCTACCGGCGGGAAACTCCGGTCTAGGCGCAGCAGGACGCGGCGTCGGTGTCGGCGGTGACCGGGCTGGTGACAACTACGTTGTCGAACACCTCGTTGTCGCCGGACTTGACGTACCACTCCCACTCGACGCCTGCGGGATCGGTCACCCAGGTCTCGGTCTTGTCGGCGTAGCAGCACATCGTCTCATCAACGCCCGTGGTGTTGAGCCCCGCGGCCACAAGGCGCCTTTGCGCTGAGAACACTTCGTCGGTGGTCTCGGTCTCGATACCGAGGTGGTTGATCGTTCCGCCCTGCCCTGCGGTCTCGAAGAGCACCAGCTTCAGCGGGGGTTCGTCGACCGCGAAGTTGGCGTAGCCGTCGCGCCGTTTGGCGGGTTCCACCCCGAAGAGCTTCGAGTAGAAGTCGACCGCTTCGTCGATGTCGTCTACGTTGAGTGCCAGCTGTAGTCGCATGGGTTCAGCCTACCGCAGGACTGGGACGGCTCCCGCGCGCGGATTTGAAGCTGGGCGGGGGTGCCCTGCCCGGCGATGCGTGCTGGACGGCTCCTGCGCGCGCATGTCAAGCCTAGTCAGCGTCCTCAATGGTCGCGATACGGCTGGGACGGCTCCCGCGCGCGCATGTCAAGCACCGCATTGAGGGTTGAGTCGGTGGCGCCGAGAGGGGCGGGCGGGCAGACGCGTGCCAGACGAATCGAAGCCGCGGGGTAGCTGATGGGGAGGGAATCGGCCAGACTCGCGGCATGTCAGAACGGATTGCAGTAATGGGTGCCGGGGTCATGGGTTCGGGCATTGCCCAGGTCATGGCCATCGCCGGGCACGAGGTTGCTTGCCGAGACCTGAACGTGCAGGCAATCAACGTTGCCCGAACCGCTGTGGACAGTGGCCGTTTCGGGATCCGCAGCGCCGTGGAGCGGGGGAAGCTCACCGCTGAACAGGCCGCTGCGGCGCTCGACCGCATCACCTTCACGACCGACCTAGAGACCGCTGTCGATGCCGACATCATCATCGAGGCGATTCCCGAGGACCTCGCTTTGAAGATTCACTTCTGGCGCGAACTCGACTCGATGGCCCCTGACCACACGATCTTCGCCAGCAACTCCTCGGGGTTCTCGATTGCTGCGTTGGGCGCGGCGGCCGACAGACCGGACCGAATGGTTGGTTGGCATTGGGCTTCTCCCGCGCCGGTGATGAAACTCGCGGAGATTGTGAGGGGTCCGTTGACCTCGTCTGACACGGTCGACACGGTGGTGCGGTTGGCCGCGGCTGCGGGGAAGAACCCGGTGGTGGTGAACGACACAGACTCCGCTTGGGGGTATGTGACCAACCGGGTGTATTTCGCCATGATTCGTGAGGCGAACCGGGTGGTCAGCGAAGGGATCGCCGACCGCGGACAGGTCGATCAGTTGATGATGGACTGTTTCCGATGGCCGTCAGGTCCCTTCGGGATGGTCACCGGTGCTACCTCGGGGTGGTCTCAGTGACTGGCTTGTTGCGTCGGCATTGGAAGGTCCTGGTGCCGGTGGGCGTGGTCGGGCTGGCCGTCGCCTACTACCTCGTCTTCGTCTTCTTTGCTGTCCACCTGTTGTTCGTCGACGACAAGGTGAACGAGAGCGGCCCGCTGTTCGACTCCGGGGCGGTGATGACCCCCGACCCCGAGCCCGTGGACCCCGGGCCTGAACCCGACGAGCCTGTCGAGTCCGAGCCGGATGTGTCTGAACCCGACGAGCCTGTCGAGTCCGAGGCCGATGTGTCTGAACCCGACGAGCCTGTCGAGTCCGAGGCCGATGCTGGCGGGCCCGGCGAGGTCGTGCGACTGGTCGAGGGGTCTTTCGTCGACCGCAGTCACCCCACCGAAGGTGTGGCAGTCGTGCTCAACGACGGCACCCAGCAGCGCTTCCTTCGCTTCGAGGACTTCGCCACCGACAACGGGCCGGATCTCAACGTCTACCTGTCGTCGGCCCCGGCCGATGCCTCGGCGGGAGCGTTCGACGACGATTTCGTCGACCTCGGTGACCTCAAGGGCAACATAGGGGCGCAGAACTATGAGATCCCGACCGACGTCGATCTGGACCGCCACTCCACCGTGGTGATCTGGTGTGTTCGGTTCGGCGTTGTTTTCGGAGCAGCGGAACTCAACTAGACGAACGTTTCGTGCTGGCGATCCTCGCACAACAGGACGACGCGAACCTTGCGGCTCACCTCTCCCAGCCCCGAGCGATCTGCTCGGACAGCTTGAGTCCGCAATCTGACAAGTCGAGCGACTTGAACCGGGAGGCAGTGACCGCGGATGCTTCCCGTCGCAGCAAGAGTCCAGAATCGGAACCGAGATAGTCGATCAACTCCGGATGGTGCGAGCAGATCACAGCTTGTGAGGATGTGTCTTCGCACAAGTCAACAACGGCCATGAGCCAGGGCTGTATCTCGGCGAGCGCCACGAAGTTGTCGGGCTCGTCCAGGAACAGCACAACACCCCCGTCGTGCTCGCGGAGATGCGCTCGAACACGGCCCTACCATACTCCCGTCGGAACCGTTGGCGGGTCAGCGGCGAATGCCGGTGATGAGGACGGCAGCGGTGTCGGTGGGGGAGATAGCACCCTCGCGGACCGCGGCGAGCAGGCCCGCGTAGCCGGCGCTGCCGGTGTGGTCTGAGTTGTAGCCGGCGGCGTGGACTCGCTGGTTGGCGGACTCGATGTCGACTTCTGAGGCCACCACCGACGAGCCGCCGGTGAGCAGCAATGCACGGGCCACGCCGAGCCAGTCGTAGGTGACATCGTCGAGGATTCCGGTAGCGGCCGACGACGGATCGGGCCAGGGGGTCATCAACTGCTCGGCTCGTTGCTCGGCGAGGCTCAGGCGCTCGTTGACGCTGGCTGCGGGGGGCATCTGCGACCAAGCCCTCTCGAAGGGCGCGCACTGTTCTGCTTGCACCGCCCAGACTCGGGGCGCACGCTCGAGCGGCCCGAGGGCGGCGCCTTCGAGCAGGCCGATGGCGCAACTCGTCAGCAGCGCCCCGCCGCCGACCTGCACCAGCACATGGTCGGCGCCCTCAGCGCCGAGTTGATCGGCCAGCTCCCAACCGATGGTGCGGCCGCCGTCGAGCGTCCACCGGTTCTCGGTGGCTTGAACGCCGAAAGGCAGCGCACCGCCCGCAACGGCTTCCTGGAAGCGCAGCATGCACGGGTCGCCCGACTCGCCGGCTCGACGTTCACAGACATGGATCGTGGCTTCGAGCCTGTCGAGCGCCGACACGACTTTAGGATCGGCCCAAGTCGGGATGAAGACGTCGATCGGGCGGCCCGCGGCACGAGCGACTGTGGCAGCACCGAGTGCGGCGTTACCGCATGAGGAGATGGCGAGCCGAACATCGTCGGCCACGGCATCGACTGCCAGGTGCAGCAGCAGGCCCATGAGGTGGCGGGCCTTGTGGGAGCCGCCCACGTTGCCCGTCTCATCCTTGGCGAAGACCGGCGTATGCGGGCCCGGGCCGAGCGAATCAACCCGGCGGGCCGGAGTCGTCACGAAACCGGTTCCAGCCACTTCCTTGACCGAATCGTCGAGGGCGCGGGTCACCGCGACGAAGTCGTCATCGCTCAGACCGGCGTCAACCCAGCGATACCACGACCACAACAGTCGCCGGTAACGCACGAACGGGTTCGTCTCGGTGCCCTCGGCGGTCGGCCAGCCAGCGCCGGACGGTGTGTCCAACCACGAAGCCGTCATCGGAGGAGAGCTGCCGAGCCGAAGTGGCCGAACGGATCGATTCCGCACACGGCCGCGTCGAGCGAGGCCGTGGCCCGAGCGGCCCGTGAGCGCAGCGCACAAGAGCGGGAGCCGGCAGGTCTCGGCGCACCCACGAAGTTCAATCCGCGCACGTTGTCAGACGGACACGCCGGTAGCGGCGTTGAACTCGTCGATCATCGCGTCCCAGCCGGGGGCCATTGTGTGGAGATGGTTCCAGAAGCCCTGGTCACGACGCACGTCGAAGTCCTCAACGCTCACACCCTGCTGTTCGACCCAGGTGTAGTAGCCGAGGTTGAAGATGCGGTTGCGGCCCACAGAGTCGAGTTCTTCGAGATGCTCGGTGTCGGCCCCGGCCAGGTGTTGGGCCACTATCTCCGCGGCGTGGATCTCACCGAAACCATCAGGGTACGAAGTCGCCAGGAGGTGCTCCTTCTCGCTGACGTAGAGTTCGGAACCGTCGGTGGCGACCGAGATCACCACGTCGTCGTGCCCCAGGTCGAGCTGCTTGGCGGTCTTGATTGCCGCCAACATGTTGCAGATCGAGGAGAAGCCGAAGTGGCGCAGCTGGTCCACGATCTCAGCGTCGATGCCGAGCCGCTCAACCAGGTAGCGTTTGCCGGCCTCAGTGGTGAACACAAGATTGAGCCCGTCGGTCGCCTCGTCGCTGATACCGGTGGCGATGTCGGTGTTCATTACGTTGTGGATCAGGGGGATGTGCTTGTCGCCGATCCCCTGGATGTTGTGCTCGCCGTAGCCGTTGTAGAGCATGGTCGGGCATTCGAGTGCCTCGACCGCCACGATCTTGGTGCCGAAGTCGTCCTTGAGCCGGTCGCCGGTCGCCAGGGTGCCCGCGGAGCCCGACGCCACGGTCACCGCGGCCAGCCGCAACTGGGGATCGTCGGCCAGCATCGACCTGTAGACATGCCCGAGGGCCTGCCCTGTCACCGTGTAGTGGCCGATGTGGTTGGCGAACTCCGAGAACTGGTTGAGGACGAAATTGCCGGGGTCCTTCTCGAGTTCGTTGCAGGCGTCGTAGATCTCCTTGACGTTGCTCTCGGATCCGGGCGTGCGGATGACGTCGTTTGGATTCGGGACCCAGGCGTCGAGCCAGTCGAAGCGTTCCTGTGACATGTTCTCCGGCAGCACGGCCACGCCGCGGCTCTGCATCAACCGGGAGATGGCGATCCCGCCCCGCGCGTAGTTGCCGGTGGAGGGCCAGATTGCGCGGTGTCGTGTCGGGTCGAACTGGCCGCTCACCACCCGGGGCACCAGGCACGAATAGGCGGCCAGCACCTTGTGGGCCCCGATCATGGGGAACCGGTTGCCGAACACGAGCACGATCCGGGTGTCGACCCCGGTCAGCTCGCTCGGCAGCACCACATGCTCGGGAACCTCGACCTGCTGCGCGCTGTCCCAGCCGTTGTACCAGTGGACCCGGAACAGGTTCAGCGGATGCGCCTCGTTACGGCCCACCCCGTCGAGCGCGTTGAGTGTCTCGGCGGGGATCGTGGATGGATCGGCGAGCTGAGCGAAGGTCGGAAGCAGAATATTGGCCTCCCGAAACCGTTGGACCGACCGCTTGTAGCTGTCGTGGTCAACAACGGACTGCAGGAGCCCGTAGCGGGCGGAATCGATCGCGAGAACCATGGACTGACACTATCGCCTGCACATAAGGTAGGTGTCAGCTGTCGATCAGCCAGGCGAGGACAGCCGTGGGCACCGCCACAAGTTGGGGATCGTCAAGGTTTACCTCCGTCCGGGTGGCGACAATGCCCCTCCAAGGGGATGCCTTGATGGTGCGACCGGCAGTTCCGCGCCAACCGCCGTCGACATACTTCGACTCGATGGCCACGTCCCCAAGATCGCGGCCCACAAAATCGATCTCGCGATTGGTCTGATTCCGATGGTAGAGAAGCCTCCCGAAGTCTACGTAGCTGCTGGGACGGCGCCGTTCAATGCTGCGCAGAAGAGCCATCCCCAACTGCTGCTCGGACAGGCGGGTGAAGTCCGCGCCCCCATCGCCGCTGAGCAGTGTGTATGCAGGATCACAGAAATAGGTCTTGAACTGGGCCCGGAGCTTCGGAGTCAAGCGCTCGCCATCGGCTTGGTGTGCGGGCCAAACCACCAGTGCCTCCCTGAGGTCGCCGAGGCGTTCCGAAGCCGTGCGGGGGGCGACGTTGATGTCACGGGCTATCCGCGAATG
>MKWU01006900.1_pt1 | contig 11187 bp, 10 predicted proteins | sample 809101 | NCBI WGS metagenome assembly MKWU01 (sample SAMN05860141, study PRJNA318959) | sponge metagenome | host: Aplysina aerophoba | place: Slovenia: Piran, Adriatic Sea, Gulf of Piran | collected 2013-05-07
GTCTTCATTTCTGGACTCGTGCGGGAAGAGACCGCTCTGCTGCCTGGCGTGTCAGAACCCTACTGAAGTTCCGGTGTCAGTCACAGGGGCAGGGTTGAAGATCCTGTCTTTGCGGAGAACGACACCGAGGAGACATCAATATGGACACACAAGTGACCTCCACAGGAGTCCGTCGCTTGCAGGACTATACCGGGAGACAACAGCCACCCGAGCCGGGACGACTGAGAAAGTGGATGCACTGGTTGACACGCTCCAGTACCCGGAAAGAGTACAGCCTCCCCCTGCATACAAGCGGACCCTCATCATTGCTGAGTACGGTGACCAACCTGTTCAGCCTTGGCCGCGGCGCAGCTATGCGGCCTTTATCCGACAGAGAAATAGCCGTACAGACACTCATCAGTGGAGATGAGGCGGCAGCAAAGGATGCGCTTGTCATGCAAGCTGTTCACGGGGTGCTGGAGGCGCCTTCACAGGAGGCGTACGCTGCACAGGTAGACGATGTCCGATCTCTCCTGGCGAGCAAAAGCGAGCCTTACTGGAAGCTCCTTGACGTTTTCGTGCCGTCCGGATCGGCAGGGGAAACATACGAAGAGACGCGGGAAAAGGTGGCGCGAGCGGTGCTGGCTTTGGCTCTGGAAACCAACGCTCTGGCCTGCAGGAACAAAAAGCTTGCGGCCTTGCTGGTTCAGGCCATTCTACGGGAGGATGGCGATCGCTGTCTGGCGAAGACACTGGAAGATCCTCGTACGATGGAGGTCTGGCTGGAACACTTGCTGGACAGTCCTGGCTACCGTTCCCGCTTGTCAGAGGCTTTGGCCACTCAGGTCGGGCTGGGGCTGAAAGACATGGTGACGGAACTCACCCGGGAGCTGGGTGAGTCCGGGATGGATCAGCAGCTGCGCCCTTTTCTGGAGAGCTACAAGGACATTCTTGTCTACCATCTGAAACCGGACAAAGCTGCTCTGGACAAGGTGACGGTTGTTGACGCGCTCATCACCCTGGGTGTGGATGCGCCGTCTCTGGCGATGTCTTTGGCCGTATTTGTGGTGGCAGATGAGGGTTTCGACGGGGCGGGCGCGCAGTCTGACACACCGGCCAATGTGCTCTACAGAAAATTGCAGGGCAGTTGCCCGATTGTGTGTGATCTGATTGCAGGAGCTCTCCCCACAGCAAGAGAAGACACAGGTCTCGCATCCCAGCGCGCAAACTACGCATCAGCCTGTGTCTGTCATGCTGCGGCCTTGCATGCACTTGACGAAGAGGCTGGCGCTTGCCCTCCACTACAAGGAGCCTTGTCCCGCATCAGCGCGCTCTTGTACGCCAGAGGATTTCATCTGGATCTCACCCGTCTGGTGACGATCCTCGTGAGTCGGGCCGAAGCAAGGGCAGATGAGCTGGCAGCTGGTCTGTTGCGTTCCCTGAAAGACAAGGAGGTGCTGGTGGCGGCAGCGTCCCGGGAGGGCTATGCCTGCCACTCTGAGCTGGAACAGCGACCGGGAGAGTCACTGCTGTCATTGGCCTCGTCCATGACCCACGCGGCACATGTCCAGCTGCTGTTTGAAGCATTACTGCTGGCAGGTCAAAGGGAGGGGGGCGTTGTGCCCTGTAATCGGGAAGCTGACCCTGTCATCCTGGAAGAGAACGCGCGTGTCCGGCGCCAGTTCCGCCAGGCAGACAGGGCTTTGGAGACAGCGGCTATGCTGGAGCTGCTTCTTCCTCCTGACCTGCACGCCCAGACTTTACTGTTCCGACTGTCGCAACCTGTGCCGCTGCCAGAGGTGGGTAGATTGTCCTCTGGCGTCATCGCGCCAAGAGAGGAGGCATCTTCAGATTCAGACGTGCATGACAGGCTTGAGCACAGCCTTACGCCTGTTGATGCCGCAGCAGCGCGCGCTGACGGACAGATCGATGGGCAGGCTGGACGGGGCGATGTACAGGCTGAGGTACAGGCAGAGGCAGAGGCAGAGGCAGAGGCAGAGGCAGAGGTTGTTGATGTACAGGTTGATGTACAGGATAGACAGGGAAGATCGGTTTCCGTTGAGCCTGAATTGCAGCAGAACAGTCCTTCACTTGAAGTTCCCTCAGTCTCCACTCCCAGTGTTCCCATGAAAGAAAAGTCTCCTTCATCTGAGGTCGATGCGGACCCGCAAGATCTGATGCCTGTTATGGCCGATTCTACCGCTGGCGATGCGGCACAAGAGCCTGACCTGGTGCCGGACGATAGCCATCGGTCTGCGCAGTCGCCTGTATCCAGTTCTGTGCCCTCTATCGGTGAAGGGGGTGGTGACGATGAACTCACCAGCGAGAGCAGTCTGGCCTCAGGTTCCTCCTCAAGTCCTCAAAGTCGCAGCACGCTGTCTTCTGCGCCCGCATCGGGAAGGCTGCAGGGCGCAGAATCCATGGATGAATCGGCGCCGGTAGAAGATGTTGATCCTGCTGCCCGTCCTCTGCGCGTAAGGCACAAAATCAGCCGGAGGAGGCGGGCACGTGGCAACCGGTACAGAAATTCCCGACCGCGCAGGGGGTTCAATGAGCCACCGTCTTCAGCGCGGCGACGCACCCTGTCAAGCCGACCGGCGTCAGGATTGGAGCGCCCCCCTGCGCCTGACAGTTGATGACAGAGCCCGATTCAGAGTCTGAGGTTGGCGAGGGTGGGAGGAGGGAGTGGCAGCATCTGCTGTAGCTGTTGCCGGTTGCCCCGGAACACTATGCGGTGCTGCTTGCGGGCCAGCTGGTGCCTGTACATGGGATCGTAGTAGCTGGTCAGAAGTGTGCTGATCCAGTCCTTGTGCCCGTCGGGATCCTGGTGGGTGCCGTGCCGGTACAGGGCCTGTTCCATGGTTGTGCGTAACTGCTGGTGGCGGCTGCCGCCCAGACGCTTGCGGATACGATCCAGGCTGTCAATCAGCTGGTGGGAAAAGTGTGAAAACCCCTGCTCAGGCCCGTGGATGCCTATGCTTTCCTCCAGGTTTTTGGCGATGTATTCCTCGAAAGTGATCTGGACCCGCACTTCCAGCGGTTCTTCCAGCAGCAAAACGGGGGCCTGCTGCATCTTGTTGAAGAGAGCATCCGGGAGAGAGAGGCAGCCTATCAGCCTGCTTTCATCTTCCACCAGCAGGGGACCTGGTTGCGTTTCTTTTCTGAGAAGGTCGATGGCCAGCCGGTGTTCGAAACTCATCTGGGCTGGCTGTCCGCCTGGGCGACGACCAAAGCTGGAGCCTCTGTGGTTGGCAAGGCCTTCCAGATCAAGGGCGCGAGGCACGCCCGCCAGAAAGCGGGTTTTTCCGACGCCGGTCTGGCCGCCCAGCACCTGCAGCGGGCAATCGTCGGCCAGCAGGCGTTCCATGGCCGCCAGCAGCCAGGTACGCAGGAACCTGTAGCCTCCTGCTATCCGTGGACACGCAGTGCCGGCTTCCTTCAGCCAGGTCTGCACCAGCCGGGAGCGCTCTCCGCCCCGAAAGCAGAACAACCAGCATCCGGGGTGACGACGTACAAACTCAACCCAGGCTTGGGTCCGCAGTGCGCGGACCTCGCCACACACCAGTGAATGCCCCAGGGCCACAGCGGCGTCATGGCCCTGCTGTTTATAGCAGGTTCCGACTCTTGCGCGTTCCTCGTCTGTGAGAAGGGGAAGATTGGTGCTGCCGGGAAAAGAACCCTTTTGAAACTCCACAGGGGCGCGCACGTCCAGCAGGGGAAGCTGTTCCACAAACATGTGACGAAGTTGACTGTCTGTGGGGATTTCCACTGCCATTGTGTATCAGGAACCTGTATTGCAAGAGCCGGGCGGGAGGCGATTTTAACAGAATCAACGGACCGGTGCTCCTGTTCTGGCGGCGTCACTGTCCAGGGCGTCCAGGGCGTCCAGGTGGACGTCCTGGTGGTTGCATCGCAGGACAGAACCAGCTTTGCTGTGCGCCGGGTGTTTTGCGCACGTAGCCCGGGTGCTTTTGCGCGCGTAGCGGAGTACTATCCCACCGGCCGGTGTCTTTGCAGGCCAGGCGTCATGTGGCACGGGAGGCAGTGTCTGCTACAGGACTCTGTGCCCTGCATGAAACCGCTCATGAGTCACCATTCAACAACCCCCTGACCGGAAGGCACTGATGCACGAGGGTTCGGAGCGTCCATCACAACAGGATGACGCCAGTTTCATGGCTCGCGCTTTGCAGCTGGCCCAGCTGGGACTGTACACCACCATGCCTAATCCGCGGGTAGGCTGCGTTCTGGTCAAGGGCGGGCAGATTGTGGGCGAAGGGCACACCAGTCCCATCGGAGGGCCGCATGCCGAGGCTTGTGCACTGGCGGTGGCCGGCTCGCGCGCCAGAGACTGCACGGCCTATGTCACTATGGAGCCCTGTTCCCATCAGGGGCTGACGCCGCCTTGTGCCCTGGCGCTGGCGGATGCCGGCGTCAGTCGGGTGCTGGTCGCGACCCGGGATCCCAATCCGCAGGTTGATGGGCACGGGCTGGCTCTGCTCGAGCAGGCTGGCATAGAGGTTTCCTGCGGCCTTATGGCGGCTGAAGCCAGAAAGCTCAATGCCGGATTTTTCAAACGCATGACCGCAGGTCTTCCCTGGACAAGGTGCAAACTGGCGATGAGTCTGGATGGACGCACCGCCATGGCTTCCGGTGCCTCCCGCTGGATTACCGGCCCCGAGGCCCGGGCGGATGTCCAGCTGTGGCGCGCACGTTCCTGTGCGATTGTGACGGGTGTTGACTCTGTTATTTGCGATAACCCCTTGCTGAATCTGCGTCCGCAGCAGATGCCGATTCCACAGCCGGAACGGGCAGCAGCACGGCAACCGCTGCGTGTTATAGTGGACAGCCATTTGCGCACTCCCCCCACCGCTGCCTTGCTTGCGGGCCCGGGGCAGACTCTGGTGGCCTGTGTGGAGGCACCTGCTGCCCGCGCCCGGCCGCTGGAGCAGGCCGGGGCCCATGTTCTGGTGCTTCCGGACATCGAGGGGCAGGTGGATCTGGTCGCCCTCATGCAGGAGCTGGCGCGTCGGCAGTGCAATGAGGTCATGGTGGAAGCCGGGGCCAGGCTGGCAGGTGCGGTATTGACCGCAGGATTGGTGGACGAGTTGGTGATCTACATGGCTCCCACTTTGATGGGCAGCGATGCCAGACCCCTGATGCAGCTGCCCTTGACGGATATGGACCAGAAGAAGGATCTGGTCATAGAAGAAATAACGGCCTGTGGTCCGGACTGGCGTATTCTGGCCCATCCGGCCAGCTGATCTGGGAGAGACAACTTCATGTTTACCGGCTTGATAGAGGCCATAGGACGTATCCAGCAACGGCAACAGCTGGATGACAAGACAGTACGGCTGGAAGTCGCAACGGATACGCTGGACCTTACGGGTGTCCAGCTGGGTGCCAGCCTGGCGGTCAATGGTGTCTGTCTGACGGTGATCCGGCTGTCAGACGCCTTTTTTGAGGCCGATGTGTCCGCCGAAACCCTGGAGCGGACCAGTCTGGGACAGATGGTCGTGGGTGACCGGGTCAACCTTGAGCAGGCCATGCTGCCCAGCACACGTTTCGGTGGCCATATTGTTAGTGGGCACGTTGATGCAGTAGGTACAGTAGCGTCTCTGGAACCGGTCGGCCTGTCTTTGTGCTGCCAGATTCAGGCGCCAGAGCGGCTGGCACGTTATCTGGCTGAAAAAGGTTCGGTGGCGGTGGATGGCGTGAGCCTTACAATCAACAGTCTGGACAAGGCCCTGTTCAGTCTGAACATTGTTCCGCATACGGCTCGCCACACGATTGTATCCGACTATGTTGTGGGGACCCGGGTGAATCTGGAAGTGGACATACTGGCCCGTTATCTTGAGCGTCTGCTGCACAGTTCTTCGCAGTCACCGGCTCTGGAATCCGTACAGCAGTCTGCGGGGAACAACCTGTGATCATGAGTCCGGTAACTGAGCTGGTTGAAGAGATTCGCCAGGGGCGGATGATCATCATGATGGATGATGAAGACCGCGAAAATGAAGGGGACCTGATTGTTGCGGCGGAGAAAGTCACGCCGGACATTATCAACTTCATGTGCATTCATGCGCGTGGCCTGATATGCATGCCGCTGGCGGCGTCACTTTGTGACCGACTGGAGCTGCCGCTTATGGTAGCCCGGGGAGAGGATGCGCACGGGACGGCGTTTACTGTTTCCATTGAAGCGGCCCGGGGGGTGACCACGGGCATATCGGCGGCAGACCGGGCCCGCACGGTGCAGGTGGCCATTGATCCGCGCTCGCGCGCCAGTGATCTGGTTCGCCCTGGCCACATATTCCCCCTGCGTGCCAACCCGGGGGGGGTGCTCAAGCGAGCGGGGCATACCGAGGCCGGTGTGGAGCTGGCTGGTCTGGCGGGGCTGGCACCCGGTGCTGTGGTTGTTGAAATAATGCGGGATGACGGTACTATGGCCCGTCGCGCTGACCTCGAGCTCTTTGCAGCAAGGCACGGCCTGAAAATGGGCACCCTGGCGGACCTTGTCGCCTACGTAAAGCATGACCAAAACGCTCTTCAGAGGGAAAAGACCCTGTAGCCAGGAGGTCGGCGTCTGAAACCGGACCTGCGTTTTTCCGGGGCTGCCCGGTGGGAAGGCGCGCGTTCGTGATTCGATTTTTTTCTTCAGGGGCAGGCTGATACATGCTCCCTGCCATCTGAATACAGGAGACTGACTATGGTGACTGGTATGTTGCCCGGGATACAGACTGTTGAAGGTCAGCTGACGTCCGGACCGGGCCGCTATGCCATCATAGCCTCGCGCTGGAACGCGACACTGGTAGACCATCTCACTGTCGGTGCGGTGGATACACTCAAGCGTCACGGGGTCAGTGAGGAGCAGTTGACGCTGGTCCGCTGTCCGGGGGCCTATGAGCTGCCACTGACGGCCAAGAAGCTGGCGCGTCAGAAGTGCTTCCGGGCCATTATTGCCCTTGGCATCGTTATTCGCGGAGGCACTCCCCATTTTGACTACGTAGCGGGTGAATGCGCTTCGGGGTTAAGCCGCGTCATGCTGGATTTCGAGGTGCCGGTGAGCTTTGGCATCCTGACGACCGATACAGTCGAGCAGGCTCTGGAGCGGTCGGGACTCAAAATGGGAAACAAAGGAGGCGAGGCGGCCTTGGCCGCGCTGGAAATGGTCAGCCTTCTTGACGCGCTGGAGGTGGCAGATGGATAGCACGGAGAGCACAGGCGGACAGAGTGCATTGGTGGGTGCTCCGGTGGACCAGAGTGCATCAGCGGCGCAAAGCGTGTCGGTGGATCAAAGCACATCGGTGGATCAGAGCACATCTGCAGCTCAAGGCGCATCGGTGGATCAAAGCACATCGATGGATCAGATAGCACCGGTGGATCAGAGTTCAGCGACGGCCCAAAGCGCATCGCTGGATCAAGAGGCATCGGCGACTCAGAGCACATCGGTGGCTCAGGGTGTATCGGTGCAGAAAGAGTCGGCGGCCAATACCGGTAAAACCGACAGGAAAGCGCTACAGCGTCGCCGTGCCCGGGAGCTGACGTTGCAGGCACTCTACCAGTGGGAAATGGCGGGCGCATCTGTCAGCTCCATAGAAGCCGAGTTTCGTGACCGCAACGACATGACCCGAATCGATGGTGAGTTTTTTCATGATCTTCTCACTGGCGTTGCCCGGCAAGTTGGCGTTCTGGACAAGACGCTGGTCCCCCTTCTGGATCGGGAGTTTGACCGTCTGGACCCGGTTGAGCGCGCGGCCCTGCGACTGGGGTGCTTCGAAATGATGGAGCGACTCGAAGTGCCTTACAGGGTGGTTATCAATGAAGGCATAGAGCTGGCAAGAAGATATGGTGCCCAGGGGTCCTACAAATACATCAACAACATTCTCGACCAACTGGCCAGGCGCTTGCGTTCCCAGGAGTCTGGCCGGGGCCCTGCTGCCCGGCGGGTACCGGATCCAGTGACCTCGTAAGCGACAAGACTTGAACGAGTTCGAGCTGATACGCGCATTTTTCGCGCGCCCTGAATTGACCTGCGCCGGGATGCCACTGGATCTGGGGCCGGGCGATGATGGCTCGCTGTTGTCCGTGCCGCACAGGGAAAACGAGGCTGACTGGCAGCTGGCGCAGAGTCTGGACACTTTCGTGGCCGATGTGCATTTCCCGGTCCATGGTGACCCTTTTCTGATTGGCTGGCGCTGTCTGGCCCTCAGTGCCAGTGACCTGGCGGCCATGGGAGCGCGTCCCCACAGTTTTTTTCTGGGATTGACCTTGCCTGAGGCAGAGCCTGCCTGGCTGGAAGCCTTCAGCCGGGGGCTGGCGGCCTTGGCCGGGCAGTTGGGCCTGTCGCTGGCCGGCGGCGACATCACCCGGGGGCCATTGGCGCTGAGCATTCATGTGCAGGGACTGGTGGAAAAGGGACGGGCACTGACGCGCTCCGGCGCCCGGGCCGGCGACAGTATTTATGTTGGTGGCACTTTGGGCAATGCCCGTGCCGCCCTGCCGTTTGTCCTGAACGAAGAGTCCGGCCACAGCAGGGCGGCGCGGCAACTGCTGGCCTCCTACTGGCAGCCTGTTCCACAGATAGAACTGGGCCGTTGGCTGTTGGCCCAGGGTGCGACTACTGCCATGGACCTGTCAGACGGGTTGGTCGGTGATCTGCCTCATATTCTGCGGGCCTCGGGCACTGGAGCCGAGCTGCGTGGCTCAGCCTTGCCTGTCTCATCAGCCTTGCGGGCAACCTGTGGTGAGCGCGCAGCTTCCATGGCCCTGGCGGGGGGGGATGACTGTGTACTGTGCTTTTGTTGGCCTGAATCGCTTCCCGCCCCTGCGGGCAGTCCCGTTCCCCTGACGCGTATCGGTGCAGTCACCGACCGGGCCGGGCAGCTGCTGGTTGACGGTGAAATACCCTCGGTTGGCGGGTTTCGCCACTTTTGACGGGAGCGGTGATCGGCATTTCCCGGGTCTTCGCCAGTGTGTTCCTTTGATCCATGATCAGAATCCTTGTTGTTGACGGAAGACAACAGGCTGTCAATAATCGCTATGGCCTCGGAAGCACAAGGACGCAGCTCCAGATTGGTGCTCAGACAGGGCTCAATCAACCTGGTCAGGCACTCAGGCAGCAAGGCGTCATGTGGACCGGCGTTCTTCATCAGGGGCGCCATGATGGCAGGCAGGTAACTGACGGGGTGCCCCTGGGAATCATTGGACCAGACCATCGGAAACCGCTTGCCACTGAGCAGCTGCAGCCCTATGTATCCCAGTCCATACATATCAATGCGTCCCAGCAGGGCCGGGGAAAAGGCTGGAGAATGCGGCACGGGCGTGGAGCGTCCCACTCCCGAGTCCGGCGAGCTACAGCAATCCGACAGCTCCAGTCCTTGTGGATTGAAAGGCTCCATTTCGGGCGGATAGACCGGCGAAATCTGGTCCAGTTGCGCCAGCCCTTCCTGCGTGCGGCCAAAATCAGCAACGACAGCCCGTCCTTGCTTGTCCAGCAGAATGTTGTCGGCCTTGATGTCGTTGTGCACTTTCCCCTGGCGGTGCAATTCTTCCAGCCCCTGGGCAATATCGCGCAGCAGCGCCAGGGTGCGGTGTACAGAAGGTCTCTTTGTCTCGATCAACTCAGCGAGGGAGTACTCCATGGCATCCATGTAGATATGGATCAGCGGGTTCAGCGGATTGGGCCTGGCGGCAAAGCCTCTGTAACGGAGCAGGCGTGCATGATCGAATGCCATTGCGGACTCGGCCTCATGGCGCAGCATGTCGTAGGCGGCCCGGTTTCTGTTGGCCTTGACGGCGATCTGCAGGTTGGCGTCAGCGGGGTGCGGCACTATGTAGACCACGCCAAAAACCCCTTCTCCTCGCAGAGAGCCAACGCGATGCGTGTCCAGTGTGCAGGCCAGACAGGCGTCTTTCGCCAGCCGGAACCGGCTTTCCAGTGGGGGGCCCTCTTTGCCATGAGGAGCAAGACTGAGACTGTTTACGGCGGTTATGACAATGGGATCAAGTGCGGGTGGTCTGGGCTTTCTTCTGCGGCTTTGCCGCAGGACACTGAACGAATGGGCACAAGGAGGGCTTGGGCTATTGGTAGCAACGGATTGCATCAGGGCTGTTCTCCTGTCGAAGCAAGTGAATCAATGACAGCCCTGCATGTGCACCCTTTGTCAAACCTGCGAATGAGCGACTCGTCTCAAAGTCCGGGTCCAGATGAAACCTGTGAGAAAAGTGCACCTCTCTGCAAGCTGGGCTCCCGAGCTGTGTACGCATCTCTTGATGTCCATCTCACCTTCTCCCGGCACATACGCAGGTGCAGCGATGGTGGCCATTCAGGAGCACACGCAGGGAGTTGGTGTCCCGTGAGGGGCTGAGAGTTCCATCACCTGAACCGAATTGGTGAAATTGACAGGATGGCAAACGAGCTATAGCGTTGTGCCTGACATTTTTCCTCTGTTTGCAGATGTGTTTTGCGCAGTCTGCTTTCCCTTGCACCGTTTGACATTCTGTATATGCCCATGCCTTTAACCACCGGAAAACCTGATCTTCGCAATCCGTGCCATCTTCTGGCTTCTGGTTTCGGTAGCGGACTGGCGCCCTGGGCACCTGGTACCTGCGGCACTCTTGCGGCTGTTGTGCTCTGGTGGCCATTGCAAACACTGGGATTGTCAGGGTACCTGACGGTGTTGACAGCGGCGATTGTGCTGGGCATTCCTGTGTGCGGGCGTACGGCGGCGGACCTGAAAGTCCATGACCACAGCAGTATTGTCTGGGATGAATTCTGTGGATTCTGGCTGACCATGCTGGCGGCGCCAGCCGGTGTATTCTGGGTTGTAACGGGATTTGTGCTGTTCCGGTTGTTCGATATTCTCAAGCCTTGGCCCATACGGCTGCTGGACCAGAAAGTGACCGGCGGGCTGGGGATTATGCTGGATGATCTGGCGGCTGGAGGCTGTGCACTGGCGGTGCTCCAGCTGCTGGTAGCTGTCATCAGATAGGTTATTGTCGCGTTTGTGCCTGTTGGTTCCCCCTTGGTGTGCTCTGAGCTTCACCTTCTCTTTTTTTTAGAGAAGCTTGTCCTTGTCGCCTGTCGAAATTGTTCCGCGAAAAAAAATCTGATGCTGGGGAACCTTTCCGGGGAGGTGCTGTCCACTGAGGCGGCAGACGAAGACTTGGGTGTGATTGCCTGCTTGGGCCACATCTGCTGTCTGCTGTAAGAAA
>MKWU01006901.1_pt1 | contig 11186 bp, 9 predicted proteins | sample 809101 | NCBI WGS metagenome assembly MKWU01 (sample SAMN05860141, study PRJNA318959) | sponge metagenome | host: Aplysina aerophoba | place: Slovenia: Piran, Adriatic Sea, Gulf of Piran | collected 2013-05-07
CTCTACGAGTACGGTGCCCGCGCGGGTTTCTGGCGGCTGCACCGGCTGTTCACCGAGGGGTCGGTGCCCGTCACCGTGTTCGGCGTTGCGATGGCACTGGCGCGCAATCCGGGAGCCGTTGCGGCCATGCGCGAGGCCGATTGGGAAATCGCATGCCACGGTTACCGATGGATCGACTACCAGTTTGTCGACGAGGCAACGGAGCGCGAGCACCTGGAAAGGGCCATCTCTGTCCATACTCGGTTGACGGGGGGGCGCCCGCGAGGATGGTACCTGGGCCGGTGCAGCCCCCGGACGCACCAGCTGATCGCGCAGGAGGGCGGGTTTCTATACAACGCCGATTGCTACGCCGATGATCTGCCGTACTGGGATTATTCGTTCTCCGCGCCCCAGCTCATGGTGCCCTACACCCTGGACTCCAACGACATGCGATTTGTCACGCCGCAGGGATTCAACTCCGGGCAGCAATTCTACGATTACCTGAAGGACTCGTTCGACGCGCTAAGGGACGAAGGCGGGCGCATGATGTCGGTGGGGTTGCATTGCCGGCTTGCCGGTCGTCCCGGACGCGCGGGTGCGGTGGCGAGGTTTCTCGACTACGTGGGCGGGTTCAGTGACGCCTGGATCGCGTCGCGGATTGACATTGCCGAACATTGGCGCGCCCGGCACCCGGCCCGCCCATGATGTGCGAATTCGGGTCGACATTCGTCGAGCGCTTCGGCGGCGTCTACGAGAATTCATCCTGGGTCGCCGAACGGGCAGCGCAGTCGTTGACCGATATGGACAACCTGGAAGCGGTGGGTGCCGTTATGGCGAAGTGCGTGGACACCGCATCGGCGAGTCGACAACTGGATTTGATCCGCGCGCACCGGAATCTTGCGGCGGAGCTGTCGCCGGGCGGCGGACTGTCGAGGGACTCGGCCGACGAGCAGGCCAGCGCAGGACTTGATCAATGCTCGCCCGATGAGCTTGAACAATTTCGCTCGCTCAATCGCCGGTACCGCGAGAAATTCGGTTTTCCATTCGTAATGGCGGTACGGGACCTCAATCGGGCCGAGATCCTCGAGGCGTTTGTCAGACGCCTTGAGAACGATCGGGCAACTGAAAGGACTGTCGCGCTTCGTGAGATCCACAAGATCGCGCGGCTCAGGCTCAATGCGATGGCGACCGCGTGATGAAGAGCGAACGTCATCCCTTCAGCGAATGGGTTCCTCTGGAACGGCCCAGGCTGGGCACCCGCGTCACGTTTGCAAGCGACGAGTTTTTCGGCGCCAAGGAACGATTGATCAAGCCCGAACCGCCCGAGTACATCAAGGACAAGTACGACGATCATGGCAATTGGATGGACGGTTGGGAAACCCGCCGCAAACGCGGTCCGGGACATGACCATTGCATCATTCGATTGGGCGTGCCGGGCGTCGTTCACGGAGTCGATATTGATACGGCTTTCTTTACCGGAAACTTCCCCCCGCACGCGTCCCTGGACGGGACGGCGAGCGACGAGGACACGCCGGCTGGTCCATGGGTGGAGATCCTCCCCAAAAAGGACCTTCGGGGCAATTCACATCATTTCTTCCCGCTTCGTACGCAACTCCCATGTACCCACGTGCGACTCAACATTTTTCCGGACGGGGGTGTGGCACGGTTGCGCCTGTTCGGTGAGGTACAGCCCCATCTGGCCGCACTTGATGGCGTGGTCGACCTGTTCGCGCTGAATAACGGGGGGCGCGCGATCGCGTGCAGCGATGAACACTTCGGCAGCATGCACAACCTCAATCTGCCCGGCCGAGGAATCAACATGGGCGATGGCTGGGAGACGGCGCGCCGACGGGGACCGGGCAACGACTGGGTCATCGCCGCCCTGGGCTGCCCCGGGCGTATCGTCAGCGCAGAGATAGACACAGCCCATTTCAAGGGAAATTTCCCCGATCGGGTGTCGCTCGAAGCGGCATTGTTCCCGCGTGGCAGGCCGGTCAACGCCGATAGCAGCCGGTGGAAGACGCTGCTGCCCGATGTCCGGCTCGGCATGGATAAGCAGCACCATTTTGTAGAAAATCTCACCCACGTCGGAACCGTCAGCCACGTGCGCATGTCGATCTACCCCGACGGTGGGGTGAGCCGGTTGCGCCTGTTCGGCAAGGCCGAGAGCCGGTGACTGGACGGGCATGAAGACTCTACAACCCCGTTCGCTCACCCACGAACGGTTCGCCCCCTACGGCGACGTAATCGAGATCGCTGCCCGCACCCCGTGCCGCATGAACGACGGTCGGTTTGAACGCTTTGAGGGGTTGAGTCGGGTAGAGACGGATGACCGCGGGCACGCATCGATCGGAATCGTAAAGTGCACGATACCCACGGATTTGCCCTGCCATTTCAATCAAATCGAGCGCCATCCGCTGGGTAGCCAGGCATTCATACCGCTTGCGACATTTCCATTCGTGGTCGTTGTCGCGCCCCCTCGGCCGCGGGTCAGGGTGCAGGATCTTCGCGCATTCGTGACCGACGGTCGTCAGGGCGTGAATTACCGTCGCGGCACATGGCACATGCCGCTGATCGGGCTTGAAGTAGGGCAGGAATTTCTCGTCATAGACCGGGCGGGCGCCGCCTCGAACTGGCAGGGGCACGTTTTCGACCAGCCGGTCACACTGGAGAATTTCTTGGCGAGTCGAACGCGAGTTTCCATGGGCTCTTTGACAGTGAGGAACGCAACATGACATCCATCCCTGAACTGATTGAACGTCTCCCCAAGGCGGAATTGCACGTTCATCTGGAAGGCACGCTCGAACCCGAGCTGTTGTTCGAGTTGGCGAGACGCAATGAAGTCGAATTGAAATACGACTCGGTTGACGCGTTGCGCAATGCCTATGTCTTTGAAAATCTCCAGGAGTTTCTCGATATCTATTACGTGGGCATGGACGTCCTGCAGACCGAAGCCGATTATTTCGAACTCGCGCTCGCTTACTTTCGCCGAGCTGCCGAAGACAACGTTCGTCATGTGGAAGCCTTTTTCGATCCACAAGCGCACACGACGCGGGGCATTGCGCTGGCCTGCGTCATCGGCGGCTTCGACGCCGCGATCGAGGCAGCACGAAGCCTCGGTGTCAGCGCCTCTCTGATTGCGTGTTTTCTGCGGCACCTGCCGGCCGCCGACGCAATGCAGACATTCGACAGCCTGTTGCCTCACATTGACAGCATCCAGGGCATTGGCCTTGATTCCAGCGAACTGAATCATCCTCCCCGTCGATTCATTGACGTGTACGAAAAGGCCCGATCGCATGGTCTGAAATGCGTCGCTCACGCCGGTGAGGAAGGACCACCGGACTATGTGTGGCAGGCTCTGGACGAATTGCGGGTGGACCGGATCGACCACGGCAACCGTGCGATGGAGGACGAGCGGCTGGTACGCCGCCTGACACGCGACGGGGTACCGCTTACGGTGTGCCCGCTGTCCAATCTCAAGCTGGGTGTTGTCGAATCGCTTGAGGCACATCCACTGAAGCGAATGCTCGAGGATGGCCTCGCGGTCACCGTGAATTCCGACGATCCGGCCTATTTTGGCGGATACGTCAACGAGAACTACAGACAAATCGCGCAAGCTGTCCGGCTCTCGCCAGAGGACGTCACCCGGCTTGCAAGGAATTCTTTTCGGGCCTCATTTCTAAGCGCGGAAATGAAGACCCATTGGCTCAACGAGATCGACAGGATCGAGGAGCACCCAACCGCCGCGCCGGGCCTGCCGCTTTGACGGGCTCCCTGCAACACGCCGTGGAACGATGGCGCGTTGGACGAAATGTATGATGACCTTCTGTCAATGCGCATCGGATTAGGGGGAATCGAGAAAAAAGTCTATGACGGTCCCGAATTTCAACCCGGTGCACTCTTCAGGTGATAGGAATCCAGCGGAAGGGCAATTGAAGCCAGGTGTGACACGCCATGACCTTGTGACGTCCCTGTACGGGCGGCATCGGGAATTGCTGCAATTCCTGCGGTCGCGGTTGCCCGGTCAAGAGGATGCGAAGGATCTGGCACAGGAGGCCTACTTGCGACTGTTGCGGTTGAACAATGACCGCCTGATTCGCCACCCCGAAGCGTACTTGTTTCGAATCGCTGCAAATCTCGTATACGAATACTGGGTGAACGCGAAGTCGGGGTGGCAGCAATCGGCGTATGAACCCGACCAACTTCCCAGCCGCGCGCAGGCAACGGACGAACTGGCCGATAACGAACAGGCGATGGATGACCTGAAACGCGCGCTCGCGATCCTGCCACCGGTGCAACGAAACGTCCTTCTACTGCACCGCAGGGACGGCAAGACGTACGAAGAGATCGCCGAGGACCTGGGCGTGTCCAGGGACATGGTCAAGAAGCACTTGAGCAAGGCGCTGGCACGATGCAGGCAGTACCTGGTGTTGAGGAAGAGAGCGTATTGACATGGACGCATCGCGACAGGCGATTATCGACATGGCATCGGAATGGTTTGCACGCGCCAGGGATCGCGAATTGTCTCAATTGGAGCGCAGGGAATTTGCGCGTTGGCTCAAAGAGTCGCCTGTGCATGTGGAGGAATACCTGGCCATCACAAGGCTCTGGGGCGACGTTGGCCAACTGAACGAACTGCCCGCAGCCGCCTGCGAACCTGCAAGTGCCGACGCCGTCGGCAATGTCGTTGAACTTGCGGGACGGGCTGAGACTCGACGCCACGTCCACGACATGCAACCCGGTCCCGGACACGCGACGTCCCCACCATGGGGCCGGCGTCGCAGGGCGGCCACGGGAGCCTCGTTTCTGGCGTTAATTCTTTTGGCCGGATTGGGGTGGTGGCACGTAAACGATACCGCGGAGAATCACGTCACAGCCCGTGGTGAACAGCGGTCCCTGGTGCTGGAAGACGGAACTGTTGTCGAATTGAATACCTCGTCGGAAATCCGCGTCGATTACAACGCCTCCGCCAGAGACGTGACGCTGGTGCGGGGAGAGGGTTTTTTCGATGTACAGGAAGACGCGTCCAGGCCGTTTGTTGTTCGGGCCGGTGACTCCGAAATTCGGGTGCACGGCACGAGATTCAACGTCTATATGCAGATGCGGGAGACCACGGTCACCGTTCTGGAAGGCAACGTGACGGTGTTGACTGCCCTTGCGTCGGAAGATCACGAAGACGCGGTCGGAGCGATCAACGAAGCGGACCCTGTGGACGAGTCCGGCGGCTTGGGCGTGACGCTTTTCGGGGGTGAGCGGGCCATCATCGACAATGAGACAAACCGGATTTCAACAGCCCCTCTGTCGAACTTGGAGCAGGCGGTGGCGTGGACGGACCGCAGGCTGGTTTTCGATGATTCCAGGCTGGATCAGATCCTGTCCGAGTTTGCACGATACAACGATTTCAACTACGTCATTTCCGGTGATGACGTGGCTACGCTGAAGTTCACCGGTGTGTTCGATACCCAGGATCCGGAATCATTTATTTCGTACCTGGAATTTCATGCGGACGTGTCGATTTCACGTGAAAACGGAGTCGTTGTTGTGAGTTCGTCACCGTAATGCTCGAGGATGATCGGCAGGGTCGCCGGTGACCAGCGGGGGGAGATTTGGAGGTCCCGAAATGCGGATCGCCGAACTCTTCTATTTCAACAGTGCGCTCCTTAAAACATCAGCTCAGGTAAACGATATGGCACCGAACCGACTCATCATTCTGCCCCTTCTGTTGTTCTCGTTCGGAGCCTCGTCCCAGCCTTCGTCGATCAGCGAGGGGATTCAACCGCAGCCCCTGGCCGATGCCATTCGGGAGTTCGCCGAGCAGACGGGTTTGCAGGTCGTTTTCGAATCGGAGCTGACGTTGGGCAAACACAGCGAGGGCGCGACACCGTCCGAATCGAGTGAAGAGATGCTCGATCAACTGCTTTCCAGCACCGGCGTGGAGTTCGTGTTTCTCAATGACAACACGGTGGCGCTGAGCGCGCCGGCAGAATCGGCAGGCCGCCAACCGGGAAAAGCCGGTCTGCTGACGGCGGATACGCTCATGGCACAGGCGCAGACCCCTCCGACTGAGCCTGATGCCGTGCAACCGGACGAAGACGGGACTGCACCGCAGGGCGTGCGTTACTTTGAAGAAGTGCTGGTGAGAGCGCAGATTCGAGAAGAGAGTCTTCAGGACATTCCTGTCAGCGGAACGGCCTTTTCGGGCGCCGTGTTGGTAGCCAATCGCCTGGAAGCCATCGACGATATCGCCCACTTTACGCCGGGTCTGACCGGTTCGTTCTTCAACTATTCCTCACCCATCATCGCGGTTCGAGGCGCCAACAACACCTTCTCGCAAGCCGGGGCCAGCAAACCGGTCGGCGTCTTTCTGGATGGCGTGTTCATTCCCCGCTATTCGGCCTCCTCTTTCGATCTTTTTGATCTTGAACAAGTCACCGTGCTCAGGGGGCCGCAAGGCACGTTGTTCGGTCGAAATGTGACCGGTGGCGCCATTCAGATCACATCGGCCCAGCCGAATCTTGGCGAGTCAGAGACTCAATTCCGCGTGGGGGCTGGCAACTACGGGTTTGGCGAGATTTCAGGTTACGCTTCGGGCCAGCTCTCAGACACCACCGCGGGAAAAATTTCCCTCTCCTACAAGGATCGGGACGGCTTTGCCATGGACCGTTTCAATGGGAACCAACTGGAGGACCTGAACTCGGTAAACGTTCGCACGGGGCTCTTGATTTCGCCTGCAGACAACGTCGACATCCGGCTCTCGGCCGACGTTTCGAGCGACGAGACCGGGGGGCGGAGCTATTCCTTCCTTTCAAGCAACGACGGAACGAACCGCACGGGCAACGACGGCGATAATCGCACCGCCGAACTGCGTGTCCCACAATCCTACGAGCGCGATATTCGCGGCCTGTCGGCGCACATAGACTGGAGGACGATGCAAGGGACTGTGCAGTCCATTACGGCTTACCGTCAATCGGAGGCGCGCGAAGTCTACAGTCTGGGGGCGGCTGACGTGACGTTGCCCTCGGTGTCGACGCAATTTCTGAAGGACGAGATCGATGAGCCCACGTCCATCAGCCAGGAAATCAGGTTCATCAGCGATCGCTTTGAACGGCTGGACTTCGTGGCGGGCCTGTACTTCTACTCGGAAGATACCGACAGGGTGGTAGGCGACAGGCTGCTGGGTGTCAACGGGCGAGCGGTCTTCGTGGATCGTTCATTCAACGTAAACGCCGAAACCAGTAGCACGGCGCTGTATGCCAACGTCAATTTCCACCTGGGAGACAATGTGGACCTGGGTATCGGCGGCCGCTACACCTCGGAATCCAAGGACGTGGTGGTTGACTTTGTCGACAGCCGGCGCCCGACCAGCAATTTTCTCGTGTCGCCATCCGACGAGTTCTCGGAGTTCACGCCCAGAATCACGCTGACTTACTTTCCGAGCGACGCGGTGACGCTTTTCGCCAGTCGGACCGAAGGATTTACGGCCGGCGGATTCAATACCGAAACCAACAGTGCGGCCGCTATCCAACTGGGTTTCGAGCCCGAAACGATAACGGCCTACGAGCTGGGCGCCAAAACGGCCTGGGCGGACGGCCGGTTCATTGCGAATCTGACGTGGTTCGATCAGCAGTACGAAAACAAGCAGGAAGGGTTTTTTACGCCGGCGGGTCCGTACTTCAGCATTTTCAATGCATCGGAAGCGACAATGCAAGGCGCGGAGGTCGAACTGAGCTGGGCCGTTACCGAGCAATTTTCCGCTTTGGCGACCTACTCGTCACTGGACACGGTGTACGATCACTTCGTCATCCCGTTGGGCGCTGATTTTACGGGCAACAGACTCCAGACAGCCCCGGAAAGCAAGGCCTCAATCATCCTCGACTATGCCGGTCAACTCGGGAACGGCAATATGCTGTTGGCCGGCTTCAGTTACAGTTCGCAGGGGGACTACTTCACGGGAGCGAGCAACATCGCCGATTTTCTCATAGACGGCTACGCTCTCTTCAATGCGAGGCTGGGTTACGAATGGGGGAACGGCCGCTGGCGCGCGGATCTCTGGGGCAAGAACCTCGGTGACGAAGACTACGTGCGTATCCGGGGTAACTCCGGTGCGCTGGCGGAGTATTTCGGCGCCCCCAGGACTTACGGCATCAATCTGACCTACCGAAACGAATGAGCGTTACGCGGCGCGGGTTTGTTCTCGGTTCTGTCGCTGGTCTCGTTCCTTCGGCTTGTACGTTGCCAGGCGCAACGCGCCGCTCAAGTACGCGCGCTTCAGGCGTGTTCAGCCTTGGCGTGGCCTCCGGGGACCCCCAGGCGCGTAGCGTGGTTCTGTGGACCCGGGTGGCGCCGGAACCTCTCGTTGATGTTTTCTTCGATGCCGATATTCCGGTCAGGTGGGCGATTTCGAGTGACGCGTCGATGGCCCGGAGCGTCCTCAGCGGCACGGTGATGGCGGTTCCGGACTCATCTCATTGCATTCACGTTGAAGCCAACGGACTGCAACCGAATACGCAGTACTATTACCAGTTCGAAGCGTTGGGCGAGAAGAGCAGGATAGGGCGAACCCGTACGCTCCCGGACGTGGGAGCCCCGACAGAGGCCTGCACGATCGCGGTGGTCTCCTGCCAGGACTATTCGGCAGGCTATTTCACCGCTTACCGGGACATCATTTCAAACCAGCCCGATCTCATCGTTCATCTGGGCGACTACATCTACGAAACCGGTGGCGGCCGTATCCGGCCTTATCCGGTCAGCGAAGCCATCACGCTAACCGACTACCGGGCGCTGTATGCCCAGTTTCGCCTCGACCAGGACTTGCAGGACGCTCATGCACAATTTCCGTGGCTGGTTATCTGGGACGATCACGAAGTCGTGAACGACTGGGGGCCGGATCATTTCCTGCCGTCCAGCCTGAACGCTGCCATTTCCCACGAGCAATACCTGGAGAGGAAAGACGCGGCGATACAAGCGTTTTTCGAATACATGCCGCTTCGATTGAGCCGCATGGATCTAAGCATGCAAAAACGGATTTATGACCAGACGGTGATCGGCGATCTGGCCGAGTTGAATCGGCTGGATGTGCGGTCATTTCGGGCAGGACCGGCGTGCGCGCTTGACGACCGCAATCACTTTGAGCCCTGCGCTGAGTCCCGGGACCCGTCCCGCAGCTTGTTGGGCGCGTCCCAGGAAGAGTGGCTATCGCAGTCGCTCGGGAAATCCAATTCAATCTGGAATTTTCTGTTGCAGGCGACGGTGATGGCGCCTCTGGACGTGCGTGCAGGCCCTGAAATCCGGCATGAGGCAGATGGCTGGGACAACTACGAAGCGTCCCGCAACCGGGTGGCCGACCTGATTGTCGACAAGCGTATCCCCGATGTGGTTTCCCTGGGGGGCAACATTCATGCCTTCTACGCAGGCGTGATGTTCCAGCGCCAGGAGGCAGGGCCGAGGCGCCCGATACTTACCGAGATCGTGACGACGTCCGTCACTGCATCCGGCGGCGGGGAGGAGCGCTATCGGGATATTCACGGCAGACGGCAGGAAAATCCCGCAATTCAGTATTTTGATAATCGAGACCGGGGATACAGCCTCCTGAGAGTGACGCCCGCGTCCATCAGCGCCCAGTTGCGCGCAGTCGAGGACGTACGACGTCCGGGGTCGCCGGTTCGAACTCTTCAAACCTTGAACATACAACGTGGTTGCCCCGGCGCGGTGCCTCAAGCGGGGCCTGCTGTCGAATGTGCGGGAAACGCCTAGAAGATCATGAACACCAAACACGAAATCGTCAGCGATTGGCTGCCCAGGTACACCGATACACCGCTGGAGGAATTCGGGCAGTACATCCTGCTGACCAATTACCACAGTTACGTGCGAATGTTTGCAGAGCGATTCGACTGCGAATTTCGTGGCGAAAACACGCCGATGCAGACGGCGACCAGGGACAACGTGACCATCATCAGTTTCGGAATGGGCAGCCCGCTGGCGGCCACGATCATGGATCTGTTGACGGCGATTCGGCCCAGGGCGGTGCTGTTTCTGGGCAAGTGCGGCGGGCTGAAAAAGAAGATCAAGGTCGGCGAATTCATTTTGCCCATCGCCGCCATCAGGGGTGAGGGCACGAGCGACGATTACCTGCCCCACGAAATCCCTGCGCTGCCGTCGTTCCGACTGCAAATGGCGGTGTCCCACAGCATAAGGAAGTACGAGCAGGACTACTGGACGGGAACCGTGTTCACGACCAACAGGCGGGTCTGGGAACACGATGAAGACTTCAAGGACTATCTGCGCGATGCCCGGGCGGCGGCCATCGACATGGAAACGGCCACGATCTTTACGGTCGGCTTCGTCAACCGGATTCCGCACGGTGCGCTTCTCCTGGTGTCGGATTTGCCCATGGTCCCGGAGGGCGTCAAGACCGCAAAGAGCGACAAGTCAGTGACACAGAGCTATGTCGATCTGCACCTGGACATCGGCATACACGCGATTCTTGAATTGGCCGAGTCGGGCGAATCGGTCAAGCATCTGCGGTTCTAGCCGATTTTCGGACCCGAAAAGAGCGTAGGCGCGCCCGCTCACCCATTGGCCCCACTGTCTTTCAGCGCCTCCAATACGCTTTTGCGATTCGGAATGGTCTTGGCGGCGCCCTTGGCCTGAACGCAGATCGACGCGGCGACGGAGGCGATTTGCGCGGCTTCGCGGGACGAGCCGCCCTGGCTCCGGCTTGCCAGGAAGTAACCGAGGAACGTGTCACCTGCTGCGGTAGGATCGATCGCGTGAACTGCGCGTGCGGGCACACGGATGATGTCCTCCTCCGCCACGACACAACCCATCTCGCCCAGCGTGAGGACCACCTGGCGGGGTCCGAGTGCGCGCAGTCGCGTGGCAAGCGTTTCCGGTTCGTGGTCCGCGCCGGCCAGTTCGATGGCCTCGGTGCGGTTGAGAACGAGGATGTCCGTGCGTCGGAGCAGGGGAGTCGGGTCCTCGGGCATGGGCGAGGGATTCCATGCCGTGGGAACGCCCGCGTCCCTGGCCGCGTCGAACAGCGCCTGCACCAGCGCGTTCGGGGTCTCGCCGTTGGCCGCGACGAAATCGACTTTGCTCCATCGGTCCCACGCGTTGGCCATTTCCCGGATCAGCGCGGGTTCAGGGAGCAGGTTGGCGCCCGACTCTCCGATAATGAGGTTTCTCGCGTTGGCATCGAGCACGATGAT
>MKWU01006903.1_pt1 | contig 11183 bp, 6 predicted proteins | sample 809101 | NCBI WGS metagenome assembly MKWU01 (sample SAMN05860141, study PRJNA318959) | sponge metagenome | host: Aplysina aerophoba | place: Slovenia: Piran, Adriatic Sea, Gulf of Piran | collected 2013-05-07
AGACAACGCCGGCAATCTCGTGGGTCCTGTGATGCGCGCGGGCGATATCGCGGACGCGGTAGTCGAGGCGATCCAGGAGGACAACGAGGGGCGCGAGGTCATCACCGAGACCCACGCGTCCTACATCAGGATCAAGGTCGCGGACGAGTGCTTCGTGCGCTTCGAGACGGTGGGCGACGTGCTCGGCCGCACCGTCACCCTCGGCGACATCGAGTCGAACATGCCGAGCTTCGCAGGGTTCATTCGCACCGAGCCGGATGGCATCCGGTTCGTCGCACGCTAGGGGGCACTACCGTGACGGTCGAAGTCAAAGGCATGAAGACGTGGAGCGGCCTTGCCAAGAAGAGGCGGCGGCCGAGCGAGTACGAAGTCGTCACCACCAACCTGCAGACCCGCACGCGGCACCCGGACCAGGCCTACGAGCTTTCGCCGGCGCCAGACCTGGGGATGAACGAGTTCTACAAGCGCAACGTCTCGGAGAGCCCGCTGCAGCATCCGGACTGGGAAGGTTTTCGGGATCCGGACGAGATGATCTACCGCGTCTACACGCGGATTCAGGATCAGCAGGAGCAGTACGTCGACGGCCTGCTCGACGAGCACAACGAGATCGGCCACGACGCGACGCTCACCGACGCCTGGCTCGACGTGCTGGAGCGGCTCTACACGCCCCGGCGCTTCCTGCAGATGGCGCTGCAGATGGGTGCGGCCTATCTGGTGCAGATCGCGCCGGCGAGCACGATCACGGCCTGCGCCGGCTTTCAGGACGGCGACGAGTTCCGCTGGCTCTCCCGCTGCGCCTACCGCACGCGCGAGCTCCAGCGGGCGCATCCTTCCCGCGGGTTCGGGACGACCGAGCGCCGGACCTGGGAGGAGGAACCCGCCTGGCAGGGCTTCCGCGAGCTGCTGGAGAAGACCCTCGCCACCTACGACTGGGGCGAGCACTTCGTGGCACTCAACCTGGTGGCGAAGCCTGCCGCCGACGAAGCGCACCGGCAGCTCGGCCGCATCGGGCGCCGCTTCGACGACGGGTTGCTCGGGCTGATGGCCGACAACCAGATGCGAGACAGCGAGCGCTCACGGCGATGGAGCGCGGCGCTGGTCGCGTTCTCACTGGAGAGCCAGGCCAATACCGCCGTACTCAGCGGCTGGATCGAGAAGTGGATGCCGCTCGCGCGCGAGGCGGTCACCGCCTACTGCGGCGCGCTGCCGGAGCAGGACGACGCAGCGGACGCGGCGCTAAGCGCGGTCGAGGCCTTCCACCGGAGCCTCGGCCTGGACGCTTAGCCTTTTGTCGCTCGCGGCAGCCGGCCTGTGGCCGGCGCCTCCGCGAGGGCGCCGCATGAGCGGCGGGCCGCGGTTGCGGCCTGTCACGAGCCCGTCAAAGACAGGCTCGCTCTGGTCCTAATCCATCACCACGGAATGATCGTGCGCTCGGGCGCGTGCCAGAAGGCGGGTTGAGCGCCGGGCTCGGTGGGCTCCACCCGGTCGATGCGCTCGATCAGGGCGGCGGCGGCGTCCTCGGGCGGGCGGGCCTCATGGCGCTCGTCGTCGAAGGTCATAGCGGTCGCGACCATGCCGGGGTGCAGGACTACGGCGGCGATGCCCCGCTTCGCGAGATCGTGGGCGAGGTTGACCGCCACCATGTTGGCGGCGCACTTGGAGATGCGGTAGCCGTAGAGCCCGCCCGACTGGTTGTCGCCGAGCGAGCCGATCCGGCTGGTGATGAAGGCGACCGTCGACCCCGGCTTGAGGCGCTCCAGCAGCGCCTCGGTCACCCGAAGGGGCCCGAGCGTGTTGACCTCGAGCTGCTGACGGATGGCGTCGTAGTCGAGGGCGCCCAGCGCATCCCGCTCGGCGATTCCGGCATTGTTGATGAGCAGGGCGATGGTCGTGTCCGCGCGGGCGAGGCCCTGCACCACCTCGTCGGAGGTCACGTCCACGCCGGGCTCGACCCTGATCCCGAGCGCCCGCAGCTCGTCCGAGTCACCCAGGCAGGCCGCGATCACGTCGTCGCCGCGCGCGTGGCAGGCGCGGCAGAGCGCGTTGCCGATGCCGCGATCGGCGCCCGTGACGAGGACGACGCTCACGGGACGACGGGCGGCAACTAGGCGACGCGGAGCGTGGGCTGCTCGTTGCGCGCCTGCCCCGGCACCTCCCAGTGGGCCGCGGTGCGGCGCCTCAGCATGTCGCGGAACTGCCGGGTGGTGTTGGGCAGAAGCTCGCCCGTGCCCCAATCCACGATCACGCCGTACTGGCGGATCAGGTCGAGCGCGTCGAGCTCCTTGCTGCGGTACTTGGCCGCAATGGCTTCGGCATCGACGTCGAGCAGGCCGTGGCGCTGCGCGCGGATGCGCTCGCGCTCGGCCTCGGTCGCCGCCTCGTCCACCTCGAACTCGGCGAGATCGGCGTCGACTTCGCGGACCACGACGCCGTAGTCCTTCTTCGCCCGCTCGATGGAGACGTAACCGTCGGCCACGTCCTCGCACACCGTTTCGGGATCGCGGGTGAGCGGGTCGCCGAGACCGCCGCCGCCGGCCGACGGCCGGGTCACGGTGTCGCCGGCCTCCACCGGTACGCCCGAGAAGATCGAGCCCAGGTAGCGCTCGCCCTGAGTGCCGGGATTGACCCAGACGCCGTGCGGGATCGACGGCAGGCCGCCCCAGAGCCCCCAGGTCACCGAGCGCTCGCGGTCGCAGCAGTAGGAGACGACCGAGCGCTCCGCCTTGGTCAGGATCGCGCCCTTTTCGACGCCGAGGCCACCCCGCGAGTTGCCGGGTCCGCCGGAATCGACGATGAGCTCGTGGCCGGTGGTCAAAACCGGAGCGAGCCGTTCCTGCCCCTCGAAGGGCTGCGTGCCGAGCTGGACTCCGAAGACCGGGCCAGTCGCCCCCCAGCCGTCGCGGCCGTTGCGCGCGCCCCAGCCGCCCACCATCCAGTCGTACCACATGAAGTAGGGGCGATCCTCCTTGCGGCCGTCGCGCCCGCCGATCAGCAGGTACTCGAGGTTGAAGGTGCACGCCATCGCGCGCTCGGGCATGATTTCGGCCCAGAGCTCGAACACCGAGTTCATGATCTTCTCGAAGGGGCCCGAGCAGAAGCCGGCGACCGGCGTCGGCCAGTCCGCGTTGACCACCGTTCCTAAGGGCCCGAGATCGACGGTGACCACCCGGTAAAAGCCCGAGTTCAACGGGATGTCGGGCGATTGCATCTTGGTGCCGGCGACGATTGCCGCGAACGCGCCGCCGTAGCAGCAGTTGAGGAAGGTCGAGATCGTCTTCGGATGCGAGTCGGAGAGATCGTAGTGCACGCTGTCGCCGTCGATGGTCATCTTGATGCGGATCGGGATCAGCCCCTCGCCGGCGACGGGGTCCACGTCGATATAGTCCTCGGTCTCCCACACGCCGTCGGGCAGCTTCGCGATGCGCTGGCGGGTCAGCGTCTCGACGTAGTCCTGCACCTCGGCGAAGGAGGTCTGGATCACGTCGACGCCGTACTTGTCGCAGAGCCGGCCGACCTCGCGCTCCGCGACGTTGCAGGCTTCGGCCTGGGCTTGCAGGTCGCCGATGATGTCGGCGGGCGCGCGGGTGTTGTTGGCGATCAGCTCCGCCACGTCGGAGAGGTATTGGCCCTTGCTGTAGACCCGGACCGGCGTGATGCGGAGCCCCTCGGCCATGTGGTCGAGCGCGCTCACGTTGAACGACCCCGGCACGGCACCGCCGACGTCGGCCCAGTGGCCGTTGGCCTGGGAGAAGCCGAGGTGGATGCCCTTGTAGAAGATGGGGCGGACGATGCGCGTGTCGTTGAAGTGGGTGCCGCCCTGGTAGACGTCGTTCACGACGAAGGTATCGCCGGGGTGGATGTCGTCGCCGAACTTGTTGATCACGGCTTGGGCCGTGTAGTGCAGCGTGCCCACGTGGGCGGCGATGTCGCCCGAGCCCTGCATGACGGTGTTGCCCTCGGTGTCGCAGATCGCGGACGAGAAATCCCGCGACCAGATGACGAATGAGTAGCAGGTGCGGAAGATCTGCTCGGCCATCTGGTCGACGATGTTGACGTAGGCGTTCTTGAGCACCTCGAAGGTCACGGGGTCGAGCGTGTAGCCTTCCCTGTTCTTGCTCATCTTCTTCTCCTCGCTCTCTGCGTCAGCTTTCGTCTTGCGGGATGTGCATCACGATGGTGTGCCAGGGGTCGACCTCGGCCTTGAGGCCGGGCGGCACGAGCACAGTGGAATCGAGCTGCTCGATGATTGCCGGCCCTTCGACGACCGCACCTGCGTGCAGACCGTCGCGGTCGTAGATCGGGGTCATGATCGGCTCAGGATCTTCGTCGAACACCACGAGCCGCTCGGTCTCAGGCGTCGGCGCCGAGCGGTCCATCTCCTCCTTGGCGAACTCGGCCTTTTGCGAGAGCCCGGTGGCGGTGACGGTGAGACGATAGATTTCGACCGGCGCGTCGGGTCTGGAATAGTTGTGCTCGCGGCCGTGCTCGTCGTGGAACTGGGCGATCGCGGCGTCGAGCGAGTTCGCATCCGCGTCGAGCGCGATCGACATGGAGCGCCACTGGCCGAGATAGCGCATGTCGACGACGCGCTGGAACTGCATCCGGTCCTCGGTGACGCCCTCGTGCAGCAGCCGCTGGCGGCCTTCGTCTTCGAGCGCGCTGAAGGTCTGCTCGATTTCCTCGATCTTCGCGTCGTCGGTGGAGCGCAGGTACATCTGCGACATGTCGTGCTTGATGTCGACCAGCAGGCAGCCGAGCGCAGAGGTGACGCCGGGGTTCGGCGGCACCAGCACGGTCGGGATCGAGAGGTCGCGGGCCAGCGCCACGCCGTGGAGCGGCCCGGCGCCGCCGAACACGGTGAGCGCGAAGTCGCGCGGGTCGTAGCCCCGCCGGATCGAGACCAGGCGCACGGCGTCCGCCATGTTGGCGTTGGCCACCTGGAGGATGGAAACCGCCGCCTCCTGCACCGTGAGGCCGAGCGGGTCGGCGACGCGGCGCTTGATCGCCTCCTCGGCGAGCGAGCGGTCGAGGGTGACTGCGCCGCCCGCGAGCCGGTCGCTGATGCGGCCGAGGACGATGTTGGCATCGGAGTTGGTGGGCTCCACGCCGCCCCGCCCGTAGCAGGCGGGCCCCGGCATGGAGCCGGCCGACTGCGGCCCGTTGCGGAGCGAGTTGGCTTCGTCGATCCAGGCGAGCGAGCCGCCGCCCGCGCCGATGGTCAGAACCTCGATGCTGGGGAAGCAGATCGGATAGCCGTACTGCACGTACCAGTCGGTCGTGACCCGCAGGTTTCCCCGGTCGCAGAGCGAGACGTCGGTGCTGGTGCCGCCCATGTCGAGGCTGATGGAGTTCTCGTAGCCTGCGAGCTGGGCGACGAAGCGGCTCGCAATCGCACCCGCCGCGATGCCCGAGGCGGCGAGGCGGGCCGCGAACTTCGCCGCCGTGCTCTCGGTCATCACCCCGCCGCCGGAGTGCAGCAGCAGGATGTCCTCATTGTAGCCGCCGTTACGGAGACGTGTGGCGAGGCGCGTCACATATTCGCCGGCGACAGGCGCGAGCACCGCGTTGGCCACCGTCGTCGAGAAGCGCTCGTGCTCGAAGATCTCCGGCATGATCTCGCTAGAGAGCGAGATCGAGGCGCCGGGGACTTCCTCTTCGAGGATGTCGCGCATGCTGCGCTCGTTCTCGGGGTTGGCGAAGGCGTTGGCGAAGCAGACTGCGATGGTCTTCACGCCGCGCTTGTTGATGATGCGCGCAGCCTCGCGCGCCTCCGCCTCGTTCACCGGCTCGATCACCGTGCCGCTGTAGTCGATGCGCTCGGTGACGACCAGACGGTCGCGGCGCTTGATGTAGGGCGGCGCCATCTCCTTGTAAGTGTCCCAGAGGTCGTCGCGGGTGCCGCGGCGGATCTCGATCACGTCGCGAAAGCCCTTGGTGGTGACCATGATCGCGGGCGGGAAGTTGCGCGTGATCAGTGCGTTGGTGGCGAGCGTGGTGCCGTGGGCGAAGAGCACCATGTCCTTGAGGTCGACGCCGCCGGCCTTGATGCCCTCCAGCACGCCGTCGATCGGATCCGGCGTCGTGGGGGTCTTGGCGACACGCATCTGGCCGCTCGCTTCGTCCAGGACGCACACGTCGGTGAACGTGCCGCCGACATCACATGCGACGCGAACCGCCGCACTCGACATGTCATTCATTACTAATCGTTCCCTCGCTCTTGCTCTTGCGGCCGACCGCCGCCGCCTTGCCCGGCGGCGCAGCATATGCCGTGAGCGTCGCGGGATACAGGGCGAGAGTCGTCGGGCACTCGATGCCAGGCGGCCCGAGGAGTCCCCACCTCTCTCCCCCCTGAAGAACTCCTCTGTGTAGATGATGGAAAGACGTTGAGCACACCCCATTCGGGTCGTAATCACCAATAGAGCAAGTTAATTCCAGGATTGCCTGGGACGAAGCGAGATGCAGCGAGGCGGGGGAAAACACCTTAACATGGCCGCCAGGCTGTCCGACGAACCGAGGCCACCTCAGAGACCAGCCTCCAGGCGCAGTTCCTGAAGCCGATGGCGGTCACCATTGTCTTCGGCCTGATCGGCGTCACCTCAATCGTGCTGATCCTGGTGCCGTGCCTGCTCGCGGTTCAGGGCGACGGCCATTCCTTGGCCTGACCTGACCGGCTGGCGCTACGGCTGCTGCTCCCCATCGACGCCCTTCGCGTCGCCGGGTGAAGGCTCGGGGCGGACTGTAACGCGGAAGAAGAAGGCGAAACCCAGGCACAGCGCTGCCGCGATGGCGGCAACCACGAAGACGCTGTCGAGCGCCTCCCATAGCGCGACGCCTAGGGATTCCATCAGCGACTGTGCCAGCGCCGCGCCCTCGGGGCCGGACGCCGCCAGGTCTGCCCTCAGTTTGTCCGCTGTGGCGGTATCCACGAGAGCCCGAGGGTCGCTCTGCAGATCTTCGAACTGTCCATCGCCTAGCGCGTCCTTCACCGCTTCGGGCGTGACCTCCTCCAGGCTCGATGAGAAGCGTGTTGCCAGCAGGACGCCGAGCACTGCCAGCCCCATCACGCCGCCGACCGAGCGGTAGAACTGCAGGGCAGACGTCGCCACTCCCACGACGCCGAAGGGAACGTGGTTCTGCACGCCGATGGAAAGCGTCGCGACGATGCCGCCGATGCCAAGGCCCGCGATCACGATGTAAATCAGGCTCAGCTCAACGCCGGCCGTCTCGCCCAGCGCGGAGAGAAGGAACAATCCCGCAGTCATGAGCCCCGCACAGACAAGCGCCTGGATCCGATAGAACCCCGAGGTTCTGGAAAGGACTTGTCCTGCCACGACGCCGCCCACGACCATCCCCAAGAGCATCGGGACGAGCAGAGCGCCGCTTTGGGCCGCCGAATATCCAAATGCGACCTGGAACAAGAGCGGGAGGAAGAGAACGCTTCCATACATTGCGAAGCTGGCCAGCAACATGATGACAACGGAAAGACTGACCACGGGGTCCGCATAGAGCGAGAGGGGCACGATCGGCGACTTGGCTCGGACTTCGATGGTGATGAAGACCGCGATCATCACCAGCGAGAAGAGCAGCATGCCGAGGATGAGGGGCGATCCCCATTCGTACTGCACGCCTCCCGAAGACAGTGCGATCAACAGGGGCGGTACGGCGAGCACGAGCGCGATCATGCCGGTCAGATCGAGGTCGCGGGTCTCGGGAGGGGAGGTGGGTTTCGGGAATACCCGGGCGGTCAGGAGAAGGACCGGAATGGCGGCCAGACCGATCACCAAGAATGCCCATTGCCACGACAGGGCGTCGGCAAAGAAGCCGCCGAGGATCGGCCCGACGACGAACGACACACCGTATACGGCGCTCAGGAGCCCATGAAACTTGCCTCGTTCCGTCGGCCGAAAAAGATCGGCGACGGACACGTAGCAGCAGGTCATGACGGTGCCGCCGCCGAGGCCCTGCACGGCGCGGTAAACCACGACCTGAGTAATCGATTCGCTGAAGCCCAGGAGGATCGAGCCGACGGCGAAAACCGTCAGGCCCAGCAGCAGGAAGAGCCGGCGCCCATAGATGTCGCTCAACCTGCCGACGATGGGGAAAGCGAGCGTGGCCGTGACCATGTAGGACGTTGCAGCCCAGGTGTACCGGTCGAAACCGCCCAGGTCGGCGATGATGAGGGGCATCGTGGTAGCGACCACGGTCTGGCTCAGCGCGCCCAGAAACATGGCCAGCAGCACGCAGGCCATCGATGCCATAGCCTGTCGTTTCGGCGGCGGCACGAAGCCGCCGTCGTCGGTGAGACCCTTGCCCTTCGGGACGCTGTCCTCGGAATCGATGCTCGCGTCCGACCTGACGCGCTGCCCCCCGCCGCTCCGCGCTATTCCGGCCATTGCCAGTTGACGTCCCTGCCCCCCAGCCGCCAAGGGGAGCCGATCAATCTCCCTTTCCTTTTCGCATACTGAGTAAGCAGTGGTACGCCTTGTAGCCGCAGCGCGACAGGAGCGAGAACGCTCCGGTGGAGGAGAAGAGCCTGCCACCGGCCGGCAGGAACTCCCACGCGTCCAGGTCCTCGATCGCCGTCAGCGTGCGGCCCAGCAACTCTCTCGTCTGGCTCCTGAGCGCCTGGTCGCTTATGTCGATCCCGCCGGCTCCGAGCACCATGGGCATGAGGGTGCCGAGCATGTTCTGCCGGTAGCTGCGCCAACAGTCATCGCGTGAGTAGTTCTTTGCTCCCATACGACACACGATGTCGTGGTACTCGCCCACCGCGTCGCGCTCCACGCGCCGCCGATCGTCGATGGAAACACTGGTCGCAAGAAAGAATGCAACGTCGTACATGCCGCAGCCTATCCCACACCCCTGCCAGTCGATCACCGCGAAGTCGTCTTGGCCCTCGCCGCCGAAGAGCACGTTATCTCCCCTGTAATCGCCGTGAACGACGGTCTTCGGGCCTTTGGCTACGGCCGCGAAGTGGGCGTCGAGTCTCGATCCCAACGCCTCCGCCAGCCGGCGCGTGTCGGTCGTGAACAGCTCGCTGAAGCGTTCGAACGCCAAGGGCAGGGTCAGCAGATAGAGCGTCTGCATGATGCGGCGCTGCTTGGCGGTAAGGAAGACGCCGCAGCCGGCCAGGGCCGGCTCATCGGCGGCCTCCCAAAACCGTCCTTGAAGTCCCGCGATTTCGCGAATGGCGCGGCGCGCCCGCTCGACGCCGACGCCGACACTCTGGGGTATCGCCTCCATGCCGCCGAGGTCCTCGAGCACCAGAACGAAGCGGTGGCTGCGTGGGTCCAGATCGCCGTAGAGAAGAGACGGAACCCGCACCTGCGTGTGCGGCGCGATGTCGCGGTAGTACACGTATTCACGGCGGTGGAGAGAGAGCCACCTGGCCAACCTCAGGGCGATGGCGTTGGAGGCGGGTAACTTGACAATGACCGAAGCGGGATCAGCTGCGGCGCCGCCCCGGGCGATCACGCGGCAGCGAAAGAGGTTGCCCATCGCGTTGGCCACATCCGACAACTTCTCGATTTCCAGCGACTCGATTTCGGGGAAATCCGATGCTCCGCCGGCGGCCAGCGCCTGCTGCATCCATTCAGCAGTGATGTCGTCAGCGTGCTCAAGAAGCGGAATTCGTTTCATGTCGGTGAGTCCGGTCTCCAACGTCCGCTCGCCGTCGAGCACGCTAATGTCGTCGAGGTCTCGTCATGCGGCAGCACGGCGTTCGCCCCGGCGACGCACCAGACGAAATCGCAGCGAGTCGTCCGGGTGGGGGGCCGGTGTCAGCTTGATCTTCAGCGGGCGCTCCGGACGGTCCAGCACGAGCTCCGTCTCGCGGACGATCGTCGCCATGGTGAGCGCGATCTGCACTTCCGAGAATCCGCTGCCGAGGCAGCGATGCCGGCCCACACCGAAGGGAGCGAACGCGCCGGGCTGCCGGTGCTGTTGCGCGTTCTTCGAATAGCGCTCGATATCGAATCGTTCGGGATCGGGGAAGCACTCCGGCAGATGATGGCTAACGGTCGTGCCCAGCATGATCTGCGCGCCGGCGGGCACCCAATATCCCCCGAATTCGAAGGAGTTGGATACGGTACGCGTGACGGCCGGGATGACCGGATACATGCGCAATGTCTCGAGCGCGATCCGGCGAGTCACATCCAGTTTTCGCAATCCTTCCGGAGTCGGCGGTCCGCTCACATACATGTCGTCCACTTCCGCTCTCATTTGCTCCAGGAGATCCGGATGCTTCAGGAGGGCGTAGAGCATGAACGCGCAGACGCTCGCGGACGTATCGATGCCGACCAGATAGGGAGCGAGAACGTTCGTAAACAGGTCCGTTTCCGGAAGTAGCTGAGGATCGCTTCGATTCATCTCAAGAAGATCATCGACGAAGTCCGGCTGCCGACCAGCTCGCCTTTCCGGTCGATGCGCGTCCAGTATCCCTTCATAGAGCTCTTCCAGACGCCGCTTGGCGCGCCGAAACTTCGGCAACCGCTCCACCTGTCTGGGCCACCGTTTCGTCACGTGTATCGTGACGATCGTTCCCAGGAAATTGATGAGATCGTCGATATGTTCGCTTGGTGAAACACCGGTGCAGCACAGTCCGATCTGCTCGGCGACAATCACTTGCATGGCGCTCTGAACCCCCAGGGGCTGCCCCTGCGTCCAATTCTCGATCACGCGCTGAGTGACGTCGTGAGCCAGGGCCAGATTGGACTCGATCGTCTTCGGGGAATAGCCGTTGACCTGCAGCTTGCGCATGCGGAGGTGTTCCGGGCCATCCATGCTCAACATGATGCGATGGGCGCCCATTGCGGCACCGAAATCGCGATAGGGCTCGTATGATCGAAGGTGTGTGCCCGAGATCCGGCCCAGGAAGACGTTCGCTTCGGGCCCGACGAGAGCGATGAAGCGATAACCGAAGGCCCGGATGCGGAAGACCGGACCGTACTTCCGATAGTTCCCGGCAAGAAACGCGCGAACATCCCCCGCCATCTGGAATGCATTGCCGGCGACCGGCAGTCCCGGCACCTCCGGAATTTCCGCGTCGGGCCGCACGACCTTCTCGGGCGGGGCAGGCGGCTCGATCGTCCGAATGCTCTCCCTGATCGTGTGACCCATCAGATCGAGCCGGGAAATGGTGTCAATCCACTCCTGCACATCGGCCAGCTCTTCTCGGCGGAGGA
>MKWU01006904.1_pt1 | contig 11180 bp, 16 predicted proteins | sample 809101 | NCBI WGS metagenome assembly MKWU01 (sample SAMN05860141, study PRJNA318959) | sponge metagenome | host: Aplysina aerophoba | place: Slovenia: Piran, Adriatic Sea, Gulf of Piran | collected 2013-05-07
TAGAAAAGACGCTACGTATAGCTACTTACTCACCTCCCGCCTCTGTCCGCACAGTCATTTCTTCACTAAAGTTTCCTACTCCATACTGGTTTGTTGCTCTCACAGATACATTGTAGGCAGAGTAGGGCATTATACCAACAATGGTAAGATTTAGAGTCATCCCAGCAGTAACAGTGACTGCATCATTGAAAGTCTCATTCACATCATTAAGAGAGTCCACTCCTCGGTACTGCACCTCGAATGTGGTTTGACTGTTCTCATGAGCTAAATGCAGACAATGGCGGGGCATTAAACTGAGGAATTACAGCGCATGTGCTGCAGTTGGGAAGTTGGTTTGACTTAGTCATGCGTTGCTTTATGAACACATAGAAGAATGACAAGCAAGTAGAATTTTGCAATATACATATTACGTACGTACACAGCAATGCACATACAGTAAATCTCAGTAACACGCAAGGAATCACTGTGTTGAAGTTATGGGACAACTCACGAAAGGACACAGCAGGCTCTGTCCACGTCACTAACACAGTGGTGGAACCAGTGCTGAGGGCACTGACACCTTGAGGCACTGAGGGCACTGAATGGAGGAGGGATAGCAGCAACCAACTTCTTGAAACCACCAACTTCTGTCCATCTCCCAGTCTCATACATCTCATCTCATCTATATAAAGCCTCTCTATTATGTCACAAATACATAGTATATACTCTCACCATCAGCAGTGTGTAGGCTGAGCTGGTCACTGAATGGTCCAAAGGCCACAGTGAAGGCCCTCACTGAGACATTGTACTGGGTACCAGGGGTCAGGTCAGACAGCACTGCCATCGTAATGTCGTCAGTTGTGTTCTCAAAAAAGTCCGAACCAGAAGATGACCACTGCAGCTCATAGAACTGGATAACACCATTGGGGTGTAGGGGGGAAAGCCACATCAGAGTGGCACTGTCATTAAGAACACCCACAGGAGGAAAGGTCAGGTTGAGAGGTGCCAAGGGAGCTGCAAGAAAAATCGTGCAAGGCAAGTAAAACAACACTGGATACTACCAGACAAGGCAATTGCATGCACAATGTCAAGAGGGTATCACTGGAAAGTGTCCAAGTGCAGTGTCTCCTCTTCCCTCTTGGCCTATACATGCTTTGTGCCACTGAAATGCAGTGTGCATTCATGAATAAAAGGCTTGCAAATTGACAAGTGGAAGAGTGCCAGTAGGAGCTACATCATGAATGTGTATATATATATATCTCAGTGTTGTCAATTAATAAATAATGTTAATAATAAATTCAAACCTTTTCAACACATTTCTTGAAGCAAATTTGTACTAGATTCATTATAAAACAGTACCTTCTGAGTTGAATGAATGTACATAGCTACAGGGTTCTCTCTAGGCTGTTTTCGGGGGGTACTGCACCCCCCTATTGTGCAAATATACCCCCCTTTCAGTGTTTCAGAGGCTGCTGCACCCCCCATAATTAAGAATGATGGCATGCAAAGCTGATCTGTATTCAATAATTATTACCAAACAGTTATACACATGCAAGTACACAGCATTGGTATATATGCAGTACAATTGCTTCAAATAGCCAAAATTTCATAGTGCCCACATGCAGAGTTTCATTATGTGCCCACACGAGTCATGACTTTTGAATTCGTCTATTTCCCCATGATTCCCACTTTTTCAGTGCTGGTAAGGGGTCCCAATCTTTGACCTCAGGTCCTTCAATTGATATTCGTAGGAGATGATCGAGTGTACCAGTCTTAAGCCTATTGCGTACAGGAGTCTTAATTCTCTTCATGGCTGAGAACACCCTTTCAACCTCTGCACTTGAAGCAGGTAGCACTGCTATCCTGGCAAGCATGTCAAAAATCAGTGGATAGGCCACTGCCATAGTCTCCTTATTAGAAGGAGAGTGCAAGAACTTCACTGCTGCTTCTAATCTCTCTTTTGGAAGGGTCTTAACTAGAGATTTGCATCCAGTGAATTCCTGCTATAGCTTGTGCCCATCAATAGAAAGCATTTCTCCCACCTCAAGCATTGCAGTTGGGGTAGCCTTTTCAACATTGCGGGGGTCAAAGTAACCTAGGCATGATGGGGATTATTACACTTAGGCATGTTAGCAGGTGCACTTGTGGAAAACAACTCTTAATATTTTCGATCACTCTTGCAATGTAGCTCTGAGCCTGCGTTTTAAATGACTCCTGGTCTAGTGGTGCAGTGATACCTTGAGTAGAGAGCATTTCTGGAAGTGTGGATAGGTACCCACCCTTAAATGGGTCTGCCTTCAGATCTGACAATGATGTAAGAGAAGAGGTGATTAGCTGCTCCACCGAAATGAGGTTGAGCCCTTCTATTTGAAAGGTTTGGTGGGAAAGGTTTCCTAAAATGGCAAGTACATCTGATAAAAGCAGAAGGGCAGCTACAAAGGTAGGCTTGGATAACTCCAAGGAAAGACCTATAGCAGTGGCATCTCCTTTAATGGCCTCCTGTTCTAGTGCAGTTTTAACTGCCTGATAGCTCCTCCTAAGAGCATCCACTGCAGACTGGTGTGATAGCCAGTGGGTTCAGTTGCTCTCTGCAGCTTCAACTTTGGTTCCTTTAAAACCTTTTGTACCTCAAGAAGCTCAGCAGTTCGTGATGAACTTCGCGAAAAAAATGCATACATTTGGTTCAACATGCTCTCAAAGCGTTGAACCCATTTGGAAGCTGAACTAGCATGCGAAGCTGCAAGGGACAATCGGTGTGCTGCACAGTGGGTATGTATGAAATGGGGGACCTTAGTCTGCAGCCTACTGACCACACCATTATGCACTCCAAGGATTACAGATGCTCCATCACAAGCACCTCCAGCTATTTTCTGAATATCTAACACAACCGGAGCCTTGGAGGTTAGGTAATCCACAATAGCATCAGTAATGACATCTGCCGTGCCCTTGGATAGCTCCGTAAGCTTCATATATTTCACACAAGTCTCACCACCCTCTCCCAGGTATTGAATGCATAACCCAAGCTGCTTAGTGACTGAAATATCTGCTGCTTCATCAATGATAATGGAATAGTATGGTGAAGCCTGAACTTCACGGAGAAATTGCTCTTCTAAGCTAACACCAATAGCTTCCACCATCTCTGCCATTGCCTGTTCGGAATTATAATTCACATTAGCTCCTTTTCACAAGAGGGGGAGAGAGTCATTGCCTAGCAGCATGCACAGTTCTTTCAAACTGGCAAAGTTGGTTGTGTGTGCAATTTCTCTCTTATTAAGATAGTACATGAACCACAATCTGTCCATGAAAGCCTTCTCATCGACCGTTTGCACGCTAGCCTCATAAAAAATGGTAGGCAAGGTCTGCCTGGAAGCTTCCCTAGTTTGCCACTCTCGATAGGGTTCCTCATTTTGTGAGTCTTACCCTGCTTGTGCTTAGCGAGTTTATCAGGTCGACAACCGGTGAATGGCTCAGCTACGAAAACAACGGAGCTGCTTCTAACGGAGCTTCCTGCGTGCGAGCAATATCGGCAGTAAACACCATCGGGTTGTATATCTAACCACGGATGCTTCGAGGACCATTTACTCTCGGCAAAGCTCCGCCACGATGCGACGTCTCCTCTCCTCTCCTGTGGGACATTCGGAGTAGCACTAGCCTGCTCCGTGTCGGAGTCGCACAGCGGTTCCTCCTCAGGGTGAGCGGAGGAAGGCGAGGGACGGGACAACTGCAAGGCGGCGCCTTGATCAGTCGGATGTCGAAAAGACAAGGTTAGCTGACCTGCCTGTATCTTTTGTTACTTTGCTTTCGGTGGCATAACGTCCAGCTGCTGAAGACGATCGACGGATACGAGTTTCGCACCACATGTGCCCATTTCCGCATTAAATTTTAGTGTCTCAAATCCAGCCTCTCCTCTGCGCGTGTCACTATTGTGCAATCAATTGTGCAATAGCGACACTCGCGAAGATAGGGGCTAGATTTGAGACTAGTGCTTTAGACTTCACCCCTGCACCCCCCTATTTCAAAATTCTGGCGAGAACACTGCATAGCTAGGGGAAGAGACAATTACCTTAATCACATGCACATTAGGCCTCTTAAGGAAAGCGATGCATTTCACCCCCAAAATGTACAAAACAGATCACGTACAATCATAGACATTACATCTATCCCTCTGTGTGGACAAATGTGTAAACAGTAATAAAAATAATAGCTTTTTGGTTACAACACAGAATACAATACGTAAGCATGCACAATACATAAGTGCATGATTCATTTCAATATAGTTGGTCCCCATGCACATATGTACAGTGCATACTAACCTTCCTCCTCTGTCCTCACAGTCACTTCTTCACTAAAGTCTCCTACTCCATACTGGTTTGTTGCTCTCACAGACACATTGTAGGCAGAGTAGGCCATCAGGCCAGAAATGTTATAGGACAGCTCCATCTCAGCAGAAACAGTGACTGTTTCATAAAAAGTGTCATCCACATCATTAGGAGTGTCCACTCCTCGGTACTGCACCTCATATGTGGTCAGACTGTTGTCATGGGCTGAGAAAGAGGAAGATCATGTAGATCGATCATTAGTATGCAAACTGTACAGTACATACATACAATGCCCATGACCTGCACCAAATACAGCAACTTTTTTTCCTTGCAGCCACACAATAATACATACATATAATTCCAACAAGACATATACATAGTCACATGCAGAATGAAATAAACAAAGCAATAATACCAAATACAGCAACTAGGTACAAGGCTGTATACACATGTGCCATGCACGCACATACAGCGAGTGGGAAGTAACTGTTTGAGAGTACCAATTAAGTCACACTTATGTATATATACATGCACTAACCACATATGTATACAAAGAATGTGTGTAACTGGCTTACTGTATGTAGACGACTCATACAAGAACCCACTGTACCACATTGTCTAGTGCGATGATGCATGATTGCCATCAATACATGATAAAGGAGTAGTTCTCTAATACCCCTTTCTCATGCCTGAGCCAGCTGAGAAGCCTTCACTTCAATACATGATAATATAGTACTGTAGTCATGGATACACTCACGGAAGTACACAGCAGGTTCCCTCCAAGTCACCAACACAGAGGTGGGACCCGTGCTAAGGGCACTGACACCTTGAGGCACTGAGGGCACTGAAGGACAAAGGGTGGAATAGAAAATAAAAGAATGAGATCAGTGTCTTCTACTCCAACATTCTATCATACGTACATGACAGGGCACTTTTCATACACAAAGAGTACAGTGTATCCTCACCATCAGCAGTGTGTAGGATGACCTGATCACTGAATGGTCCAAAGGCCACAGTGAAGGCCCTCACTGAGAAATTGTACTGGGCACCAGGGGTCAGGTCAGACAGCCCTATTGTGGTGGCAGCGTCAGTTACGTTCACAAAGACGTCTCCGTCAGCTGATGAGAGCTGCAGGTGATAGAGCCGAACAACACCATTGGGGTGCTGAGGGGTACTCCAGGTCAGTGTGATGCTGTCATTGAGGACTCCTCCAGGAGGGAAGGTCAGGTTGAGGGGTGCCGAGGGAGCTGTATAGAACACAAATGCATATTATGTTGAAGTATTGTGAAATATTAAATTGCTGCCTGCAATGCAAGTTTTCATTGGTATGCTCAAGAGTAAATAAGGGATGAGAGAATGCAACTGAAGGTCAGGTTGAGGGGTGCCGAGAGAGCTGCATAGAGGATGTGGTAGGCATTTCAAAATATAGGACACTCACCATGCAGTGATAGTTCAGACTCTGTGTGTTCGTGCGTGCGTGCGTGCGTGTGCGTGTGTGTGTGTGTGCAACAAAATAAAGCCACTTAGAAATTACTGAGAGTAGGTGGGGATTCTTATAACCAAGAGCCTAGGGCAGTTATTCTGATGCCATCACTCAAAGTCATACCCCACATCTCTCATATGAGGGCTATCTGGGGCCTTGTTGCAAGACAGAGATGAGAAAGGTGGGATATGGCATCCATGTTTTTCATGGACTCTTGGCCATACATTGATGATTACCTAAACAATGAGTACCCCTACTGCTCTGAGGGCTGTGTGATTACCATAAGAGGCAGGGCAGGGGCCCGGGCTATGTGGAGTGAATGACCGCAGGCAAAATGGCAGATGCGTCAGCAGCCATTTAATATGATATTGAGGCATAGCTGAAGGCAGCGTGCAGCTATGAAGTGATATCGCAAGCAGATTTGTGGCCAATGATGGTGAAATGTAGATCCCAATTTTAGTGCACGGCGTCTATGAACCGCTGGCAATTGCACAATCAAGTTGCGTTGCTTAAGGTGGTGGGGTCACCTAATTTGCATAAATATTACTAAAACTTTTACAGCCCTTGAACAGAAGAGAGGAGTATACAGTAGCTATTGGGCTATTTGTTTTAGAGGTTCTTAGAGTCCACCAACTTACCCTTAATTCTCAAAACGAAACGACGCAGTGGAGCGCGCTACCGTTTACGCAAATGTGGAACCTATTTTTGTCACTTGCTGCACAGAGAATGTGCGTACCTTGCTTCTTCCTGCATTCAATCTTTAGGTCTGCATGCTCTGCATCATTCTACGTATGGTTTAGTCCTCAGCTCGCCAAATAGCCAAGAATGGATGAAGAAAAGGACCAGAGAAGCAACTTAAGCTACGTCTCGCCGACGGACCGCCATCTTGGAAAAGGCGAAACGGAAAATCATACGTAGAATGGTGTGTATACTTGTTAAGAGTGTGCATGCAAAATTTGGAGCGAGTGCAACCAAAATTGAGAGAAGGAAACGTCCAAAATGTGAAGCACCGAACAAGGCGAGCTGCACACTTGCATATTATTAACGGAAGGTAAAATGGAAGCTGACCCCGCACCTTCAGAACAAATGCCTCTCACGCAGTGCAATTCACACTCACCTCCCTCTTCTGTCCTCACAGTCACTTCTTCACTAAAGTCTCCTGCTCCATACTGGTTTGTTGCTCTCACAGACACATTGTAGGCAGAGTAGGCCATCAGACCAGAAATGTTATAGGACAGTTGCATCCCAGCAGAAACAGTGACTGCTTCGGAGAAAGTCTCATCCACATCATTAGAAGATTCTATTCCTCGATACTGTACTTCATAATTGGTCAGACTGTTGTCATGAGCTAATCAAGAGGCAATACAGGCATTACAATACTGGTGTATTGGTGTTGATACTGGAAATATCACAAATGCAGTCACTGAAGGGAGAGTTCAATATCACACAATATTCAATAGCACTCCCTTATGCTTCAAAGACGGATAGAGTGTATGTCTACAGACACAATCTGGGCTGTGATTGTTCATGGATTTTTGAGACAGCAAAGGGCAACAAAGAATTATCAAGAAAGCAAGTTATATATACAAGGGTACAATAGTTTTGGTGGATATGGTATATAGTGCAGTGGCGGAGTGCTGGTGGCTTAAGCCAGAGTTTCGACTCCCAGCAGCACCAGCTTTGTTTCAAATCCTTTGCCATCACAAAGATTTATGGACAGCGGTGGCCCAGATTTTGTCTTTGACATTAGACATGACCTCTAGCGATTGGATTAATTTACATATACGGAAGTCCAATCAATTGGACTCTATTCCTGCTGTGATTTCATTATGATCTTTCCAGAAGTGAATAATTATATTATTTATACTGTACATGCATGAAACATGTACTGTAGTTCGAAGGTGGGCCTGAATCCTACGTTGACATGACACGTCCTTTGAGCACATTGACATACGTAATAACCAACACGATAAGCATTCATGCAAAACATGCAGGTGCACATCAATTGCAGCGTTCCAGTCGTGGATACACTCACGGAAGTACACAGCAGGCTCCATCCAGGTCGCCAACACAGTGGTGGAACCAGTGCTGAGGGCACTGACACCTTGAGGCACTGAGGGCACTGAAGGTGGAAGGAATGCCAAAGCATTGGCACTAGTTTCTGTTACCTCATCATCTCAAAGGAATGCACTCTATTTGTCACAAATAGGAGCGTTCTGTATGTGCCCTCACCATCAGAAGGCCATACACTGAGCTGAGTACTGAATGGTCCAAAGGTCACAGCATATGCCCTCACTGAAATATTGTACTGTTTACCAGGGGTCAGGTTAACTTTCTGAGACACAAGGGCTGAGTTCAGGGACAGCACTGCTGTGGTAGTGTTGTCTGATGTGTTTACAAAAGTAACCCCATCAGAAGACGACAGCCTCAGCTGATAAAACTGGACAACACCATTGGGGTGCTGAGGAGGAAGCCAAGTCAGTGTGATGCTGTTATTGAGGACACCTCCAGGGGTGAAGGTCAGGTTAAAGGGTGCTGAGGGAGAGGGAGCTGTGTGGAGGACACAGTAAGCATGTTAAATTACATGGTGCAAAAGAAAGGCAAAAAGTGTGCAAATATATGCATTCACTGTTGAGACGGCTACCTTGCACACCCATCAAGAACATGCTGTCCAACTCACAGTCGTGGACTGATATCTCAACTGCACTCATCCCTGTTCCAGCTTCAGTTGTAATCACAATCTGGTACTGGCCAGCGTCACTGCCTTCTGCGTTGCTTACAATGAGGCTGAGGCAGTTGTCAGAGAAGGTGTACTTGGAAGTGCTGGTGCAGGAGAGGTTGACAGCACCTCCAATCCCACTGAACACCCACTGGATCCCTTCCCTCGTCACATTAGGAACAGGCTCATTCACTATGGCGAAGGAAATGGTCACTGGATACCCCATGCTGATCGGTTTGTTGCTCACTCCATCGGAGGTGGTTACGTCTGGAGGCACTGTGTAGACAGTGTAGACAGCAGCAATACTTACTATACAGCCACATGCATATGTCCATGTGCAAGTCCTCAGTTCATTCATTTTGCAACTGTTGCAGATATTGTACATAGATCAAAGCTCTTGTGATTCTAATTGCATACGTACATTGAATTAGAACCTATGCTACGTCTCATGCTTTACATAGCTTGAACAGAATATGGCTCTCTCACCTCCCAAGGTTGTGACATTCAAAGTGGCAATATCACCACATGCGCCGGTGTAGGCACACACTTGGACTGAGTACCCAGTGAAGGGTGCCAGGCCAGTGTAGTTGTACGCTGTACTGTTAACATTGACAGCATTCAGTGCAAGGAGGTGTAGGCTGTTCTCTGTGAACAGCTTCAATTGATAGGAGTCAATGTTTCCATTTGGACTACTGGGAGGGCTCCACTCCAGATTGAATCCACTGCTAGTGACATATGTTGCCAGTAAGTCCAGTGGAGCAGTGGAGGCTGCAGCAAGCAGGGTGCACATGCCATAAGGTAAGACATCAGAGTACAAACCCTTAATCAGCCAGTTGAGGTCAGATCCAGTCTGACTGTGTGCAAGCAACACCATGCTGTTGGCATTTTTGTTAGTATAGTTATTATTGCTACGTACTATCATCATTGCTATATTGTTATTGTTATTGCTATTTTTCATATTTAATTTCATTTCTGCATTCAAAACTTCACCTCCCGCCACAAATTTCCGCCGTTTATGTCACTGTCCTATGTCACTGATGAAAACCTAGGATTGTGTTGAAATGTCTGAATTAAGTGACATCGAATCATCTGAATTTTTGGCTACTGAAGTTTCTCCAATCTGAGCAATATCTCAGACTCAAAGGTTTAATGAAATTATGGACTGCTGTGTGGAAAAATCACTGGATAATTACACCAAACCTGATCAGGTCAATACAAATTAATCCCTGGCCAGTGGGACCAAAGTCCTATTTATGGTAACCAGTGATCGCCTCCCCAGTCATCCAACAAACAAAGATGGAAGAGCCACAGTCAGCTGTTTTGGCTTGTTGGGCCTTGTCAGTGTGGAGTACTGATGGTAATTGCTGGATGCCTGGTTGCTTCTGTATCCACCCCAAGTACAACACTTGTGGTTTCAACAGAAGCAGGCAAGCCACACATCACCATAGCCTCACACTGGGCTTCAGTGTATCAATCCCCATCCTGCCAAATTAGGGACTCTTGATTATTTACTTATAGATTACCTACCCTTGAGCTCAAACTATGTACCTATCTTCTGTCTACTCCACACCCTTAAGCTTAATCTCTATATTTTAGTTACTCACTTGGTCATTGACGAGGATGCTTGGAGGTGCATCCCACTAGTATGCAAGTACTAAATCAATGCTACATCACATCAGAGTGGCTCGTTTTGGGGATTTACAGTCACTTGTACTCTGCCTGTGTTGCACGTTTGTGGGTATCACAGGCATGCAGCAAAAATGTGATAGGTTTGTGGGATTAGAATAATCAGATAAAAGCCCATTACCATGACAACAGAATCACTCTTAATGTACAAACATATATGACACATACACACACACTATAGCAGGACACACATATTATCCACACACAGGTAGCTGATTTCTCTATCTCTTTCAGTCATGCACAAATGACAAATGCAAGGAGTCCTCTGAGACTCACTTGAACACACTACTCCAGCATCTTGTGAGTGGGAGCAGGCACTCCCAATGTTATAGGTCCAATGGCTGCACTGGGTCAGATTCAGCTCTGTCCCCACACAAGAAACACTGTAATACCAGGATGGACCACTTCCAGCTCCGAAGGCAGCATATCTTGGAGCTCCAACTGCTCTTGGGTAGCCCAACTGACGGCACACAACTGTAGCATCAGCAAGATCCCAGGTGTAACCACACACAGTGCCCCAATGGCCAAGGAGAAAGATCTCAACACGACCTTCTAGAGGAGTAGTTCCTCCCACCAGTTGGACAGAACCTTCTTCGGTTGTGTGATTTAGTGTGACATCTGCATACAGAGACAGTGAACGCCCATTATCTTACACTTGCTGAAGTTGTGCATTAGTGAGGCTTATTAGTTAAGGCAAATATGTATTGAACATCACATCATGCAGAAATTAACACATACAATACTTGCATATTATCCTTAAAATGATGCATCATGTCCACAAAAACAATCTCAATAGAATGCAGCCCATCTAAAAGTCTCTTCTATAGTCACTGGTGATGTTACATTTCACCATTGGTAGTATGACTGGGGTAGGACACTAAAGTCTTCAAGTTTGGTAAGTATAAGGTAGATATAGATGAACTCTGTACTCTACTGCCTGTAGTGCACATCTGTGGGTATCACAGGCATGTGAAAAAAACATGAAATGTAAATC
>MKWU01006905.1_pt1 | contig 11180 bp, 12 predicted proteins | sample 809101 | NCBI WGS metagenome assembly MKWU01 (sample SAMN05860141, study PRJNA318959) | sponge metagenome | host: Aplysina aerophoba | place: Slovenia: Piran, Adriatic Sea, Gulf of Piran | collected 2013-05-07
GCGAGCCTGGGCAACCGGACCTGACTGGGCCACATTGCCTGATGAGTCCCGCCGCCATGGTAGTGATAGGACGATGGCACATAGAACACGATGGTTGATGGTTGGGCACGCTGAGGTCGCTTACATCTTCTTCTGACATCACTCAGTCTCGTTCAATCTTCGCAATCTCACAATCTTGCTATTTCTCGCTAATCTTGCTGAAGGCGCTACTTTGCTACTTACGCTACGCTTCTAGTCAGCCATTTTTTCCTTAACGTAACGTAACGTAATATATATAATATATAAGTATATACGGCCAGTTATTATTGGACAAAACTCAGGAAAAACTGAAATTATTAGTGTAGCTGTATGATAAATGGTCTAGTCCAGGTAGGTTATATAGTGCCAAATCCAACTGCCCCAGCAATTCCAGAAAGCATGTAATACTTAAAGGTTTCAAAGGTCTTGTGGGCAGTGGAGTAACAGTTCATTGCTGCAAGTACTGGTTGTTGGAAAAGGGCATCCTTCTTCATTTGTGGGCTGGAATTTGATGGTCGGTTGCTCAGTGAATCCAATGGGTGTCATGCAACGATATTCACTTTAGCTGAACACGCTGAACTCTGCTCCAATCATTCAACTCAACAACTCACTGAACAACAAAACAAGTCAGGCGAAAAGAACAAAAGCCATTGTCTGTAATAAAGGTCCATGCCAAATAGGGTACCACTACACATATAGTAGCATTACAACATGATAACAATATAGCAGCTAATATGCAATGCATAGTGTTAGTCACCAGTCCACCACATCTCCCCTTCTCCAGTATGAGAGCCAGGGTGGGGGTCGAACCAGAGTGCCTGTCCGAGAGCGAGTGACTGCTTGTGACTCAGAGCTGTTGCTGGTTGTAGTGGTCTGGTTAGTCTCTGCTGGTCAGGGAGTGACATGCGCTGGGTTGCGTCGCACCACACCAGAAGATGTTTACACCATGTATGATCTTGGGGTAGGAGTTGGGTTTAGCACATGTCCAGGGTCTACTCGACCATCGGTTCTGATCCACATGTTCTGTTCGGGTTCCAGTGGAGGCATGGTGTCGCAAATCGAAGTGGACCTTTTGTTTGCGCTTCTCCAGTGCGTCTTTCTCACGAAACTCAGGCAGATATGACCACTCTGGTTCAAAGCACTGGGGGACCTGAGGAATTGTTGACCGCATGGTGCGTCCCATCAAAAGTTGTGCAGGGCTAAAGCCACACCAGGGAAGAGGTGTGCTCCTGTATGCCAACAGGGCGAGGTAGGGATCTGTTGATTTCTGAAGCAATCCCTTGATGGTCTGCACTGCACGCTCAGCCAAGCCATTGGCCTAGGGGTAGTGAGGGCTGCTGGTCACGTGCTCAAACTGGTATTCCTCAGCGAAGCTGGAGAACTCTTGAGAGCTGTATTGTGGGCCATTGTCACTCATCACGGTCATTGGAAGTCCATCTAGCAAATATAGACTTTAGGCTTCGGATGATGCTGGCTGATGTAGTGGAAGTGAGTGATTGAACTTCAATGTACCTTGGGAAATAGTCAATGACCAGTAGATATGTGATGCCCTTCAGCTCAAAAAGGTCAGTGGCAACCTTCTCCCATGGGTACCTCGGCAGGGGAGTAGGCAGCAATGGTTGGCGAGGAGGCTTGCTCAGCTTTGAGCACTCTGGATAGTTGATAATCATCTGCTCCAGCTGCCGGGTGATCCCGGGCCACCACACAGCTGTCGAGACCCGCTGTTGGCATTTTCTCATGCCCTGATAGCCGCTGTGAATCTTCTCCAGGGCCTCCTTCTGGAGTTGTCTTGGGACCACGATGCGGTTTCCACGCAAGAGAAGCCCACTGTCTACTGTCATCTCTCCCCGCATGGGCCAAAATCGCTGCAGGTTGAATGGCCACTGTTGCTGACGAGTGGGCCATCCCTCACGGCATAAGGTGAGAAGTTGCTGGCAGATAGGGTCTCCTCGCTGGGCAGTTTGATGGCGATGAAGTGTGTCTGGAGAGGCGGGTAAAGAGGTTAACACATTGTTAAACAAAGCACTCAGTGAGATGATCCTCCAGGACATCGCCTGCCTCTGGATGGGAGACAGGGGCACGCGACAAGGTATCTGCAGTGTAGAGGTACTTACCAGCAACGTGGCAGATGGAATAGGAAAACCGCATGAGGCGTAGTCAGAACCACAGGACTCGTGGAGGGAGAGAGTCTAAGCTGGTTGTGCTCATCAGAGGAACCAGGGGCTTGTGGTCAGCCTTGAGGTCAATGTGCTTGCCCAGAACGTAGTCTTGGAACTTCTTGCAAGCCCAAACAAGTGCGAGAGCCTCTTTTTCAATCTGGGAGTAGCGCCGTTCAGTGTCTGTCATAGACCGGGAGGTAAAAGCAACAGGTTTCCAGTCGTCCCCATGTTGCTGAAGCAGTACTGCTCCCAACCAGTATGCTGAAGCATCTGCAGAGATCTCAGTCGGCGCAGTTGTGTCGTACAAAACAAGTATGATGGTTTGGCCAGCTCCTCCTTGATGTGCTGAAATGATGCCTCCTGCATGGGCCCCCATGTCCAGCAGCGATGCGTGCCCAGTAGCTCACGAAGGGCCGGGATATCTCAGCAAGGTTGGGTGAAACCTTGCCAAGTTGGTTCACCATTCTTAAGAACCGACGAAGTTCTGTGGTGTTGGAGGGTGTGGTCATCTGCAAGATCGTGGCCGTTTTGCCAGGATCGGCCGACACCACATTCTGGTCAATGATGTGACTCAGGAAGGAGATACTCGTCTGCGAGAACAAGCACTTGTCTGCATTGAGGGTGACTCTAGCCGCTTGGATGGATCTGAGTGCGGCAGCCAGGTGGGCATCATGTTGACCCTGGTCACGTCTGAAGATGAAAATGTCATCCATGTGGCACAGTACACTTTTGTGTCCAGCCAGGATTGCACTCATCCACCATTGAAAGTACTCGGGAGCACTGCTGATCCTGAATGGCAGTCTCTTGAAATAGAAGCGACCAAAGGGGGTGATAAAAGTGGTCAACTTCTGGGAATTTTCATGCAATGGAATCTGCCAAAAGCCGCAGTTCGCATCCAGTTTGCTGAACACGGCTGCTCCAGCCATCTGGGCCAGGGTTTCAGCAACCGTAGGCAGGGGGTGGACTTCACGCAAAACACTCTCATTAAGAACACTCTCATTAAGAACACGATAATCCACACAAATACACAAAGACTTGGTACCACATTAAACACTGCAGCAGCTGTGTTTGTGTATGCTCAAACATGCAGCCCAACTGTACACCACCCCCAACATTCAATTCATTAGCTCAATTAGTTGTCTGTATCCTGTATTGACATTGTACACAGGTATCAGATACTGCCCTTCACCTTGCTGCCTATGGTGGATCCGTTGAGTGTGTCGAGTACCTGATGCCTCTCTTTGGAGACAGGGCGTTTGTGGTGGATGAGAATGGTTTGACATGCCTTCACTGGGCTGTTCTAGGTGGTAGTGTCTCAGTGATGAGGTACCTCGTGGACCAGTGTGGGTTTGACCTCGGATTAAGAACTGCAGTGAGTTATGGAGTGGTACATACGTATGTACATGATACACTAATGCATGGTTGGACATAATGCCTGTTGTTATTCAGACTTGACAGAATAACCCTTTACAGTTCTTGTGTATGTGTATAGACACATGCAGCAACACCTACACAAATGTACACTCTTGTATGTGCATAGGTAGATACACTCCTGCATACCATCACAGCACCACTAGTATGGTTCACATAACTTATTCTAACAGTACCAAATGGTGCAGTGCAGTGAGTCACACTAGTAAAGGTGGTCACACTGACATTGTGCATATGCTGGTTGGGGAGTGTGGGTTCCCGCCAGACACCAGAGACAATGTAAGTATCTTGAAAGTGCATGGGCTCAAACTTTAGCGGGTGATGGGTAGCCTGTGTGCGATGGACGAGTTTGAAGAAGATGTTTTCATGGGTTTTGAATACTGAGTGGATTCAGACAGATTCAGCCCATTGTCTAGGCCACCGAGAATGACAGAGAATGAACGTATCCCATGACGTGTGTATGGGTACTTCTTGTGCCATGCCTCACCATACTTGCCACTTCAAACATCACTCCACCAATGCACACTTCTTGATCTGCACCACATCGTCCTTTCCATTGGTGGAGCTGTACAGAGTAGCGGCATCATGGCCTTGTGGATGTCATGATGATGCTACTACTTTGCTCTAGCACAAACAAAGAGGCCAGTGTAATGAACACAATGTTACGTGTGCATAAACCATTTTTAAAAGACGAGATTATAGCTCAGCTTGGTGCCTCTTCCTTCTCTTCCGTAATCTCTTTTCTCATCCTGTCACTTTGATGTTTCCGAACCAGTTGGACAAAGTTTAACTAGACAACCAGAGCAAGGACAACTACGTATTGGCGGGAACCATTTTCATACCTCATAGGTCACGTGGCAAAGTAGTAATCCTGCAAATCTCAAAATGTAGTATGAATACGATCAATGTGCATTCAATACGGATTTGACCAATGCAAATTCCAATGCGAATACCACAGGCAAGTCATTCCCCGAGTCATGAGCACATCATGCACAGTCACATCTGTAGCCATGGAAACGGGGAAGGTTTCACTGTTTTGAGGGCTCATGCCCTCGAAAGGTTGGTGGGGATAGGGTAACTGCCTACTAGTGAACTAGAAAGGAAAGACGTTACACATTCATATCCAGCCACTGTGGTCTGCTACTATCATGATGGATGCAGTGGCATACGGGAGGTATAAGTCACTTAACCAATTACATCTGCATGCAGTTGCACTGTTCTTCCATACGTTATGTGACTCAAGTACGTTGCAGCATTATGACCACCACTTCTTACTAAACATGGCATACGTACGATGGCGTTACGTACTCTCATCTCTGCCCAATTGCATACCTTTTAGTTTTGCCATAATTCATGTGACTGATGTTACTAAATTTGACTACCAAATGCACCTCTCCCTCCTCTCTGTTGAGTGGTGCCCATTTTGCCCCGAGCATGGTGCTCTCCATAATTGTGCTCTCACTATAGAATCCTAATCATTCAGAAACCTCAGTACCTTAGCATTGCTAGGGGCTGCTTCAGTGAGTGCTTGAAGTTTTCTTTTGCATTTCCTCAATTTTCTGTGTTGTGTGTATGTATCATGGAGTCTACGTGCATCTTATGTTACCGTATAGCATGGAAGGACTCCATTGGATCTAGCAGAAGGCCATCTTCTGGCTGAAATCTTTATAGCTCTACGTCTAAATGATGACAGCAGTGCTCCACGATGTATGTTGTGTCACAGCTAGTTCCCACTGCACATCCACACTCAGTTGACCTCACGCAGTAGTAACCTGCAGCAAATGTATCTACGTAAACATGCTCCAAGTGTGTCCTTCATCTTCCCTCCACTTCCCCACTCACCCTACACAGCCCATGAATCTGTCCTAGAAGATGTCTGCTGGATTACTTCCGGAATCGAGTCGCTTTTTGTCACACCATTTGGAGGGGACTTCCCTTTGGTGCCCGTGGGAGGAGAGGAGGACGCCAAACAAGTGATTCTGCTCCATGTGCCTCCGGAGGGGTACAAGCTGTGCAGTGCCGCTGTCTACATCAAGTACAACCCGGCCCAGACCACCAAGCCCTTCCTGCTGAGTCTCCCCCACTGGTCTGGTGCTGCAGACCACCCAGTGTTTGTCACCTCCCCCCCCACCCTCCCAGAAGGGGAGCAGTACTACCCATTTCGTCTACTGGAGGGAGGTGAGGTTGGTGAGGGTTATGGGATCGTGGAGGTGGACGGTCACTGCTCCCTATTTACACTGGCCTTCCAACTAGAGGACACCAGCAGGTACTATGCCTCACTGTGGGCGAGAGAGGAGGGGAACATCTTGCATTCGAAGGTGGCAGTCACCTTTGAGTCCAAGGAGTGGATGAGAGTGAGTGTGGCTATGGGTTGCTGCCCTCTCCTTTTGGCATTAGCCATTCTCTGATACAGACTCTGAAGAACCACTGGACTGAGTGGAAGAAGCGATTCACTGAGTCCTTTGAAATGAAGGAAGACCACATTGAAAGCTGTCTGAATGAGGACAGTGGGAGAGGGTGGCGTGCTGTGTGTGTTGGCAAGAACTGGGTATGTGATTCTCCTTTGTTATCATGTTGCATGGGTTTGTATTGGGGCTGTTATAATTACTTGTGTTCAGGTTGGGCCTCGAGACAACGAGTATGTGAAGAAGTACAAGAGCGATGAGAAGGAGCTGCAATACGCTGTGGAGGACCACCTGTATCCCCCAGCCATTTGTCATGATGTCGTGCAAAGTGAAGTGCCCAGGCATCTTCAATCACACAAACGCATTGTGTTTTGACGGATGTACGTACGTATGTACCCCATCCGGTGTGCAGCCTCCTCGGTCGTGGCTACACATCTCTGTTTGGTGTCTGGTGCAACGGAAAGGCCAGTTTCTCTGACAGAACAGGTTCCTACCACTGGAGGTGTGTGTTATAGCATTACTTAAATAATGTGCTTCTCAAACATTTGGTGCCACACGGTACTACTACTTGAATTCCATTGACAATGTATATAATCATACACCCATGCCCATCACAGACATGCACCCATTTGTCTTATGTAATTTATTTTGCTAACTTAACACTGAATTTCCAGAGTGGCAGTTTGCATGTTCTCTAAGCTCCAGACTAGCAGAACATTGTTATGTGTTTTGCTGCTTCTTGATTAGTACCCTGCTTCCCCGCCTGTTGGCCTCACACCACTCCAGCCCCCTCGGTTGTGGCTACACATCTCTGTTTGGAGTCAGCTTCAACAGAAAGGCCAGTTTCTCTGACACAACAGGTTCCCACCACTGGAGGTGCGTGCATGCGTGTGTGCCTGTGTGGTGTATAGGTGTGGCGTGTGGGTGTGGTGTGTGGGTGTGTATGTGCATGCGTGCATGTGTGTGTGCATGGTGTGGTGTGTGTGGCATGTGGGTGTGTATGTGTGTGTTATACATCCTGTAATTGACAGCTAGCGTATGCAGTTATGCATCCATATGCACAGACATACACACCGAGTGTCTGGATGCATGTGTTGTGTCCATACATGAGAGTCCATACAAATGCCTTCTATTGCTGCCCATACTTCCACTGTTTGTTGGTGTGTGCAGGTGAAATAGAGGTCATCCAGAGCAGGTCTGAGGCAGCTGTAAGTGACAGGGACCCTCTGTCACAGCCGGTGCACTGTGAGTGAGCATGTGTGTTTGTGTTCTGTTCATGTGAAGCATTGCAAGGCACTTGAGCTGCTGCAGTGGGCGTGGTCAGCTGCAGCATCAGTTGAGAGGTGTCCCACCTTCTGTCTCCATTGCAGGTTGTAAAAGGTACGCTGTCCTCTTCAGGAAGCACGTCAGCAGACAAGGTGCTGGGAAGGGCAAAGCCGTCCTGGAATTCCTTGAACTTACTCCAGAGAGGATTAATCTCTGTTACCAAGACCACCCTCGTGATGAAGAGGGAGCCATTCAGGATGGCCTGATAAAGTGGCAGGAGACTCAAGGTGACCACTGCACGTGGCAAGTCCTCCTCGAAGCAATGACATTTGCAGGTATTGGAGAACAGCACTGCAGCCAGCTTGTGCAAGAACTCCATCAATGGATGCAAGGTGAGTGAGATTACCTTCATTTCTATATGCTCTAGCACACAATACACCCGTACGTTGCACATTTCATCTCACCTACATGTGTGATTAATTTCCTTCCATCTTGTAGGTAACATTAGGAAGTAACAGGTATTGATGCATCTATTGGGAATTTGTGTGGCATGTGTGTAATGCACTTTTTGTTGTAATCCCCACCCAACCCCCTCCCACCCAAACACACTGTTTTATATAGTGACAGTTACAATGTTTCTTGGTTTCATTGTATAATTTATCCACGGTGTGGAAGCCTTACATGCCAATCAGTTATCAATTACATAGCTTGACGTTAAAGATATTATGTACAGGTTAAGTGGCATTATGGTCAATCAGACCTTTTGGAGATTCATGGAAGTTAATAATGCATGTGACAATGACACTGATGGTGAACTAGCTGGTGTGCATGTGTGTGTGTTGTGAATGCATGCACTGCTTGCAACAAACAGCCATATAGGCGGTCAGGTACCTAATGTATGCATGAGTAGTGGGTGGGTGGGGCCAGGAGTGAGTGTGAGAGGTAACCTGACAGTCATGTGATCTGCTGTGCTTGGTAGGTGGAAGGGGGTGAGGGTATATGCATGGCTGTATGTGCATGTGTGCCTGTGCACTGCACGCCTTGTCACACTTAAGGCTGCCTGGCCTGGCCTGCTGTAGGGTGTCCTACAAACATGTGCATACATGCTATGCCCACTGCCTTATAACATAGGCATTCAGAGAAGAACTCAAAGCAACTGAAATTGCACAATAATGGGATGTAGTAGTAGATTTATCAGGTGCGTGCTCCAGGTAATTTGGCAAAGAAGTGACAACATTCATTTTGGTGCATTTGCTTGCCTTGAGCTACATTTAATTATGCAATCTGTGAACATTTGTGTGGCACGTACATATACACAAATATAGCATCCTTTTAATGCTTTGTTGTAATCCACACTACTGCTTTATATATATATTATATACTGTAAAACAGTTACTGTAAATGATTCTTGCTCTCTTTGTGCAATAAAAGTTGTGGTTGCATGCACTGCTTGCAACAAACAGCTACATCCGCATGAACTCTTACTTTCCTTCCAGTGGTGCATTTGACTGCAAAACGGTGTCATTTTTAATTTTAATTCCTACAGAATTCAAACAGTGATAGAATTATCAGAATCTATGGGCGGGAAGATGCAACCATAGCAACAGATTGTAATCATTGCCTTTCACACCAAGCTTGTTAATATGTATGATCCTAGACTCGCTATGAAGGCCTCTTTGTGTTTATCATATCACTCCAATGACAGGGAACGTGAAATGCTTCACACTCCCTTGAGGTCATCACTTCAACTGTGTCTTACAATTGGTGCACAGATCTATGCATGCTCTGTGTCGGCTGGGCAGGGCCATGTAACTATAGCAACAGGACCAACTGCAGAAGAATCTCACTGTAGGTGTCTTCCTTTCTCTAGACTGCCTGACATTCCTCCTCAAGTACTTTGCCACCTGAAGGCCCTCTTCCACCAGCTACCGACAGAGGATAGGGAATGAATTCGAACAGAACATGAGCTAATTACTTGCAGTTGGGTATTAATACAGCAGTGGGGTGCAGTGTGTCCATGTTCAGCTAGTGTGGTACAGTGGTGCTTGGAGTGTTGTTGTTTGTCTCTAAAAAATCACCTTTAGTACTTCATTTGCTTCATGTCTGTTGCTGTTCTTACAGAAACCATCTCTTATTCTCTGATGCAAAGCTAGAGAAAGTTGAAGAGAATGACAAAAAGATATAAAAGAGTAGTTTGGTATTGTCCTGAGTTGCTAGGTATAATCACTATCATCATCTTCTGTGAAAGTCATTGGCTAGTAAATTTCACTACAGATGACGACAGCAATAGAGTTTCATTACAATGCATACAATGAAATTGAAAATTAGTAGGAGTTGTGTAATGCATACACTAAACACAAACCCTTAACATCCCAAACTTGAATGTGAAGATGGCTCCAATTACACAACCAACATAAAATAATAATATCTATCAGTCCTCGGACTTGGGTGAGCCCCATCTATCAGGCTCCCTATGCTGTGATGAAGCTCAGATTCTTTCGAAATCACAAACACACACAGCAATTATCACCTAGAGCAGAGTAATATGAGAGAGAAAGAGGGGTGGTTGTCTGTGGGGGTCGTAGCTTAGTGGCAGAGCACTAGCGGCTTAAGTCAGAGGCCCTGGGTTCAATTCCCAGCAGCACCACTTATCTTACTTTCCTTTGCCGTTTCAAAGGTCTTTGGACAGTAACAGCCCAGATAATCTCTATCGGTCTTCGGACCTGGGTGAGCCCCATCTATCAGGCTCCCTATGCTGTGATGAAGTTCAGATTCTTTTGAAATAACCAACACAAAGTTGACTGGTAGAAAGCCCACACATGTACACAGCTGCACGCTACACTTGAGGCAGTCGTCACCGAGGTGAGTCAAGGCACGTCACAAGCAATACTAGGACTGATGACTGTCAAGTCTTGCACAACTCACCCTGCAGAGCTGCTTGGTCACCTTTGAATGCTTGTCAAGATGCCTTCAAAAGTGTCCTATAGCAAGCACCTGTGGAATTTCGAGAAATACCAGCAGAATTACATTATGTTGCGAGCCTAGGAACACATAGCTATTGCCGAATGCAACTGCAAGGAGACAACAACCATGTAGATACAAGCGTCTAGCCTCCTTTCTGTCAAGCAAGAGATCAGAACCATATTCCAGGATAATCAATTAGATCAGATGCAAGATTGAATTTGCTCTTCTACGATTGATGATCATGTGCCTGAGAGGGCCCGCTCCGCCCATCTGTACTTCATCAGGGACAGCGCAGAGAATTGTGAATCTCCAATGGACCTTGCTATCAGCGAGTGGAAGATCTAAACAATTACTGCTATTCTGTTATACTTACAGCCTCAATTATAATTAATGTGACTGCACTATTGTGCTATACTGTATAGCAGTGGGTGTGCTATTTTTTCATTTGGCTTTTCTCATACCTAGTGCATACCAGTACCTGTCGCAAACCAGCATGCAGTGCATTCAATGTGTTAAATGTTCAATGACCAGGGATTGAAGGAACATCACCTAGAGAGGTCCACTAGTACCATGCAATCTGGGTTACACATGTGCTGATGACTAATAGCCTCATACGTATGTACGTATTATGATAGTCTGTTCCCAGGCAGCATATAGCTAGTGTGAATGCTGGCCTCCCTTCTGTATGAAAGGAGGTTTATAGCAGAGTATGGACGTTGTCAGCTATAAAGAGCTTTCCAGAGACTTGTGCACTGTTCTGTCTGGCTGCAACAGCGTATAGCACATTATATTAGCAATCATAGATGCCATGAAATTGTAGCATTGCATTTATATGGATTACAATGGCATATTGTAATGTGGGCACCCTTATGAGAATACTTTCCTTGTTTCTCAAGAGCTAGTCTGTAGCCATATGTAGAGCTTCCGGCCACAGTCC
>MKWU01006906.1_pt1 | contig 11177 bp, 14 predicted proteins | sample 809101 | NCBI WGS metagenome assembly MKWU01 (sample SAMN05860141, study PRJNA318959) | sponge metagenome | host: Aplysina aerophoba | place: Slovenia: Piran, Adriatic Sea, Gulf of Piran | collected 2013-05-07
GCTTTGCCAGCGGCGGCCTGCTGGTCGGCGAGGGCCTGCCGATGATCGGCAAGCTGCTCGGGCACAACAAGGTCCAGACCACCGCCCGCTACGCCCATCTGGCCAACGATCCGATCAAGTCGGCCGCAAACCGGATTTCGAGTAGAATCGCCGAGGTCGCGGGGTGACCTCCCGAGCGCCGGTGCTTTGGATAATCCCCGAGAGCGTATCCTACTCTGCCTCGTCTTCGAGAGGCTGGCGCGCGACGTGGTGGAGGTGGTAGCGGACGTCAGTCCCATGGCGACCATGACCGCACCTCCCTGGTGGGCCGACCGCGGCCCCGGATCGGTGGCCGAGGCTGTCATTCCTCGTTACCTGTTCGCCGACATCCTGCGCCGTGACCGGCTCAGACCGCCGCCGGCCTTGGCATGAGCGACGGCACCGCGTTCCTTCGCGTCGCTGCAGACAAGATCGGTGCGCCCGGATCGCCGGCAAGAATGCCATTCCGCGTCGACAACGCCGCCAATCGGTCTTCAATCGTCCGGGTCGGCGCGAAGATGGCCGTCATTCGAAGGCGAATTGAAGGTCGAGCGGTTTCGAGTCGCATTCGACGGGCCGGGAGGGTTGCATATGGAGAATTCCAGTTGATGTGTGGCCGGACGGGATGGCGGAAGCGTGGCCCCGACCCGGGCCTCGAACCGGGGCTGACGTCTCGGCAATAATGGTCATGATGCCGGCATCGCTGCCGCTCTGCGAGACCATGCCCGCGGCACTCAACACGAAGGAGTCACACATGGACGAGGCGCGTCACATGACGCCGGACGAGTTCCGGCGTTCGGGCCATGCGGTCATCGAGCGGATCGCGCAATACATGGAGGAGGTCGAGCGCTACCCCGTGCTCAGCCAGGCGGAGCCGGGGTCGGTCCGCGCGAAGCTGCCGCCGGCCGCACCGGAGCGGGGCGAGCCCTTCACCGACGTGCTGCGCGATGTCGACGAGATCGTCGTTCCCGGCCTCACGCACTGGCAGTCGCCCAATTTCTACGCCTACTTCCCGGCCAACGCGTCGGGCCCCTCGATCCTCGGCGATCTGCTCTCCTCCGGGTTCGGGGTGCAGGGCATGCTGTGGGCGACGAGCCCCGCCTGCACCGAGCTCGAGACCCATGTGCTCGACTGGCTGGTGGACCTGCTCGGGCTGCCGGAGGGGTTTCGGTCCAGCGCGGCCGGCGGCGGCGTCATCCAGGACAGCGCGTCGAGCGGCACGCTGACCGCGCTGCTCGCTTCCCGCGAGCGTGCCAGCGGCGGTGCGACCAACCGGCATGGCGTTGGCCTGGGCGCCGCGGGGGCTTCGCGGCAGCGGCTCACCGTCTACACCTCGCGCCACGCGCACTCCTCCATCGAGAAGGGCGTGAAGGTCGCGGGGCTCGGGCGCGACAACCTGCGGCTCGTCGATGCCGACGGCCGCCATGCGATGCGCGCCGATGCGCTGGAGGCGGCAATCGCCCGGGACCGCGCCGCCGGCGCCGAGCCGGCGATGGTCTGCGCCACCGTGGGCACGACGTCGTCGGGCGCCGTGGACCCGGTCCGAGCCATCGGCGAGGTGTGCCGGCGCGAGGGCATCTGGCTCCACGTCGATGCCGCGCACGCGGGCAGCGCCACGGTCTGCCCCGAGCAGCGCGGCCTGATCGACGGCGTGGAGCTTGCGGACAGCTACACCTTCAACCCGCACAAGTGGCTGCTCACCAACTTCGATTGCAGCTGCTTCTGGGTGGCCGACCGCGCCGCGCTGATCGGGGCGCTGAGCGTCGTGCCCGAGTACCTGCGCAACCGCGCGACGGAGTCTGGCGCGGTGATCGACTATCGCGACTGGCAGGTGCCGCTCGGACGCCGCTTCCGCGCGCTCAAGCTCTGGTTCGTGATCCGCCACTACGGGGCAGACGGCCTGCGCGCCCACGTGCGCCACTGCATCGCGCTCGCCGAATGGTTCGCGGCGCAGGTGGAGCAGAGCGAGGAATTCGAGCTCGCGGCGCCGGTCTCGGCGGGTCTCGTCTGCTTCCGCCACCGTGCGGGCGATGCCTTCAACGAGGCCCTGATGAACCGGCTGAACGAGTCGGGCGCGCTCTATCTCACCCACACCAGGCTCGACGACCGGCTGGTGCTTCGCCTCGCGGCCGGCGCCGTGGCAACCCGCCGCGAGCATGTTGAAGGCGCCTGGGCGCGTATCACGGACACGGCACGGGTGCTTGCGGACGGCAGGGCGAGGGCTTAGGACGCACGGCCATGGCGATCTGCGCTGAAATCCCTGCAAGCCGGGCGGAAATGAGAGAGCATCACGCAACGAACGGCCGGGCAAACCTCATGAACCGCGTTCGTCTCCTCCCCGCCGCCCTGTGCCTGTCCGCGGTCTGCGGTCTTCTCGCCGCCTGCCAGACGGTGACCGAGCACGTGATCCCGCAGGCCTTCGGCGACTGGCTGAGGGAGCAGCGCGCCCGCGTCTCGCCCAAGTCCCGCCTCGGCGAAAAGCTCGCCTATATCGCTCGCCACTGGGACGGCCTTCAGGTCTTCCTCGTCGACAGCCGCGTCGAGATGGACAGCAATGCTGTCGAGAATCTCGCCCGGCCGATTGCCCTGAATCGCAAAAACGCATTGTTCGCCGGTCACGACGAAGGCGCCGCTGCATGGGCGCGCATCGCCTCGCTCATCGAGACGGCGAAACTGAACCGCGTCGAGCCCTATGCCTGGCTCAAGGCCACACTCGAAGCCATCGCAGCTGGCCATCCGAACAGCCACATCGACGACTTGCTTCCCTTCAGGCCCTCGTCAAGCTGAAAGCCGGGTGCCGCCCAGGCACCGATTACTACTTTGCGAGGGTGATCGTGAACTGATGGCAAACTGGTCGAGCCGGAGACCGATCAGACCCGGGAAGTTCCAAGCGCGATAAAGCGCGGCGCCTTGATTGGGAATCGGTCTGCGGACTTCATCAGGGCCAGCGGTGATCGAAATGCCGCATCAAAGGGCCGAATACATAACTGCACCCGACCAGCCGCCTCGACGATCACGAAACCCCTTGCAAACCGGGGATAGTCCATACATGGAACTTCGCCCGCTCGCCAAGCTGAATGCCGGTTGTCTCGTTCGCACCGCTCACTTGGGGGTCGCCTCGAAAAACCACGAAACATCGTCGATAGGCAGACTCAGAATTCTTCCTTTTGACCCGGATGACACAGAGGGCTCATGATGGTGCCCCGGGAAGGGTGCGACGTGGCCGTCAACACCACGCTTCCCGTTGTTGCCCTTGGCGCCATTGCCAGGGGGCTCAGGACATTGTAGTATTGTACGTCCACTATTCCCAGCTTCGCCCCCAGCTCCGGCAGCACCTCCTCGTCCTGGTTCGCCGTGAACACCGCCATCATTGCGAATAGTGAGGGAATTGATCGCCCTAGCGACAGATTCTGGACCAACGATGATTATATCCGTGCCTGAGCTGCCGGGAGCAGCCACTCCACCGTTACCTCCATTCCCTCCGTTACCTCCAGGTCCACCTTTGGTCGCACCACGCTTGCATTTGAGCCAACTCTCACTGGCATGGGCGCCGGGCTGGCCTTTTCCGCCATTTCCACCGTTTCCACCGTTTCCGCCGGCGACGCCCCTGAGGCCCGGCAGATCTATATTAAATTTGACCGTCTCCTTCCTTTTCGCTTCCCGAGAGTCGGAAACAACGGCGGCAAGATTGCGACGAATTTCAAAAGATTTGGCGATAATGATTAGACAAGGTGTAGATCGCGACCAACCATTCTCTCCGGGCTGCCCATCCGTTCCGTTGGCGCCTCGTGTCGGCTTATGAGATCTGCGTTTACTTGCGTCATCTCCTTGGGCACCTGGCACTCCATCTTCGGCACGGGGAGGAGTTAGGTTTTTCTTAACCTGCCGTCTCAAGGGTTTATATTCTAAATCTCTATAATTCTCACGTGTCCGCGTTATATAGATATCACGCCCTTCGAACATGATCTCTTCGGCAGCGATTGCAAAATAGTTAGCTGAAAGATTAGTCCATTCAAGAGTACTTCCCGAAGTAAACGCGACCTGTTTTCCGCTAACAATGTCCGTCGCGGGCCGATGATGCCCAGACACATTGTAGTATTTTTCCACAGGCGCACTATGAATTTTGTCGTATAGTTCCTTGAACATAGGGATATTAAGTATAACGGGCAGAGAAGTATTGTCAGTAAGCTGCTCTATGTCTGAATCAGTGATTACACAAGATGCAGAGACCTGCCCAGCTATTGCGAGCAGAAAAACAAAACTCAACACAATCAGCCGAGCCAACAGAGTGCCTACAGTTTTCACAATATGTACATTCCTCTTCATCCCGATGTGTTGGTTGTTAACAGTTTCAGCTTAGCATATGCAGAAATTTTGTAATGTCAATCATGCTGTAGCAGGCTGCTGAAAAACTCTTGCGCGATTGCGCATGACGTGATTTGCTCGCGTTGCGAGCGATGGGTGTCGGGGCTGCGGCGATGCGAGGCAGGGACGAGAGCAGCGGTAGCCTTTTCAGCTACGTGGTAAGCCTCCGGCGAGGCTTTCAATTACCCACATCTTGACGTTGAGATCAGCGCACGACGCAGTTTCTTGCGTTGTTGGAATCGTCTGTGATTCCTTGTCTGGCACCGAATCGGCGGCGAGAGGGTGCAGGGCGTGGAAGGTCAGTGGTTTGAGGAGGAGCTTGCGGGCTGCCGGCTTGGCGACGGCCGATTGGACCGTCGCCTTCGCCAACTGGTCGAGCAAATGGAAGCCGGGTTCGGAGAGAGCATCCCGCTGGCCTGCCAGGACTGGGCCAACACGAAGGCAGCCTACCGCTTCTTCTCCAACGACCGGGTGAGCGAAGAAGATATTCTTCGGGGCCATTTCGACGCGACGCGGCGCCGGTTCGCCGCCAGCGACGGCCCGATCCTGGTCCTTCACGACACGACGGAGTTTTCCCGGCAGCGCAGGCGTCCTGAGGCGGTGGGCTTCACGACAAAGGTGAGCAGCGGCAAGGCCTGCGGATCAGCGAAGCACTCGGGCTCGATGACCAGGATGTCGACGCCGAGCAGGCCATCCTTACCATCAGGCATGCCAAGAACGGGAAGTGCCGCGCGATACCGGTCACCCGGTGCGTCGTCGCGAAGCTGCAGACTTATGGGCAATTCCGTGATCATGTTGTGTCCCATACCGGCAGCAGTGCGCTCTTTCAGGTCGAGAACGGCAAGCGGGCACGCGTTCAAACCGCTGAAAGGAACTTCGCCAAGGTCGGACAGATCATTGGTCTGCGTGAACCCGCGCACGGAAAGGGCCGCGGATCGCGGATCCACGATATGCGCCACTCGTTTGCGAGCAGGGCGCTGGCGCTCGGAGAATCGCTGTCGATGATCGGCAAGCTGCTCGGTCACAACAAGATCGACACGACCGCGCGCTATGCGCATCTGGCGCGCGATTCGATCAAGGCATCCTCGGCCCGGGTCGCCGACAGCATCGGCGCCGACATACTCGACGGGAAGCGCGACGAGACCGCCGCGCCCGCCTGACGGCCCGTGCGGCGCTCCCGGCATACGTACGGCCGGCGGGCCGTCCTCGACCCGAGGCGCCGGCCGGCGTCCCAGGGGCTCAGCCGCCGGCCGGCACCAGGTCCACGGTCAGCCGCGTGCCGGTCGCCTCGGCGTAGCGGCGCAGCGTGGCGAAGGACGGCGACACCCGCCCGCCCTCCAGCCGCGCGACCGCCGACTGCGTCGTGCCGAGCCGGCTCGCAAGCTCCGCCTGCGTCAGCTTCGCCGACGTGCGGGCGCGCACCAGCGCCTCGATCAGCGCATACTCCCCGTCGATGCGCGCGTATTCCTCCCGGAACTCCGGGTCCTCCATGAAGCGCGCCTTCAGTTCCTTCAGCTTCGTCATCGCGTCACCTGCCTCATCCGTTCCCTTGCGGTCGCGAGCGCCCGGCGCGGCGTCCTGCGCGACTTCTTCGCGAACACGTGCAGCACCACCACCCGCCGTCCGGCCGCCGTCACGTAGATCCCCCTGGCGATCCCTCCCTCGGCCCTGACCCGCAGCTCCCAGAGCTTGCCGTCGAGATGCCTGACATGCGGCGCGCGAAGCGCGTCGAGGCCGACCGTCTCCACCGTCTCCAGCAGCCGCAGCAGCCGGGCGCGCAGCGCCACCGGCAGGGCTTCGATTTCGGCGTCGACGGCCGACAGGGTTTCGATCGTCCAAGCCATGCCGGTATATAGCGCATCCGATATATACCGGCAAGCTCCGGCCCTGGGACAAGCACCGCCGCTTCGGCGCCGGCCCGGCCACCTCTTGAAGGTCGCGGCCTTCCCCCGATGGCGCCTCGTTGACCAGCTGCGCCACGAGCCGTTGGGCATGGCTGCGGCGGGCCCGGACAGTCGAGCGCCACAAGATCGCCCTAGCGGTCGACCAACTATTCAATACCCGCGCACAGCAACGGCCACTGACCGCGCTCGACCGGGAAGTCGCTGCCGAGATTGAGCAGGGTGCCCTGTCGCACCCTCTCGCCGCTGCGCTACGACCGCACCAAGCGATGTGAATAATAGGCCTCGCCGCTCGCGCCAGCCCCGGTCTTGGTACGCCGGATGAACATGGCCCACAGCATAGGAACCGGCGCAAGAGCCCGGAACCCCTCCGCAAAAACAAAATGGTAGTACATCGCCAGCCTCAAAACGACAATCAAGCAATATCAACAGCTTCCAGAACAGACGGGCCCCAGTAGCAGCCGAATCCACTCCCCAACCGCTAAACTTGGGATAACGCACCGTGGCCATTATGCCCTGTCCTACGACATCAAGGCGCAACGGAGTTCGTGGCCGCCGTCAAGCGCATGTTCTACAAGTTCGGTGTTCTGAACTGGACACATTGAACCAGGAAAGCGGTTGTCAACAGGTATGCCGGTCGGGTATATCCTTTTGCGAAAGTCAATAGAATTGAATGGAGTCAGGTCATGCGTACCAAAGCGCGGCAAACATTTGAGACAAAAATCAACTACTTTTTGGATGACATTGATCTTGTAGATGTTCTTCGGACGTCGGTCTTAGAAAATGATCTAACTGATCCCAAATCGCCAAAAATTCTTTCCAGAGTTGATCCAAATCAACATCCCCACTTAAATCGCCGGAAGAATAGTGATGGCAGCCGCGAATTGATAGTCAATCACCTACGAAGCACGATCTATAGCGGATTCGTAAAGGACATTTATGAGGAAATAACTCACTATCTCAGAAGAATAATGGAAGATGCCGCGAAGAGTGGCTTTAATTCAGATAGAATCATTGGGGAACATTCGTTTACTGTAGATGTCCGAAGTGTCTTAAGAATAGGAAATTGGGAACAACTGTGTAAATATGTAACTGATTCTGTGTTTCAGGCATTAGAGAGAGAGCGGAGCACTATGCAGCTTCTGAAGAAGATGTCTATAAAGTTAGGATTAAATGTTCCCAGCAATTTGATCGAAGATATACTGCCTTATCTTGAAGTTCGTCATTTCTTGGTCCACACGGATGGACAGGTCACCGCGGAGTTTCGCCAAAAATATCAAGATTTTTCGTATATGGACAACAAGATCAGACTAAATTACGCATTCGTGACCAACACACATACTAAATCTTTGGCTTTGATTGAAGCATTCGATGAAGCACTCATTGCAAATAATTTATTGTCAGAAGAATATTTGCAACCTTAACGAATCGAGCACTTATTCGAGGTAACATTGTGGGCCGGTCAATCTACAGATCGCCAGGTTAGGGGCACCTCCAAAAAAATGCCTGGTATCGCGTGCCCGAGTTCTGTGGAATCGGCGTGACAGTTTTGCCGGGAGATGCTTGTTGTGGTGCGAATGGGATTTTTCAACCTTGCGAACCGGTATGACGGACTTGATGCCAAAAACGATCCGCTGACGAAGATCAACACGGTGGTCGTGTGGGAAGACTTCCGTGCAGCTCTGGAGGCGATGTGGCGCAAACCGGCGGCGTCGCGGAAGTCCCGCGCCGGCCGCAAGCCGTGGGACGCGGTGGTGATGTTCAAGGCGATCATTCCATGTACGCTGTACAACCTCTCGGATGATCAAGTCGAATACCAGATCCGCGACCGGCTCTCGTTCATGCGGTTTCTGGGACTGGCCTGGAAGACCGGGTGCCGGACACCAGGACAGTTTGGCATTACCGCGAACAACTGGCCCAGGCCGGCGCGATCAAGGGCTTGTTCGCGGCCTTTGACGGCCACCTGAAGGATCGAGGTTATCTGGCGATGGGCGGCCAGATCATCGACGCCTCGATCGTCGCGTCGCCCAAGGAGCGCAACAGCCGCGAAGAGAACGCGCGGATCGAGGCAGGGGAGACGCCGGAGGGTTGGGCTGACAAGCCGGCCAAGCGGTCACAGAAAGACACCCACGCGCGGTGGGCCAGGAAGCGGGGCCAGAGCCACTACGACTACAAGAACCATATCAACGTCGATCGCCGGCGCAAGCTGGGGCGGCGCTATGAGGTGACGGACGCCTCGGTACATGACAGTCAGGTTCTCGACGATATCCTGCACGAGGACAACACGGCCTCGGGGGTGTGGACGGACAGCCGCTCCATGCAGAAGTGAAGCACAACCGGTAGGGATTCCGGGTCTCGGCATATCTCGTGCGCAGGCGTTCCTTGTCGATGACGGCAGCGAAAATCGTCACCGGCACCGCTTCGACCAGGCCGTTGAGATCACGATAGAACCGTTCGCGCAACGCCCGGTCGGTCAGCAGGATCGCGAACGGCCCCTTGCTCTTGCGGATGTCATGTTCGTGCAGGACGACCGCGTCGTGCCCCCAGATGCCGAACTTGAAGCGCTGAACGGCGGGAACGACGCCGGCGATGTAGTCGGCCTTGCGCACGGCGCAGAAGACCAGCGCGAGGACCGGGTATTGCGGATCGATGGCGACCAGCCCGTGATCGCCGCTCTCGTCCGCGTACACCACGAATTCCGAGAGGTCCGACAACACGCCTCCGCTATCCCCCCGCCGCCCGCGGCGATGGTCAACCTGGCGAGTGATTGTCGGTCGGGGTAGCTGCCCGCGGATGGCCCGCCGGGGCAGCCCTGCGCACGCCTGGAAATGAACCGGTAGCCGGTCTGTCGCGCCGACGCCGACGTCGGCTCCCGCTTGCTGCGCCGACGTCCCGCAGCCGTCTCCATCCGCGCGCCTTACTCCATCGAGAGGGGAGTGCCGGCCGTGAGCGGGGCGGCGGTTGGATGTCCGGGAGAGGGTGTCCGTCCGTCGATTTCCCTCATTGGCACGAAGGAGACGGCAACATGACGGCAGCACTGGCGATACCCGGCAACACGGCGGACACCTTTTTGGTCCATTTCTTCGGAACCGGCCTGGCCGACGACCGATACGTGGTCGAGCGGTTCCGGGCGCTTGCGGACGGCGATATTCGCCCGATCCGCGCCGAGGCGGCCGGCGCGAAGGGCGGGTGCAAGGCGAAGCACACGGTCGTCTCGCGCAAGCAGGCCGAGGCGATGCGTCCCGACCGCACGGAGATCATCATCTGCACCGGGCTCAGCACCCGCGGCGGCAGGCAGGCGTGGGGGAGCGTGGCCCTGGGCCTGTTCTGCGACCGCAAGCAGAAGGGCTGACGTCCCCCTTTCCGGACGTCCCGCCGGCCCGCAGCCTGCCGCCGCCGGCGGGGCGTCCCCTCTTTTCTTGTCCCCACAACTGGAGGAGGCCGGCATGGCCTATGCCGATCCGGCGGTTCGCCGTGCGCGCGACCGCGAGCGCGTCGCCAAGCGCACCGCCGCGCGCATCGCAGCCGGCTTGTGCGCGAAATGCGGCAGGACCGAACCCCTGCCGGAGCGCCGCCTGTGCGCGCCCTGCAACGACAAGCGGAATGCGGCGAGCCGCGCCCGCGACGCTCGGCTCCGCGCGGCGGGAAAGCCGCGCCGTGACCCCGACAAGGCGAAGCAATTCGAACGCGAGCGCAGCCGCCGGCTCCACGCCGGGAGGAAGGCCGCCGGCATTTGCACAAAATGCGGCCGGGCCCCGGCGCGCCCCGGGCGCACGACCTGCGAGCCCTGCGCCGAGCAGCACCGGGGCCGAGACCGCGCCCGTCATGCCAGGGCGAAGGCCGAGGGGATACCGTATGGCGGACGCGACCCCGAGGCCCGGCGCCGGGCCGGCCGCAAGCGCAGCCGCCGGCGAGCCGAAGCCCGCAAGTCGGCCGGTTTGTGCATCCGCTGCGGCACTATCCCGCCCGAGGAGGGCCGGGCAATGTGCGAGCCATGCCGCGACGACCGGCGGCAGGCGAAACGGGAGCGGCACCGCGAACGCCGCGCCGCCGGCCTCTGCGTGAAATGCGCGGCGCCCGCGCCCGGCGGCAAGGCCTATTGCGAGCCCTGCGCCGAGACCCGCTCCAGGCGGCGGAACCTCGAGGCGAAGCGGGAGGCCGACCGCCGGCGCTATGCCGAGCGGCGCGCCCGGGGGGATTGCACATCATGCGGCAAGCCGGCCAACGGGGCGGCCGAGTGCGAGGCCTGCTGCGACGCCGCGCGCGCCCGCTACGACGCCCGGAGAGCCGCCGGGGTCTGCGTCAAGTGCCAGACGCCCACTTGGGGAGGGACGGCCTACTGCGCCCCCTGCGCCGTCGCCAAGGAGGGGCGCCGCGACCGCGAGGCGGAATACGCCGCCCGGCGGCAGCGATATGCCGAACGGCGGGCCAGGGGCCGTTGTGTCGAGTGCAATACGCCGTCGCCGGGGGTCGCCCGCTGCGAGCCCTGTTCGCGCAAGCACCGCGAAAGCTCGGGGGCGTTTCGCGGCATCCCGATCTGGGATCCGACCTGGACGGTGATCGAGATCGCCACCGGCGAGGAGCTGGGCACTTATGACAGCCAGGCCGATGTCGCGCTCTGTCTCGCCTTTGCGAAGCTCTCGCGCGACGAGGTCGAGGTGCTGTGCGACGCCTCGCCGATGAGTTCGTTGACCGCGCCGCCCTGGTGAGCCGGCGCCGGCGGGGTCTTCCCGCTGCGCTGCCGGCCCGCCGTCCGCCGCCGTCCATACATATCGCCGGCCGCTCGTCCGCCGTCCGGCCACAGCAAAGGAGCAACCGTCCATGACAGCCTGCATTCCCGACGAGCCGACCTTGTGCTTCGCTCCCGTCACCGATGCCAAGGGCGAGCCGCCG
>MKWU01006907.1_pt1 | contig 11177 bp, 7 predicted proteins | sample 809101 | NCBI WGS metagenome assembly MKWU01 (sample SAMN05860141, study PRJNA318959) | sponge metagenome | host: Aplysina aerophoba | place: Slovenia: Piran, Adriatic Sea, Gulf of Piran | collected 2013-05-07
CTCATTGACAAACGCCACGAAACAGACTTCGCGTTCAAAGAGGCGTTCGCCGACTTCTACGAAACTTGTCGTACCGCGATTAACCCGGAACTCTCACAGGATGCCGTCGAGGAGATGCTCATCCAACACATCCTCACCGAACGCATCTTCCGCACGGTTTTCGAGCGGTCAGATTTCACGCGCAGAAATATCATCGCACGCGAGATTGAAAACGTCAGCGACGCGCTCATGCGGCATGCTGTGAGCCGAGACGCGTTTCTCGCACCGCTGGACAGGTTCTATATCGCCATAGAACAAGCAGCGACACTCTGCAACGACTTCTCCCAAAAACAACACTTCCTCAACACGTTTTATGAGAAGTTCTTTCAAGGGTTCTCCGAGGATGTCGCAGACACGCACGGCATCGTCTATACGCCACAACCGATCGTCGATTTCATGGTGAAAAGTGTCGAGCATATTCTTAAAACCGAGTTCAACAGGTCGCTGTCAGATACCGGCGTGCATATCATTGATCCCTTCGTCGGGACGGGTAACTTTATCGTCCGGCTCATGCAGGACATTCAAGGCACAGCGTTAGAGGCAAAATACCGGCACGAACTCCACTGCAACGAGGTGATGCTCCTACCCTACTACATCGCCAGTCTCAACATCGAGCAGGAGTACTTTCAACGCACCGGGACATATCTACCCTTTGAAGGCATCGCGCTTGCCGACACATTTGAGTTGCTTGAGCAGGAGCAAGGCGAACTTTTCACGCGTGAGAACACAGAACGTGTGAAAAAGCAAAAGGCAGCGGATATGTTCGTCGTCATCGGCAACCCGCCGTACAATATGGGACAGATTAACGAGAACGACAACAATAAAAATCGGAAGTACGAGACGATGGATGCGCTGCTAAAGGAGACATATTCACAAGACTCAAAAGCGACGAATAAAAGACCACTCTCGGATCCATACATAAAAGCGATTCTGTGGGCATCAAAACGGATTGGAAAAGAAGGCGTTGTCGCGTTCGTAACAAACAACGGCTTTCTCAACGGCATCGCGTTTGACGGCATGCGGAAACATCTCGCGCAGGATTTCACCAAGATTTATCATATTGATCTCAAAGGGAATGCCCGTACCTCTGGTGAACGCCGCCGAAAAGAGGGTGGCAACGTCTTTGACGACCAGATTCGGGTTGGCGTAGGCATAAGTCTCTTCATCAAGAAGGCAGAAACGACATCGGAGACAGCCGAGGTATGGATCTATTCTGCTGACGATTATCTCAAAGCACGCGAGAAACAGAAACTTTTAGTGGACTTCGGAGGCTACACAAATGTCCCAATGAAGCAGTCAACGATTGATGCAAAGCATACGTGGCTCACCGAAGGTCTCCACGCCGAATTTGATACTTTTGTTCCGATGGGTACTAAAGAGGCAAAGGCGCGGAAACGTGCAGCGGTAGATGTAATGTTCAAAACTTACAGCCTCGGAGTCAGTACAAACCGTGATGTATGGACTTACAATTTCAACCGAAATATTTTAACTGAAAACATCCAACAAACGATGGAGTTCTACAACACACAAGTGATGAAATGGAGAGTTATAGCAGAGAAGTCGATCTTAAACGTTGATAATTTCGTAGCGTATGATGACACAAAAATCAGTTGGAGTTCCAGTTTAAAACAAAAATTAAAAAGTGGACAAATGACTGAATTTTCAGAAGTAAAACTTCGATATTCGCTCTATCGTCCATTTACGAAATCAAACCTTTACTTTGACCGAATAATGAACGAAAGAGTGAGAGAATTTCCGTTCATTTTCCCTACACCCGCAACAGAAGCAGAAAACAAGGTAATTTGTGTCAGTGGCATAGGAAGTAAAAAACCGTTTCAAGTCTTGATTGCAGATATGGTTCCATGTCTCGATTACCTTGAAAAAACGCAATGTTTTCCGTTCTACACCTACGATGAGGACGGCACAAACCGACAAGAGAATATCACCGATTGGGCGTTAGCAGAATTCCGAACCCACTACAACGACGACACGCTCACCAAATGGGACATCTTCCACTATACCTACGCACTCTTGCACCATCCCACCTACCGTGAGAAATACGAGATGAACCTCAAACGCGACTTACCGCATATCCCGTTCACCGAAGACTTCTGGAGATTCGCTAATGCAGGCGCGCAGCTCGCAGATCTCCACATCAACTACGAATCCGCACCAAGATACGACGGACTGAAGGACATTGAAACACCGGGGATGAAGATAGATTGGCACGTCGAGAAGATGAGACTCTCCAAAGACAAAACACAGCTGAGATACAACGATTTCCTGACATTAGATGGCATCCCTGCGAAGGCTTATGATTATAAGTTAGGCAATCGCTCCGCTTTAGAGTGGGTCATAGACCAGTATCGTGTAAAGGTAGACAAACGAAGCCGCATCGTCAACGACCCCAACCGAGCAGACGAACCCCGCTACATCGTAGATCTCATCGCCAGCATCATCACCATCAGCCTCAAAACCGTCGAAATCATCACAGGATTACCCCCATTATAATCGAACACCTCTTGGGTAGGAGCGAGTGTTTTTGCTGGGGTGTTTCTTCGCGCTCGCGATCTTTGCCTTCGTTGCTCGCGATCTTCCTCATTCCATCTCATATTTACACCGCCAATACGGATAATCCCGCGCAGCCTTTACCAATCCTGCTCTCACGGGATTCTGATAACAATATTCAATAATGGCATTCAACGATTCGTCCCGTCGAATACCGTGATCGTGGTAAGCAGGTTGCCAAAGCGAACCCCTACGATCCAAACACGCATTAATCTGTTTAGTTTCCATCAGCAGGCAACAATCCATTTTTCTGACAACCACATAAAATTTCATAGCAAATTTCATAGCAGCTTCCATACCACCTTCCGAAAAAACCACTGAGAACCCAGTCAGCGTATAGGTTTACAGCCCTTTTCAAAATCCACCAATTTTCAGAGTTGCTATGAAAACTGTGAAATTAGTCCTATCAGAAAAAGACATGCACTCCAAAATAAAAGCTATGATAAAATATAAAAATATGTAGACACTTCTCAAAATTCGTCCATTTTCTCCAACTTTTGTAAAATTAAGCAACCGTTTTGTCCATCTCCCGCGTCTTTATATATTGAAACGCGGATCTACGTGAACGCAAACAGAATTCCCTAAAGAATCAGTCGTTACGTACATTAATTGCAAGGAGATAAATTTCAATTTTGGAAGGAAACACAGAAGTCACACTTAAGCGAAAGGTAGGAAGCTATCATGTTATCAACACTCATACGCCAACAGTTTCTCTCTCATCTGATGAGTGCTCGTTTTTTTGCTGCCGTCATCATTATTCTCCTTCTTGTTGCTTCCAATACCTTTGTGCTTATTGATGAATACGAGCGTCGACTCGCCGACTACAACGTTCAAAAAACAGTTCATCGCGAGAAAGTGGAGGCGGCAGAAACTTATTCAACTTTAGAACTATTTATTGAACGTCCGCCAAACCCGTTGAGCCTCTTTAGTACAGGATTAGAAAAACAGCTTGGAAGTACAGTTGAAATCTATTATAGCCTTGTCCCGTTGATTTCCAATGCTTCCGCGCGATACTTAGCGAACCCGTTTTTAAACCTTTTTTTAAAGATTGATCTTGCCTTTATCTTTCAAGTGGTCCTGAGTCTACTTGCTCTGCTTTTTGCCTACGATGCCATTTCTGGAGAACGGGAAACTGGCACCTTGCGGATTCTTATCTCCCAGCCAGTATCGCGAAGTTCTCTCCTCGTTGGTACATATATCGGTGCTATGATTTGCCTGTTACTGCCATTGCTTTTGAGCCTGTTGTTGATTCTGATTCTATTATCAACAACCAGTTCAATTCAACTCAGTCCGGATGACTTCCTCCGAATCAGCGGGATTTTCCTAACGACAATTGCGTATGTATCCATTTTCTATCTAATTGGACTGCTTATTTCCACCATATCTCAACGGACCGCCACCTCGGCCATGCTCTGTATGTTCTCGTGGGTAGTTCTGGTTATCCTTTACCCAACCTGGAGTCAATTTACTATGAATCCAGTCGGCGATACGCACGCTGAAAAATCCTCAGTAGAGCGACAAGTAAATCAGATTTGGGAAGAAGTTGACAGAGAAAAACGCCGGTTGGTAGCAAACAGCCCACTTATGGGCAAGCCGCCATGGTTTAATCTCACGGGAAAAGGCGGGGTCGCTTGGGGAGACGGACGCTATAAGGTAAATCTGGAATTGGATTCACAATCAGAGGAACTCGTTCCTCATGTCCAAGCGTATTATAAGACCATAAGCGCATTGGAAATCCGCTTAGCAAAAAAAACCGCTCTGATCCGAGAACAAAGTTTGGAAAGGACAGATATTCAACAATCAAGATGGGATGAACTGTTGATGAAGCTAAGTCCGGCAAGTCTCTATAGGTTTGCAACAGCCGCTTGGGTGGGAACCGATTTGGATGGCATGCTTGATTTCGCTGAAGCCACACAGAAATACCATCAAGCACTCATTGACTATTTTTACCAAGAGGATGCCTTTGCCAGTCGACTCTGGTTTGCTTCTGACAAAGGTATTGTGGATTGGTCGAACTTGCCGCAGTTTCACTTTGATCGTAAAGATGTCTGGGTCAACGCACACCGGGCGATTCCTGAACTTTTTGTATTGTTCGTCCTGAATCTGGTTCTCTTTGGCGGAACAGTTCAGGTTTTTATCAGAATGGATGTATAGCGTATTAATTTAAATGCTGTAAGAAGGTAAAAGTTTTCACATCTGTAGCAAATCACGTAGCATCGAAAAAATCACAAAGATTTGAACTTGGATGTGATTGTATTTGTAAACTATTTTAAAAGCCAGACTTCACTATTTAGCTGGCATATCAACTACCCTTTACACAAGAGGAGATACGGAAAATGAAGGCACTAAAATTGGCAAGGCTCGTTCTGCTGCTGAGTGTTACCCTGTGTCTGACAAACAGCGGGGCACAAAGTTTGTCTCAAACGGTTAAAGCCCGTATTGATGTTCAGCAAGGGGCAATAAATGATATGGTGTTTTCTACGGATGGCAGACATCTCGCGATTGCGAGCACGAAAAGTCTCCAACTCTATGATGCCGAAACTTATAAAGAACTCATAGCGTTTACCGGACATACAGATTCGGTGTTAGTGGTGGCATTCTCTCCCGACGGTAAGCGTCTCGCGAGCGGCGGTCAGGACGAGACCGTCCGGCTGTGGAAAACTGATACCGGCGAACTCTTGCGCACCCGTGAAGAACATTGGGGACACATCAATGCGCTCGCATTCTCTGCCGATGGCGAAATGTTTTGGAGTGGGAGTAACGACGACAGAGAAATCCGATCTTGGTTCTCGCATGACGGCGGCAAGAGCAGCAAAAGGCAGGGCACTTTACCATACATGAAGCCTAAAGATGTCTACACTGCAACCGTATTTTCACCCGATGCCGAAATCTTAGTAAGGGCAACCACTGCCACGGACCCCGAATTCGGAGAGGGATTCCTTATTTTTTTCATTTCCCTGAGCGGCACGAGAGGTTCAACTATGTTGAGAGCAACGCATGCCGATCCCGTCAAGGTCTTAACCCTTCATGCCGACGGTAATCTCCTCGCCACTGGCAGCGCAGATAAGACAATCCAGGTGTGGAATATAAAAGACACGACTCAACCGCGCCATATCCTCACCAAACACACCGGAGGTATCACCGCTATAGCATTTTCAGCCACCGGGAAACTGATTGCCACTGGCAGCTCGGACAAAACCATTCGGTTGTGGGATGTTGAGACAGGGAAACCGCTTGATACGTTTACAGAACATACAAGCATGATTACTGCACTAACCTTTTCTGGCGATAAAACACTCGCCAGCGGAAGCACCAATGGCACAGTTATCCTGTGGAACCTAAAGGAAACCGATTTAACTGAGTAACTAAAATGCGGTGTACCTGTCAACAAAATATGCCGATGCTAAAACCTCGGACTTTAGAACACGGATACAGACCCCCAGCGGGGACAGATTATGTCAATACATTTCAGACAGATTATAAGGCGGATCAATGATGATTTGGCACATTCTTAAAAGAGAATTATTTGACCATATCAATAGTTTACGCTTTGCATTAACTACGTTCATTATGATTGCATTAATGGTAACCAATGCTATTGTGCACCTCCAGAAACACGCAGGCCAAATCCAGGAGTATTCCAAGAACGTTACTGTATCCATCAACAAATTGAAAGCGCAGACGCGGCTGTACACGTTGGTCCAAAGGGGCCCTGGCGAACTGTACAAACGTCCATCTGCGCTCTCCTTCATTGCCGATGGTGGTGAAGCTTTTTTTCCCAAACTTGTTGCAAATGATAATTCTTGGACGGCAGGCGATGTGAAAAGCATAGCGACTGTAGGTTATCCCGAAACAAAACAGAAATCAAAAAATTTACGGCCGCCGGGCGTCCCCCTGGATTGGGTATTTATCATCACATATTTATTCTCTTTTATTCCAATTTTATTTGCCTTTGATGCACTTTCAGGCGAACGAGAACATGGAACGCTCCGATTGTGTCTTGCGAATCCGATTTCTAAGTCCGTGATAGTGGTAAGTAAATTTCTTGGGATACTCATCGCCATCGTTCTTCCATTCACTTTTGCCTTTTTGTTGAACATAACGATTCTTTCTACATCGCCTTGGATTCAATTTGCTCCTGCAGACTGGGCACGCCTTGCTCTGGTCTTTCTCATTGTTTGTTGCTATGCCTGCATCTTCATTGCAGTCGGGCTGATGGTTTCTGCTCGGTTAGAGAGACGAATGAGTCTGGTCGTGCTCCTGTTGATTTGGGTAATAGTGGTGGTTTTTATGCCCCTAACGCTGGGGACACTCGCCGTGAAATGGTCGACACCCATTCAAACGGTGCATCAGTTTCGCGCGACAAAGAGAGAATTCATTGATAACACCAGAACAGAAAATAGTCGTAAATGGATCCAAATGAAACAACACATTGACCGGAATATAACTCAGAAAGATGAACTATTGCCTCTCCTGAGGTTTAAGATGGAGTGGGTGAACTTTGATAGAAACATTCGAGAGGATCTAAATCGGGAGTACTTAATGGCACAAATTAAACAAGTACAGCAAGCACGATTTGTGTGCCGTTTATCTCCAGCAGCGATCGTTCAATACACACTCGAATCAATGGCAGCCACCGGATTGAATCGACACCGACAATTCGTGGAAAACGTGCAGCTTTATACGAAACAATTTCGACAATTCATCGTCGAAATCGATAGCACTGATGCCGCAAGTCTCCATCTCATTGGTATTCCCGAAGGCATGTCTAATAAGCCGATCACCCCTGAACAGATTCCGATATTTGAGGATAAACTGACTTTTAGAGACTCGTTCAACTCAGCCTTAGTGGATATGTCGTTGCTCGTTTTATTTGCCGGTGTGTTTCTTTCAGGAGCATGTCTCTGTTTCTTACGCGCAGAAGTATGAACCGGTGATTGGACAATTTTACCCCAAGTTGGGAACCGATTGCGGATGCCTCGCTCGGAATACCCAGTTACTCACAGAGGTACAAAATTCTTTTTACCAACTTGTCACCGACGCACCCGAGTCAAGAATATGAGGTAGACGCTTTCAAAGCCTTTCTTCAAACTGAAAACGCAAAAAATTAGGCAACCGTTTTGTCTGTTACCCGCGTCACTATATACTGAACAGTCAGATTGTTCTTATCGTTCATTTTCAGCAGTTAGTGAGGACGTATCCAAACACCTTCTGATCGCTGAAAGGATTGCGTAGCAATCCAATCTGATAATTATTACAAAGGAGAAAAATGAAAATATTAACCATTGGACTGCTCATTCTGGTAATGATGAGTGGACCACTCAACGCCGATAACCCCTCGGCAGCGAACAACAAAATTACACTTAACCTCGACGATACATCAGAAATATTAGTGACAGGCTCTATCGCACCGGTTGGAGAGAGTTTGTCCGATAACTTTAAGCAGTGGGACGAGTTGGTAAATCTACGAGTTGCAGAACTTGAAAAACGGCATCCCGCATCGGTTTTCCAAGCGTTCCTTCCGAACAAACCGGTTGCGGTGGGTGATCTTTGGGTCCCAGATATGCTAAGAGTCGTTACCTTGCTCAAGCAACTGCATCCGAATCCCAATTTCTTTCTCCATATCAATGCTGGAGATTCGTTCGGTTTGTGGGCATGTTTACGTGGCTACAACGATCAATACGCCGACATCGTATTTCGGATTCATGCCGAGTTTAAACTCAAAGATGGTTGGTTTACACCATCGCAGTTTACCGGGCATCTTGTGGTTGACCGCATCAAAGAGAAGGTCACATTCTTTGAGATGTACGTTCCTGACGGCATAATAAACTTTGATGTTAATTGGAAGAAAGACAAAAACGCGGACTATCATGTTACAGGCGTTGGTTTTTGCCCGAAAATGGAACTCCGTGCTGGGACGCAAGACCTTCTGGAAAACCTTGAATTCACGGAAGCCATTACGCAAGCAGCCGCAGAACGCGCACTGATATTGCGTTTCTACAAATCCGAACAAATCAATTGGGTACCACTGAATCAGGTATTGGAGATGGCAGAAGCACAGCAGAAGCCGATTCATGTCATCTCTATAGATGGACCTTTGACCGATGAGTCGTGCTGAGGGAGCGGCAAAAGCCTGAGGGCAGGTGTCCTCTCCGACAACAAAAATATTAAATTCATGAACGAAAATTTCATTAATGCTTGGGTATTGAATGCCGAATTGGAACGTACTCCGAGAAAACTCACCTTCATGGCGCGAAGAATTCAGCAAGGGTTCAAACCTATTGACAAAACGCTCCCAGTAGCACAGGCAATCACGAAAGGATGGAAGAAACATTCACCCGCAGATTCTTTGGTAATCTCGCCAAAACTTGAACTGATGGGCAGACTCCCCGTCAATGAACGGACACCACCCTACCAGGCGGCAAAGGGGTATCTTTTGTTTCTCCAAGAATCCATGGATGGGAAACTCCCAGGGTTACGTGAGGAGACCTCACCACATTGGGATACGCTCTTTGAAACCGTTGTCGAATCGGGTGCCATTGTAGATGACGGTTTGAGCGTTGTACTCACCCGCGAGCACTCCGAGAAAGAAATTCTCAGTGTTTTTCGGACATCTGAGACCGACGCTCAAAATTACACTGTCGTTGAGATTGACGTGACACCGTTTAAAGATGGCGGCGTGCTTACGATTGATGTCTGGGTTGGGGAAGCCGAAGTTTCGGGTTCATTTGATCTATTTGCTGGGGATACTCCAAAACTCGTGCCTGACAACGCACTCGCTTCTGCAACGGATATTCCAACGAATCAAAGAGAAATCATCAAATATTCTTTTGATCGCGGTCAAGTCTTTAAGTTAGGGGCTATTGGTAATTCCAGTGAGAAAGGCAAAATCAACGGTTTTCTCGCGAAAGTCTCTGTGGAACCTACGTTCGCAAAAAACGACGAAAATTAAAGGGATAGAAGAATGAAAACAGTAACATTAGCAGGTTTTATTTTTGTCTTGGCTGTAACTGTGTTTCTCGGAAATGGGTTTGCCCAAGATTTGCCGGTGGGTGCAATGGCTCGAATTGATGTCGGTGAGGGACCTATAAACGCTATCGCATACTCTCGATCCACAAATCGGATCGCTGTGGCCGCTGCGAACAGCATCTATATCTACGATGCAAGCACATACAAAAAACAGATGGTATTTACCGAACATACCGATTCGGTGTTAGCCGTCGCCTTTTCTCCGAACGGTAAACGTCTCGTCAGTGGCGGTTTGGACAAGACGGTCCGGTTGTGGCATGCCGACACCGGGAAACTCAGAAATACCCGCGAAGAACACACAGCACCTGTGAATACGGTCGCGTTCTCTGTTGATGGTAAAAGGTTTTGGAGTGGGAGTAGCGAAAACAACACAATTCGGTCTTGGTATGCGCGCGATGGTGGGCGCTGGGGTTCTCAAACCACTTCACAGAAATATGTTACGTTCATAGCAATCGCATGTTCATACAAGGGAGCACCCGTGGCAAGGGTAAGAGCCTTAGATAGTATGAGTGATTGCATTATTGAGTTCAGAGGCGGCAATCATTGGCATGTTGTAAGTGGACATACAGAGCCGGTTAGCGTCCTAACCCTTTACGCGGATGGAAAAACCGTCGCCACTGGAAGCGCGGACAAAACAATCGAGGTGTGGAATAAGGCAGACACCGACAAACCGCTTCATACGCTCATAGGGCACATAGGTGGTATTAGCGCTATGGATTTCTCAGTGGATGCTAAGCTTCTTGCCAGTGGGAGTTCTGATAAAACAGTGCGATTGTGGGATCTCACGACTGGGCAATCCATCCAGACACTCACAGGACACACAAGTGAAGTCGCGGCAGTGACATTCTTGGAGGACAAAGCACTTGCGGGAATCGCACTCGCTAAAGGCAAGGCACTCGCCAGCGGAAGTTCGGATGGCACCGTTTTCATCTGGGATCTAAACAAAATTGTCTCAACGGATTAGCCTCTATGTTGTAATCTATATACACAGATATCCGAAGTAACAGACCTACGCCGTTCTCATAAATATAATTTTATTAGCTAATTTCGCGTGAACATCTACAACTTTTCAATTTGTGCTGACCATAAGGAGATTTTGAAATGAAAATCTTAACGATTACCCTACTCGTTCTAATAGTGATGAGTGGACACCTCAACGCCGACAACCCCTCGGCAGCTAACAACAAAATTACACTTAACCTCGAGAGCAATTCAGAAGTTTCAGTGAAAGGCTTCATCGCTCCAATTGGAGATGCTGTATCTAATTCCTTTAAGGACTGGAACGCGTTGACAAATCTACGGGTTGCTGCACCAGAGAAACAGTATCCGACCTCCGTTTTCCAATCTTTTCTTCCGAACAAACCGATTGCGGTGGGCGAACTCTGGGTGCCAGATATGACAGGAGTGGTTACCCTGCTCAAGCAACTGCATCCAAACCCAAATTTATTAATGCACATCAACGCTGGAGATTCCCTCGGTTTGTGGGCGTGCCTACGTGCTTACAACGATCAATATGCCGACATCGTGTTTCGGATCCATGC
>MKWU01006908.1_pt1 | contig 11177 bp, 13 predicted proteins | sample 809101 | NCBI WGS metagenome assembly MKWU01 (sample SAMN05860141, study PRJNA318959) | sponge metagenome | host: Aplysina aerophoba | place: Slovenia: Piran, Adriatic Sea, Gulf of Piran | collected 2013-05-07
ACGAAGACCTTCGTGGTCGAAACGTCTACATTTCTATCTGTTTCTTCACTGCTACGTGATTGCTCAAAAATTTGCCCAGTCCTTAAAGAGGTGTGGTTGTAGTTTTCCAGGCTAATGGACTCCTGAGATCAACCGCATCCTCGGAAACAGCTAAGACCACCACGCTCCAGACAGAAATAACATACGTACATAGCAGTAAAAGAAATTTCTTTATGATTTCATGCTTTCCTCATGAGATACAAAAAACATTTCTTTATACATTTTTATACATATAATTTATAATTGACTCAGAGCTGGTGTTTCCATCAAGACCTATGTTTATTACTTTTGATAATGACTGCTGATTGAAATTATAAGTCACTGCTACAAATACTCTTACGTATGTATATAGTTGACTAGGAGCTAGTGTTTCCATCAACACCTACATTACTTGTGATAATGACTGCTGACTGAAATTAAAAGTCACTGCTACAAATACTCTGCCTCTGATATTTCTTGATAAGCTGGTGATGGCTGCATTTCCACATGTTCATCAGTGGAGCCATAAAGGCCAGGAGACTCATAGAGAGGCCTATTGCCTGACCTTACTGGATCTAGCTCTGCAGTGTTTCCACTTCTGTTGTGGCTCAGAATGGGGTTCTGTTTCATACACTTTTTTGTAATAAAGTGTACAATCAGTCCGGTTGCTACAGCAACAACAGCCACTTCAACCTGACATACAGCCAGTAAGATGCCAAAGATGACACCTGTGAACGGGTATGAGACATTAATCACAATTATTATATATATGCAGTATCTCCTATGGTTCTATAGAATATGTTTATAGAGGTACAATCTCTAAGATCTGTTCGTCTGAGTCCTCCCTCCTAATCCTTATTGAAACTTTCATCAGTGAAAGCCGTTGAATGCACAACTAATTTAATCCGATTTCATCTAAATCTATATTAATAGCAATTCAGCAAGCATAGTAATTATCATAACTTGCATACAATACAGCTAATCAAGGATGACAACAGTGGTCATGAATTACAATCAGTAAAAATCTGCAGCATGCACCTTATTAAAACTGTAAACTCCCATATAAAACTATATTTAATGGCAAACAAGCTCAAGCAAGCAACAATTTGTACACCTCTATTGGAAGACCTAGGGCAGTGTGATATCAATGAGCACCAATGAGTCCCTTGCACAAACAGATATGACCTGCCTTCATTCTGTAAAATGTTGTTCTCTGTCCCATTTGCAGGAGACTGAGCTGAGTCTGCCTCATCTGAGAAAAGTACAGACAATCAAAGTAATATGGGTGAGTGAAAATTGCCAAACAAGATTTGTATGTAGCATTGACAAACATGTAAAGGCAGAAGTACAACATATGCATGCTAATACTGTCAGTAAATCAGTAAAAATCAGTAAAAATCTGCAGCATGCACCTTAATAAAACTGTAATCTCTCATATAAAACTATATTTAATGGTAAACAAGCTCAAGCAAGCAACAATTTGGACACCTCTATTGGAAGACCTTAGGGCTCCTACCTACCTTCTGTTGAAGAAGGCACACCTTCTGTTGATTCCAAAGAAACTTCAAGCTGCTCCTCCCAACCAGCTGCAAGTCATATATATGTCTATATATTTATATATATATATACAAACATCCCACTGTTATATACAGTGCAATTTGCAATAAATCATACTAATCTTCAGTAAATAAATATATAATTGAGAGTTTGTTGTTGTAAAACTACGGCACAGATTGACGCCAAACGCTCAGGAATTACAAAGAACGGCCCAGAGAGTGTCCTGTGGTTGAAATCGCCCGTCTTAATGTTCTCGGGGAGATATCGTGACATTTCCGGGTTTTCCTTTGCGGCCGATTGTGATTTTTACTTATCTCCCTTTCACTTCCGGCTGTTAACTCAGAGCACTTTCGCCGGAACGACGTTGACCACGCGCCACATCGCTACTGATAATTCTTCGCTAAGGAGACCTTCACATCTCGAATGAATTAGAAAATGCTACTGCTAATTCTTCACTAAGGATATTGTGTTTGCATGCTCAAGCAACTTGCAGTAATGACGCAATGGTCAGAAAACGCAGCATACAGTCCAGGAAGACTCCAGGCGTCAGAGCGCTTTCACTGAAACGCCGTCGACAGCGCGCCGTAGCAGAGAAGTCCGCCTTCGTTCTATGCTAGTATAATATAATGCAATGTAGTTGTATGGGGCCCTAATAATATCTTGCAGTCTGCCCTAATTGACACAGAATTGACATAGCATTAATCACACTAAGCTCACCAGAAGGGACGAACGAGCCTGGAGGAAGAGCAACAAATGGTGCTTCGTACTCACTCCCCATGTATATAATTGGCAAGGCATCTTCAAAACTTCGTTCCCGAGGAGGCACAACGAGGCCAAGGTAATCCCCTCGCTTCACTGTTTTCTTTGAGTCAAATGTTATTGAAAGGGTCAGAATGACGTTTTCTCGAAACCTCAAACACCCATCATCACATGGATCCAACAAATGTCTTACATTAGTATTTTCAGAAGCCAACTCTGTCAAGTTGTGCACCATTTTAATGCAATTTAATGATTGGCTTGAACACTCTCGGTAATTCCCATCAGAGGACAGCAGTAATAAATCTGCTCTCAAAACTGTCTCCCAGCGATCATGAACAGCAGTGGTGTAAAACAAACCAATCTTCAGGCTTTGAACACTGCCATCGCATAGAAACTTCACTTGGGGAAATAAGTGAACTCCAGATGGAAGCACCCTGTAAAGCGTGGCATTGTCCGTACTAGTGTTGACTGGAACGGAGTCGGCCTCAGCAAAACCTTCTAAGCATTTCGAAACATCTGTAGAGAGAGAGAAAGAGGGAGATCTACGTCAATGCACCTAGCTGGTAGTATATACAAGAAAGCAGATCGCACTGGGAGCATAACATGCGGGGGGGCCGCAACCTGGACAACAGCCCACCGTCGCGACACCAAGCCTGTTACCAGTTAGCTAACTACCTACTGTGTGGAAGTTCCTACATTGACTTAAATACCTGGTGTAGCGCCACTCAAAGCGTGAACGAAGAACAAGGCGAGTAGCAGAATGGGATGGTGATACGACAGCATTGCGTCCAGCGTTGAAGGCTAATCGCGTACCTGACCTTAGCTTCGTAACTCTCGAGTTAGCTAGCTATCACGGAGCACACAAGCGGCAAACAGTACTACAAAAACAACTTCAGGTGTCCTTAGAATCGTGCAGACGAAACGACCGCGGTATATATTGCACTTTAGTCTTCGATTCAGGACGTGCAAGTCTGACTTCCTTGTCACGTACCCCATGTATCTGGCTACTGCTGGCCACAAGACGGAAGGCATTATCGTACCTAGCAGGGAATCACATTTTACCTGATCTTGGAGAGTCATTAGCCATATTAGTGGCACCTATATACACGTGAGGAAACCTCCGCGTAGCCAGACCGCTTCCTCCCCTCGATTTTTACATGCTGACCTCGAGGAAGCTGTGGCTACGCGAAACTCAATAGTACTATTGTTGCAGTATATTGTATTTGTATGGCTCTAGTGTTAACGGTCATTTAATGTTAGGGCTAGGGACAGGGTTTGGTGTTATTTAGATGCTATAATTATACGTACATTGACGTACAAAGAGTACTGCCCTGTAGACAGGTACGAGTGTAGCGCATACCACCAGAGTACATGCACACTTATCACAGTAGTGGACGTTTCAACTGCTTAATTCATTTGCTGTACATGTGGCAACTGACAGGTAGCCATATCAAACACTCACCAGCCACAAGCATCAGCGCAGTCTGTTCAACCATCTCTGCTGCTGCGTGAAGCTTTAGACATCCATGGCAGTAGCAGCACAGCAACCTAGCAAGGCATTTAGTTTTTTCTGTCACATAACACTGTTTGATTACTTGCCATGGCCGTCTTGGTCAGTGAACATGTGTGGCCATACACAGTGTACATGTTGGTTTATAATTAACTGCTAGTCGCTGCTGGAGAGAGAATGCTAACTAACACCGAGACTGCTGCTAGAAGCATGTTGTGTGCCCCTTTTGGACAAGTCCTGCTCTGCTTCTGAAAGAGATGGCATTTGAGGTACAGACAGCACTGCAGTGTGGAAAAGTATTCAAATTTCATTACTGCCATTTATATTTTCTCATGCTCATGTACACCATGGTCATGCATATCAACTGACACAATCCGACCATATTTTGAATGTCATTGGTTCATACTGTAACTACTATTTACTACAGTGCCCCAAGGGCGTAACCTATTTACTGACTACAGCCCGAAGGTTCAAAGTGCCCGAGGCTGAGGGTCAGTAAACAGGTTATGCACTTAAGGCCCTGTATATATTAACTAGTTTATCACAAGATTCTGTGACTTTAAAATGGGTACTTCAGGCTACATCCCTAAGAATACTATCTACAATACGCACGTTTCTGCAGGGTGGGCCTGTGTAGTAAACTTTTCCCTAAGAATACTATCTATCTATCTATATATATATAATACGCAAGTTTCTGAAGGGTGGACATGTGTGGTAAACTATTTACATGTCAGCCTCTTTGATATATTACATCGTCATGTGATAATTCTGAATATATACATGATCAGTTTGTATTTCACTGATCCATTTCTCACCGTTCTCATAATCTGCAAGGTAAACGGCAATAACTGGATGGGCAGCCAAAGCGAGTACATGACAGTTTGAGAGCTTTCCTTCATCAATGTTCCAGCAACCTTCAGCCTCTTCTGTAAGATCTACATTTTCAGAGACATCAAAGTGGACCAGCACAGGTGCAGCAGTGCTCCCATCTGTCTCCGGCAGTGACAGACCTAGAATGTCTCCTTTGTAGACTGGCATTGGTGCAGTTACGTTGACACTGATCCGCACATAGCCTTCAAACCCCTCCATATCTTCACTCCCTTGCAGATTCTGCATGATGGTGAACTCTGATAGTTTCTCATATGTAGATCCCGTAGGCCTCCAAACAGAGATATTAAGCCCCAGTGTATTGTCCCTCTCCACTTGTGCAGTGAAAATGACAATCTTATCAAATCCAGTCTTTGGGGAAATGTATGTCCCTCCCGGTAACAATACACAATAACATGTTTGTTCACAATAACATGGTGTTCGAGACAAGTCGACTACACATCTCTCCTCCCTCCTATGTCCATCGAGCTTGTGGGAATCGATCTGGCTTCCTGGATACCCGGCTTGATCGTTGATGGAGGTCCTCTGATTTCTGGCTGTGAAGGTGGTGATTGATGCAGCAGTTGCTGAGGAGGGTTGTCTGACGGCACCTCGGGGTTTGTGTAGGGGGCCAATCACATTCCTCAAGGTAGTTCCGCTAGCTTTACTTGATCAACAATGTGATGGACAATACCTTGGCTTGTCTGGATCTCCAGATTCACATGCCCCCAGAAGCCAACCACCTTCCCAGACAGCCAATTGGGTCCACTTCCCCAGCTGCGAACAAGGACAGGGTCTCCAACAGCGACTCTCCGCTCCTCTGAATTCACCAGCATCTGCTGAAACCGTTTAGTTTTTACTCTCTCTGGGAGATGTCAGACTTAACCAAGTCCAGATGTGTCCTCAGCTTCCTCTTCACATCAGCAATTCTGATGGGGCCACGCCTGTCACTGAGTGTGGAGTCACTCTGTACTGGAACAGGAACCTCGCCAATCTGGTGTTGATGTCACCGGTGTGCTGAGCCAGCAGGCCCCACTTCAGAGTCTGAACAGCTCGCTCGGCTAACCCATTGGAGGATGGGTGGTGTGGAGCTGTCTGGCAGTGCTGAATTCCATTCCTGACCACAAATGTCTGGAATTTAAAGCTGGTGAATGGTGTGCCATTGTCTGTGACCATGGTCCCAGGAATTCCATGTCTAGCAAACATTTCTCTCAGCTTGTCAATAGTGTTCTTGCTGGTGGCAGCAGATACTACAGCAACCTCCAACCACTTTGCAAAGGAATCCACTACCACAAGGAACATGTGTCCTTGGAAGGGACCAGCATAATCAAGATGGATCCTTGACCATGGCTGACTAAGAAACACGAGTGGAGCTGGCAATGCCCACACTTCCTCACAAGGCCCTCTATGTCTGCATCCATGTTGGGCCACCATACATAACTTCAGGCTAGTGACTTCGTCCGGGACATTCCCAAATGCCCATTATGTAACAGAGCAAGAACCTTGGACTGCAACACTGGTGGAATGACCACTCATGATCCCCACTGTAAACACCCATCAATGGTAGACGATTCATCCTTCCTTTTGTGAGACCACCTGATCCAGCACACGTGCGAGCACTGGGTCCCGCCTGGTGGTCGGCATTCAACATCAGCAGTGTCTCCCCAGCTTCTGGGACCTCCCTTGGAGAATCTGGAAGAGGCAGTCGATCAGCTGAGGCAGTCTGCATGGGGAACAGAGGGACCTGGCTTATAGACCACTCAGTAGTCATATGCACCTAGGGTGAGGACCCATCTCTGAATTCGAGCAGTTGCTATGGATAGTGGTTTGTGGTCTGATATGATAGTAAATGGCCTGTCATAGAGAAACTGGTTGAATCGCTTCACTCCATACACCAGTGCCAGACCTTAATTCTCTCTCCAACTGGGAATAGTTTCTTTCGGCTGGAGCCAAGGTGCGGCTTGCAAAAGCAGGTGGCCTGTGCTGCATTCCATCTTCTGATGGATGGGAAAGGACTGCACCAATCCCGTACGGGGATGGTCGCAGGCCAAGACAAGTTCTTTTCCAGGATCGTAATGCACCAGGACTGAAGTTGATGTGAGTGTGCTCCTGGCCTTCTCAAATGCATGTCTCTCTGCCTCTCTCCACTTCCAAGACTTGCCTTTGTGCAAGAGCAAACAGAGAGGCGACAGCATGCTGGCCAGATTTGGAATGAACTTGAGTATAGTAGGCATTATAGTATCACTCCCAGGAAAGACCTCAGCTGGCTGACATTGGTTGGGTTTGGTGCCTCTCAAATGGCACGCACCTTCTCTTCTGACGGGTGTAAGCCCTCCACAGAGATCACATGTCCCAGGTACTCTACAGAGGAAGCAGGAAATACACATTTACTTCCCTTGAGCCGCATCTGGCAGCTTCCAATCACCACAGGATGGATAGATGATCTTCTCAACTTCTGCCTGTGACTAGATCATCAACGTAGACGGCAACCACAGGAATGGTGTCCATAGTGCGCTGAAACATCCAGTTTCATTAGTAGCTGCAGCCTTGTTGACCGTTAGACGGAAGTCGCCACAAATACGAACACTGCCATCTGACTTGACTACGGGAACCACTGGAGCCGCCCATTCTGAGCTCCCAACTGGCACAATCACTCCCAGCTCCCTGCAACCTCTCCAGCTCCTGCTCAGTCTTCTCCCGCAAAGCATAAGGTACAAGATGTGCCTTCACAAAGATTGGCTTGGCATCAGCTGGAACGCTGAGCTTGATAGCTGAAGGTCGCAACACTGGACGAGGTGACTGCATCATCTCCCACACTTGTTTTGTGATGATTTGACACTGAAGCACCAGTGTCCAGCTCCATGGGCACTTCCTGGCCATTCACAGCTACATAGAGAATAATGGGAGGAACCCTACAACTGCGCAAGTTAAAGAGCATGTGAGTCTTTCAGACAAATCTTTTCAGCACCCTTAACAACATTCGTGTGCTTCGAATGGTTCCTCAACTTACTCCAACAAACCTTTGCCAAGTGTCCTCGCTCACCACATGCGAAACGCTCAGCATTCTTAAATGGGCAATCCCTTGGCCGATGAGAGTGTCCACACTTGAAACACGTCTCCCTGACTGGCAGACCTTGCACCTTGTCAATATGGAGCCGGCCTCCTCCTCCGATTTCACTCTGACTGGCTCCTCATGACTTGTCTACTGCAGCCACTTCATGGGTCTGACATATGTCAAAGGTACGTTGGAAGGTAAGGTCTTTCTCTGACAATAGCCTCCTCTATAGCACTGCATCCCGCAGCCCACAGACTAGTTGATCCCGTAGCATGTCTTCCAAAGCATCTCCAGAGTTGCAATTTGTCGACAGTCGTCTGAGGATGGCAACATACATGCGGAATGGTCTCTGTTTCCATTTGCCCCCTTGAGTGAAAATGAAACCATTGCACAATCAGTGAGGGCTGCAGCCTCTTGTGTGCATTCACCAACTGGACAAGTTCTTCAACCTTCTTTGCAGTAGTTTTTTCTGGAGCTACCAAGTCCTCTATCAGTTGATAGGTAGCAGGTCCACATGTGCTGAGCAGCGTGACTCTTTGTCGATCCTCCCTGACTCCGTTAGCCACAAAGTACTGCTGCATCCTTTCAGTGTATGACAGCCAGTCATCCTTGGACTCAAAATTCTGCAAAACCTGATGCTGCCATCTTGGCTGACAAGATGTTTACCTTCATCACCAATTGTTATATTTCGTCTTCTCGTGATAGCAGCACGCAGGCAGTTCAGTCTTAAGCTCAATTGCAGCCAATCTCATCATTGAATACACCAGCCACATAAATAGGCACACATGCTAAATCATGGACTGTCAAAACATGTTTCCTGTCTATCAGTACAATACACAATAACATGTTTGTTCACAATAACATGGTGTTTGAGACAAGTCGACTACACATCACCCAGGTAAGCTGAAGAAGGGCTCAAAGTGACCCCCTGTGACTTGTTACGGGCTGCAGCCATCAGCAGGTGCTGGTCCCCAAGGCACAAATCTGTGAAGAGTACAGTCATATTATGTCACAGTATAGGTATAGTATATTGAGCTAGGGATAGAGTTTCTTATAGGCTGCTGAAGAGACTTCAGTTGTTATGTTGTACCAAACGTCCTCTCTAGGTTGATGGTTTACTATATATGCCTTAAACAATAATATTTTTTAATAATATACAACTGTTTAGAAAGGAAGAGGTGCATTACATAGTATAATTGAATACACCCTGGCATCAATGCAAGTCAGCTGACATCATAAGCTGGATTACCTTGTAATAGCATACATGTTGCACAATTTGTAATGTTTCAATCACAGCTGGCTCACCTTGGGCTACAGCACACAACAAATGTAAACTGCTGGTCAGCATCAGGAAAACGGCAAGGATCAACTGAAGCATACGTTGCGATGTTGACTATAAACGTACTAGTGGGCAGGGCAATGCTTGGCCACTTATAGTTGTGAGGTCATCAATCTCTTCTCTCCTTAACAGACTACAGCTGCTATATATACCATATATACGTACCTGAATCCATATAATATTATGCATTCAATACAGTTGCACTATCTTGTATAAAGTATATAATATGCATAATGCTGTTGAGAAGTGCATAAAGGCAGCTGAAGTCCTTTGTGGATGGACCCTTCTGCAGTTGTATATATGGATCAGCCTTTCATCAGGAAACCATTCTTTTCTCTTCAATGCAAATACATCCATGCCTTTTTTAAGCTTCACACAATCGTTAACTCACTATACAGTGTCATACTATACTATATTGTATACATTTACACTATAGAATACATTAGACACTAGAACAGATTAAGACACTCCACTGGCCATGGATTATTATGACATATACGTATAATTATGCCATTGTGAATTCACAATCATTGCAAGAAATACTTACTGGTGAGTCTACAGGAGTGAAGGCACACATCAACATGCATGATTAGAGCTAAGAGAGGCATGGTGCTCGATAAGAAGAACATGCACAAGTTCTACTGGCTGCCATTTCGATGCTTGTTCTGCAGTTCGACATGCATCTCTCTTCCTTCATCCAAAGGGGCTCCCAAATGTGAGGCTACATTCAAGCCCTCTTCACCATCAAAAATTTCATCAGCTTCATTCTCCACCTTCTGAAGTATGGTTTGGATGGAGCAAAAGTCTGGACGGTCATGGGTGGTTGGTGTCCTAAATTTTGATTGAGCAAAGGAGAATGCACCATACCTATTGAAGTCTTTCTGCAACAAAATGGAGTTACTTTTGCATGGCAAGTACATACGTTTCCATTGCGCCTGACGGGCCCTAGTTTAGCTCTATTTTTGCCTGAAGATTTTGCAAACCATGTGCATTACCATTGTAGCAATCACACAGCAGCCAGAGAAGCACTTGTGCATTTACCGAGTGATATGTCTCGCTACTGTTGCTTTTCAGAAACACTGCTGATACCATCACAAGTTATATACACATCACGAGTCACATATGTATACGTAGGAATGTGGTATCTGTGTTCACGTGTACAAACAAGAGTCGGCTACAGTAGTAGGAGACGCTCTGCAACGCGAATGGCAAGTTAGAAACAGGGAAGAGCCTCACACTGTGGCAGTCGCAAAAGATGGTCTCCAGTTAGCCACATTCTGCGCTACATCTCCAGAAATTTAACGATTTTTTGGAAAACCTGCACTCATTCACAAAATTGCAAAATTTACATCCCACAAACATTTGTAGGAATATGTATTTCATTGTGCGGCTTGCACTAATTGATAATTGATTACATTTATCAATAAAAAAGTCTATAATTTTACGGTAGTCACGAACATGTACCATCTATTGTTTCATCAATGAGCATCATATTGCATTGTAAATATATATCCATAATAATACACTAGTGACCGCGTAGAACAAACTACATCATTGCATTTTAGTTTGAAATTATACCATCATTTAATATTGATACTGTAAATTAATAATTCGGAATTAATTACACAGCTGCAGTCGGTACCATGGGGCAGCCATGCTGCAGAGCTAGGAGTGACGTTTACATGTTGAGTTACAATAACGGTTCACATGAGGAAATATTATGAAAATATTGAATACCAACAAAAAGCAGTCCTACAGCATCACTTACCAGCAGTCCACCATCACTTCATATATGTCCCTGGGGCACCCAGATGGAGGCGGTTGACAGTAAGCTGATCTTAGGGCTGTCAGGATCTGCAGAAAAAGACGGCGCATGTGGGAAACTGTGATCCAGACCAGTGTACGGCTGTGATGAAAGTCATGGACATGCACACACAATTTTCAATAACACAGAAATACGGAAATGCATACCACAGAACCTCCATCAATAGTGACTGTCCTGATATATTAATATTATACATATCATACATAATATTATACATATACATATAGTATCATACATAATATACATT
>MKWU01006909.1_pt1 | contig 11175 bp, 16 predicted proteins | sample 809101 | NCBI WGS metagenome assembly MKWU01 (sample SAMN05860141, study PRJNA318959) | sponge metagenome | host: Aplysina aerophoba | place: Slovenia: Piran, Adriatic Sea, Gulf of Piran | collected 2013-05-07
GGCCACAGCAGTCCACTCAGGCCCGCAGTCCAAGACGGATCGAGTTCATCCTGGTCGCCGTCGAAGACTATGTAAACGTGGACGTACTCATCGCCATCATGGTCATATTCCCTCTCGACGATTATGGGGTCGAAGTCAAATGTATCCCCAAACCGCTCGGATAGGAGCAGGCGTACTATTCCAGTGACTCGGTCGGTGTCCAGTAAGGTAGTCATGACGTTATCCCTGAAGGCGATTATCGTGCTGCCGACCGTTAGCGTCCGCTGGGCGGCGTCTTAATTACTCCCACTCGCTAACAGAACTTCGAGCGGTTTTTGCCCAACCCTTAAGGACTGCCGAGAAGGTCGACCACATCCGAATGAACATGGTCTTCCAGAAGATTCCTAAGATCGCGGAGATAATTCAGGAGTCTTCGCCGGTCCGCATCATCTCCTGATGTCACCAGGCCTGACAACTCGTCCAGAGACACGGTGGCGAGCTCCGATGTTCGTGGCTGCTGCCTCTTGATGCTCATGAAGCGCCGCGCAAGGTCTCCTGTCCTGAGATCGACGCCGTCGATCAATCTTTCTGGCTTCTCCTCCGCGTCGCGGACGACTTCGCTGAAGCTGCTGACGAAGTCAAGCAGACACGCCTTAGCCTCTGCGACTTCATCGAGGCGTGATTCGTCATCAACACGAGCCATCCTGAGTTTCTCGTGTATCGAGATGGTGTTGATCGCTGCCACCAGGCGCTGGCAACGTTCAAAGTTGTAAGCGCTGAGCCATTTATTGGTCATTTTCGTTCATCAGAATGTGCCGGGTGTAGTTGTGGCGAAAGATGTGGGTGCAACCGTCCACAGCCGGGTCTTCGGCCTCGAACGTGTACTCGATGCCGCTCTCACTCAGAAAAGATTCCAGGTTGCCTTCGTCTTCGTATGCCACGAGCAGATGGTCCAGCCCCTCTTGGGCACGGTCGACTGCCCCGTCAGACGTCTCTCCGTAGCCGGTTACGTGGAAAGGCAATATCGTGGCGGCGTAGAGGTTATCGTCCCTTTTGGCCACTTGTATTTCTACCTCAAAATCGACATTGACCTGTGCCATGGTCTTGCTCTCCACCTGTTGTTATCCTGTCCTCAGGATACCAAACATAGGTAGAACGAGTCGCCCAAGATGGTACGCAACTCGTGCTTTACTTCGCACTCCCTATTGTGAAGACCCTTCGAGCATATCAAGAATCGCCCGAGCACAGTACACGCGATTGCGCCGTTCACCGCTATCCAGCGACACCGCCCCCAGCGTCTCAAGCCGGTTGAATGCTCTCTGAGCCGTCGTGTAAGGGACTCCCAACCTTTCGGCAAGCGCGCCGACCGTCCAGAACGGGTTCTCGGAGAACAGGTCGAGCGTCCTCTCCGGCACCTGCGATCGCTCACGGGCAAGCTCACGCTTCCAGCCTGACAGGAGACTCTCTATGCGCCGCATCCTCGCCATGGCATCATCAGCCTGAGAGGCCACACCTATCAGGAAATAGTCTAACCACAACTGCCATTCGCCGCGCTCGGTGATGCCCAGCAGTCGTGCGTAATACTCATTCCGCGCGCGCTCGAAGTGCGCGCTCAGGTTCAGAAACAGAGACGAGAGCGGCAGACCTCGCTGCACGAGCAGCAACGTGATCAGCAGGCGCCCGACGCGACCGTTGCCATCGACGAACGGGTGAATGGCTTCAAACTGTGAGTGGACAAGCGCCGCATGCACCAGTGGCGGCAATGACTGATCATGCAGATATCGCTCCAGGTCAGCAAGGCAACTCCCCAACTCGGAGGGTGGTGGCGGCACATAAATGGCGTCCCGGAGGCTGCTGCCTGGGCCGCCGATCCAGTTCTGCACGCGCCGGAACTCCCCGGGTCTTGCGCTGTCGCCGCGGACACCACGCATCAGCCGTTCGTGCAACTCGCACATAAAGCGCAGAGAGAGCGGCAGGCTGTCCAGGCGACGCAGGCCGTACTCAAGAGCCGTGACGTAGTTGCCCACCTCGTGCAGGTCGGCGGAGCTTTGATTTACCACAGCTCCGGCCTCTGTGGCCAGCAGTTCGCGCAGACTCGTCTGTGTTCCCTCGATTCGACTGGAAAGCACGGCTTCCCTGCGGGTGAACGGCCTGACAACCAGGTTGGGACTAGACAGATGCCGCCCCTCGCCTTCAAGTCTTCCCATGGCCCGGTCGGCGATGGAAAGATGCCGGATAAGCGTATCGTCCCAGGCGATAGAGGGCGGCAGCGGATGAGGCACGTAGGCCCGGTAGCCACCCGGACCGGTTACGAGTCTTCCGTGAGATCTGCGACCCAGACCTGATGAGAGCGTCACAGTCGTCCCCCAATTGCGACATGGAAAATTAAGGATGTTTAAGTTATCGAATATCGACGAGACTGCCCTGGCAGAGATTCGGGCTACACCGGCGGTCTATTTCAAGAACGTCAGGAATAGTGGCACTTCCGGAGAATACCCGGTTCTGGCTAATCCCCCTCGACGCCTGCCATTCGCAGCTCGTCAACGCGCTCGGACGCGCGGATATAGCAAATCCTAATACCCATGTGCTCAAACTGCTGCCTCGGAGTTCCAGACTTGCCGCAGCTATCACACTCGGTGGGCACGCAGTCGCCTGCACCGGTGTCCTGAAGGACTCGCCAGCAAGGAAACTCACTGGGAGGATTGGGGGCTGTGCTCATCTATGGGTCCTTCTCGAGCGAAGTTACTGACCAATCTGTCGTCATCGTAACATTCCTGGGGACTTACGGAGTCAGACGATTCCTGGGCTTCCACGGCAATGTCGCTTCCCTTCGGTAAAATCGCTTCCTGATTTATCGGGCTTTTGGACTTGGTACACAAATGTCGACTTGCGCAATAATCGACATTTCTGCACAAATATAAGGCCCCCGATGGCGATATGCTGTCGAGGGCTGTCATTTTCAGTATGCGAAGATTATCGTGGTTCAGCTCGATGCATACCGTACCGGGATGCATTTTGGCTTCGAGGTTACAGCCCAGTCTGCTCCCTATGGAACTCGAGGGCCGCACTCACACTTGGTGGTCCAACCGGGTAGTGCTCCTGCTCGTAGAGTTCCACAAGGTCAACCAACACGTCACATTCGCCGCTCTCGGGAGTGCCAACTTCTGCGCCAAATATCTCTTCGATTCTGGCAAGAGCATCATTGTAGTCATCTTCAGAGCGGATTGCCTTGATGGCCGCCATTGCTGTATCTCCTGCGCGTCTTCATCTGAAATTATATCGCAAACTCTTGCGGCGTGATATTCAGTTCGGCATCTACTCCGCCATTGCCATTACCTGCCTCCAGCTCCGCTATACTGTAAATCACATTTTCTGTGAGGGGAACCCAATGAAGAGCATCACGGTATCCGTTGACGAGGAGACCTATCGAATGGCGCGCATCCGTGCGGCGGAGTTGGACACGTCGGTTTCGGCGTTGGTAAGGGAGTTCCTGCGGAGCATCGCAGCAAACAGGTCCGTCGCAAGCATGTCCACCGTTCCGAATCAGGAGGAAGCACACGTTGTGCTTCGTCCACGCGACTTGGACGAAGTGCTTGCGGACTTCGATGCTCGAGGAGTGGGAGTGCCGGAAAGGTTGACTCGCGATGATCTGTACACCGAAGTGGCTAAGAGGGGCAATGCGGCTCACTGACGCCAACGCGCTGCTCTACGCGGTCAGCCGGTTACCGGGAGAGGCCCTCAAAGACCGGTGCGACCGTGACTTGTGGGGGCAGCCGCGCCTGTGTGCGTCGACGATTGTCGCGACCGCTAGTCGAATCGTGGACATTCTTTTCTCATCATCGGCAAGCTCCACGAAATACGCGGCCAGCACCTCAGATTGTTCCGTGAAGTATAATGCAGTCCGCTGACAGTCAATTAACGTTCCAGATTTAAGTAAGTCGAGATGGAAACAACATGCCCGAATCCAATCATGATTTCTTCATCAGCGACGGTGCGCGAGAGGCGGGCCTCACCCAGAGGTTCTGGCATCAAGCCTACCTGATGTTTATCAAGGCGGCGGAGGAAGATACAAGCATGCCGGCATTCGTGATTTACGACATCGCTCGCATCGTCCGAGTTCCCTTCGGCCAGGGATACCTCAACGTACTCGTGCGGTGTCAGCCAGATCCGAGGGAGCACAGGATTTATCGACTTACGGCGTTTGCGGCCGGTGCTGAGCGCCAACCGCTCGATGCAAAAACGGCATACCAGCAACTTCGGGAGGGCCGGGCCATGCTGGGGGAGGCCGCCCTGATGGATAGAGGGCGCCGATGGTAGCGTTTGCGTCGCTCAGCGTTGCGGTTTCGCCGGTCAGAACGATCACGAAGGCCCGACTCGCTGTCGGGTCCGGCACGAGCTCCAGGTAGATGGGCGTCGTCTGGCTCGGTCTGTGGTTGCCCCTGTCAAAATGGGCTCGAATCAAAGAATCAACCGCTCCGGATTAGGGTCGAGGAATTCCACTATCACATCGGCGGTGTTGACGCCCTTCGCTTCGGTGGCCGTGACGACCGCTTCAATTGAATCGCCGATTGACACGACGCCGTCCTTACCCATCGAAACCCATCTTTCGGGATGCTTCTCCGTTAGCAAGTCGCGTTCAGTCCACAGTCGATTGACTGCTTTGCGGAAGTCGTTGGGGTCGTCTCGAAGCGCCTCTGTGCCGCCTAAGTGAGCGAGCAGTTCTTCAAGTTCGTCCTCACTCGGCCGACCGGACGGCTTCTCGGTCATGGCGTTTCCCTTTCACTGGTACTTGCACCATCAGATTACCATGACAGGAAGTCCCGGCGGGCGATCGCTTGCGTGGTCATCTTGAAGATCTTCCACTACATCAGTGGCTTGACATGCTGTTTCAGCCACTCGTGCAACCGGTCGAATCGGAAAGAATGCGTGTCAAACGAGTGCATGAAGAACTCGTATGCTTCCTGGTTGTCCCAGTCTATGGACCGGCCATTCATCCTCAGGAATGCGTCCGTCGTGTAGAAGGCGGTGCGCTTGTTGCCCTCCACAAACGGGTGGTTCATAGCAATACTTTTCGTGTGGGGAGCGGCTTCCAGCGCGTCTTGGTCCCTCAGTCCTTGTGGGCCTCCGAATTCTTCCACGGCGATTACGTGTATTGCCGGAATTTCTTCAACGGTCGGGAAATCGTACGTCAGGACTTGCCGAGCAACTCGCCTAGGCGCCGGTTCCTCTCAAGGCTCGCGTAGAAGTGGCCCATTACCGCGGGTCGAACCCGCTGCTGGTTCTTGCTCATTATGTAGGCGCTCATAGCATCTTCGAGAACTGCCTGAAAGTGCCTCCCTTCCAATCGAGCGATGTTGCGCCCTCGTAGTTCAGGCTGTGCCTGACTGGAAAACTTCTCGCGCGCACCAGCCATGGTGAGCCTCCTTTGAATCTTGACTTTCATTCACCTTAGTCTGAGAGTAGTGTCGGTATTTGAGAAATGTCAACTTACGTCTTGATATAATTGGACGCTAAAGTCAGAATCGGAACTGGAGGCTGATTTTTCGGACTACATTGATGCTCTACAGAGTCGATTCATAGGACGTTTTTCATCTGAACCAATCTGAACAAGTGGCGGAACTTGCGCATTGTAGAGGAACTTACCACGGATCATTCGACACAGATCACCCCAAAATTCGTCCTTCGCGTCTCTTGGCGGACTGAACCTCCTCTCTTGGAAGATCGATAGTCAGTATCCCTAGGTAGGAGTGGTAAGTGCCCTACCAGAGCGAGCCAGTCTTCAAGCTATTACTCTGGTCACCATGCGCTGGAAGACTACCAACGTAAAGAGAGTCGACAGACTCATCACTCTAGCGCGTAGGAAACCGGTGGCGTAACTCCCTGAAAGACTGAGTATTCGGAAATGACGATATCTTCACCATAGAGATTGCCCCATACGAGGACCGTGTACACGCCTCCCCTGAGACGTTCTTCGCGCTGGGTCTGGGACTCGCCGCCTGCCAGAAGTGACTGACGGTGGGCTTCGCCACCGCGTCAGCCCTGGGGAATGAGCTTACGGAGGCAATAGGCGAGATTAGGCTGCTGAACCTGCAGAGGAGGCTTGCCCGCCTCGGATAAGCATTCCGCTATCCAGCCGGCCCCGGCCCAGGGTGACATTGTATCTTTGACATGCATGGGATAATCCCTCAGCAGCGACACCGCGCTGGTCCATCATTGCCCCGCCCTCGACATCAAGCAAGAATGGCACGAGAAGGGCATGTGGCTTGAAGACCGGAGGACCGACATCACGCTTGTCTAAGTGGGTATATCATTCCCAAATGATACCCCTGAACAGTGGAGACCACCGTGCTTATTCTTCATGCAGCGCTACTCGATGGACGACTTGCCATTTGGGGCGAAGATTCGGAATCGCGGACGGCGGACAGTGCGCGCGTTGCCAGTAAGAGTCCTGGACAGCATCCGCGCTGCGCTGACGCTCACCGGCTAGCTCAGGCCGTTGGCTTCGCGGCAGAAGACTGCGGAGTTGGCCCTGCCATTGCTTGGCTTCCCAGCCGGGGCAGCACCCCAAACCCATCCAGTTCGATGGCCGGTCCCGTGTCCCGTGCGAAGATGCGGATCAAGCCTTGGAGCGTGCCGTCTCTACGACTCGATCCGGAGCAGGCTGTTGAACTGCTGCAGAGATGCACCAACCGCAGTGCATTGACGCACGGAATAGCAATTGGGGCGGACCTTGCCTATTGGTCGCGCGCGCTCCTGTTCGCTGCGTCCCTGACGGCGCGCCAGCGTTTTCTGCCCGGTGTTGCTGAGCGGAACGGGCGCACAGCAGCGGTCTGGACGCCAATCTTTGTCGGAGATGACGCCCACAGGTTGGCAGAACTTGCCAACCTGATGCCGCCGCCCGCCAGAGCGATGACAGAGACGGAAACGAGCGAGCCGCCTGCGATTGCCAGTCAATCCGTTCTCCGAGAGTTCATCAAAGGCATTGTCGATTGCATGGCTCGGTCGACCCAACAGGCAAAGGAAGACGACGACAACCTTCGCTTTGACTCTACCCACGACGCCTGGCTGCACGCCTTGAGCAGTCGGAACCCGGTTGTCAAAGGGGAGCAGGCCCGACTTCGCCAACTCCGCCGCCAGATCGCAGACTGGCAACACCCCATTGCCATAGCTGCCAACTCCCCCTACCGGCTTTGCCTGAGACTGGAAGAGCCCGAAGAACATGACGCCGAAGAAGAGGCTACTGCCATTCGACAGAATATATGGCGACTCCGATACTTGCTGCAACCTCATGATGATTACAGTCTCTTGGTGAATGCTTCTGACATCTGGAATCGAAAGGTCGAAGAACAGCGCTTCGAGTTGAACCTCAGGGAGTTCTTGCTGAGTTCCCTTGCCAATGCGTCCATGACCTGTGCGCCTATCGCAGAAAGTCTGAAAACGAAAGAACCAGCAGGATGCAGGCTGGGCGACGCAGAGGCTTATCAATTCCTCTCACATCAGGCTGCCGCACTTCAACAGGCTGGCTTCGGAGTGCTGCTGCCTGCGTGGTGGACGCGCCAAGGGACCAAGACCAAGCCCACCATTCGCATGAATGTGAAGAAGCCGACAATGCAGGGCGGCTCTGGCATGAGCATGGCAACCCTGCTGGAGTTGGATGTGGAAGTGGCGATAGGAGACAGCCGGATAACCCCGGAGGAGTTGGAAGCTCTTTCTGAGTTGAAGGTGCCGCTTGTGCGCTTCAGGGGAAAGTGGGTAGAGATCGACGCCGACGCTATCAAGGCTGCGGCAGAATACTGGCGCAACAATAATCATCTCAGCCTACACGAGGTCTTGCAGCTCGATCTGGGCGCAGACACTCGGGCAGAGGATGATAACTTATGCCTTGAAGCGGATGAATGGCTTCAGGACATGTTGGATCGCCTGCACCAGAAAGGCGGAATCGAGGAATTGGACGCCCCTGAAGGATTTGTCGGGCAGCTTCGTCCGTACCAGCAGTTGGGGTATTCGTGGATAGCTTTCCTGAAGCGGTGGGGACTAGGAGCTTGCCTTGCAGACGATATGGGTCTTGGAAAGACCATCCAGACGCTCGCCGCCCTTCAACTGGACTACCGGCAGGGCAACCGCTTGCCAAGTCTGCTGGTCTGCCCCACCTCGGTCATCAACAACTGGCAGCGGGAGGCTTCGAAATTCACGCCCGAGCTTGCCGTGCTGCTGCACCACGGGCCGAATCGCAATCGCGGCGCCGACTTCAGGGAGCGGGCGGCAAGCCACCAGATGGTCATCACCAGTTACGCAACTATGGCAAGGGACATAAAACTGCTGTCCTCAGTGCCATGGCGTTCCGTCATACTGGACGAAGCGCAGAACATCAAGAACCCGGTGTCCAAGCAGGCCTCCGCGGCGCAAGCGCTTCAGGCCGACCATAGGATAGCTCTCACCGGAACGCCTGTGGAAAATCATGTCGGCGACCTCTGGTCCATCATGCAGTTTCTGAACCCGGGGCTGTTGGGTTCTCAGTCCGAATTCAAACGCAGGTATTTCCAGCCGATCCAAGTCCGTAAGGACGAAGAGGCGGCAAGCCACCTGCAGAAAGTCACAGGACCCTTTATCCTGCGTCGTCTCAAGACCGACCGGGCCATCATAGACGACCTGCCCGACAAGCATGAGACCAAGCAATACTGCAATCTCACAAAGGAACAAGTAACGCTCTACGAGGCGGTTCTGCGAGAGGCGGAGACTCGACTCGAAGCCGCCACAGGCATTGAGCGACGGGGAAGCATTCTCGACACGCTGACCAAGCTCAAGCAGGTGTGCAACCATCCCAGGCAGCTGCTTGGAGATAACTCCGCCATCAACGGGCGTTCCGGCAAACTTGCCCGGCTCCAAGAATTGCTGGACGAGATAGTGATGTTAGGAGACCGTGTGCTGGTATTCAGCCAATTCGCCGAGATGGGCGCGATCTTGCAGCAATACATACAGGAGACCTACGGGCTGGAAACCCCATTCCTGCATGGCGGCGTCCCGCGCAAGCAGCGCGAATCTATGGTCGACTGGTTTCAGAATGACCCCGAGGGTCCACTTGCATTTGTTCTTTCACTGAAGGCCGGAGGGTCGGGTCTCAATCTACCCCGCGCAAATCATGTCATTCACTACGACCGCTGGTGGAACCCTGCCGTGGAGAATCAGGCTACCGACCGCGCCTTCCGTATCGGGCAGACAAAGGACGTCCATGTCCACAAGTTCATATGTGCCGGGACGCTGGAAGACCGCATCGACCTCATGATTGAAGCCAAGCAGGAGACCGCAAAGCAAGTAGTTGGCGCAACCTCGGAACGCTGGCTGACGGAACTGTCCAACGCAGAGCTCCGGGACGTGCTGGCGCTCAGCGCAACCGCGTCCGACTGACAGCATTGAACTCGGTTCTGTTTATACACAAGGAGACCCGATGACTTACGAATATCCACCATACGGCAGACCCGTCGAAGTGAGGGGCGGCATAAAGGCTGGCTCAAAACGCGGAGCGTTCGGCTCCAGTTGGTGGTCCAAACGCTGGCTTCAGACGCTTGACGAATTCGAGATAGGCGCTCGCCTGGGCAGAGGTCGTTCATACGCCCGCCGGGGTCAGGTCATATCCATCGACGTACGGCCAGGTATGGTGAAGGCCAAGGTGCAAGGCTCACGAGCGAAACCATACAACGTGAGCATTGAGGTACGCATAATCAGTCCTGAGAACTGGGACCTCGTCCTTCAGGAGTTCACCGACCAGCCCATAATAGCCGCCAGCTTGCTGTCCGGGCGCATGCCCGATGATGTTGACGACACCTTCCATTCGATAGGTTTGTCTATGTTTCCCGAAAGGGAGAACGATCTGGAGACCGATTGCTCATGCCCGGACTACTCCAACCCGTGCAAGCATGTCGCCGCGGTGTATCTCCTGTTGGGTGAGGAGTTCGACCGGGACCCCTTTCTGATATTTCGACTCAGGGGCTTGGAGCATGACCGTCTGCTGGGCGACGAGTTTCGTCGCGCCGCACAGACCCTTGAGGCTCCTCTATTGGCAGCAGAACCTTTGCCGTCAGACTCGGTAGACTTTTGGCTCAACCCACTGGCGAGATTGGACGAAAAAGACTACGCTGGCCCGGCGGAACCGCCAGAGGCCGACGCATCCTTGCCGCAACAGCTAGGCCGATTTCCTTTTTGGCGCGGGGAGCAGGACTTTGCGACCTCCCTTCAAGGCATCTACAGGGAGGCGTCACGGCGAGCTAAAGAAGTGTATGAGGACCAGCATAACCTGACATCTAGGACGACGAAAGCCGGATTGACATCCGAATAGCCGAAACGCCGTCGAAATGCAAGTGTACAGTAGTCAGGACACATAAGCGCTTCTGGGAGGAGGGGCATGAGAGCGCGTTGATCGATCGCGTCCCGGACAGAGACGCAAATTGGACGAGCGTGCCGGACGCACCTAGAAGCCATAGCGTGCAGCGTCCCTCCTGAGGGTCACACCCACTGAACGCTGAAACTGCTTGAGGACAAGGCTGAGGAATTGGGCTATGTAGAGAGCATAGCGAGGGAGACGGTGCGCCTGAGCTTGGAGAAACGAACTCACGCCGTGGAGGAATAAGGCGTGGCGCATCCTTGAACAGAGCTGGGAGATCGCAGCAGGGACGGAAGACGCATTGAACCTTTACAGCCACCGTAGATATACTTATTGGCTCAAACCGGTGTGGATACTGTCTTGAAAATGTCTCGGGACAGGTCTTGAATGAGAAGCCTAGAAGTATAGAGAGCGAAGGAGCTACCCGATGGCAGTTACGGAGATGGAGCAGATCGAAGCCGAGATAGCGGCGATATTCAGCGTGCGACCCGCACGTGACTGCAACATTTTGGACAGGCTCGAAGTCGGCAAAGAGATGATGAGCGAGGTGTTTCTGTTTGCGCAGTACCGAGGGTTCGCGCTTTACGATGGGTTGGTGGCAAATTTCAAGATGGAGTGGGACGATGAAGAGGATGGACCTCCGCCTCTGTCGTGCTGGCTGCGGTTGACCAAAGACGAGAGTGGAACGTTCTGCGTAAGCATTGTCGAAGACGAGAAGCAACCTCAACAGCACAGCAGGTCGAAAGACTTTGACTGGGCGAGAGTCATCTAAGCAGTCCCGGTAAACGACAATTACCCGTCTGTTGCGGCTGCTCCAC
>MKWU01006910.1_pt1 | contig 11174 bp, 7 predicted proteins | sample 809101 | NCBI WGS metagenome assembly MKWU01 (sample SAMN05860141, study PRJNA318959) | sponge metagenome | host: Aplysina aerophoba | place: Slovenia: Piran, Adriatic Sea, Gulf of Piran | collected 2013-05-07
AGGACGACCATCAGCAGGATGGCCATCGTCATGGCATCGGGAATCCATGCGCCGATGGTGTTGGCAATCCGCTGCAGGCGGTCCGGCGGCGGCCCTTGGGATACGGTTGGGTGTGTTTCGTCAGGCATTCTCTCGCCTCGAATTAGCTGGCGAGAGTATACACAGGTTGTAACGGCGTGCTCAGAGGCCCTCCAAGCCCCGGACAGAATCGGGGGCGATTGGGCATTCCGCCAGATCGAGCTGGGAAGAGCGGAGTTCGACACGCTTGCGCAGCCTGCGCAAGCCGGGGCGTGCGTTTCGCTGCCTGATAGACTCCTTCCATGTCCCGGACACTCAAGGTGTTCTCGGCGCCCATTGCCATCTTGGCGCTAGCAGTCACCGCTTCGTCCGCGCCCGCCCAGTCCGCGGACGTTGACGCCAAGCGTCCCAACATCGTTTTCCTGCTCTTGGACGACATGGGCTATGCCGACATCGGAGCCTACGGAAACAGCTACCATCGCACCCCGAACATCGACCGGCTCGCGGCGGAGGGCATCCGCTTTACGAACGCATACGCCGCGGCTCCGAATTGCTCGCCGACCCGGGCGAGCATCCTGACCGGACACTGGCCAGCCCGCACGGGCATTACCCAATACCTGCCCGGCAATGTCCTGCCTTACGCGAAGATGCTGCAGCCCGAGATGCCGGCCGGGCTGCCGCTCGACGAGGCGCTGGTCGCCGAACCTCTGGCCAAGGCCGGGTACTCGACAGCATGCGTCGGCAAGTGGCACCTAGGCGGGGGAGACTATTTCGCGGACCAGCGAGGATTTGGCGAGAGCTTCGCGTCGGCGCATATTGGCCCCGGTGGAATGTTTGCCCCGTTTCAGATCACCGTGCCCGGCGTGACGGATGGGGATTACCTCACCGACGTGCTCACGGACGGTGCCGAGCAGTTCATCGAGCGGAACCGGGACACGCCGTTCTTCCTGTACGTGTCCTACCACTCGGTTCACGCGCCGATCCAGGCGAAACCCGAATTGATCGACTCTTATGCTGGCCGCAACGATCCGAGCGGGCGCAATAACGCGGTCTATGCCGCGATGGTCGAGGGAGTGGACCAATCGGTCCAGCGCCTGATGGCCAAGTTGGAACAGCTCGGACTCGCGGAAAACACAGCAGTTTTCTTCTTCTCTGACAACGGCGGCGTGTCGCGGCGGGCGTTCAACGGGGGCTTTCGATCCGGCAAGGGATACCTCTGGGAGGGAGGCATCCGGGAGCCATTGATCGTCCGCTGGCCGGGAACCGTCCAGCCCGGTTCGGTCGAAGACACACCCGTGACCAGCGTTGACTTCTATCCCACGATCCTCGAAATGGCGGGCGCCACGGACGTCCCTGGCCACACCGTCGACGGAGTCAGCCTGCTCCCCCTGCTCGCAGGGTCGGGAAGCATCGATCGGCCGGTTCTGTTCTGGCACTACCCTCACTATTCCAACGCCGGGTCCACCCCGATGGGCGCGATACGGAGGGGCCCCTGGAAGCTCCTCGAATTCTTCGAGGACTCGCACGTAGAACTCTACAACCTCGAGACGGATCCTGCCGAGAAGACCGACTTGGCGGAAACGGAATCTCGACGGGCTCAGTCGATGCGCGAGGAATTGGCCGCCTGGAGGGATTCTGTCGGCGCTGTGATGCCGACGCCGAACCCAGAATTCGATCCGGCCAAGGAGAAACAGAGGCGCCTACTACGGTACAAGTTGGAGTGGGATCCTAACGATCCCGCGCGTCCTAATCCCGGGGGTCCTAATCCCGCGCGTCGTAGTCGCTGAAGCGCGCCACGTTCCGGGTTTGCGTGCGGTTGAGGATCCTTCGCGTCGAGTTCGGCGTCGTCCGAATCTCGGAGCTGGCCAACCCGTGTCATCCTATGTTGGCTTGTTCCGTACAGTGCTCATTCACTAACCACTCATGACGATGAGTCGCTACCGGCGTGTCGTGCTGTGATGGCTCGTGCTACCCATTTCGTTTGCAATTTGGCTTGCGGTTTCTGGCACGTAGTGCTGAGTCGGTCTCCACGACGAGCCGTGTAATTTCGAAGCTCGGTCGGGTTGCCAGAGCCCCTCAAAAAAGGGGGACTCGAAATCGGGCCCATCACCCCACCAGGGCTCTCGTCGGTGGCGCACCGGGCAATTCGTCGGCAGTTGAGGGACCGCAGTCCCCGAGCAGCTTAGACGGGCTGGCCTTTGATCTTATGCGACACATCCGACAAAGCAAAGTCGATCCCACTGACGGTGCCGGTCAGCGAGGTGTAGGGATGCTGAACCAACGTCATGCGGTAGAAAATGCTTCTCTCTATCGAAGGCGGGTCGCCCCCCCGACTGGGCATTGCCGCTAGGAGGGACGCCCGCCTCCGAACTACGCGGGCTCGAATTTGGAGTACCGTGCTGGCCGAGCCCACTCGTCACCTTTCTTCGGCGACGGAATTTTCTTCGGCCCACCCAAATCGTTAGGTTTCGCCAGCAGCCGCTATATCTTGATGTGAGCTGGATAACCGGGCAGGGATCGTCCGGCGCATCCGGAGACTTGGTTGTCAATACCACGGCGACCAGCCGCGACTGCATCCTACCTCTATGAATCGACGCGAATTCCTCCAGTCCTCTTTCGCCGTGACCGGCTCTACGCTGCTGTCGAGTTGCAGCGAATCCGAATTCGAGCAGCAGACGGCCAAACGCCCGAACGTCGTCTTCATCCTCACCGACGACCAGCGTTGGGACTGTCTCTCGGCGGCCGGCCATCCGTTCCTCGAAACTCCCCACCTCGACCGGCTGGCCAACGAGGGCGTTCGGTTCGCCAATGCGTTCGTCACCACTTCGCTCTGCTCGCCTTCGCGGGCCAGCTTCCTTTCCGGACTCTACGCCCATTCGCACGGCGTGATGAACAACTTCAGCGAGTACCCCACGGACTTGGCGAGCTTCCCCGTCGCGCTGCACAACGCAGGCTACGAGACCGCCTACATCGGCAAGTGGCACATGGGCGAGGACAACGACGAGAAACGCCCCGGCTTCGACTACTGGATCAGCCACAAGGGCCAGGGCCAGTACTGGGACACCACGTTCAATGTTAATGGCGAGCGGCGCGAGGTCCCCGGCTACTATTCGAACGTCGTGACGGACTTCGCCGTCGACTGGCTTGAACAAGAGCGCGAGGAGCCGTTTCTGCTGTGCCTTGGCCACAAAGCGCCACACGGCGTTTGGATTCCCGACACGCCCTACGAGCACGTCTACGACGAGCTGGAGACGCCCGAGCCTGAAACGGCGCGCTTGGTCGAACCTCTAGCCGACTGGGTCGGCGAGCGCATCGAGACCTGGCACGGCATCGACGGCAACCTCTACGGGCTGGAGGACTTTGGCAAGTTCATCCGCAACTACCATGCGACGATCCTCTCGGTGGACGACTCGGTCGGCCGGGTCTACGACGCGCTCGAGCGGAGCGGCAAGCTCGACGAGACGCTGATCATTTTCGCCGGCGACAACGGCTTCCTGTTGGGCGAACACGCTTCGATCGACAAGCGCACCATGTGGGAGGAATCGATCCGGGTGCCGCTGCTTGTGCGCTATCCGCCGCTGATCGAGCAGCCGCGGGTCATCGAGCAGCAAGTGCTGAACCTCGACGTCGCGCCCTCGATCGTCGACATCTGCGGGCTGCCGGCGCTCGGCGACGTCCACGGCCGCAGCTTCAAGCAGCTCGTCTCCAGCGGCGAGGATCCGGGCTGGCGCAAGAGCTGGCTCTACGAGTACAACTTCGAGACCCAGTTCCCCTACACGCCGAATGTGCGGGGGGTGCGAACCGACGATTGGAAGTACGTCCACTATCCCAACGGCACGGGCCCCGACGGCGACGTCCGACCCGAGACCCACAAGGCGGAGCTTTTTCACATCGCCGAAGATCCGCTCGAGAAACGCAACCTCATCGACGACCCGGCGTACGCTGACAAGCTCGCCGACCTCCAAGCGGAGCTCGAGAGGCTCAAGCGCGAGACCGGCGCGGTTCCGGACGAGATGCCGATCGACCCGCAGCTCCGGATGGAGCTGCCCGACAAGAAAATCCGTTAGAAGATTGTTAGGTTTCAGCCGCGGCCGCTATATTTTCACGTGGACCGGATGAGCAACAGACCGAATCGGATGCATCGTCGCCGCTTCTTTCAACTCGCCCTCGCCCTCCCCGCCGGTGCCTGGTACTCGCGCTACGAAGCCCTAGCGGCTCCGGCTCGCAAGCAGGTCAAGATCGTCGACATCAAGGCGATGAACCTGGGCAACCGGGGCACCAGCCTGTTGAAGATCATCACCGACTCCGGCCTCGAGGGCTACGGCGAAGCCTCCGCCTCGGGCCCCATGCTGCGCGCCCGCATCGAAGAGATGCTCCCTCTCCTGAAGGGCCAAGACCCGCTGGCCATCGAGCGTCACTTCCACATGATGACCTCGAATGTCCATCCCCATTTGCCACACATCCCCTCAGTAGGCGGAGTCGACATGGCGCTTTGGGATCTCGCCGGGAAGATCCTCGACCGCCCGGTCTATCAACTTCTCGGCGGGCCCTTCCGCAAGTCGATCCGGATGTACTCTCACGGCAGGGTCAGAGACATCACCGACCGCAAGCAGTGGGAGGACTTCTACGCCAGCGCGAAGAGCCAGCCGGAAGGCTTCAAGATCTACAAGCAGGGCGTCAGCGGCAACCTCATGCCCCGGGCCAATGTCGGCGCAGGCCGGCCGGTGAATTTCTCCCAGGACCACGTCAAGAAGATCGCCCGCGGTTTCGAGATCGGCAAAGAAGTCTTCGGCGACGACATTCAGATCGCCGTGCACGCCCACAACGAGTTCGACACACCGACGGCGATCGACCTCGCCAAACGCATCGAGCCGCTCGACCCACCGTTCTTCGAGGATCCGCTTGGGGTGAGGTACTCCGAATCTTGGCTGGCGCTGCGGCGCGCCGTCCCGCGGCTGCCGCTGCTGGTAGGCGAGAAGGCGAAGCTGGTTGACGGCTTCAAGCCGTTCCTCGAAACGCAAACCGCCGACGTTCTCCACCCCGACCTGGTCTACGCGGGCGGCTTCACCGGGTGCAAACGAATCGCCAACTTCGCCGCGCTCTTCAACATCCCCGTTGCGCTACATAATGTCGGCCACCTGGTGAACACGTTGGGCGCGGCCCACTTCGGCTGTTCGGTGCAGAACTTCTACCGCTCGGAGAGCCGCCTAGGGGGACGCAGCCGCTCCCTCGAGAACCAAGCCGCCGGCGAAAAACCCCAAGTCCGCAACGGTGAGCTCGCCGTCCCCGAAGCGGCCGGCCTCGGCGTTGAGTGGAACGAAGATTCCCTCCGCGCCAACCTCGCGCCGGGGGAGCCTTGGTGGGGCTAGCTAATCGAGTCAATCTCTTGGAGGAGGATCCCGCCCATGTCAACCCGCATCTTCGCCCTCGCGCTCGCGCTTGCTCTCACGGCCGCCGGCGGCGACCTGCGGCCTTCGATGGCGCAGAAAGACGCCGTCTTGCTGCAAAACGATTTCTCCCAACCTGGCCCGCTGCCCCCAGGAGTCTGGCAGCCGCGCCAACACACCCGCTGGGCCGCTGCTGACGGCCTCTTCCACGGTCGGGAATCCAGCCCAGAATTCCAGGCCTCACAGTCCCACCACCAAGGCTTCGAGCCGCGCCTGATGATCCGCAATTTGCCCGACGAATACATCATCGAGTACTCGTTCCGCATCAACTCCGGCGAGTACACCCCGATCGGCGCCTTCCTGGAGTTCGGCCACCACATGGCGCGCGTGAGCTTTCTCCCCGATGGCGCGATGCTGACCTTCGGCGGTCTCAAGGACCGAGTCGTTCTGGACTCCAAACCAGACTTCCGGCTCGAGCCCGGCCGCTGGTATCACGTGCTTGGCGAGGTCAAGGGCAAGGAAGTCTTGATCACCATTGAGGACGGCCCGACTTTCTACGGCAATCATCCCGGCATCGCGGATCAGAAAGACGGCTTCGGCGTCTGCGGCCTGCGCGGGGGCACAATGGACCTCGACAACGTTACCGTCTGGAGCGTTCAACCCGCGCCGCAACAAAGCTGGTCGGGGACGCGCTCTCGATTGGCCTCCGCGGCCGGCGATCCAACCCCAAAACGCTAAGGAGCAGAAGCCGGCTTTTCTGGGAGGTTAGAGATGTCTCGTTCGAAGCTTGCCGCCTGCCTCGCGGCGGCCCTGCGCCTTCCAGTGTCCGCGTGTCTTTTCGTTGTAACTCTGTTGACGGCGAGCTCGGCCGCCGCGAACCCCGCAGCAGTCGACCAGTTCATCGACGAAAACTGCTTGGCTTGCCATTCGTCGGAGGCCAAGATGGGCGGGCTCGACTTGAGCAGTCTACCGCTTGGCAGCGAGCATGGAGACGCGCTGGCCGCCTGGGTGCGAGTTCACGACCGCGTCCGCGACGGCGAGATGCCGCCCAAGGCCATGCCCCGTCCGGACCAGGAGCAGGCCAAGTTGTTTCTTTCGTCGCTGAAAGGCGAGATTGTCACAATCCAACGTGAAGAGCGCGAAGCGGTCGGTAGGGTGCGCGCAAGACGACTGACCCCAATCGAGTACGAGAACACCGTTCACGATCTGCTAGGGATTCGTATCCCCCTGCAGCACCTGCTTCCGGAAAGTTCCGCGAACGTGATGTTTGATCGCGTCGCGACCTCGCAACAGATCTCGCACTTCGTTCTCGAAAAGTATTTGAACGCCGCCGACGTGGCGCTCGACGCCGCTTACAGGAGAGCGCTCGAGCCCCTGCAGCAGTTCCAACGGACGTTCACGATCGCGGACCTGAGCACGAGCACGGGACGCAACAATCGCCAGCCGATGCCCCACCCGAGCGGCGAGTACGCGGTGACTTGGTCTACGGGGCTCGTCTTCGTCGGCCGCATGCCGAAGACCAAAGTCCCGGAGGATGGCTGGTACCGCATTCGCTTGACGGCTTCGGCGGTACACCCGGACAACGACAGCCGCGTTTGGGCGACCTTGCGTTCGGGCGTATCTTACGCGAATGCGCCGTCGATGTTTTGGATCGACGCGCTCGAGCTGACGCCCGAGCCGCGCGAGTTTGAGTTCGAGGCGTGGATCCGCGGCAATCACATGCTGCAGTTGCAGCCCGGCGACTATACATTCGAACGTCCCCTCTACGCCCCTATCCGCCAGGATCCTTACGAGACGACCTTCGCCCGAGGACTCGCCGGGGCCGCGATCCATGCACTCGAGATGGAGCGGGTCTTTCCCGGAGCGACCCCTGCCGAAGCGCAACGGATGCTCTTTGGGGAAGCGACGGTCGCGGATGGCGTCGTCAGTTCGAAGCGCCCGAGGGAAGACGCCAGAGCGCTATTGCAGGCCTTTGCAACTCGAGCCTTTCGCCGGCCGGCGACCGCCGCGGAAGTCGCGCCCTATCTGGCGCTCGTGCACGAGAAGCTCGACCAAGGAGCTTCCTTCCAGGACGCCTTGCGAGCGGGCTATCGAGGGCTGATGGTATCGCTGAACTTTCTCTACCTGCCGGAGACACCGGGTGAGCTGGACGACTACGCCGTCGCCTCGAGGCTGAGCTATCTCTTCTGGAGCGCGGCCCCTGACCAGGAGCTGCTCGGTCTGGCCGGTCGGGGCCGGCTACGCGACCGCGCAACCCTGCGCGCCCAGGTGGAGCGGATGCTCGCCGATCCACGCGCCGAGGCATTCACCCGCAACTTCACCGACCAGTGGCTGGAGTTGAGGAACATCGACTTCACGCAGCCCGATCGGGACCTGTTCCCTCAGTTCGATGAGGTGCTCAAGTACTCAATGCTTTCCGAGACGCGAACCTTCTTCGATGAGCTGCTGACAGAAGACCTCAGCGTCTCGAACTTCATCGACTCGGACTTCATGTTCCTGAACACCCGCCTGGCCAAGCACTATGGGCTCGAGGCGCCGCCGGCGCTCGGTTTGCAGCGTGTGGACGCCGCAGCCCGGCGCGGCGGCGTGCTGACCCAGGGCAGCGTCCTGAAAGTCACTGCAAATGGGACCAATACGTCTCCCGTCGTGCGCGGCGTTTGGGTAACGGAGCGGATCCTCGGCAAGCCGGTTCCTCCACCGCCCCCGAACGTCTCGGCGATCGAGCCGGATGTTCGCGGAGCCAATACGATTCGCGAGCAGCTCGCCAAACATCGCAACGACGCAACCTGCTCATCGTGCCACGCCAAGATCGACCCGCCGGGATTCGCCCTCGAGAACTACGACCCGACGGGACGCTGGCGCGAGCGCTACCCGGTCGTGGCCAGCCAGACCGAGGAGGGGACGATTTGGAAGGACGGTCCCGCAGTCGACGCCAGCTACGCAATGGCCAATGGGTCTGAGTTCGAAGATGTCGACGGCTTGAAAGCCCTGATGGGCCGGGACCGCGAACAGATTGCCCGCAACGTGGTGGAGAAGTTGCTGGCCTTCGGTACGGGGGCTCAGATTGGTTTCGCCGACCGGGACGAGGTGGAGGGCATCGTCGCCAGCGCCTCCGATTCCGACTACGGCCTGCGGAGCCTGGTCCACGGAGTTGTCTCGAGTCCGTTGTTCTCATCCAAGTAGGAGGAACCATGAATTTCACATCAGTAGGAGGAACCATGAATTTCACATCAGGTAAAAACGTTTCCCGCCGTGCGGTTTTGCGCGGTGTGGGCGTCTCGATGGCGCTTCCCTGGCTCGACGCGATGTCGCCGGCATTCGCGCGAACAGCGAGCGCTCCGAATCCTCGCCGCTTCGTGTCCGTGAGTTGGGCGCTGGGATTTCACGGGCCGAACCTGTTTCCGGATGAGGCCGGGCGCGGTTACAAGCCGTCGGTCTACATCGAGCAGATCAACGACTTGATTCCTGACCTGACGGTCTTTTCCGGAGTTTCGCACCCGGGCGTGCAGGCGGGCCACCTCGCCGAGCCTTGCATACTCTCGGGCGCCCCCCTCGAGCGGGGCACCGTGGGCAGCTTCCGCAATACGATCTCGCTCGACCAGTTGATGGCCAAGGATCTGGGCGGCGAGACGCGCTTCCCCTCGATCGTCGCCTCCCCGACCGGGACGAGCAGCGCCTCCTACACCGAAAACGGCGCGATGATTCCGCCGGAACAGTCGGAGATTGAGCTGTTCCGCAAGCTGTTTATCGACGACACCCCCGAAGAACGCCAACGCCAGGCGAACCGGTTGCGCGAAGGTCGGAGTATCATGGACATCGTCCACGCCGAAGCGAAATCGCTGGAAGGCAAGCTCGGCGCGGGCGACAAGCAAAAGCTCGACAACTACTTCACCAGCGTGCGGGAGTTGGAAGACCGGATGGCGGCGAACGAAGCCTGGGCGATGAAGCCAAAACCCAAGGTCGACGCCGCCCCGCCCCGTGAAGTCGCGGACAGGGCCGACCTGCCGGGCCGCTTGCGTAACATGCTGGGCGTCTTCAAGCTGGCGCTCGAGACGGACTCGACGCGCTTCCTCACGCTGTTCGGCAACGGCGACGGCGGATCGGTCCTGCCCATCGAGGGCGTCACCTTCGGCTGTCACTCACTGAGTCACCACGGGAAGGACCCGGGAAAGATCGCGCAGCTGACGCTGGTGGAAAAAGCCATGTTCGCCGTCTGGGGGGACTTCATCCGCTCGCTCAAGGAAACGGACGAAGCTGGCAAGTCGCTGCTGGATTCGACGATGGTCTTGCTGACGTCGAATCTCGGCAACGCCTCGAGCCACGACAACAAGAACATGCCGGTCGTGCTAGCCGGCGGCGGGTTCAAGCACGGGCAGCACTTAGCGTTCGACCGCAAGGACAACTACCCGCTGACGAACCTCTACGTCCAGATGTTGCAGCGTGTCGGGCTAGAGTATCGAACGTTCGCAACGAGCACGGCGGAGAGCGTCCCGGGGCTCGAGATGGCCTAGGCCGCTTAGCTCCCCAGGTACGGGATTAGCTCGCTACGCCCGAATCGACCAAACGCCTGTCGGCGGGCGTAGCAAGCTACGCCCCTACAACTCGGCTTGAAGCGCTCATGAGACTCATCGCCTTCGCGATCCTTGCCGGCCGGTGGCGCGCGACCGTCCGAGAAGAGGTGATGGAAACGGGCGAGATCGTCGGCGCCGCCGGCGGAAGCGCCGCCGCGACCGTGAAGATGCCCAAGGGCGTTCGCATCCAGGGAAGCGGATCGAGCGCCACTCGCTTGCGGATCTCGTCGGAGTCGGGCGACCTCAGCCTGGAGCCGATGGCGATGGTCTTCGGAGAATGGACCGAACACGCCGGCGGCCGAGTCATCGCGACGCGCATTCCGGCTTCAACCGACCTATCGGGAACGGATCTGCGCCAGCACGACTTTCCGTCTGTGATCGGCGGCGCGGACGGGACGCTCAGCGCCGTTTGGCTGAGCTACCACGACCGGCGTGAAGAGCTGAACTTTCGTCAGCGAACGCCGGAGGGCGCCTGGACGCGCCTGATCCCCGTGGGCCGCTATGGCAGCTTAGGTTTCGATCACTTGTCGACGCGTTCAACGTGCCAAGTGGAGATCATGACGTGGAGCCCCCGGGGGTGTTTCGTCGACCGCCCAATGCACGCTGTCGATCACCATCCGAACCAGAGGGAGCCTCGGCTCGCGTCAATGTCGAGCTGACGACGCAGCACTACAAGTCCAGCCAGATCGCAGCAAGAGCGGAAGCGGGGTTCTCACTGTACGCCCTGAGTGGCGACGGCTCGACCGGTGGCGCCCCAGTCCACGACGAACGTGAGATCACGGCTGGGATTCTTTCTTTGTGAATCGATCAGCTGATCTGGCTACGAAGATGCGATCCTAGCGAGGCGAGTGTATTGATGGAGCTGCCCGACAAGGATATTCGTTAGAGGATTGTTAGGTTTCAGCCGCAGCCGCTATATCTTTATGCGGGCCGAGTGAGCAAACAGAACGAATCGTACTTCGAGGTACCAGCTTCGCCGGCGTGGGAAGGCTGGTTCTCAACTGGTTCTTGGGCGGGCGGCGTCACGACTCCCTACGAACGCCGCTGCTACACTGTGGCACGCATGCGAGCCGTTCTGCTTTGCGCCCAAGCGGCGCTGCTGCTCGGAGCCTGCGCGGCGCCGCCGACTCCTCCCTCTCCGCGACCGAACTTCGTCTACATCATGACGGACGATCACACCGTCCAGATGATGTCCGCA
>MKWU01006912.1_pt1 | contig 11173 bp, 11 predicted proteins | sample 809101 | NCBI WGS metagenome assembly MKWU01 (sample SAMN05860141, study PRJNA318959) | sponge metagenome | host: Aplysina aerophoba | place: Slovenia: Piran, Adriatic Sea, Gulf of Piran | collected 2013-05-07
AGATTCTGGTGTGATAGCCGCAACAGAAAGAGAATAATGGTCTGTCATGGCTACCTCCTCAATCTCCCCAGGATTGACATCCACTGAGTTTCCAATGTTTTCCAAAGCTGAAATGACACTACATGAGGAATACAATGCAACATGTATCGTCTTGTCTTATCTCTTACAGCATTGGCACTGCTATATAGTGTTCAGTGAAGAGTATGTGTAATTACGTGTGCACTGATACAAATATATACAGCCAGCAAGTGCACTGTGGATACCTTGATCCGGTGTTAGTTGTCTGTCCAACACTTGACAGTGCTTCAGTAGAAGCTGACAGGACATTTGATAGCGTTTCTATTGTTTGATTCCTCACCTGCATTTGCAGAAGTGCAAGACACAATGAAATTAAAGCAATAAGGACTCAAATTAATACAATTATAACCACATAACTATGCACCGTGCACTATGTAAAGGCATATACACTGCGTAAAGTCCTAAGTAAGCATGTGAGAGGGCCTAGGCAAGCGCCTAGGGCCAAAGGGCATGTCAGTAATTATGTACGTATATATATGTACACAATATATATATATATATACTGAGGGAGCGGCCCCATGGTCCTCAGCACCGCGAGGCAGCATTGCCACACGCAGATCCACGGAAATCTGCAGGATCAGAAGAGCCTGGGACTTGGCCTCATGTGTGATTGCACAGATTCTTCTGCCAATTCAATTAATACAGTATTACTTCCGTTTTCATCAAACAGATTTTGATCATTGGATTATCCAAAACTTTCTCTGTCACACTTACAACCACTCAACACTCACAGTCTCATTCTGCAGTGCTCCCACTGACACCTCCTCCAGCACATTGGTGATAATTCCAACGTCTCCAGAAGTCAGTGTTGAGGGCTCACTTGCGGCTTCGGTGACATCATCCAGGAGTTCGTCAGCATTCACTAAGCCCTGTTGAAGCAAATTGCACGTCATCATTACACAACACCTGCAGTATGCGCAGAGTAAACCCGAAGGCAACTTACGTTACAGATACGTAGGGTTGCTGGTGAGAGTCTGCATGGGTCATCATTGGGTTGTTGCCATACTCCACCAGCTATGCAGGATCGAGTGGCACTGGTTCCGAGCAAATCAGGGTTGGCTTGGCAGACACAACGGACTTGTGCCACTACTCCCTCTTCTGTCCGTGGCCATGTCAGATCTAAGCCTAAGACATCTGAGGCCACAATCTCCTCCTCGCAGTACACTACACCTGTTTTACACAAGCAGAAGAAGACACATGTAGGGGCTATTCAATACAAGGAGGTGATTTGTGAACTAGCTGACCTGGTGTCGGAGATGGTGTTGCTGAGGTGGAAGGAGCAACGACTTCGCTGGTAGTGGGAGCAACGACTTCACTGGTAGTGGGTGCAACAACTTCACTGGTAGTGGAAGCAACTTCACTGGTAGTGGAAGCAACTTCACTGGTAGTGGAAGCAACTTCACTGGTAGTGGGAGCAACAACTTCACTGGTAGTGGAAGCAACTTCACTGGTAGTTGAAGCAACTTCACTGGTAGTTGAAGCAACTTCACTGGTAGTGGAAGCAACTTCACCGGTAGTGGGAGCAACTTCACTGGTAGTGGAAGCAACTTCACTGGTAGTGGAAGCAACTTCACTGGTAGTTGAAGCAACTTCACTGGTAGTTGAAGCAACTTCACTGGTAGTGGGAGCAACTTCACTGGTAGTGGGAGCAACTTCACTGGTAGTGGGAGCAACAACTTCACTGGTAGTTGAAGCAACTTCACTGGTAGTGGAAGCAATTTCACTGGTAGTTGGTGCAACTTCACTTGTAGTGGAAGCAACTTCACTGGTAGTGGGAGCAACTTCACTGGTAGTGGGAGCAACTTCACTGGTAGTGGAAGCAACTTCACTGGTAGTGGGAGCAACGACTTCACTGGTAGTGGGAGCAAATATCTCAGTTGTTGCAATCGAAGGAGTAGTGACAACTGCAATCCCAGAGTGGAACAACGCAAGAGTATTCATTCAATGCAGTTCAAACAACCCTCTAACTACTTTCTGTAACAAGTTATCAATCATATGGCATTGGCATTGCTTATACTTCACAGTACTGCCCAGTGTATCCTCGGTAGCAAATGCATTGTGTGGGTTGGGAGAAGGAGCAAAGTGTTGCTGACCGCTTCCTCCCCCACACACCCGTGACATTGATAACTATATGCCTTATAGCCCCACAAGAAACTACTGTATCCGATAATAGGTAAGACTAGTGTATTATACAAGTGTGTGTAAACTTCGAATACAAGTGCCCCACTATTTCTAGCTTTTGCAATTAGGTAATTTGCTGCATGATTTGCTGATACTGATATGCTCTGTATTAATTGTGCCCAATTAAGGTGTTCGGTAAAGTCTACTCCTAGATATTTGTAACTGTCTATATTATAATCAATGCGATCCTTGCCGCATGTGAATGTATATTCGCATTTTTGCTTCTTCGGCTGTCTAAAGTGAATGATCTTTGTTTTGTCTGGATTTAGACACATTCTATTTTCAACGCACCACTGATTCAGCATGAGTAACAATTTATCTAGAGTATCAGGCTTATCCGCTATTAATACAAGATCATCTGCATATACGAGGGCATTTATTTGGCACGTTTCAAAGTCAATTCCATTGGCTTCTTGGTTCAAGAGATCAATCAAATCATTAATGAAAACATTGAATAAGGTAGGGGAGAGGGGGCAACCTTGCTTCACTCCACGATTAATCATAATGGGATCATTATTTACTTTAATGACACTATTGGTATTTCTATATAGTGCCTTAATACTGCCGAGAATGTTGCTGTTGATTCCTGCCTTTAATAATTTCTTCCATAGCAAGTCCCTAGGAACTGAGTCGAAGGCCTTTTTAAAATCAACAAAACATGCGTAGGTATCATGTTTGCTCAGTTTCCTGTTTTCAATTAAGAAATATAGGGACGATATGTGGTCCTGACAGGAACGGCCTTTACGGAATCCATTCTGCTCCTCACATAATAGATTATTAGATTCTAGGTGATTGCATAGCCTATTATTAATAATTTTAGCAAACACCTTTGCTACACAAGATTGCAATGTGATTTTTCTGTAGTTGTTTGGATCATGTTTATTGCCTTTCCCTTTATAGATGGGTTGTATAATACTACTCAGCCATGCTGGGGGTACAGTACCTGTCTCAAAGCATCTCTGGAATAATTTGTGGAGATACCGCAAGACTCTGTCATCCTTAATAATGCTAGGGCATATATTATCCGGTCCGGGTGCTTTGTTCTCCTGTAGTTGTGCTATGGCGAGTTGTACTTCTTCTAGTTCAGTCGGCCTATTTAGTGCATCATCATGTATTGCGGGACTATTATCGCCGGGCTGTGTAGCAGTGTAACTGGACTCTGTACTGTTGAGGTTAAGGAGGGTATCAAAATGGTTTCTCCAGGTCACTAATGTTTCGTCAAAACCGGTACTCATGATGCCATCTTCTTTTAGAATATAGGTAGGCAATTCCTTAGAGCTTCTTTTATCATTATGTATTCCGACTGAGTCAAATTCCTTCCAGAACTTTTAATATTGGAGGCTTTTGTCATAAGAAGGTAGATCTGTCTCTCTTTTATATATCGTCTTTTTGCTTTACGTGCACACAGATTGAAGCCTAAGACGTCTGAGGCCACAATCTCCTCCTCGCAGTACACTACACCTGTTTCACACAAGCAGAAGAAGACACATGTAGGGGCTATTCAATACAAGGAGGTGATTTTTGAACTAGCTAACCTGGTGTCGAAGATGGTGTTGCTGAGGTGGAAGGAGCAACAACTTCACTGGTAGTGGAAGCAACTGCACTGGTAGTGGAAGCAACTTCACTGGTAGTGGAAGCAACTTCGCTGGTAGTGGGAGCAACTTCACTGGTAGTTGGTGCAATTTCATTGGTAGTGGGAGCAACTTCACTGATAGTTGGAGCAATTTCACTGGTAGTGGAACCAACTTCACTGGTAGTGGGAGCAACTTCACTGGTAGTGGAAGCAACTTCACTGGTAGTGGAAGCAACTTCACTGGTAGTGGAAACAACTTCACTGGTAGTGGCAACAACTTCACTGGTAGTGGAAGCAACTTCACTGGTAGTGGAAGCAACTTCACTGGTAGTGGAAGCAACTTCACTGGTAGTTGAAGCAACTTCACTGGTAGTGGGAGCAACTATCTCAGTTGTTGCAATCGAAGGAGTAGTGACAACTGCAATCCCAGAGTGGAATAACGCAATTAAGAGTATTCATTCAATGCAGTTCAAACAACCCTCTGACTACTTTCTGTAACAAGTTATCAATCATATGGCATTGGCATTGCTTATACTTCACAGTACTGCCCAGTGTATCCTCGGTAGCAAATGCATTGTGTGGGTTGGGAGAAGGAGCAAAGTGTTGCTGACCGCTTCCTCCCCCCACAAACCCGTGACATTGATAATGCTCTTGTATTGTGCATGTGTTCAGTTATTAAGTACTTACACACTAGAGTGGTCTGCATGTGGGGTACCTACTCAGTAACAGGATGATAAAGTGTGCACAGTTCAATAATTATACAATGTGACTATTAGTAGGCCAAGTCATGCACTCTATCTCAGCTTACACAATGGCTGTTCACAGTACTGCCCAGTGTATTCAGAAGGACACACACAGGTGATGCTGTTGGTGATACAAGAGCCACCATTCTGACAGGGGCAGGCTAGATTGGAGAGGAAGAAGAGGACAGTGCTTGAAGAATAAATCACATGTAAAGTATATATCACAGTTCAACACTTCACTGCACACTACATAGCTCACACTAGTGATGCCGCTACAGACATGCACTCAAGTCATGACATTGTTATGCATTCCACTCACTCGGACAATCGAATGAAGAAGGCAGGCATATCAAGTCCCTGCTTGCTTCTCTGTACATATGACGTTGAATGTCTTGTGTGTTGACATCAACTGTCCCACCCCAGGCATACAGGAAGTATACACACTGGTCCAGTGGCACGTCATTTGAGTCATTTGTCACCCTCTGTCGGCTAAAGATGACACTGGTCACATCATTCTCATGAAGTGCTGAGGCAAAAATTAAATCCTGTGATTCATCAGCTGGAGGACTTGATCGATAATTTCCAATGTACCTGAGGGGCAATGTTGTACATGTGTACGTTCAGCACGATCACTACGTTCATTGGCCATTGACCACTGCTGCAGTGTGCTAATGGTCTCTGCTACAGACTCACCTGTCATACACAAATGAACCTTCAGCACTGCTAGCACCAACGACCACATCTGAATTGGGCTACAGGTGACGGTGAGGAGTGGGAGGAGCAGAGGTGGCGTGTATGTGTGGTGTGCATTTTGAATGTCTAAATTTGCTTGCATATACAGATGACTTACCATGAGCTGATCAAGAGAGAAGCCAATGCCCACCCAGCCAGTGGTCATGGCTTGCAAGGTGAATGTGATGGTATCTCCTCTGACTGAATATGCCACATGGTACTCACCATTTGATGAGGATCTACTTCCAAAGCACACGTCTGCAAGTACCAGCACAAAACATGTACTAGACCAATGTGTGCATGTCTATCAGACGTCACCACCTACATATTTAGTAATGTACACGGTTGTAAATGGTGTCTCCTATCTTAATGTATGTATTAGTGCATTTCGAGTGATTGAAGGCCATGGATAGGCTTATTTCGTAGCATTAAATATGACAGTGTACCCAACGGTGACCTGGAGTGCATATAAGTGAGAAGCCTTATAGGTCACTGTTGTCCCATGTATCCTTTTCACATGTATATCTTTCTTTTTCTTCCTATATAGCTTCTGTAAAATGTATGTAGGTATCCACACATCCTCATATATGATTCACACAGCATTAGGGGAATTGAGAAGTTTGTGTTTTCCTGTGTATAGACATACCCCAATGCTGCCATTTTGCTTCACATCCATATCTGTCACTATAGCCAAACCACACCCACATGTGCATCCCACCCACCCTCCTGTCTGCGTGCCTTCTCCCTACCTGTCTCATCACAGTACTGCCCAGTGTATCCTGGGTAGCAAATGCAGCTTCCATATTCATCACAGTATCCTCCATTTAGGTTACAAGGACATGCTGCAAGGAGGAAGGGTAAGTTCATACTGATTTGGCTGAAGAGGAAGCCACCAATATTTTTCAACCACCAATTTGTTACAAATTGCATTATGATGTATGTAAATTGGATGATGTTGTAGAGGTTTATGCTATGGTATACATGAACTAGAGCGATGCTGAGCTTATTCGTAGCAACATTTTCAGTGAGAGTAAGACGCTTTGAATCCAGAACCAGTACCAGTTTATCAAGTGTCTCAGTGTAGAAGAACAGCTTTGTCAGTGTGAAATAGTGGACAAGTCTGAATGAACTGCATACTAGCTGCGCTCTGAAGCTTACGAGCCATACCGTTGTTGGACACAAGTTCAGGAGAGTTTCCTGTATCATTTTGCTTCAGCTACTGTTACAGCATTAATCTTGCTGCAATTGTTATGCCACTGGTGATCGAGATTGGTAAGATAGTTAAAAAAAGACTTGGCTTACTATAATTGATCACACATCCTACCATGACTTACACATTGGCTGTTCACAGTACGGCCCACTATATCCAGGAGGACACACACAGGTGTTGCTGTAGGAGTCGCATGAGCCACCATTCACACAGAGACAGGCTGGAATGAAGAGGAAGAACAGCAGTGATGGGAATTACTCAAAAATTAAAACGCATCCAAAACTTGCAGGGACAAGGCTTAATGAAGGTTCCTAATGTGCCACCTTTCCCTAACTTCTGTCAATGCTGGTTTGACTCTCTATAGCTAGCACTCATGGCACACTGTCAAATGAAATATGACACAGCGTGGTATATATACAGTATATATGGGGTAGCTGTTGCATGGATGTACGTCCTTGTATCTTGCATGGAGCATCTATGCACCTGCAATGCATGTACATATGTACACAGACAGGACCATGGCTTTGTACATACACATTCGTTTATATATTATTGTTAGGTGTAACCCATGTATTCCTTAAATTGGAAACTGTAATTAAAGTTTGAATTTCAAGTGTGTACATAGCTCAATACCCATAATGCCCATGCAGGCAGTTCCTGTACAATTCTCAATGCCACAGATGTCTCTCACTCATTAACGACATCATTGCAGATATATCAGTCCTTTGATGCTGGGTTAGGGCTACAGGCTATACAGAACACTATGTGCAGCAATGCATGGATGTGCACAAGTGTGGTTGGTCATATATGTACTTTATATATATGTACAGGTAGTATGGGGCACTACAATATAACATGACACAATGCACATAGTGGTATCACATAGCTGTGTGGAGTGCTCTTACGATTGATAGCACAATCAAACTGGAGTGGACTTGTGCTGATCCATGTGTTGTTACCAGGGTCACCAATTGGACTGGAAAAGTTCGAACTTGGATAAAAGGGACCAAAACTAAAGAACAGGTACAAGGGGCGATCCAGGTCTTCATCAGCACCATCTGAAGTCACCAGCAGTCGTGAGAATTTCACATATGCAATGTTTGTTGCACTATCTACTTCTCTTTCAAGAAGAACTGCATTTGTTTCACTGTCACGGATAGGTATGATCCTGAAGACATCGAAGAACCTGCACCACAGAGAAGGACTCGGTGTAACTACAGCAGTCAAACCACAGAGAGGGACAACTCAGTCATTGTTGACATGACACAGGACTGGGTGTGTCACATGCACGCCATCATGTAGTGCGTACATGTGTGGAGTGTGCACTAATGTTGTAAGTTCACGTGACACTGTATGTTGTGGTACTTGCACACTTACCCGTCAATGAAGAACCCCCCTGGGCCAGCAATGTACACGTCAGAGATCTGTCATCAGAGGAGAAATGGGAGGGATTATAAATTACAGTGATAACTGGCCGGCAAAATAATGTACAACTATACATGTGCGAAGCAGTTGCAATTAAACCCAAACATTATATGTATGGAGCATATAATAAAGTGCATTGAGAAGATATTGGAATCACATGCACACATCAGTGTCGACCAGAGCTGTCAACCATAGTGAGTTAATGGGAATGCTTGCAGCAATCAGCAAAGACCGGTTTCAGGAGAAATTACATTATATATGTATAGGATGATATGCATAGGACATATGTAGGGCCAGTGTAAAACTGACTGATTGGAAACTAGGAGTCTCAGAAAACCCAATGCCAAGCCATCCATCTGCTGGTCCAAACATGCCAAAGGTGATGTTTCTCCCGGTCACAGTCCAGGACACAGTCCAGTTGGTTCCCTCAAATGTGTAGTAGCCATCACAGCCATCCACTACATCGGTAGAAGAGGTGCACAAAACACTCAACATCCACAGTGGTAACATATTCAATGCCTTTATACATTTAACATGGCAACCATGGGTGCACCACAGTCATTATATAGGATAACGTTAGCTACAAGTCAAATGATGCATGACAGGGACAATGAGGGATGGAAGAGATTGCAACCGTTACATTCAAATTGAGCATACATACGTAATACACCCGACCACTCTGTCTATCTTCTTCCTACCTCGGATATCGCAGTACTCTCCAGTCCATCCACAGAAGCACTCACATCGGCCTGCAATGCAGACCCCTCCCACTTCTGAGCATGTCACATTGCCTACAGAGCAAAGTGATGAGAAACAGCACAACACAGAAGGGTACTGCAGTGTGTCTGTGTCAGTAGGAAAGGAATATCTATATAAGGCTGTGAAGACCATACGTAAATATGTCTCGTACATGTAGCCAATTGACCATATGACTGACTTACATGTAGCAGATTCACAGTTTGCTCCCTCATATCCATCTGGACAGTCACAGTAGCTTGTGTTCTGAATGGTGTCCTCCAAACAAGAGCCACCATTAAAACAGTAATTGAATTGACAAAAGTTGGGGAGCCCAGGAATTGGGAGATCTACAAGACCAGAGGCAGCACAGGGCAGCAGCAGTCACTGTTGACCAATGAAATAGCACACAACCAAAACTTACATTCTCCACATGTGCTTCCTGTGAATAGGAAAGGACAGAAGCAAACACCATTGCTGCACAGGCCACCATTCTGACACTCAGGGTCACCTAATAAGAGGCAACCAAAGAAACCAAAACACAATAGAAATTGTATATACTCTACAAACCATTATTGTCAGCCAGCATGGCTAGTGTATATTACTGTATTGTGCTATAGTTCTAATAGAGTAGCACACAAAGGATCAAGCAGGGTCTGTCCCTGGCAATGGTGCACAGTTGACCCTGGTGCTTTGACGTACACAGCTTCATTGAGCATCTGTATCCTCCAAAGCCTGGTGGGCAGTCACAGGTGTCGTTAGCATTGCATGTGCCACCATTAGCACACACACACTCTGCAGTGAACAAGACCAAGAAGAGACACAGTGTGCACTGTACGTATGTAAAGGGCACTGAATGCGAGATCCGTATACGCACTATAGTGTTATTAAGGCTAGCCCATGGTTTGTTGGCAAATAGAGTTAAACTGATCTTCAGCAGCTCAAGGGAACATAAGCAAATATACTTAAGCTACTTGATTCACACTGTTAAATAATGGGTCCTTACGCATAATTATGGGTTAAGATAGTTAAATAGGTAGATACACGTAACTTGTGTTGGTCTGTCCTCACCAGTGGAGTTGGCGCAGTAGTCTCCATAAAAGGGTGGAACACACTGGCAAGTGTTGTTGGTTGTGCATGTACCACCAAACAGGCAGAAGAAGTCACCGCAGCGGGTTGCATTATCAGGAGCTGCACACACACAGGGAGATGGTGAGAAGACAGAGAAGCTAAAATTCAAGTTAATGTGATTTGGGCTACAGTAACAGAAAGGTTAATTCACACATTTGGACATAAAAGCTTCCTGGCTGCCTCTATAGCAAATGTAAATGATTACTTCCAACATTGATGCAACTACTGCCCTCTAAATACACACTGCACAACACATCTACAGCCCCACACAGCACTGCACACTGCATGCATGAGGCACAATCCACAGTAGTGACAGTATGTTGCCGTATAGTCAGCATACGCTGCTGTACTGCTGTGCAAGTGTCAACTGAATACCTCTTTCACATCTTTCTCCTTCAACCAAAGGCCAACAAGCACACTGGTCGCGAACACAGTGCCCATAGATGCAGCTAGGCTCACCTGCAGTGACACACAGCATACGTACACTATATAACTCAGAAAGCTACTATATATATGTCATGTACATAGAATTGATATACGCAACGTACATTGTTGTACCATCATTCAACATTAGATTACATGCAGTACATGCCACCACACCTAATCATACAGTGCACCACTCACAGATAGCCTGTTCACAAAATGTGCCATTGAAACCATCAGGGCACTGACACTGGGGGATGCCTAATTCAGAGTAGCCTGTGCAGTTTCCTCCATTGAGACAAGGACAGAGGACTGGAGTGAAAGAACAGAGAGTATGCACACACAATGGGCACTTGTACTAATACACATTTAATTATAGAACTACCTGATTTCCCATACCACATTTCCTGTACATACGTATGTATGTTTGGCCACATAGCAGATATGTACCTACATTTTGCCTAACAACTAACACAGTCAATTGAACAGTGTCTCATAGGTCTGACATTTACATTGTGTTACACACAGCATGCATGCGCATTCAGTTGCATGTGACTCATATCCACATACATAGCCATGCATGTATAACCACAGATCAACACACTCTGATACTCACAAACATCGCAGTGTGGTCCAAGGTAGCCGGGAGGGCAGCGGCAGCCCCCAAACAGAGGACTGAGGCATTTGCCACTGTTTAAGCAGTATGACTGGCCACAACGGACAGGAGGGATGGGGCCTGTGTGAAGGCAATGAATATCATTAGTTGCACCAGCATGCAGTGGGACTGCAGGATGTCCGTACTCACCTGTTCCCTTGTAGTCTTCACAGTAGGGGCCAGTGAAGCCGCCACAACACACACACTTGTTGCCATCAAAGTATCCTCCATTTTGACAGAAACAAGGCTCTTCTGCATTAATTAGGAAAGACAGAACAGTCATGAAT
>MKWU01006913.1_pt1 | contig 11172 bp, 13 predicted proteins | sample 809101 | NCBI WGS metagenome assembly MKWU01 (sample SAMN05860141, study PRJNA318959) | sponge metagenome | host: Aplysina aerophoba | place: Slovenia: Piran, Adriatic Sea, Gulf of Piran | collected 2013-05-07
GTCAGCACGCCCAGGGTGGCGTTGGCCAGTGACAGCACCCGCTTGGCATGCAGGTCGCCTTCGTACAAGGCGTTGATGAAGTTCAGGAGGTCGTGTCTCCGAAGCCATCGCCCGGATGACGTTTGCCGGTTTCCCTTTGGATGCATAGGAACCACATTCTAAATCCAGGCGCGCTATTCTGCAAACCTTCAGAATGCCAGATGTTCTATCTCAATAGGGCTGGCGTCCTATTCGGTTCACATAGTAAAATGAGGGGATCTCTGAGCCTGCAGGACGCGCTGGAATTGCGCGACAGACGCAACGCCGGGGGCCTGACCGACGACGAGCTGGTTGATGCCCGCAACCGACTGCTCGCCGAACTCGCATGGCTGGTCGACACGCCACCGCGACTGGTCGCCGCACAGCGCTTCGCCAACCATCTGGCCACCGAGTTCACCGCTCTGCTCACCTTTCTCTGGGACCCGGCGGTCGATGCGACCAACTGGCGCGCCGAACAGGCCATCCGCCCCGCGGTCGTAACCCGCAAGGTGTGCGGTGGCAATCGCACCCGGCACGGCGCCGATACGCAGCAGATCCTCGCCAGCGTCGTCCGCACTGCCAGGCAACGTCAACTCGACCTTCCCCCACTCATCGCCACGATGCTTCGAGCCCCTGACCCCGTTGTCCCCGACGCCTTCCAGCGACCGCCCCCACCCGTGTGACGGCGCGCAACGCCGCGACCCGCACCAACAGCAGTCACCCCGCTAAACGAATACCGGGAGAATATAGCAGATATCCGCGGGGGGCGATGTACGATCCGGTGCGGTTCGAGAACGGCTCGGACGGTCCGTTGGAGTCTCGTTCCGAGTGTGGTGATTTAACGAGGGAACGACCGCTTCTTCACGGAGCATAAGTCGCTATGTGTGAATTACTTATGAGAATTCGGCGACTCGCGTTGCGCCGTCGGACCTGCCGGGGAACACGCACGACGGTCGCCGGGCAACGCCGGGAGTTCCTCCTGACGGCAGCGCCGCTGGCCGTCTGGGGCGGTACCGGGTTCGCAGATCAACCCGATTGCGACGTTCTGAGTCCGCCGTGAGCACGATGGCTGGGATTAGCTGCCTTGTCCGGCCGAACTGCGGATTCTGTACAAACTACGGGCGCGTTGCGATGCGCGGTCCTCGTCGTCGGCCACGGTTGCAAGCGATCAGGCGGCCGCTGCGGAGAGTCCGAGGGTTGAGCAGAGCGTGTCGAGGGCTCGGTCAACGGTGCGCAGCGCGGCTTCCACGGTGCTCGGGTTCTCGCTACGTGGCTTTGGAGCCAGGGTCGGGTCGGCGAAGAGGGGGCCGAGCAGACGGGTGTGGATCTTGACAAGCAACGCGCCGAGCCGCACGCCGTCTGGAGTGAGTCGATAGCGTCGAGTGCGACCGACCCGCTCCGCCAAGCCATGGGCGCGGAGCTTGCCCAGGTCGTAACGAGGCTGATCGAGGGTGTAGTCGTCCTCGCCGAGGCGGTGCCGAGCCACGATGCGTTCGTGCAGTTGCCGCGTCGTCCAGTCCCCGAGCAGGCCGGTGTACAGCAGGCCGGTGTACAGCAGGTTGTCGAGCAGTCGGATGAGGCGGTCGTCATGCAGCTTGATGCCGGGGACGCGGCGCGTCCCGGTCGTCACCGGGGCGGCCAGCGCCGCCAGCGCGCCGCGATCCACGGTGGAATCGAGTAGTTCGGCTTGCTGTGCGAGGTAGCGGTCGGTCGTGGCGGCCAAGTGCTGCTTGATCGCGGGCAGGTTGTCGAGCTCGCGTCCGATGGCGAGGTGGTAGGTGTCGTTCAGGCAGGTCTCGGTGCGCAGCAGCCGGTCGCTCTTCTCGTACTGCTTGACGTGGGAGCTCTTGTAGTACGCCCGCAGCACCGGGAAGCCTTCATCACGGCGCTCCAGGATGGTCTCGAGTTTGCCCTGGTAGGGACAGTTGATTCGTCGCCCGAAGAGGTGCCGCGTCTGGGTGGCTCCGCCCAGCGCCACGCCGATCTCGCCCCCCGCTGAAACAGGTCGTGCAGCCGCGCCCGGCGATGAAAGATCACGTCGCGGGCGAATTCGATCTGGGCCACCGACCACTGGTAGTCGAGCCCGCACGCGGCGCGCTCGCGGGAACTGAACCTCGGGGTCAGGCGCGAGGTCCAGTAGCCGGCACGCTGCCGCAAGATCTTCTCGTCGAGGCGGTCGGCGGCGGCGCTCAACTTGTCGGGGTCGGCGCAACGGACGATCGCGTTGTCGTCCATCTGGAACCGGACGCCGGCGCGACGCAGTTCCTGCGCGACGTAGGAGTGTCCGTACAGGAAGCAGCTCACGGTGATAGGCAGATAGACGCCACACACAGGCTCATCGGCCCCATGACCGGGTCCAGGATGTAGAAGTAGTAGTGGAGGAAGCGCTTGGTGGCGCGCGTGATGATGCGGTAGTCGTCACCGCTCGGCGGGGCGTGGCGGGGTTCGTAGGAGATGAAGGTCGAGCTCTGTGCCATGCTCTTGAAGATGACGACCCACGCCCGTCTCGCCGCTGAACGCGCGGTAGGCCACCGCCGCCTGCGTGCTCGTCGACGGCGTCTCTGCCGCGGTCCGCCGTGACGGGGTGGCCAACCTGACGGCGGAAGCGATCGTGCTGCTCGGCGCCACGCTCGGGCTCGATGCCGCCGGCAGCCTGGCTACGGGTAGTCGTTGCCGCCGGTGGCGCAGCGGCTGCGCGACGCCGACGAGCGGTTCGCCAAGGATCCGTCCGCGGCCGCCGCCTACGCCGGCGACATCAAGGGCTGGCTGCAGCTGACCGGGTATGCGGGCGACGCCGCGGCAAGACCCGGGCGCAGCGATACCGGGCCGCCGACGCGCTGACCGAGGCGGGGAGACGCTCGGCGCCGCGCCGGTCCTTGGCGGCCCGCATCTGTTCAACGGACGTCTCGGACGAGAGCGTGCACCTGGACGTGCGGACGACCTTGCCGAACGTAGCACGCAAGGACAAACACCATTATTTACAATATTTTACAGGCGTATGGCAGTGGTCGTGAGTCTTTCCATGCACCAATTCTGAACCGGACGTTCGCAGACCAATTGCGCCATCCTTGGACGAATCCGGGGGTGTTCGCCGATCGTTGAGTGCCTGCTCGTCGACACCCCGGTGCGGCCGGATCCGTCCGCGGTGAGCTGGGTCAACCCGCGGCTGGACCCGGGCGAGGAGCGTCGGGGTGGTCACCGGCATTCCGGGCAAGACCGGCGTGGTCTACACCGTGGACCGGGAGACGGGCGAGTTCCTCTGAGCTACCCCGACCATCGTCCAGAACGTCATCAGCGGCATCAACGGGGCGACCGGCGCGGTGTCCGAGAACGCGGAGCTGGTGTTCACCGCACAGGGCCAGACCGTGCTGGCCTGCCCGCACGCCAGCGGCGCCAAGGACTGGGAGTCCGTATACGGATCCGCCAGAATCCCAATATCTTCCGTATTCATTGGGTAATTCCGTGGTCGGAACGCGTCGGAAACGCTCAGAAACGGGCCTTCTCTGTCAGGATCGGCTGGCAGTCCGGCTGGCAGTCCGACTCGGATCTGCGGCTTGCGCCCCTGGCCATGGCCTGCCAACCCGACAGCAACCCGGGTCGAGGCCGATGCACTCCTGGGCGAGCACGGGGTACAGTGGCGGTGTCGCTGACCGACTTTCCTGACAGCCGGCTGGGACATGAGTACCATGTCTTACACGGATTCCAGCCGGCGTCGTTGATGCACAGCCGACGCCAGATCACACAGGAGTGCTCCGAACACCGAACGGGGACTGAGCCATGACCGACGACACTGCGGAACAGATGCGAGGCAAGCGGCAATCCGTGTCGCTCAGTCGCCTCTATCTCGACCCGAACAACTTTCGATTCGTGGACCACCCTGAGTACCGGCCGGTCCCGCCACAGCGGGTCTTTGACGCCGACGTTCAGAGGCGCACGACCAACATCGTACTTGGACGTCAACAGGAGAATGTTCGAGACCTTATCGCAAGTATCAAGGCAAACGGCTGGCTTGATATCGATCCCATCCTAGTCCAGCGCGTAGACACAGGACGATTCCTCGTCGTCGAGGGCAATCGGCGCGTGGCGACCCTCAAGTACTTGCAGCGGCGGCATGAAGAAGGCGTCGTCGATCTCGGCAAGCTCGACAGTACACGGTTCTCTGAGCTGCCCGTTGTGCTCTATCGAGATGCTGGCGACCGCGACCGCTTGGTAATGATGGGCCTTCACCACATCTCTGGCAAGCGACGCTGGCCCGCCATCAACCGCGCGCGCGCGATGGAGCAGCTACTCCCTCACTTTGACAATGACGCAGACGCGGTCTGTCGGGCACTCGGCGTAAGCAAACGGGAGTTCAACCTGTCCGTGAGAACACTGGCACTAGTTAAGGCTTACAAGGACAGTGACTACGGCGACCAATTACAGTCCGATCAGTACAACCTATTTCGCGAAGTTCTGAAGAGTGAGGAAATGCGTACTTGGCTGGGTTGGGACCATACCCAACGCGCCGCCGCCAACCAGTCAAACCTCAATCGCCTCTTTTCCTGGATGTCGCGCGAAGCAGAAACTGACGACGGCGAAGAGGACGGCCAGGACGTCGACGTCCGGACACAATCGGACCCCGTGGTCACGACTGGCGGCCATGTACGTGAACTGGCGAAGATCATCGCGGACCCCGATGCTGTGAGCAGCCTCGACGAAACCCGCAGTCTCCAAGAGGCGACACTCTCCAGTGACCTCTTAGTCAGGAGCGAAATCGATGGCGCGTTCAAGTCTTGCGACAGAGGTATCCAAAAGCTCGGTAGCCGAATCGGCGAACTGGAATCCCGAGAACTCGACAGAGTCGAACAGCTCGTGGGGCGGCTCCAGGGTTTAGTGCTGGCCCGCAAGCGGCAACCTCCAGGCGCCGGGCCGCGGCTCCCGTGGCAGCCCTTTAATGAGATCACCCAATCGCGATTCTCCTGCATCAGCGTCCAGAACTATCGCGGCGTGAGCGGCCTCACTCTTGATGCCCCCGGCCGAATCAACCTCATCGTCGGTGTGAACAATGCTGGTAAGACCTCGCTACTCGAGGCGATCTACTTGCTTGCCCACCAGAACGACGAGCGCGCTCTCCTGGACGCTATTCGCTGGCGCGGCCGACTGGAAGGCGATCCGCCATCGCTCTGGCTAGTCGACCAGCTTCCGCACTTAGCCAGTATTTCGGGATGCTTCGACCAGGTTCCGGATAACAGGACGAAGGTTGAGTTTGACGTCGCAATGGAACCCGAGTCGGACGTGGAAGACCAGACCTCGTTTCTCTCGAAGCTCGCCATCGAATCTCGATACGGACGGCAGGTTCAAAGCACAGACGTCGTGTTTTTCGGCGACCGTCCACGGAGGACCCGTTTCGAGGGCCAGCACTGGCTTTGCCGTTCGGCGTTCACTAGCCCGTTCTCGGCCAACCGTCCGGAGACGCTTGCACGTTGCAACAAAGAGAGTTTGGAAGCGGGAACAAAGCAACAGCTCATCGATTTCATCCGAGAACGCGTCGATCCGGGTCTTCAGAACATCGAGTTGGCCGACGAGTTCAACCGGTTCCTTGTCAGCCACGATGACTTTGACAAAGCACCGGATCTCGCTGCGTTCGGCGAGGGGGTACGGCGCGTGTTCGAGATCGGTTTGCTCTTCGCCGACGTGCGCGGTGGGGTGCTTCTAGTCGACGAGTTCGAGAACGCGATCCACACAGGGCTCCTCGTAGAGTTCACGCGTCTCGTTCAAGACCTCGCGGTCGAGTTGAACGTTCAGGTGTTCCTATCTACTCACAGCAAGGAGGCGATTGATGCGTTCCTTCTGAATGAACACCGAACGGAGGACATTGTCGGCTATTCCTTAAGCCGGACCGACGAGGGGACAAGGGCCAGGCGCTACGAGGGGAACAGACTCCGCAGATTGCACGATGCTGTGGACTTCGACTTGCGAGGCGTGCGATGAAGGCGGTGTTGGTGTTCTGCGAGGGCCGCCACGACATTGTGTTCGCGCAACGCAGCTTGGGAGCGCGCGCTGGTTGCCGGTGGGTCGACAGGCCCATCGGCAACCTACCGTCGCCGTTCGGCCGAAGTGCAGTGGCGAGGAAGGGGCTTATCGCAAGGCGATTGGAGGAGCATGCTCTCGAAGATCTCTCTCTTCGGGACGCGGCGTTTCAACCACTGCCGTGCTTCGAGTCAATCATCGAGAACACCGCGACTGACACCATATTCTTCATGGTGCGCGCCCTCGGAAAAGACCAAAGTGGTCCTGTCCTGGACCTGCTTCGGCTCTTAGACGTCACGATCGCCGAGGAGCCAGTCGGTACTTTCGACGTGTCCGAGTACGCGGTAGCCTTCCTGTTCGACGCGAACAGCGAAGGCGTCGCCGCGACGCTGGCAGCCTTTCGCAACCGCTACGGTGAGCACTTTGGCGACCTCGGGAATCTTGAGCACGGCAATTGGGTGACGGAAACCACCGTTCCTGTTGGGTGCTTCGTATTCCACAGGAACGCCCAGGACCAAAACGGCACGCTTGAGGATCACGTAGCACCAATGGTTGAGGAGGCGTGGCCTGCACGGTACGCAGCGGCGAGGCGTTTTGTCGACGACAACCGAAGCACCGGGGACAGGGTATCGAGCCGCGATGCGGACCGGCTGAAGGCGATCATCACCGCTACGGGACAGTTCGACCATCCGGGCGCTCCGATGTCGATCATCATCGGTCGAGGCGCTTTGCCGCGCGCGCGATTCGACGTATCTCCTTTGAGCGCGGATCTCGCCGATTTCTTGGCGGGGACTCCGTGGAACAATCCGTGAGGGTCCGTATACGGACCCTCTGGAATCTCGATAGGTCCTGTATCCATCATCCGGCATTTGGAGGTCAGAACCGTCAGAACCTGACCCCCGCCATCCGGTTCGCGCTGCCTTGTGCTCCTCTGGGGAGCGGGCGCCCCGCAGGTAAGGCGCGCTACGCGCCATCAAGGGTAGGGAGTGGGGTCGGCTCGAAATCGCCTCCACAATAGGCGGAGAGCGTGGCGTCCGCGACCTGGTAGCCGTGTGCGAACACCAGATCGTACTCGCCCTTCCTGTACCTCCGAAGAGTAGTGCCCAGGCTGGCGGCTTCTCGGACCTCCGAGGCGCCGAGGGAATCACCGTGGATGCGCTCGGTCATGATGGGACGGTTGGCTTCGCGGAGAATCCGCTCTTCGGTGTTGCCGATCTTCAGATAGACGCCTACGCCGGGATTGCGATGAAGATGAGAGAGGACGGTGCGGGCGCGAAGACCTCGAACTTGGTCGGTTGCAATATCCAGTAGGCGCAGCGGTGCCCGACTCGTGCGGGTCTCGGGCTCGAGCAGGGCGGAGGCGTCGGAGACGATCAGGAAGTCAAATCCGTCTCTGAAGCCGCCCGCGGGTTTGAACAGCGCTTCCACGCCGAGATTGTCGTAGACCCCACCATCCCAAAGCGTAAGGGTGCGGAAGCGAGGTGCGTGAGGTCGCGGTGTCGCCCCATCGTAGATGAACCACTCGAAGCGACCGCTATCAAGCTTGAGGGAGCCCACCAATCCGGGAACGGCGCACGAGGCGGCAACAGCCTGGGCGATCGGCAACCGCGGGGAAGCGACATAGCCGCTCACGTAGTCGCCCATGCGCTTCTTCATGAAGCGCCAGTTCTTGCCGGTCTCATAGCATGTGGCGTTGATGATCCATCTGGGAGTGTCCGGCAGGTCGGACAACAAGCCAGCGACGCCCCAGCAGTCCTGAAGCGCTCTGGCTACTGCGGCGGCTCGACCCTGGCGCAGCGTCCAAGGAGAGAGCAGCATGTACCGCAGATACGCGCGGTCGAGACCGCGGGCGGTGAGCAGGCGACGGGTCTCGGGGATCGTATGCTGGAGAACGGCGGCGCTGTCGGGCCAAGTGTTGCCGGAGCAGGCCCGGAACAGGGCCACGGCGAGGCTCCCACCCGATACGGTCGAAAGAAAGGTGATGTTCTCGATAAGCGACTGCTGGGCGAGCCGGGTCAGTGCGCCTAGATGGAAGACGGTTGCGCGGATGCCGCCACCCGATAGTGCGAGACCTATTCTCATCGGTCGTATTGGCTAATGTTGACCGCGTTCTCGGAGACGACGACCCGCACGCGTCCCGCGCGCTTGGTGGTGTAGTATTTGACGGTCTCGCCGGATTGGAACTCGACGCCGAGGGGATCGTCGCGAAAAGCGCGGTGGGTTTCGGAGTCTCCCCAGACATCGCTGATGAAGGTAACATGCGGTTGAATCGCGTCCATCATGTCCTTGCAGTAGCCACTCTTGCGCCCGTGATGCGGCGCGACGAGGAGCCGGTACTGCGCATCGTCGATTAGGGCGAGGTAGGACCCTGCTTGGCGTTGCCACAGCTCGCGCCAACCCGGCGGCTCGATGTCTCCCGGACAGACGAACAGCACGCCTTCGTAGAGCAGCATGACGACGAGGGAGGTGTTGTTGCCTTCGATGGTGGCACTCGCGCGAAACGTGCTGTCGTTCACGCTGGTTCCGTGGTCTAGCGAATGGATGGCGTATCGGACGCCGCCGTTGTAGTCGGGATTGGTCGGGCTCCTTTCACGGGGGATGGCGGCCGTGAATCGGTTGTGGAGATCGGCATAGTCCCTCTGGTATTGAAATGCACGCTGCCCGAACATGTCAGCTGCTGGAAGCGATTTGTTGCGATGCAAGACCCGAGGGTCGCCGAATGTCTCCTTAAACTGGGGCAGATCCTCGAGATGGTCCGCGTCTGGATGGCTGACGACCAAGTAGTCGATGTCCGAGACCCCATAAGAGCGCCCAACATGTTCGCTGGGTGAGAAGTCCGGCGTTCGGCCAAGGTCGATCCAATGGTTGAAACCGTTTGGGGTCTTGATCCAGATGGACACCCCGTGTCCGACGTCCCAAAGAGTGAACGCAAGCTCGCGAGTGGTCATGGCAGTCAGTGGAAGAATCTATCCGAGCTGGCCCTTTCGGGATGGGCGAAGATGTGGTGCGTCATGTGGACGACATCGGGCTGCGGGGGCACTTGGAATCCGGGAAGCTAGCCCTGTCCGGCGGCAGCGACCGGAAGGACCACGGGCACCAGCACGGCGGCTGCGGTTGTCAACGGCGAACCCAGCCTCGTCACGATTTCGCCTCATAGCCATCGGCGCAGTCCGACCTCGACTCCTGCGCTACTGTCTGCGGTCGCAGAGCACTACCGGGGGCCAATAGTACCACGAAGTGGGATCGCCGCGCGTCGATGGGCTTCCACGGGGGCTCCAAGGCGGGTTGGAGAATGGGGAGGGAAGGTTGGCGACTCGTCGCTGCCCCGGGAGGGCGAACCGAGGCGTCCCTCAGAGTCGGCGTCAACCACGGCGTGAGTCACCTTGACCCCGTACTCCCAACTCCTCCAACCGGCTCGTCAAGACCTGCTCCATCGTCCGGGTATCGGGCGACGCGGAGGCAACTTGCCCGCGGGCGGTGCTGACTTGGCACCCACACGTGCCGTCCGGTCCGACCGCAATCGTCACCTCGATCAGCTTTTCCCCGGGAATCTCGACCGTGACCACGATGAAGTCGTCCTCGCTCACGCGCACACCGGCGATGGCGCCGCCGTAGGTCGAGCACAAGAACCTCACGACCGCCTCGGCGCGCCACGCCGCCGCAGCGGGGTCCCTACTCGAGGCTGCATCCAATTGGTCAACCGCCGCCCGTAGCGTCTCGACAGCGGCATGGATCGCCGCCGTTTCGCGCAAGTGCCCGGAAGGCCGGCGGCGTCGTAGCGCGGCGGTGCAATGATCGGATTGATCGTGCCCATGAAGCTGGCCGGCGCCTGGACGTGCACTTGAACCCGCGGCGGGCCGTGGTCATCCACTTCCTCAATGACCGCGCACCCGTCCACGCTGGCGGACATGCCGATGCCACCCGTCGCGGCCTTCGGGGATTCTGCATTTGCGTCAGCAGCGTCAGCACGACTTCCGCTGTAAGCGACTGAAGTGTCATGGGCTTATACGGATGTCAGGATAGACCATCCCACGATGTACCCCACAACGTCGGGAAGGCTTTGGCGGCGTTCTGCGAGTCGCTGCCCATCTGCCCATCTGCCCATTTCTGCCCCATACGGCTCGTGATACGCCGGGTCCCACGGTCGCGATGCCTCGGGTTGAACCCGAGCGGGTCAGTGGTCTGCCATGACGCGTCTTCCGTCCGCCGGTACCCGGCAAGCGCGCGGGCCGTCCGCTCGCGTTGCGCCTCAGTGACGGGCCCATCCACCGCGCGCTCTGCTCGTTGGTAGCGCCATCGCCGTTGCCGTCGCTGCCTGCCGCCGCCAAGCCGACGCCGACGATCCCGAGGACCCGACCGACGAGCGCTATGCCGCAGCGCGGTCCGGGTACGCGCTGGCCCCACTCAAGGCCCGGTCCATCCAGCCGGCGCGCACGCTCCGGGGCGCCGCCCCTGCGGCGGCGGCGCTGGCACCGGGCAGCTGCCGGTCGGTCGGAAGCTCTCGACGACGTCGGCGACGTCGCTGCCGTTGCCCTCGGCGATGGCCTTGACGATGGCGTACGCCGAACTGGGCCTGTGCGTTGGCCGCACCCAGTGCGGTGAAGGCGGCGGAGACGGCGATCGACATCGCCCGCGACGCTGGCGGGGGGCGCCCGTCACTGCATCGAGCTGCGACGCGGCCACCGGACCGAACGCGCGTCGCTCGCGCCCCGCCTCGGACGCGCCGCGGTCCGCGCCTTGCGGCGTGGCGCCGCCGCCATCCGCAAGCTGTGCCGGCAACACCGGCCCGAGGTCGACGTCGAGGCCGAGCGCCGCCAGCTCGAAGCCGAACGCCGCCAGAGCGAGGCCGATCTCGCCGACGCACCGGCGGCGCCGGGCCCGGCAGACCCACGACCGCCTCAGCGAGGCGGCGACCCGGACCGGGATCGCGCACGAACACGCGAACGACGACCTGCAAGTAATAGGAACGCCAGCGCCGCGCATCACGCGACGAGCGCACACAGCGGCGCGCCGACGCCACGCCACCCGGCACGCGCGTCACCGCTCCGCGCTCCGGCTGCTCGTCTACGAGAACGCAGCTCGCGCGGTCGGCCTCGACCTCAACCGACGCTTGTCGAAAGCACCGTACTCGCCGTCACTCGAGCA
>MKWU01006914.1_pt1 | contig 11172 bp, 12 predicted proteins | sample 809101 | NCBI WGS metagenome assembly MKWU01 (sample SAMN05860141, study PRJNA318959) | sponge metagenome | host: Aplysina aerophoba | place: Slovenia: Piran, Adriatic Sea, Gulf of Piran | collected 2013-05-07
TTGCCGCCTTAAGTCAATGACTTTTTTCCTTAAGTCAATGCCATTGGGGGGGGGGGGGGCTGGATTGCTATGCACCACGAAAAACAATATGACGGCAATGTGCCCAATCATGATTTGCTCGATTCCTAAAGCTTTGTTTCGTAGCTGGGCAGTCGGATTTTAACATGGCGTCCGACTGGAACCAACCCATGGAACCAACCCAAACTCTCTCCATATCAGTCCACAATGCCTTGTCTTTTTCTACGGACGATCGCCTGGGTCTGGTCGCGCTGCAGCGCCCGGAACACCAGCGCCTCGTCGACCCGGTTGATGAAGGTCCGGACGAAGATGCTCCGCCAGTTGCTCCTGCAGCGCAAGTTTCAGGCCTTCATGCGATTCGCGCGCCCTCTTCTGCACCGTGTCGCTGCCGAGGTTGGAGGTCATCACCACCACCGCATTGGCGAAACTCACGGTGCGTCCGTGACCGTCCGTCAGGCGGCCGTCTTCAAGTAGCTGCAGCAGGACGTTGAACACGTCCGGGTGTGCCTTCTCGATCTCGTCGAGCAGGGCCGTCATCAGGTGCGCCGGGGTGATTTCCGGGCAGTCCCGGCCGACCGCCAGCGACTGGCCTCCATCAGCGCCTGTTGAAACGGCTGGGTCAGCTTGTCCGGTCTCATATCGTCAGTAGGTCGTCGAATCCCTTATTAAATTGAAGGCCGGTTTCAATGCGGCGCAGCACCGCGCAATCGTCACTCCGAGAGGCGGATTCCCCAGTTGCCCGGTGCAGGAGGATGGCCGGGATTGATTTCTTTCATGATCCGGTCGATGGGATCGCCCGTGACCACCGGGGCGTAGTTCTCCCATCGACGGACTGCGGGAGCCTCTTCGTCGCGCCGCCAGACCCGGACCTCGCCGAATGCCTGCTCCAGCCGGTAGCCGGGGACGGAACGGCTCGAATCCATGGACACGACATGGCTGGCAAAAGCCGGAGCCCTGCTCATGTTCCGGACAATGCCTTGTCCCGTAAAGGCATCGTAGAACGGGACCTCCCGGTGCAGGTAATAGTAGCCCGGCAGGCTGTGGTAGGGACGATCGGTTTGCAGCACGCCTTGAACGCCGGGGGCCTGGGCGAGATGGCGGTAGGCCGCGAAGACCGGGTCCTGGCCGTGAAGAAAGCGGACGACCCCCGTCTCGTTCGAGTACGCCCGGTACACCCGGTCCTGATGCGGCAGCGCATTCAGGATCCCGGCCGCGGAGGCGGCCGCGAACACGGCAGACGCCAGGCCCAGCCCCCAGCCGGTCCGGTCCATGCGCGCCGAGGCGCGCGCCACCAGGTCCGAGCCGATCAAGAGCCAGAGCGGGATGACTGCGAAAACGAAGCGGTATTCCTTGTGCGCCTGCAGGGAATGGGCCAGCAGGGTCAGGACGATCAGCGCGAGAAGGAGTCCGTAGCGGCGAGGGGAGAAAAATGCCGCGGCGACGCACGAGACGCCGATTCCGGTGCTGGCGAGGGCCAGCCACCAAAGGTACTGGTAGCCCGGGCTCTCGCCGGCGCGGAATTCGCCGAGGAGCAGGTTGAACTCGATGTTGGTGACGTAGGAATGGAACAGGCCGCCGTCCCAGGAGGCCCCGTCGAAAATGCCCACCGCGAGAAAAAACGCGCCCGCCGCAAGTCCCAGCATGGCTTTCTTCCGGGCCTGCAGGAACACGGCGCCGAGGAGCAGCAACGCGAGCGGCGCATACTGGAGCCGGACCGCCGCCCCCAGGACCGCGAGAGCCGCCGTCGCCCAGACGACCCGGGCCCGGTCCACGGACGGCCGGACGCAAAGCGCGAGCAAGGCCAGCAGCAGGGCGGTCGCCACGAACTCGGTCAGCGGCTTGTGCGCGAAGCCGGCCAGTTCGTACCAGAATGCGCCCGCCAGAAGGGAGATCCGGGCCGCGGTCTCGCCGAAGTGCCGCCGGGCGAAGAAGTACATCCCCGCCGGAACGAGCAGGGAAACCGCGCAGAATGCGAGCTTGACCCCGCCGACGTACCAGAACGGCTCGCCGAGGCCGAGGCTGTCGAACAGGACGAGGATTCCGGCCACCAGTCCGGGCACCAGCCAGGAGCGCGCGCCGTAGAAGAATTCCCAGTACGTGATCCCGCTGCCGAAAACCAGGCGGTGCGCCGGCTCCAGGTACTGCATGATCTCGTCGGGGTGCAGCACGAAGTCCCCGGCCAGGGCCACCGCCGCCCGCGCCGCAAAGGCCAGGGCCAGCACCCACGGCAGAAGCTTCCACGGCGGACCTTCGGGTTCCTCCGGGTGCAGCCAGACGGCCGGCGCCAGCCACCGCGCGCGCCGCGCCCCCCCGGCCGCGAGGTGCGCAGACGGCTCCCGGGCCGCCGCCCGGAGGCGTGTGTTTCTCTTCCTCTTGCCCTTTCCCACGCCGCCGGCCCGCGCTACTGCGACTCCTTGCGGATCAGTTCGAGGACGGTCTGTGCCATGGTCGCCTGCGGATCCAGGGACAGCGCATGCTTCAGGGTCTCGCGCGCCTCCCCGAACCGGCCCGTCTTGTAGAACACGACGCCGATGTTGGTATAGGTGTTGGCGTTGTCGGGATCGAGGGCGAGGTGCCTCCGATACAGCTCAAGCGCATCTTCGTGACGCCCCTCCTCGTAGCGCACCATGGCGAGCCGGTCGATGGCACCGGCGTGGCGCGGGTCGTCCTTCAGGACGAGTTCGTACTGCTCCGACGCCTCCTCGAGCCGGCCCAGCGCCTGGGCCGCCTCGCCCATGAGCACGCGCAGGGCCGGCACGGTCGGCATGCCCGGCTCCAGGGCAATGGCCCGCCCCAGCGCTCCGATCGCCTCCTCGTACCGCTTCAGGCGGAACAGGGTGTCGCCCTTGCCCGCATGGGCCTGCGGGTAATCGGGGTCGGCCTCGAAGACTTGGTCGTACCATTCCAGCGCCTCTTCGTACTGCTTGCGCTTGCGGAACACCTCGGCGATGTTCTGGAGTCCGCGGGGATCGTTTGCGTACCGCTCCCGGGCCACCTGCAGATACTTCGCCATGTCTTCGGGGCGCTGCTGCCCGATCAGCAGGCCGGTCAGCCCGGTCTGCGCCCGGGCAAGGCCCGGGTCGATTCGCAGGGCGATCTCGAAATGCCTCCTCGCCTCCTTGATGCGGTCGAGTTGCTGCGCCGCCTCGCCGACGAGGGTATGGAGCAGCGCGGCCTGCGGCATGTCCGGTTCCAGGGACAGAGCCTTCTTCAGGGACGTGATGGCTTCGTCGTGCCGCTTCAGGAAGAACAGGGCATCGCCCCGGCCCGCATGGGCCCGCGTGTACTTCCGGTCCAGCTTGAGGACGGCATCGTACCATTGCAGCGATTCCTCGTGCCGCCCCCCCTGCCGGAGCACCTCGCCCAGGTTCTGCAGCACGTTCTTGTCGCGGGGGTCGGCCTGCAGGCCGCGCCGGAGGACCTTCTCGGCTTCCTCCAGTTCGCCATGGTGCTTGAGCGCCAGGCCCAGGTTGCTGTAGGCGCTGGCGAAGTCGGGACGCTGCCGCACGGCGACGCGGGCGGCGGCGAGCGCCTCGTCCATGCGTCCGACATCCTGCATCGCCTTGCCCAGGTTGTGATGGGCGTCCCGCGCTTCCGGATTATGCGCGATGATGTGGCTGAAGAAGGCGATCTCGTCCCGGTAGATGTGGGACTGTTTCCAGGACAGCGCCGCCAGCACGGCCACGCCGAGCAGGGCGACGCCCAGGAGGCCCTTCTTCGCCGCTTCCGGCAGCCGGCCGGACGCATGGACCCCCGCGCCGATCAGCGCCGCCATCACGCCGATGCCGGCCAGGTACTGGAAGCGGTCGGCAGCGAAGGAGAACTGCATGTAGCCGTAATCCACGAAGCCGAGCACCGGCGACAGCGCGACCAGGTAGAACAGCGCCGCGGCCAGCGGCCCGCGCCCGATCCGGGCGCGCGTGAACCAAAGCGTCGCCGCCAAGGCGGCGGCGGCGGCCACGTAGCCCCATTCCGCCCAGTTTCCGGCACCGATGTCCCAGAACGGGTAGATGACCATCAGGTCGACCGGCCACAGCAGTTTGCCGGCATAGAACCACAGGGCGTGTGCCGCGATCTGTGTACGCTCCATGAGCGAATAGCCGAGGTCCAGGGGCTCCCGGGAGATGTAGTACGAGACGTCGCCTAGGGTGATGGCGAATCCCACCACGAAGAACGGCAGCAACTGCAGCACATCCGTTGCGGTCACGCGTCCCCGCTTCCACCAGTGCAGCACCAGCAGTGCCGCCGGCAGGGTCACCGTGACGGTCTTGCTCAACAGGCTCGCCACGAACAGCCCCATCACCAGGGCGTAGTGCCTTGCTCGCCGCTCCTCCATGAAGCGCAGCCAGACCAGGACGGCGCCGATGTAGAACGCCCCCGAAAGCAGGTCCTTGCGCTCGATGATCCAGGCCACCGACTCGACATGCAGGGGATGCACGGCAAACACGGCGGCGACGAGCCAGGCGCCCGGCACCGCGAGGCGCAGCATCACCCGCCACACCAGCAGGGTGTTGACCAGTTGCAGCAGGAGGTTGACCGCGTGGTAGCCCGCCGGCGCGAGCCCCCACAGCTTGTGCTCCAGCCAGAAGCTGGTGTACACCACCGGCCAGTAGTGCCCCTCTTTCGTCAGGGCGGCCGGAGAGAACCAGATCTCCCGGATGCCGGCCCATTCCTGCACCGGCTTCGCGGCCGCGAAGATGACGTCGTCCCAAATGAATCCGGCCGCGAGCGCCGGGTAGTAGCTGGCGACCACCAGCAAGCCGAGCAGCAGGACGCCGAGGCCGGCATGGACCGGGAAATCGCTGGGCGGCCCGGCCGCCGTGAAAAACGAGGCCAGCCCTCGCGGCGCGCGGCCGCCCGATGCGGAGGCTTCCCGCGCGGCGGACTGCGCCTCGGCCTCCCTCAGGCGCCGACGCTCCGCCTTCCTCCGGCTTGCCTTGCCCATGGTCCTCAGTGCTCGCTGCGGGGCGACCCGGGATCGGGACGGGCGGAGGAATCCCGGCCAGAATCGCCCTTCGAGGCCGAATGCCACCGGTAGACGTACAGGGTCGAAATCAGGAAGTTGAACGCCCCGCCGAGAGCGATTCCGAGGAAGAACGCGAGCAGCGGATGGCGGGCGAACACCGCCACGAAGCCCGTCAGGACCAGGTAACCGCCGACGTTGACGCCCAGTCCGACCGAGCTGGCAATCACGAACCGGACCCACTGGCGCACCGGGGTCTGCCACGGACGATCATCGAAGGTGACGCGCCGGTTGAGCCACCAGTTCCAGCTGACCGCAGGCCAGAAAGACAGGAAGCGTGCCAGACGGTGCTCAAGGCCCAAGGCCTGCAGGCCCAGGTAGAAGGCGAGGTCGATGACGAAACCGCTGGCTCCGACCGCACCGAAGCTCAGTACCCGAGCCAGGCCGCCGAACCGGTGCAGGTACAGGCGCTTGAGATGGCGGAGATAGTTCATCTGCTGGCGCAGGTTCATCTTGCTCGTCCCGCGGGCCCGGTCGGAAAAGCCGATCGGCACCTCGGTCACCCGCAATCGCCCCCGCACCATGAGTTCCAGGCCGATCTTGTAGCCGACGGGCCTCAATCGCGCCAGGTCCGGCAGGACCCGGCGGTCGAGTGCGAAGAACCCCGACATGGGGTCGGAACAAGCCGTCAGCGGGCGCGCCAGCAGGGTCGCCCCGAAGGAGTTCAGGTGGCGCCACAGGCCCCAGCCCCGGTCGATGCGCCCGCCCGGCGCGTAGCGACTGCCCACGGCCATGTCGCAATCTCCGTCCAGCGCCCGGACCAGGTCGGGGATGCGTTCCGGCGGATGCGACAGGTCGGCATCCATCACCACCACCCGGTCGAACCGGCTGAGCGCGATCCCGCGAAGCACGGACAGCGACAGATCCCGAGGCGGGTCACGACGCACTTCCATGCGCACCGGCAGGCGCTGCGACAAGTCCTCGACGACCACCTCGCTGCCGTCGCGCGAGTCGTCGTCGACCAGGACCAGTTCCCACTCGCCCCCCCGGCCGGACAGCGCGGCCTCGATGCGTTCGGCCAGGACCGGGATGTTCTCCGCCTCGCGGAACGTCGGCACCACGATGGAGACCGCCCGGTTCAGGGCGGGCTTGGAGTCGCCCGGGGGAGGAAGAGACGGCACGCCTGAAATGTCGGGTCTGGGAATTCAGGGTTGGAAATCGGGTCGTAGTGGCCCTGCGCAGTAGACGTCAGGGGCTCGACAACATTGTAAGATATTGTATTTAGGAGCCAGAAGCCGTTCCCGGCTTCAATCCTATGATCCTAGTTATTTAGAGGAATCTGGCGATCTTGTGCGCATTGGCAAAGATATGCGGAAAGCAATCAATGATGCCGTAGATGAGCGGTAGAAGAAAGGCAAAAAGAAACAGACGGCATAAATTAGTTCGTCAAAATCCACCTTTAAATAAATCTTCAAGAACCTGAAAAAACGCCACTTCATCAAGTTGATGAAGAAAGCCAAGACATGATGGATGGGCAACATTATGAAGGTCCTGCACCGGAAAGTGCCGTTTTACGACCAGACAACGGCTCAAGTCATCGGCAAGGCGACGGTATCCGCGCTCGTGCGGTCGGCCAGTCACATCCTGACCGAGGATCCGAACCTGGAGATCCCCGGCTACCGCATCAAACGGGAGTTCGGCCCGGTTCGCATCTGGCGCCGCGAGGCGGAAGGCCCGGAAATCCGGAAATGGCGGCGTTACGAGCCGGTCGTCGCCTGGGGCATGTATCCGTTGATGCAGAAGGTCGACCCTCGGGCCGCGACCCCGCCGGAAAACTGGAACATCCGCTACGCGGACACTCGGACTGAAACCGGGGCCGTCCTCGGCTACTGCCCGGCCTTTCGACGCAGGATGACCACGCCGGACCGGGCCGGCAGCGGCGTGAAGGCATGGAAGTTGATTTCCGGGCGCTGCGTCGGGTAGTAGTGCACGTCCAGTTGTTCCGCCACTTCGTAATCCGACCGGGTCAACTGCAGGAGAGATTCCCTCTTCTCGACGAACACGACAATCCAGTCGGGTACGCTTTCCCCGACATACAGGGGCGCGCTCAGCACCTCGACCCGGGCACGCGGCAGGTGCGAGCGACCGTCGAGCATGCAGCAGAACCGGACCCGGTGGCCAGCCCTGAACATCAAGGCCTCGCGGTCGTTGAAGTCCGGCACAAACACCAATCGGAGATCGGGGGAGTTGAAACGCTATAGCGGATACGCTATACTACTGCGATGATGTGGGCAGTCGAAACCGTGTCCGCCGCCGATGCCGAAATCGGGGCGCTTCCGGTCGCGTTGCGCGCCCGGCTGATCCGGTTGCTGGAGTCCGTGGAGAACGTTGGACTGGAGGCGCTTCGCGCGCCCCATGTCCGACATCTCGAGGGCAAGCTCTGGGAGCTTCGGGTCAAGGCCGAAGGGGGTATCGCCGGGGGATCTACGTGACGGCAGCACGACGGCGGGTGGTGGTACTGCATGTCTTTGTGAAGAAGTCGCGCAGGACACCGCGGCGCGCACTCACGACGGCTAGGGAACGGATGAAGCAGGTGACGAGATGACAAAACTGAAAGAGCTTAAAAAACAGTTCATGGAGGACTCCGGGTTCCGGGAGGAATATGCACGGGTCGATGAGGAGTATGCGCTGGTGGAGGCACTGGTACGTGCACGTACGGCGGCGAAGCTGACACAGGCGGAGCTTGCCCAGCGGCTCGGCACGACCCAGTCTGCGGTCGCGCGGCTGGAGGGTGGACGGGTGTCGCCGTCTTTTGCCACGTTGCGCCGCTATGCCGAAGCGACCGGAACACGTCTGACAGTGGGCCTAGTCCAGGTCGATGGCTAAGGAGTGCAATAGGCCGTGTGCCGATGCACAGGCGCAGAACCCCTTTGCAGCGCCGCTGCCGGGATACCGGCGTGCTCGAGGACATCCTGTGCGAGCATCATGAACGGACACGCGGATACTAAAATCAGTACAATACCTTTCTTTATTTTACGGACGAACCGATGATCAAGCCCTACGCCAGCGAGCAGCTGGCCCCGCTCGCCGTTGAAGACGCCGAGCGCGCGGCCGCGCTCTGGGGCGAGGCCGAATCCCTGCCTTCCCTATTGCTCAACTCCGCTGCCGTATCCAATGCCGTCATGATGGCCGGCGGGTACTTCACTCCGCTCACCGGATACATGAATGCCGCGGATGCCCTGCGCGTCGGGAGCGAGATGCACACCGAATCCGGCCTGTTCTGGCCCGTACCGATCCTCAACCAGACCCAGGACGCCGCCGCCATTGAGGGCGCGTCACGCATCGCCCTGCGCGACTGCAACCGGGACGGTCATCCGGTGCTGGCCATCCAACAGGTCGAGGCCGTCGAGACTCTGTCCGAGGCCGATTTCGATCGCCTGGCTGAACAGGTCTTCCAGACCACCGACCCCGAGCATCCCGGCGTCAAAACCTTCCTGGAGAACGGTCGCACCCTGGTCTCCGGGCCGATCGAGGTGTTGGACTACAGCTATTTCCCGGAGGAGTTCGCCGGTACGTTCCGCACCGCCGTGCAAATCCGTGAGGAAATCGGCAAGCTCGGCTGGAACCGCGTGGTGGCCTTCCAGACCCGCAACCCGATGCACCGCGCCCACGAAGAACTGTGCAAGATCGCCCAGGAGACGGTCGACGCCGACGGCGTGCTCATCCACATGCTGCTCGGACGCCTGAAGTCCGGCGACATCCCGGCCCATGTCCGCGATGCCGCCATCCGCAAGATGGTCGAACTCTACTTCCCGCCCAACACGGTGATGATCACCGGCTACGGCTTCGACATGCTGTACGCCGGCCCGCGCGAAGCCGTGCTGCACGCCATCTTCCGCCAGAACGCCGGCTGCACGCACCTGATCGTCGGGCGCGACCATGCCGGAGTCGGCGACTACTACGGAGCCTTCGACGCGCAGACGATCTTCGACGGATCGGGCCCGCAGGACGCACTGGACATCGAGATCTTCCGTGCCGACCACACCGCCTACTCCAAGAAGCTCGACAAGGTGGTCATGATGCGCGACGCGCCGGACCACCAGAAGGAGGACTTCGTCCTGCTGTCCGGCACCCGGGTGCGGGAAATGCTGTCCAACGGCGAGGACCTGCCGCCGGAATTCGCCCGCCCGGAGATCGCCCGGATCCTGATGGACTACTACCAGTCACTATGATCTCGGCCCGCGCGTTCGCCTCTGAACTGGGCGTCCTGCGCATGGCGCTCCTGGCGCTGGCCGGCATCCTCGCACTGTCTGCGACCGACCCGGGCGTGCCGCTGAGCCTGCACGGCTGGGCGGTGATCCGCACCCTCGTCCTGCCGGCGGCGGCCCCGCTGGTGTTTTTCGTGCTGCTGTTCGACATCCTCATGTCGTCGGTCCGCCTCGCCGACGCCCTGCCCGACGCCCGCGCGCGCTGGCGGCGGGTGTTGGCGGCCGAAGTCGTTTTCGTGCTGTGGCTGCTGCTGTCCTGGCTGCCCTTCTTCCGCGAAGTGCTGACTCCCATCGCGGAACGCTGACCCCACCCTGTTCGACGGCGCGCCGCTATCCCCTCTTCCTGCCGTCCAGCGACTCAATCTCGACAATCGATCCCTGCGCATAGTGGTAACGCAGGTAACGCCAGTGGATCGCATCCGAAAGAGCCTTGGCCCGCATCACTCCGAAACATTCGCCGTCTGCCCTGACGCTTTGATAGTGAATGCCATGGCTTCTGGCATTCCGCAATGCATTGCCCAATTGTTGAGCAGATCCATAATCATCCGGGTCATAAATCGCGTGCCCGGCCAGATGCCGCACATCGTGCAGGACGACGGGTCCAAGATGTGCACGAATGATGCGCATTTCCTGCGTCGTCTCCTTAATCCTTGATTCCCGGAGAAACCTCGCCCGGTGAAAGGCGGATTCGGCGATGGCGATGGGTTCATCGGCAGCACAGTAATAGATGCCGAACTCTCGGTTGAAGCGCCCACCGCGCCCATCCACCGGCGGATGGGTGAAGGCGGCCATGATCCAGGAAGCCCCATCGCCGTAGACCCGGTCTTCCGGCGCCACTAGGCGTATGTCGTCGGCCTCGTCGCGCAACCTGAGGTTGGTCAGGGATTCGACAGCATAAAGTACATCTGCATCCCGCGGGCTTGCGACACGCTCGAAAAGGCTAATCTGCGGATAGCGCGACAAAACGACCCGATAGACCGGTTCATCTACATCGCTACTGGGCAGAGAATCAATGTCAATCACTAGCCGCCCCGTTCCGCATCCAAGAAATACCTGACCACGGCCAGGTCGACGACTTGCCCGGCCAGCAGCCGGTCCAGCGGAGCCATGCCATTGAACAGTGGGTTGTCATTGGGTGTGGACAGCCACCGGTCGGCAAGCGCCTGATCAGGGAACAGGATCTGCAGGGACTTATAGATTCCGAGGATATAGCTGGCGCGCTCCAGTAAATCCCGCGTCAACTTGGCCTTTTCGGGATGGCTCTTCCAGTTATAGAGAGTCTTCTCATTACTGAGTCCCAGCAGGGTCATCTGCTGGACCCCCTTCAGGTGCCACTCGCTGAAAATGTTGAAAATCGCCGGAAGCAGTGCACGGGTGACGCTGGGGCCGCGCTGCAGCAGTTGTTCGGCATGAACTGTCATGGCTTCCTCCAACTCTGTATTGCTATAGTGTTCTATTACATTCTACTAAACTGTATTGTTACAGTCAACTGGCAGTCTGGCAGTCCCTTCAGACTCATGTCTCGTGAGAAGAGACTTTTCCTTGTATTCATGGAGTCTCATAGTATAATTACAAGGATGATACTGCGTCACAAATTGCAGGATGTCCGCGCCCGGCTGGAGCAGTTCCCGGCGGTGGCGTTGCTCGGACCCCGCCAAGCGGGAAAAACCACCTTGGCCGAGCGGGTCGCCGAAGAGCGCCCGAGCGTCTATCTTGATCTTGAGAAAGCGGCAGACCGCAAGAAACTGGCCGATGCCGACCTGTTCCTGTCCGGCCATGAAGACAGACTGGTGATTCTGGATGAGGTCCAGCGAATCCCCGACCTGTTCCAGACGCTGCGCGGCCTCATCGACCAAGGCCGCCGACGTGGCCTCCGGGCGGGGCGGTTCCTGCTGCTGGGCTCGGCCTCGGTCGAACTGCTCA
>MKWU01006915.1_pt1 | contig 11172 bp, 13 predicted proteins | sample 809101 | NCBI WGS metagenome assembly MKWU01 (sample SAMN05860141, study PRJNA318959) | sponge metagenome | host: Aplysina aerophoba | place: Slovenia: Piran, Adriatic Sea, Gulf of Piran | collected 2013-05-07
CTTCAGTTTACGGGAATTACGCTGAGATGCAGCGTATCGCCGCGACAGGAAGAGAGTCGATAACATGATGTTTATCAGCGTGTTAAGAGAGCCTTGCGGCTTCCCCTGAACCCCCGAAAAACACCCGATAAGCAGGCGTCCCGCCCGCAAGTGGGCCGAAGGCCCGCACTTGTCCAAGCGGGCGGGACGCCCGCGCTCCCGGGAACACCCCGCCGTCGGCAACGACGCCTCACGGAGTCTAGTATCCTCGCGCGTCCACGGTACGGCGTGACAAGACGAGTGACCTCCCCGCCCTCTGGCTAAGGGATGAATCATCGACACGGGACCTGACGACCATGGCCACCAACGTCATCGGAATATTCGGCAAGACCTGCAGCGCGAAGTCCGACGTCGCGCGCGAGATCTCGCGCATGACCGGCAACAAGGTGAAGCACCCGGGCGAGATGATCACGACGCGCGCCCGCATGGCGGGCCTCACCGCCGGCAGGGATGTCGCGGACAAGTGGCACCGCGAGGTCGACGCGGACACGGTCAGGGCGGTCGACGCGCTGGCCGACCTCGGCGAGCTGTGGATTGTCGAGAGCGGCATGCTCGACTCCGTGCTCGGACCGAGGGACGACGTGTTCTGGGTCTCGCTGCACGCGAACGACGACACGCGCGAGGCGCGGTGGCACAAGCGCAAGGAAGAGATGGGAGGTCGCTCGCGCCAGATTGGCGAGAGCGTCGCGCAGCGCGACACCGACGACGCGGTGCTGCGCGAGCGGCTCTACGGCAGCGCCCCCAGCGGCGTCGTGCCGGCGCTGACCATCGACACCAGCGACAAGTCCCCGACCGACTGCGCGGTGGAGATCCTCGCGGCGTTCCAGAGCGAAACCGGAGTAGTCATCTCCGTCGCCCGCGCGGAGATGGACAAGAGCGCGGCCCGCGGAATCGTGCCGGGACCCTCACGCGGCGTCATCCGCTCGTACACGCCCGGGCGCCCGCCCTTCGGCGGCTACATCACCGACGAGACGAGCGGCAAGGACCTCTACGTGCACAAGTCCGCAGTCGCGGACGCGGGCATTCCGGGCCTCGAAACCGGACAGCGCGTGACCTACCGCATCGTCGAGGACGGTTTCGGGGGCTTCAAGGCGTCGGAGCTCGCGGTCGCGGGGTGACGGGCGAGGACGAGCATCGACGCAGCGAACCATGTGGTGCCGTTCCTGGAAGCGCGGGCATCCTGCCCGCATCGGGCCGAAGCCCGCGACCGTTCAAGCGGGCGGGATGCCCGCGCTCCCACGGGATGCCGCGTGAAAGACTCCGCTCGAACGGCAGGATCAACCCCGCTCGGGGAGTTCAGGGCGGCGAGGTGTGACGGAGTGACGAGACGTGGCCGAGGCGGCAAGGGGGAACGGCAGGGATGACGGTGTCGGCGAGGGTGAAGGAGGCCGTGGGCTGAAGTGCCGACCCTCGGCCAGGTGATGCGCTCGGAGATCGGCGAAGAACGGTTTCGCACGACGGCCGCGTTCGCGTTGCGCGACGAACAGGTGACCGCGATGAAGCTCGCGACCGGCGCCCCCTGCGACAGCCACGGCGCGATGTTCGCGCGGTGGCCGGGTTCGGAGACAGACGTCGAGCGCTGGTACCTGCTGGAGAGCGGTCGGGCGGTGGGGGTTGCCGGCGGGGAGAGCGACTCGCCCCGGCTCCACCTGTGCGAGACCGGTGCCTCGTGATGCCGGTTGCGGACGTTCCGGCGGGCGCGGTGCGGACCATCATGCCCTCTTTCGCGACAATGGCAACACCGGATTCTCGGAGATGTCCCCGGGAGCGCGGGCGTCCCGCCCGCTTGAACAAGTGTGGGCCTTCGGCCCACTTGCGGGCGGGACGCCCGCGCTCCCAGGAACACCTCGCCGGCAGCGTGCAGGAACACCTCGCTGGTGGCGTGCAGGAACACCTCGCCGGCAGCATGCAGGAACACCTCGGTGGCGGCGTGCAGGAACACCTCGGTGGCGGCGTGCAGGAACACCTCGGTGGCGGCGTGCAGGAACACCTCGCCGGCGGCATACGCATTCCCGAACCCACCCCATGAGCGAAGCGACGGAGACGCAAAACCCCCGGACGGCCCGCGTGGTCTTCATGCCGTCCGGGCGCCGCGGCGAGTTCCCGGCCGGCACCCCGGTGCTCACCGCGGCCCGCAGCCTCGGGGTGGACATCGACTCGGTGTGCGGCGGGCGCGCCATCTGCGGGCGCTGCCAGGTCTCGCTCAGCACCGGCGAGTTCGCGAAGCTCGGCATCGAATCCCGCGAGGCCCACCTCGGCGACGCGACCGCGGCGGAGAAGAAGTACGACCGGATCAAGGGCCTCGCGGAAGGGCGGCGCCTGAGCTGCCAGGCGGTGATGCGCGGCGACATCGTCATCGACGTGCCGGCCGAGAGCCAGATCCACCGCCAGATGGTGCGCAAGGCCGCCGACGAGATCCGCGACCTCCAGATCGACCCGGTGGTCAAGCTCTACTACGTCGAGCTCGACCGGCCCAGCATGGCGGACCAGACCTGCGACCTCACCCGGCTGCTCGCGACGCTCGAGCGCGAATGGGAGCTCACCGGCCTCGACGCGGACCTGAGCTTCCTCCAGCGGCTCTCCGCCGCGATGCGCGCCGGCGAGACGTACGGCGGCGACTGGAACGGCACGGTCGCCGTGCGCGAAGGCCACGATCTCGTCGCGGTGTGGGCCGGGTTCAAGGAGCACGTGTACGGGCTCGCCATCGACGTCGGCACCACCACCATCGCCGGGCACCTCTGCAACCTGGAGACCGGCGAGGTGGTCGCGAGCAGCGGCATGATGAACCCGCAGATCCGGTTCGGCGAGGATCTCATGAGCCGGATCTCCTACCTCCAGCAGAACGAGGGCCAGGCGCCCGCGCTCACCGCCGCGGTGCAGGGCGCGATCCGCGAGCTGGCGGGCGCGGTGGCGGAAGAGGCGGGTATCGAGCGCGGGAACATCGTCGAGGCGACGCTGGTCGGCAACCCCACCATGCACCACCTCGTGCTCGGCATCGACCCGACCCAGCTCGGGATGGAGCCGTTCCCGCTCGTGGTGGACCGCGGGGTGACCGTGAAGGCGCGGGACCTCGGCATGGGCCTGAACCCCGGCGCCAGCGCGTACTTCCTGCCGTGCATCGCGGGGCATGTGGGCGCGGACACCGCCGGGGTCATCCTCTCCCAGGGTCCCCACCTCGGCGACGACATGACGCTCGTGATCGACGTCGGCACCAACGCCGAGATCGTGCTCGGGTCCGGGAACCGGCTCATCGCCGCGTCGAGCCCCACCGGCCCGGCGTTCGAGGGGGCGCAGATCGCCTACGGGCAGCGGGCGGCGCCAGGCGCGATCGAGCGCGTGCGGGTCGACCGCGACACCCTGATGCCACGCGTCAAGGTCATCGGCAGCGAGCTGTGGTCCGACGAGCCGGGGTTTGAGGAGGCGGTCGAGGCCATCGGCGTCACCGGCATCTGCGGGTCGGGCATCATCGAGGCGGTGGGCGAGCTTCATCTCGCCGGCATCGTGAACGCGAGCGGGCGAATGCAGGCGAAGGGCATCGACGTCGCAGACCACCCCCACTTCACGCCGAAGGGCCGCAACTTCGAGTACACGCTGTACCGCGACGGGGATCGGGAAGTGCGGGTGGTGCCGTCCGACATCCGGGCCATCCAGCTCGCGAAGTCCGCGTGCTACTCCGGCGCGAAGCTCCTGATGGACGAGATGGGCGTCGACCGGGTGGACCGCATCTACCTCGCGGGCGCGTTCGGCAGCTACATCGACGTGAAGTACGCGATGGCCATCGGGATGATCCCCGACTGCCCGCTCGACCGGGTGAGCTCGGCCGGAAACGCGGCCGGCACCGGGGCGCGGATCGCGCTGCTGAGCCGTGCCGCGCGCGAGGAGATCGAGACCGTGATCCGCAGGGTGGAGAAGGTGGAGACGGCGATCGAGCCGAAATTCCAGGACTACTTCGTGGCGGCGATCAACATTCCGAACGCGGTGGACGCATTCCCCAACCTTGACGCGGCGCTGGAGAAGGATCGCTAAAGTGATCCCGTGGACCATGCTTGGCGAAGTCATCGTTGCGTTGCGCCGGAGTGGCGTCCCCGGGAGCGCGGGCGTCCCGCCCGCTTCAACCATGGTGGGGCTGCGGCCCACTTGCGGGCGGGACGCCCGCGGCCCCAGGGAACGGCCCACCGGCGGGGCGACGATCGCAAGCGGTGCACGCTGACATGGACCGCCCACACTCCCCGCAGATCGCACCCTACCCCGTGATGGTCGAGGAAGGCCGCACCTACCGCTGGTGCAGTTGCGGGCTGAGCGCCGACCAGCCCTGGTGCGACGACTCCCACGAAGGCACGGGCTTCGAGCCCATCGAGTTCGTCGCCCCGATCACGGCCGAGTTCTACATGTGCGGATGCAAGTGCTCGGACAACAAGCCGTACTGCTTCGGCAACTGCACCGGCCACGCACAGCGTGCGCTGGGCTCGTGAAGCGCGGCCCGAGTCGAGGCCCCGCATGAACGACGGGGACACGGTGTTCGAGGTCGTCGTACGCCACAACACGGTGCAGGCGATCCGCAGGGTGCCGCGCGCCCCGGAACTGCGCGTCCCCGAGTCGAACCTCGAAGTCACCTCGGAGCTCGCCCGAAACCACCAGCGCCACGGCTGCATCGACGGCTGCTACCGGTTCGACGAATTCGAGCGCGCCCGAAGCTTCGCGGTACTGGCGCTGGACTTCGTCAAGCGAATGCTCGAGAAGCGCGTCGAACAAATCGAAGCGCTCGACACGGGGGCGGAGTTCGCGGCATCCGAGCACGCGGGGGCCGAACGACCGTAGGCACCGCGCGCGGTCTTCCCTGGAATTGCGCCGAAGCGCGCCTTCCCTGGGAGCGCGGGCGTCCCGCCCGCTTGAAAACCGGTGGGCCTGCGGCCCACTTGCGGGCGGGACGCCCGCGCTCCCAGGGGGCCACGTAGCTGCGGCCACGGGTCAGTGCAACACGAGCAACCCGGTCTCGGGAGTCCCATCCAGCAACCGGAGCCGTGAGCGTCTCGGCGACTGGCGGCGCCGAGACGCAACACGATTCAGCAATCCAGCGTCGTCCTGCGCTCCCACTCCGTGAGGTGCTTGGAGTACTCGTCCCACTCCTGCATCTTGAGCTTGACGTAGGAGGCGGAGAACGAGTCGCCGAGCGTCGCCTTGAGCGCCTTGTCCTTGTCGAACGCCCGGATGGCGTCGAGGAGGTAGAGCGGCAGCCGACGGGCGCGCACCTTGTGGCCTTCCGCGTACATGTCGACGTGGCTCGGCTTGCCGGGGCTTCGATCGTTGTCGATGCCGTCGAGCCCGGCCGCGATGATGCCTGCGTGCAGCAGGTAGGGATTCGCCGCGCCGTCGGCGAGGCGGAACTCGAACCGGCCCGGGTCCGGGATGCGCACCATGTGGGTGCGGTTGTTGCCCGTCCACGTGACGGCGTTCGGCGACCACGTCGCGCCGGAAGTGGTGACCGGGGCGTTGATCCGCTTGTAGCTGTTCACGCACGGGTTGGTCAGCGCGCAGAGCGCCTCCGCGTGATGGAGGACCCCTCCGAGGAACTGGCGCGCGAGCTTCGAGAGCCCGAACTCGTCGCTCTCGTCGAGGAACAGGTTCCGGTTCGTTTCCCGGTCCCACGCCGAGACGTGGGCGTGGCAGCCGTTGCCGGTCAGGTGCGCGAAGGGCTTGGGCATGAACGTCGCGCGCAGGCCGTGCTTCTCGGCAATCGACTTCACCATGAACTTGAAGAAGGCGTGCCGGTCCGCGGTGACCATGCAGTCGTCGTAGTCCCAGTTCATCTCGAACTGGCCGTTGGCGTCCTCGTGGTCGTTCTGGTAGGGGCCCCACCCGAGCGCGAGCATCGCGTCGCAGATCTCGGAGATGACGTCGTAGCGGCGCATGAGCGCCGACTGGTCGTAGCAAGGCTTCGCGTCGATGTCGCGCGGGTCCGAGATCGCGGTCCCCGAGGGGTCGATGAGGTGGTACTCCGCCTCCACCCCGGCGCGCACCTCGAAACCCCTCCCCGCCGCCGCGTCGATCATCCGCGACAGCACCCGGCGCGGCGCCTGGTCCACCGGCGCCCCGTCCATCACGAGATCGCCAGCGACCCACGCCACGTCCGGCTTCCAGGGGAGTTGGATGAGGCTCGAGGTATCGGGCACCGAGAACATGTCCGGGTGGGCCGGCGTCATGTCGAGCCAGGTCGCGAAGCCCGCAAAGCCCGCGCCGTCCTCCTCCATCGCCCCCGCCGCCGAGGCCGGGACCAGCTTCGAGCGCTGCGTGCCCCGGAAATCGGTGAAGTTGAACAGGAAGTACTTCACGCCATGCTGCTTGGCGAATGCTTCGAGCTTGCCGGCCATCGGTCTTCTCCTCCCTTGTCCGTCAGGTCCAGTCGGATACGTCGTTCGGTTGTCAGCGAATTCGAGGTCGGACTACCCCCGCCCCGGAATCCGGCTCTTTCCCGCAAGATGGCGAGTCTACTGGCACCGTGGATGTTTGTGATATAAGTTGTACGAACTGTACAGTTGCAAAGGAACCGCCATGACCACCGCGGGTGTGGAAGAGGCACGCAAGCGGCTCCCGGAGCTGTTGAGTCGAGCAAATCGGGACGGAGCGGTGACGATCGTGACGAAGCGCGGCATACCGTACGCTGCGATCGTTCCGGTGTCCCACGTCGTACGCGGCGTGCGCGGCTTGACCGCGTTGCGAGGGTCGGCGCGCGGCTGCTACGGCGAGGCCGCCCGGTATGTCGACCGGATGCGGGACGAATGGCGATAGAGGATGTGGGCAGCCTTCCGGGGCGCGGCAGGCTCGTCATCGACACTGCTCCGATCATCTACGTTCTCGAAGATCATCCGGCATTCGCCCCCCGCTTCATGCCCGTATTCGAACGCGCCGAGGCAGGAGACTATGAGCTGGTCATCACGACCACGACGCTCGCCGAGGTACTGATCGGACCGTTGCGTCGAGGTGTCGAGTCATTGGCCAGTGAGTATCGCGACACTCTCACATCGCCGCCTGCGTGGCTCGTCGTTGACCTGACCGCCGATATCGCGCATCGCGCCGCCCGCATTCGGGGACGCACCGGGCTGCGGCTGCCGGATGCGGTACAGGTTGCCACCGCCATCGAGACGGCGAGCATGGGTCTCGTGACGCATGACCGCGATTTCACCGCGCTCGACCGCTCCCCGGAGCGAGTTGCGGTCTATTCCTGAACTCGCGATTCCCCACGCTGCACGCCAGCCGCCACAAGGCCGGCGCCGATTCGGTACGATTCCGCTCCGACCCTCCATCACCTCGAGGAACCCCGCCATGTCGCGCCGTCTCGTGGCCGCCGCCGCCCAGCTCGGTCCCATCCATCGCGCGGACTCGCGCGAGAGCGTCGTCCGGCGCCTCATCGATCTCATGCGCCAGGCCGCGGACCGCGGATGCAGGCTCGTCGTCTATCCGGAGCTTGCGCTCACCACGTTCTTCCCGCGCTGGCTCTACGACTCGCAGGACGAGGTCGACGCCTGGTTCGAGCACGAGATGCCGAACGCCGCGACCCGGCCGCTCTTCGACGAGGCGAAGCGGCTCGGGATCGGGTTCCACCTCGGCTACGCGGAGCTCTGCGAGGAGGACGGGGCGACGCGACGCTTCAACACCGCGATCCTCGTCGGCCCCGACGGAGAAATCGTCGGCAAGTACCGCAAGATCCACCTGCCCGGCACCGCCGAGCCTGTTCCCGACGCGCCGTTCCAGCACCTGGAGAAGCGCTACTTCGAGGTCGGCGACCTCGGCTTCCCGGTGTGGCGCGCGTACGGCGCGATCGTCGGCATGTGCATCTGCAACGACCGCCGCTGGCCGGAGACGTTCCGCGTGATGGGACTCAAGGGCGCGGAGATGGTGGTGCTCGGTTACAACACGCCGGACTTCAACATCCACGTCGACGAGCCCAAGCACCTGCGCATGTTCCACAACCACGTGACCATGCAGGCGAACGCGTACCAGAACGGGTGCTGGGTGATCGCCTCCGCCAAGGCTGGCCGCGAGGACGGGTTCGGTCTCATCGGGGGGTCGTGCATCGTCGCTCCGACCGGCGAGATCGCGTCGGTGGCGATGACCGAGGACGATGAGCTGGTGACCTGCGACGTCGACTTCTCGCTCGGCGAGTACATCCGGCGCACCGTGTTCAACTTCGAGCAACACCGCCGCATCGAGCACTACGGGATCATCACCGGGCAGACCGGCGTGGTCGCGAGCCCGGAGAACGGGTAGCGGCGGCGGAATTCTGCGAGAGCAGATTCGGGGCAGTTGCGGAATCGGCCACGGAGTGTCTCGAACGCATCGAGTACGGCACGCTGACCGCATTCATCCGCGGAACGGGAACAGTCCGTCGTCGGGAATGCTCCGTCGAGGAGCTTGCGCTTGCGCGAGAGGAGCTGAACGCCGCAGACTCGTCCGGTACCTTGAACCCTCTTGGGAGGAGACCACATGGCCGATGATTCAGCCACGGCCGGATTCGTGATGAACCAGACGATGTTGCGGGTGCGCGATCCCGACATCTCCGTCGCCTTCTATCGGGATGTGCTCGGCATGACGGAGCTGGCCCGCTACGACTTCGAGGACATGCAGTTCTCACTCTACTTCATGGGCTACCTGGCCGATGGTGAGCAGATCCCCGAGGAGGTTGGCGAGCGGGCCGAATGGCTCTTCGCCAGACCCGCGCTGGTGGAGCTGACCCACAACTGGGGCACGGAGTCGGATGCGGAGTTCGATGGGTATCACGACGGCAACGCGCCGCCGCAGGGGTTCGGGCACATCGGTATCTCGGTGCCCGACGTCCATGCCGCCTGCGAGCGGTTCGAGCGCCTCGGGATCGAGTTCGTGAAGCGCCCCGACGACGGCAAGATGAAGGGCCTGGCGTTCATCAAGGACCCCGACGGCTACTGGGTGGAGATCCTGAATCCAAAGGGGTTGCGCGCCATCGTCGCTTGAGACGCCCGCGACCCCGGCGTGACGCGCAGGAAACACCGCACCCGGCGTTGAGCCGGCGCGTAGCTCGCCCTCAGGAACCCCCTTCGCCGCCGGCCGCCCGCATTCGCCAGGCGAGCTGCACGCCGGCGAGCACCAGCGCCATGCCCGCGATCTGGACGAGGCTGAGCGGCTCCGCGAGTAGGAGCCACGCAAGCGCGGCGGCGGAGACCGGCGCGACGAGCAGCGACACCGACGCGAACGCGGCGGGCAGGTGTGCAAGTCCCCACACGATCAGCCCCTGGCCGCATGCGTGCGCGACGACACCGAGCCCGATCATCAGAAACCAGTCGTTGACCGTGGGCGGGGCAATCGACTGGCCGGTGGCGAGCGCGGCGGCGAGGAGCAGCGGCGCGCCGACGAGACAGGTCGCGACGTTGATGGCGAGGCTCGAGTAGTCGGCCCGAAGCCGGCTCGCGGCGAGGATGTAGCCGGCGTAGCAGACACCCGCGACAACGCCGAGGGCGTCGCCAAGCGCGTGCCCGGCCCCGAGATCGGCGCTCGTCCACGTCAGCACCACCACTCCCGCCATCGCGAGCGCCGCGGCGCCGATGAACCGCGGGCCCACTCTCTCCCCGAACAGGAGCCATGCCCCGATGGACACGTAAATCGGCTGGGCGTTGAGAAACAGGATCGCGTTCGCGGCCGTGGTCAGGTTCACCGCCGCGTGCAGTGCGGCAAGGTCGCCTGCGAAGAAGACGCCGCACAGCATGAGCAACAGCAGGTCACGACGTTCGGTCGGGATTCCAATTGAACGAACGAGCCGTCTCCAGCGGGGCCGCTGCGCAACGACCGGCGCTCCGCGGCCCTTGCCGGCACCCGTGCGCCGCGTGCCGAGCCCCGCCGCGACCCCCCACAGCGCGAACGCGGGCAACGCCCAGGCCATGCGGTGGAAAGCGGACGCGGTCTCGGGCACGTCGCTCAACCGCACGAACACCGGGTTGGACGACGTCGCGATCGCCCCCAGCACCACGCCGGCCGCCGCGAGCGCCGCCAGGGTTCCAGTCCGGGTCGGCGATTGCATTCGCGTATCTCAACACGGCGCAACGCGCCGATCACCCAGGCGTGTCACCATCCGGAGTGCGGGACAAGCTACATTCGCCGCTGCATCTGCGCCCGGGGACGTGCCGGTCACTCGCCTCCGACCATCCAGGCGAGAAAGGAACGTACTTGGTTGCGAAATGCCTCGAGGGTCGCCGGCATTCGGGCCTCAAGCGAACGCATGCGCCCGGCACTCAGCACCGCCCCGTAGACGTTGCGGAAGACGTGCCGGAACCGCAGATACTCTTCCAGGGTCCCGGCAAGATCGGTGTCAATCACGGCAGGCCGTACAGCCGGGATATCGAGGCTCATGTTTCGGACCAGCTCCCGGTGCCATTGCTCCGCCTGCGGAACCCCGCCGTTCAGCTCGCGGGCGATCCGAACGAACACGCGCTCGATGCCGTTGTAGAAGTCGTGCAGGATGGAGCCGCGCGCCCGAAGTGCGTAGGTGTCGTCTCCCGGTGGCGCGCCGGCCAGCTCGGCCTCGAGCGCGCCGAGACTCGACAGTTCGGACTCGACCTCGGCGGCAAGCCTGCGCGCCAGCACCTCTTCCGGTCTCAAAGCTCCACACCCTCCTCGCGGGCGACCCGCCGAAGGGCCGGGGTCGCCGCCTCCAGGGGGGTGAGGTCGAGCCGGAACCCGGTCATCGCCGCCGCGCGTGCCGAGATGGCATAGAACTCCCCTGCATCGATCCCTTCCACGACGAGGTCGATGTCCGAACGATGGGTGAACGACCGCCCGGCATCGAAGGCGGACCCGATCCCGATCACCCGTCGCGCACCTTCCCCGACGAGGAACCGGGCGATGCGCCTGGCATCCGAGCGAGCGCGCTCCCGATCGCCCGATTCGAAGTGAGTGGCGCGAAGGTGGGCGAGGAGATCGGCGCGGTCCATGGGACGCAACTATACGATCCGGACCGGGGGACGCGAACCTCTTCCTTCCGTATCCCTTCGCCGGAATTGCCGTGGCGAACCCGCCCGCCGGGCGCGCAGGCATGCCCTTCGGCCACGCGCCCGCTCGCCGCGACCTCCCCGGCGGCGAAGCCGCCAACGCGCCCCACCTTCCGCGGTC
>MKWU01006916.1_pt1 | contig 11172 bp, 9 predicted proteins | sample 809101 | NCBI WGS metagenome assembly MKWU01 (sample SAMN05860141, study PRJNA318959) | sponge metagenome | host: Aplysina aerophoba | place: Slovenia: Piran, Adriatic Sea, Gulf of Piran | collected 2013-05-07
GGAGTTACGAGGACGCCGGTCAAACGTCCAGGGGATTGGATTTTTCGGGATCGATTTCCAGCTTGCGCATGGCCCGCTCCGGGACGTCCGGGGAGAGGTCGCCATTCCGGGCGAGGGCATTGAGGGTACCCAGGGTGATGAAACGGGCGTCCATCTCGAAGAAGTTCCGCAATGCCGGACGGCTGTCGCTCCTTCCGAAACCGTCCGTGCCCAGCGAGACCACGGGACCCGGCATCCATCGCGCTATGGAGTCCGGCAGCGTCCTGACGTAGTCGGAGGCCATGACGTACACTCCGCCGGTATCCTCGAGACATGCTGAAATATACGGCACTCTCGGCGCTTCCGATGGGTGCAGCAGGTTCCAGCGTTCGGTTTCCATGGCGTCGCGACGCAGTTGCTTGTAACTCGTCACGCTCCAAACGTCCGCTTCGACTCCGAAGTCCTCGGCCAGCATCTCCTGGGCTTTCAACGATTCGTTTATGATGGAACCGCTTCCGAAGAGATGGGCTTTCGCAGCACTCCCGTTCAGCGAACGCAACCGGTACATGCCTTTCAGGATGCCTTCTTCCACACCTTCCGGCATGGACGGCATGGCGTAATTCTCGTTCTGCACGGTGATGTAGTAGAACAGATCCTCCTGGTCGACGTACATGCGCCTTATGCCGTCCTTGATGATGGTCGCCAGTTCGTAAGCGTAGGCCGGATCGTAAGTCCGCAGGTTGGGTACCGGGTCGGCGAGCAGGTGACTCTGTCCATCCTGGTGCTGCAATCCCTCCCCGTTCAGCGTCGTCCGTCCGGCCGTACCGCCCAGCAGGAATCCTCGTGTCCGCATTTCCGCGGCGGCCCAGATCAGGTCGCCGACGCGCTGCAGGCCGAACATGGAATAGAAGATGAAGAAGGGAATCGTATTGACGCCGTGGGTCGAATAGGCCGTCCCGGCGGCTACGAAGGAGGACAGGGAACCCGCTTCCGTGATGCCTTCTTCGAGGATCTGGCCGTCCTGCGCCTCCTTGTAATAGAGCAGCGTATCGATATCCACCGGCTCATAGAGCTGGCCTGCGTGGGAGTAGATTCCGCACTGGCGGAACAGGGCCTCCATGCCGAAGGTACGGGCTTCATCGGGCACGATGGGGACGATCAACTTGCCGATTTCAGGTTCGCGCAACAGGCGCGAGAGCATCCGCGTAAACACCATGGTCGTCGAGACTTCTCGGCCGTTCGTCCCTTCCTTGAATTCATCGAACACTTCATCCGGCGGCGCGGAGGGCAGGCCGGGATTCACGACGTTGCGCCTGGGAATATAGCCGCCGAGGGTCTCCCTTCGTTCCCGGATATACTCCATTTCGGCGCTGTCCACAGACGGTCTGAAATACGGCGCTTCGCGGACCTCGTCATCGGAAAGGGGAATGCCCAGTTCGGTGCGCAGGTGGCGCAGGCCTTCCTCGTCGATCATCTTCTGCTGATGGGCGGTGTTCTTTCCCTCGCCCCATTCACCCAGCCCGTACCCCTTGATCGTCTTGGCCAGGATGACCGTCGGCGCGCCCCGGTGTTCCATGGCGGCCTTGTACGCCGCGTAGACCTTCTCCTGGTCGTGACCGCCACGGTTGATGGTCCGCACGTGCTCGTCGGTGAGCAGCTTGGACATTTCGATGAGCCTGGGATGTACGCCGAAGAAGTGGTCCCGCTGGTACTTGCCGTCGGAAACGGTGTACTTCTGGTACTGTCCGTCGACGATCTCCCCCATGCGTTTGACGAGCAACCCCTCGTCGTCCTGAGCCAGCAGGGGATCCCATCCACTGCCCCAGATCACCTTGATGACGTTCCAGCCGGCCCCGTGGAAGGCGGCTTCCAGTTCCTGTATGATCTTGCCGTTTCCCCGGACGGGTCCGTCCAGGCGCTGCAGGTTGCAATTTACCACGAAGACCAGGTTGTCCAGCTTCTCACGGGCCGCCAGGGTAATGGCGCCCAGGGCTTCGGGCTCGTCCGTTTCTCCGTCCCCGAGAAATGCCCATACTTTGCGGCCATTGCCCTGTTTCAGATCCCGGTCTTCCAGGTACCGGTTGAAACGGGCCTGGTAGATGGACATGATGGCGCTCAGTCCCATGGAAGCCGTGGGAAAAACCCAGAAATCAGGCATGAGCCAGGGATGGGGATAGGAGGACAGCCCGCCGCCAGGGCGCAGTTCGCGACGGAAATTGTCCAGGTGCTGTTCGTTGAACCGCCCTTCGATATAGGCCCGGGCGTAGACACCGGGAGAAGAGTGGGGCTGGAAGAAGATCTGATCGCCGTCGTAGCCGTCGCCCGGTCCTCTGAAGAAATGGTTGAAGCCGACTTCATAGAGATTGCAGACCGAAGCGTACGTGGCGATGTGGCCGCCGAGAGACTTGTCCGCCGTGTTGGCGCGCACGACCATGGCCATGGCGTTCCACCGGATGATGTTGCGGATCCGGTGTTCGAGTTCGTGGCTACCGGGATAGGGCGGTTGCTGTGCGGGCGGGATGGTGTTGATGTAGGGCGTGTTCTCGGCGAAAGGGAGCCGTACGCCCTTGCCGCGGGCGTGGGCCTGGAGCTGGGCGATCAGTTGGCGCACTCTGCCCGGACCGGAGTTCTGGAGCACGTAATCCAGCGATTCGAGCCATTCCAGTGACTCTACGCGTTCCTGGTCGATTTCATACTCCGGGCGTGAGGAATCCTGCGTCATTTCCAGTCCGTGGACCGATGTGAACGATGGGGCTGCGCGCCGTCATTTTTAGGAACTGCGCGCCATTGTTCGCCGATAGAATCGTATTTCCAATGTATCCTCCGGACCCCACGCTCGCAACAAAAATCACGGTCGCGCCCAATCCGTCGAGCGGGCGATTTTGTGTTGCCTGCGCAGGGTAATTGCGTCATTTTGAGACATTGCCGGAGTACACTGGAACGTGCCGAAGCCACACGTCCCAACGTCTGAAAAGACGATTTGACGAATCCCGACGGATCCCGACGGAACACCACGCGCACCCAACGGTCCACGCCATGATCGCTTTTCACCGCTCCTCGTTCCACTGGTTGTCCCGCCCCTGGAAACCCGACCCGGTCTACAAGTACACCGGTGGGTTTGTCGGAGTGCCTGGACAGGCCTACCAGGTGCGGTTCCACCTGGAGGCGGCCTGTACCGTGGAAGACCTGGAAACGGGACAGAAGACCGAACTGTACCTGGGCGCGCCGTGCCGCACGGAATACACGATCGCCCGCCGCAACCTCTTCCAGATACCCAGCGATGAGTGGCGCATGGCCTTCAGCCGGAACATGAACGTTCCCATATCGAGAAGACCGAGCTTCGAGGCCGCCGAATCCAGGGGTACTCCGCTTGAAAAACAGTTCCAGGCCCACGAAATCGACATCCGGCAGTATGATACCGAGGAGATCCTGACCAGTGCCCGGGAGGTGGTCCAGGCTACACTGAACCGTGATCTTATGAACGTCAGGACCGCTTACCGGGTACCGGACCAAACGGGCCGGAAAATGCAGGTAACCCTTGAATTCCCCATGGACCTGATCAATATTAACGAGGAAGACACCGAGTTTCAGGTCTGCACCGGTCCCGTGATTCTGCCGGACCTGGCGACCTGGGACGGGCGCGAGTTGCACCGCGTGTTTCTGGCGGACGCGGCGGTCTCCGGATTCGACCACGCGGAATTCATCCTCCGCAGGGAGATCGAGGCGGCCGAGCGGGAGAAGCACTGGTACGAAGCGCCCCGGGGACGCGACCGCCTGGAGCTGAACGACCCGGATAATCCCCCGCCGGATTACCCGCCACGCAGGCCGAGGCCACTGGTCTACAGCGAAACCTGGGAAAAAGAGTCCGAGAACGTTATTTTGAAAACAAAGAACGAAAACTGAGGCCGTCGATCAGGCCGGCAGTCAACGGTCCGCAATCAGGCCAACAGCCATCACAAGGAGCGCTCCCATGGCGCAGACGACCCTGCAGGACACCCGTTTCAAGCAGATGCCTACCCCGGAAGACCTGGTCCGCATGTCCCGCGACCTGCAGTACCACCCGGTACGCAACGAGCATCCGGCCGTGTTATCGAGCACGCAGATCGACACGTTCAATGAGCAAGGCTACCTGAAGCCGTTCAGGATCTACTCGGATGCGGAGATCGGCGACATACGGAATGAATTCGACGGCATGATCGAAAAAGTATTGGCGCGGGGAGATCACAATTACTCCATCATATCGGCCCACCTGAAATCTGGCATGGTCCACGACATCATGAACGAGCCGAGAATCGTCGCCTACATCAGCGACCTCCTGGGCGACGACGTCGTGGGCTGGGGCGCCCATTTCTTCTGCAAGCTTCCCGGGGACGGCAAGATCGTCAACTGGCACCAGGACGCCAGTTTCTGGCCCCTCTCGCCGTCGAAAACGGTGACCGCCTGGCTGGCCATCGACGACGCGGACACGGGCAACGCCTGCATGCGCTTCGTGTCGGGATCCCATCACCATGGGCACCTGACCTACCACCTGAGCGAAGAAGCCGAGAACAACGTGCTCAACCAGACCGTGGAAGACGTGGGGATGTTCGGGACCGAGGTGGATATCGAGCTCAATGCGGGAGAGATCTCGCTCCACAGCGACCTGCTGCTGCACGGATCTGGACTCAACACTTCGGACCGGCGCCGCTGCGGCCTGACGCTCAGGTTCTGCGCCGCCTCCGTCCGCGCCGAACTGAACTGGAACAAGGAAGGCGTGATCGTCAAGGGATCCGATCCCACGGGCCATTGGGCCGATCTGCCGCGTCCCGCGGTGGATAGGGTGTAGGCGTTCGGAATCATGTTCAAACCAGCGAGATATGCAAGCGCTTTCCCAGTGCACGGGCCACCCGTTCCAGGGTTTGCAGTGTGACCGATCCGTTTTCCGGATCCAGAAGGCGATCCAGTGAGGCGCGACTTGTGTGCATGCGCCGGGCCATTTCCGACTTGGTCAAACCTTGATTCAACATGAACTGTCCTACCTGATAGGCAACAACCCGCTTTATCGCGACTCTTTCTACTTCCTCAATCAGTCCTTCTTTCTTCAGATATTCATCGAAGTCGTTTCCGACGTGTCGGTTAGCCGAAGTCATCTTGACTAATCTCCCAGTTGTGCCGATCTCGTTTTTGCGAGCCGCAGGTCCTGTTTTGAGGTCTTTCGTACCTTCTTAATGAATCCGTGCAACAAAATAACCGAACTTCTTTGAACGGTGAACAGCACACGGGCGTTGCGTCCCTGAAGTACTGACCTTACTTCCCAAATCTCACGATCCAGTTTGCGTATTTGGGGCATGCCCAGAGGCCAGTTGAGTTGGACTGTTTTGAGATCGATGCCTATGATCTTCTTATCTTCTCTGGTTAAAGACGCCAACCAATCACGCATACGTTCGCGTTAGAATTCGAGAGCGGAACGCGTGCCTACTCCACGTACACCGCAATCCGGTGCATCGCATTGTTCAAATAGCCGCCGGGATTCCACGCGATGGCATGGGGCTGGCTGACGCCCAGAGCGTCTGTGGCTCTCGCCCATACCTCGTAATACCCCGCCCGCGGGAACAAAACCTCGGCGCGCCAGTTTTGCCAGGCGAAGGCGTTGACCGGTTCCGCCAGCGTCGCTCGCTTCCAGGTCGCCCCGAAGTCGATCGAAAGATCAACCGCGGAGACGGGCCCCTCACCTGTCCACGCATGACCACGAACTTCCACTGAACTGTCATTCGATCTGTGCCCCGTCGACGGGTGCGTGATGAGCGACTTCACCGGCATGCTTTCGATGATCTGGAAGTCTTTTTCGTCCACGGCCTCGCCGGGTTCGATGCCCCGTCGCGGCAATCGATACGAGGAGCCGGTCATTTTGGGTCCGTCGTGCACCCGGTCCCGTATCTCTATGCGGTTCAACCACTTATGAGAACATGACCCGGGCCATCCCGGTATGATCAGGCGTAGCGGTCCACCGTTCGTCGGGTGGATTGGGCTGCCGTTCTGTGCGAAGGCGATGAGGCTGTGTTCATCCATGGCCTTTACGATCGGTACGCCGCGGGAGATGGGAAGTCCGGCCTCCACACCGGCCAGGTGGGTATCGGCACCGTAGTGCGCGGTGTAGACGGCTTCGCGCTTCATTCCGGCGGCCGTCAGTACGTCGGACAGCCGCACCCCCGTCCATTCAGCGCAGGCCACTGCGCCGTAGGTCCACTGTTCGCCATTCGTCTTCGGGTCAAAAAATGCCCGGCCGTTTCCCGCGCATTCCAGGGTCAGCGCCCGGGTCACGATTTCGAAGCGGCGTTCTAGATCCTTGAGGCCGAGCGCAATCGGGCTGTCGACCAGGCCGTCGATCGCAAGTTTCCAGCGCGATGCGTCCAGGTCTTCCGGCATCAATCCATTATTGCGGACGAAGTGTCTTGCGTTGGGTGTTATGGCGTCGTCGAGGAGGTGGGGTGGCGTTTCCGCGCACATGGGCCGGTCGTTGAGGATCGTCAGGCCGTCCTTGCCCTGTATGGTGTTCTCTGCGGCGAGCACCACGGGAACGAAATGGGCAGGGACATTGCGATGAAAGGGAATCGCGGCGCCGACCAGCGCGCCCATGGCCGCAAGGCCCGCGTTCTTGAGGAATCCACGACGGTCTGGGTGAGTCCGGCGTCCGAACAGAATCCGGTCAGCCTCGTCGGGATCCTGGAGGTAGAGTCCGATCAGTCCTTTCCCTGCGGAGCGCCTATCCATGTTCATCTTCCTTTAAAACTGCGCATCCGTGGCGTCAAATCAGGTACGATACGACTTCACGCAACTTGCCCTTAAATCCATCTAACGCGTCACCCGGACATCGCTTGGTCGAGCCGTCTCGTGGTCTATTCCTCCTCCAGCACTCGCCGCCATGCATTGCGGTGCAAGTGCTCACTGCGCTGGTTCAGTTCCTCACCTATTTCACGAAGAAACTTTATGCGTTCAGCATTCCCGAGCAATAGAGTTGAAGTCCGAACCAAAGTTTGAACGTCAACTCTTTTAACGTCCAATCCCTGTCGCCAGGCACGGTCGAGCCGGCCACTGATTACAGACGCGTCGACTTCGGCGATCCCCGGTGCTGCGAAGAGAAGATCGTGTGTCGTTTCGCGGCCTGCATTGACCTTGGCCAATGAGTGTTCGATTTGCTGTAGAGTGATTGTCGTGTCCTTTACTTCAATAACCAGACGAAGCTCTTCGTCGCTTTCACCATTCTCCTCGTCGGTAACAGAGCCGTAACACATTATATCTCCCGGCCGATTCCGGGCAGTGTCCGCTTCATTCAGACCTTGCGATTCAACCCGAGTGAACAGAGAGAAGGTCGATCCAAGCGTTTTCATAAGCGCGGTGACGACAATCAGCGGACGCAGACCGCCACTCGGTTCGGCCAGAAACACTTCGACCGAATTCGCGAGGAGTCGGCTACTGACGCGGTCGGGGACGGGATATACGATCCTCTGACGATCTCGCCGTCTAGCGATACATCTCAGTACGCGAAAAACCTGACTCTCGATATCAGCCCTATTAGCTTGGTTCCAATGATCCAGGTATTCCGCGAGACGGGCCCATTCCGCCCAATCACTGGTTCTGATCGTACTTTCATCGGACAGGAGAGAATCTCGACGTAGTGGATTGCTTACGTAGGGATCGGGGCTGCCACCGAGCACGTTGTCGTTTGTCTGACTCCAGGGAAACACCACAGCTGATGCAAGCGTCCTGGGTGCTGTGTCTTCGGACGTGCCTTCACTGGTCAGACGAAGAATGCCTCGAACAGGATTGACGATTTTCGCAACTAGTTGAGTGATGACAGCGTAGCGAATTGAAGTCAATCTGTGATTAACAAAATGATCGACTTCTGGGTCAGGTTCATCATACGCCGACTGACAGACTGCGTCCCAGGCAGAATCTAGCCAGTCCGATAACTCATCCCTGTTCATAACGACTCACCATAGGTTTATCGGTTGATCCACAAGGATTCCTGTCTCTTAGATCGAACGGAATGACAGGTCTTTTCCGGTGCGTCAACACGTCTCCAGTGGCCGTACAGTCGGTCATATAGCGAATTTCTGTATCCTGATAGAACTACATGTCCACGAGTATTGTTTAGAACCTCAGACAGTTCTTTGTGGGCAAGGTCGTCCATTTCGAATGCATAGGCGTTGGCATCGCCTCTGGTCTCGTGGACATAGGGAGGATCGACATAGAACACCGTATCGTCCGTGTCAAACCGGCGGACTACGTCCACGGCGGGCGCGTTTTCGATTTGAACTCTTAAGAGCCGTTGAGCAATTTCCGGAAGAAACTCAGCTGAACCAAGCCACCGAGAAACCGCACCGGCCATACCGGCCCGAGATGTAAGCACGCAATGAGCCCATCGTCCTTCACTGCTGGTTTGAGCAAGCCCAGTTCGGGTCTGGCGGGCACGAACATAGAAACGTCTCGCGCGCTCGAGATCAGATAGACCCTCGGATGGCGTACAGGCGAGAACAAGCTCCTCTCTCGAAAATGGTGTCAACGAAACCGCACGGGTTAACTCGGAAGGATGATTACGTAGGATACGGAAGAAGTTAACAAGCTCTGAGTCGAGATCATTGTATGTTTCGACTGGCACCGGCTCGCGATTGATGAGGATTGCCGCCGAACCACCGAATACATCGCAAAAGTGCCGGCAGTCGGTTGGCAGATGAGGAAGGATAAAATCTAGATGGGAATACTTACCGCCATACCAACCAAAGGCGATCCTGCGTCGTCCATTTCTTTTCTTCGTTGCGATTCGTCGTCCTGAACCTGTCGAATTCGGCAAGGCGGTATTTGGGTTTATTCTTGAGTTCATTGGGAGGCCCTCTTTATTGGATTCGGTAGAATCTTACTTTTGTGTTTTGATTTAGATTATAAATCTTGCATTTAGTGAACTGGCTGTCGTGTTCGCATATTCGTCGGATCTTTCAATTCAAGACTTCAAAACCTTGTTTCTTCGAAGTTACAACGAGCGTGATTGTACTTATCGTTTGCCAAGATTAGACTCCTCCTTTCTCTAACACAATCACTATCCCCATGATAGTTACTCCGAAAACGATCCAATTATTTACTTCTCCAACGAATGTTGGCTTCTGACTCAATCCAGCTTATCCAGTATTCCGCTGAACACTCGTTCCCAACAGAAGACAATAGGTACAAACTGTTGGCATGTCAAATGCAAAACATACATTAAGTAGTGACAGTTAGCGAGATGTGCATCCTACTTACTTCGGGGGATCATCGAGTAGTCCATTCTCACCAGCATCGTCGAATTCTTCCTCGTCTTCAAACGATTCATCAAGTACTGCATGTGCGTCTGGCTCCAGGTAGATATGGAGCTGTTCCTCAAAGACTGTACGTCCGCTTCCCAAGTCCCGTCCCATCACGTTACCTATAAGTTTAAGCAGGGCTTCTCCACGCCGTACAAACGATCTAGAGAAATCATCGTTAACCAAATCGTCCGGATCGAACCAGTGCGTCAACAACATGTCGTCAAGTTTAGGGTTCATCTTGCTTTTTAACTCGGGAACGTAAACAGATGGTGCCCGTCCGCCAATCATTCGATTGGTCTTAGCGTCGATCGGCGTCTTGTTGATTATCGAGTCATAGAGTTTTGGAGTTATCGCTCGTTCGGTACTACTGCACCATGCTTTCGGAAAAACGTGATGTATATCGATCTTCTCGTCGTGGTAGGTCATCAACACTAAAGGGTTTCCAGTTTTCCAATCGGCGGCGCCATGCTTCATCTGTAGTGCGTACAACCCCTTGTAGGCCGCGCTGTTCCGGGTGCGTAAAGTCAGAAGCCGTTCCGGTGCGAAGCTGGCTTGATCTACGAGTGTCGGCTTCGTTCCAGATTTGACGTAAGCGGCGACCTGGACCAGATCAGCGCGAACTGCGTCTCAATGGCCGAGCCGTAGACCTCACCGAAGATCCCACTCCAGAACCAATGCTCCAACCGTTCTCTGGCAATGGCTGTATCCAGTTCCGACGCCAACTCCACGTGCAGGACCGGCCAAGGGAATCAACTGCGTGTTGTAAGGTACATTTCGCTGCTCGAACACAAACTGCCCGTGCATGAATTTGGCCGCATCCCCGAAACCCGCCTCGACCCGACAAGCCCAACGCAAATAGTCTTCAAGATTCAGGTCGAGGATGTCGCGCTTCTTGCAGCCAACTGCCGGTGCCTGAGCCCCTGGCTTACCGATGGATTTAGCATTTTTCTGTTTTTCCAGTGTATTGAGCAGGGCAACTGCTTGGAGAAACTGATCCCCCTGGATTCCTCGTAAGACAGGAAAGGTAGCATACATCCTCTTTCGGCGCGCGTCCCAGTCATCCCTCAGAGAGAATTCGTCGGATTCGGCAGCAAATGCAGCGGTGACGAGTTCAAAGACGTTCAGGGTAACACCACCCGTGTTCACCTTCTCGAACACCGTACAGACCGCTTCTTTTGGAGTTTCTTTCGCCAGCTCGATCACTGGTAAGTCGTATTGCGAGAAGTTCTCCGCTACCGTATCTTTAAACGCTTTGGAGAACTGGTGGGCGTCTCCCGTAGGATGATGGTTCGTACTCCTCTGCCAGTAATCAACGTAACCCCACAGCCAATCGTACATATCGAACAACCGCTCGGTTGGAACCATATGGCGCTCGTACTCCCGATCGGCAGTGGTCAGGTCCAGGACCGTACGACGCCCGAAATCTTCGGTAATCTTGTAGTTTTCGGGTACGCTGACAATTGCGTCTTCCCGGTCGATTAACGGATTCATGGCCTTTCGCATGTCCACATAGTACCATCTCCTGATCCGTTGACCTCGAACGTCATGGGTATCTACCGGGCCCGGATGGCGTAGTGCCTGGTACAGGGAAGTCAATCGCTGTTGACCGTCCAGCAAAAAACCATCGGGCGAAACCGCCCCGTTGCTCCCGACGCCTTATATCGCTCGCGCCCTGAATCTGATTTCCCCACCGTACAGGAGCGTCATGACTGCGCCGACGGGAAAACCGCGGGAGATGCTGGCTGGCAACCCCCGTATTCTGTCATCGTCCCACACCCATCCCCTTTGAAAGTCTGGAAGTTGGATTCTACGATCCTCGATGTCATCAAGAAGTTTCTTCAACCCCACCGGATGGGTTTTGAACACTGGAACTCCC